>Ga0247730_1000027_pt1 | contig 181720 bp, 175 predicted proteins | sample UWRJL073202C2_FD_180959 | JGI IMG/M metagenome (GOLD analysis project Ga0247730, IMG submission 180959) | Plant litter microbial communities from Arlington Agricultural Research Station in Wisconsin, United States - UWRJ-L073-202C-2 | ecosystem: Environmental > Terrestrial > Plant litter >... | reverse complement strand
CGTCGTCAGGCGAGCCGACCTCGGCATCACGACCCTGGTGAGCGACGCCCACGGATCCGGGTCGGTCACGGCCGCGCGGTCGTTCGGGCATCCCGCGCCGCGACCCGGACGCGCGGGACATGCGTCTCTCGAGGGGTCGGTGCTGGCCTCGGCGCTGACCGAGATCGGGGCCGGACGCCCGGTCGTGCTCCGCCGCGCATGACCCGCACCTCAGCCCGGTTGCAGGAGGCTGCCGGACGCCACGCGCTGCGACACCTTCGTGCCGGCGAGCCTCCGGTCGTCGCTGCCGTCAATCCAGGTGATCGCCCCCGACTCCGGCCACGAGACGGCCGCGCCGCCGGCCTGCCAGAACCACGAGGCACCGCTCTGGCCGGCGACCTCGGACCAGGTCGTGCCGTCCGTGACCCACGTCCGTTCCGCGGGGTCGCCGCCCTCCGTGGCGATCTGCACCGCGACGCGTCCGCCCCGCGCGTCGACGCGCTCGACCTGCCAGTCGGCACCGGCGTAGGCGTCCGGCGCCCCGAGGTCGCGCGCCACCGTGCCCGTCACGGGGTCGAGCTCGACGACGCTCTTGCGACTGTCGTCGGGCACCACGTCGCCCATCTCCGGTGGAGCCTCGGACGTCACCGCCAGCACGGCTGCCCCGTCCGACGACAGGGCGAGCTGCTGGACGTAGGGCGCCTCGGCGGTGACCGTCGCCCGGCCACCCTCGACCCGGACGATGCCGCCTCGCGTGGCCCGGGGTTCGTCGAGGTTGCCGCTGGTCCTCACGTCCTCGAAGGCGATGAACGTGACGGCGCCGACCCGCACCGGGAAGTCGTAGTCGCGCTGGAAGCCCGCCTCGTCCGCGGGCGGGAGCTCGACCCGGGCCCGCTCCTCCAGCTGGTAGTCGTAGTCGACGAGGGAGTGCGGAGGCCCGTCCGCGAGGTCTGCGGGCTGGTCGCCGTCCACGATCCTCAGCAGCACGTCCGGCGCGTTGATCGCCCCGGTCTCGCCGTCGAGCCCGTACTCGCCCCCGTCGTGCTTGTCGCGGCCCCACTCGTCGTCGGTCTCGGTCACGAACTCGCCCGACGCCGGCCGGTAGACGCCCATTCCCGCGGAGTCGGACGGGGTGTGCAGGAGCAGGTCGCCGTTGGGGAGCCACAGCCACGGAAGCCACTCGCCCTCGATCTCGCGCTCCACGTCGCCCTGGACGAGGTGGGTCGTGCGGCCGTCGACCCATGCCACCTGGGGCGTCTCGTCGCCGACGGCTTCATCGGCCGCACCCTCGCCACAGGCGGCGAGCATCGCAGCGGACGTGACGAGCAGGACGAGTCTTCCCCGGGCAGACATCCCTCCACGGTACGGTCCGGCGCCGCCTCCGCCCGGTGAGTCAGTCCCGCCAGTCGAGCAGGTGGAGCCGCTGGACGCCCGGGACGCCCTTGAGCTCGGCCTCCCTGGTCTCCAGCACGCCCAGGTCGTCGACGGCCTCGACCACCGCGTCGCTCACCAGCACCTCGCCGCCGTCGGCCTGCGCCGCGACGCGAGCCGCGAAGGCCACGTTGCGGCCGAACAGGTCGCCGTCGCGGTGGACCGCGGAACCGCGGTGGGCGCCGATGCGCACCTTCACGCCGGCCAGCTTGCCCGACCTGACCTTCGCGAGCGACCGCTCGATGTCGAACGCGGCGCCCACCGCCTCCGAGGCCTCCGCGAAGGCCACCATGAAGCCGTCCCCCTGGGTCTTGATGACGTGACCGGCATGGGCCTCGATGGCCTTCGTGAGGATGCGGTCGTGCTTGGCGAGCAGCTGCACCCAGCCCCGGTCGCCCAGCCGGTGGTTGAGGTCGGTCGAGCCCTCGATGTCGGAGAACATGATCGTCACGGTGCCGTCCCCGGCCGCGATCCTGGCCAGGTCAGGACGCTCGACGTCCGCCCACAGCGCGATGTCGTCGATGGAGCTGCGGATGACGCCCTTGACGCCGTGGTCGCGCACCTTGATCGCCGTGCCCACGACCGAGCGCACCGCCTCCGACGGCGTCGGCACCGACAGGCGGGGCCGCGACGAGGCGTCCTCGAGCCAGCGCACGCGGCGGCGGGCCCGTCCCAGTGCCGCCCACAGCACGACGACCGCCATCGCGAGCGCACCGGACACACCGGTCAGGACGATCTCGAGCAGGGACACAGCGACACCGTAGCGGTGGCAGCAGGATCTGCGTGGCGAGGTTTGGTTGAACCCTTGATCATGAAGACATGCCGCGACGTGCTCGGTTCGCCACCCCTGCGGGTGTCGCTCTGGCCTCGCTCGCCACGTGCGCGCTGTTCACCGACATCGGACGCGAGCCCGCCCGCGTCGCCGATCCGCTCGAGCGCAGGGTCGCGACGCCGATCGCCGATCCCGCCGCGACCGTGCAGCTCGCGTTCGCCGGCGACGTGCACTTCGAGGACCAGCTCGCCGACGTGGCCGACGACGAGACGTCCACACTGGGCCCGATGTCCGAGGTCCTCGGTGCCGCCGACATCGCGATGGTCAATCTCGAGTCGGCGATCACCGATCGCGGCGACCCGACCGACAAGGAGCTGGAGGACGCGGCGAACCGGTACTGGTTCCGCACCGGAGCCGGCGCACTGGGCGTGCTCGAGCGATCGGGCGTCGACGCCGTGTCGCTCGCCAACAACCACGGCGCGGACTTCGGCCTGACGGGCGTCCGCGACACGATCCGCGCCGGCGAGGCCAGCAGCCTGGCCGTCCTCGGCATCGGCCGCAACGACCGCGCCGCCTACGCACCCCACCGCGTCGACGTCCGCGGCACCGACGTCGCGATCCACGCAGCCGACGCGTCGCCGCTCGAGAGCGAGGACGCCGTCTGGACGGCGACACCGGGCTCCGGTCCCGGGCTCGCGTCGGCCCGTGGCACCCAGATGGCGGCCCTGGTCGCCTCGGTCCAGCAGTCCGCCGCCACCGACGACCTCGTGGTCGTCTACCTGCACTGGGGCGAGGAGGGCAACGCGAGCTCGACCGCATCGCAGGAGAGCACCGCCGCGACGCTCGAGGCAGCGGGCGCGGACGTCGTCGTGGGCACGCACGCGCACACGCCGCTCGGTGCCGGGATGCGGGGCGAGACCTACGTGAGCTACGGGCTGGGCAACTTCTACTGGTACCACGGCCGGGAGGCCGAGAGCGGCGTCCTGACCCTCGCGGTACAGGGCGACGAGGTCATCGGCGACGAGTGGGTGCCGGCCGAGATCCCCGAGGAGGGCGGCGCTCCCCTGCCGCTGACCGGCGGCGCCGCGACCGCGGCGGTGGCGGAGTGGAACCAGCTGCGCGACCGCACCGACCTGGCACCCGGGCCCGGGCCGATCGAGCTGCCGCTGGCCGAGCCCGATGTCCAGGACGGCACGGGGCTGCCGGCGTTCTCGTCGACCATCGGCGACATCGGCACGTCGGTCCGCCGGGGCATGCGCACCTACGACGCCGAGGCGTGCCCCGTCCCGCTCGCCGACCTGCGCCACCTCACGGTCACGCACGTCGGCTTCGACGGCCTGGCCCACCGTGGCGAGCTCGTCGTGAATGCGGACGTTGCCGACGACGTCGTCGACGTCTTCGCGGCGCTCTACGCCGACCGGTTCCCGATCGAGCGGATGCTCCTGATCGACGACTACGCCGGCGACGACGACGCGTCGATGGCAGGCAACAACACCTCCGGCTTCAACTGTCGCCGGGTCGCCGGCACCGACAGCTGGTCCGACCACGCCTACGGACGAGCGATCGACATCAATCCCGTCCAGAACCCCTACGTCGTCGGCACCGACGTCCGCCCGCCCGCCGCGCAGCCCTACCTGTCGGCGGATCGCACCGAGGCCGCCGTGCCGCAGCCCGGCGTCATCCGCGACGGCGACGTCGCCCGCACCGAGTTCGCGCGCATCGGCTGGGAGTGGGGCGGTCTCTACCCCGAGCCCGACTTCCAGCACTTCAGCCTGCCGGAGACCTCGTAGCCGACCCGGTTCGTTCACGAACCGTTCGTCCGGGGTTGGTGGTCCGGCGCCCCGCCCGTCCGTAGTGTCGTCGGTGAGTCGGAGGGCAACACAGCCTCCGGTGCACATCGAAGTCCCTCGCCGTCAACACCCTGGCATGGGACTTCACTGCGTTCGGGGGGGGTCACACACGCGTCAGGATCTCCGCACCGTCGTCGGTGATGGCGATCGTGTGCTCGCTGTGCGCGGTGCGGCAGCCGGTCACGCTGCGGAGCGTCCACCCGTCGGCGTCCGTGACGAGACGGTCGGTGTCGACCATGACCCAGGGCTCGAGCGCCAGCATCAGGCCGGGTCGCAGCGTGAAGCCCCGGCCCGGACGTCCGGTGTTCGAGACGTGCGGGTCCTGGTGCATCGTCGACCCGATGCCGTGGCCGCCGAACTCGGTGTTGATCGGGTACCCGGCCTCACCGAGCACCGTGCCGATCGCGTGGGAGAGGTCGCCGATGCGGGCGCCGGGCCCGGCTGCGGCGATCCCGGCGGCGAGGGCCCGTTCGGTCACCTCGATGAGCGCGACGCTCTCCGGGGGCCTCGCGTCGCCCACGACGAAGCTGATGGCCGAGTCGGCGGCGACCCCGTCCTTGAGGATCGCGAGGTCGAGCGTCAGCAGGTCGCCGTCGGCAAGGGCGTGGTCGTGGGGCAGGCCGTGCAGGACGGCGTCGTTGACGGCGGTGCAGATGTGGTGCCCGAAGGGGCCGCGGCCGAACGACGGCGCGTAGTCGACGTAGCACGACTGCGCCCCGGCCTCGAGGATCATGCTTCGGGCCCACCGGTCGATGTCGAGCAGATTCGTGCCGACGACGCAACGGCTCTTCAGCGTCTGCAGGATGCCGCCGACCAACGACCCGGTGACCCGCGCTCGCTCCAGCTGGGAGGGGCTCATGATCTCGATCATGCGAGGCCTTCCGAACGTCTCCAATAACTATCCCGGCCATGTTATACCGGTACTACTGTTGGCGGCATGGTCAGGTTGCCGCTCACACCCGCAGAGCTCGAACGCGGTCGACGCCTCGGCGCGCTGCTGCGGAGGGCACGCGGCGAGCGCTCGATGCTCGAGACCGCGCTCGCCGCGCACGTCTCACCGGAGACGCTGCGCAAGATCGAGTCGGGCCGTGTGGCGACGCCGGCCTTCCCGACCATCGCGGCGATCGCGGACGTCATCGGGCTCTCGCTCGACGACGTGTGGGTCGAGATGAACCGGTCCGACGATCGCGAACCGGCGGCCTCCGCCTACGTCAGAGGGTCGGGTCCGCTGCTGTAGACCACGGGATCGTCGTCGAGCGGGGCGGCGGGCTCGTCCAACGTCCTGGCGGGCTTGGTCGGCGCGGCCTTCTTGGCGGGGGTCTTCTTGGCGACGGCCTTCTGCGCCGCGGTGGCCGATGCCGGAGCCTTCTTGGTGGGTGCCTTCTTCGCCGGTCCCTTCTTCGCGGTCGCCTTCTTGGCCGTCGCCTTCGTCGCGGGGGTGGCCGTCGCCGGTGCCGGATCGGCGATCGTCGTGGTGGCGCCCGGCGTGGATGACGTCTCCGGCGCGGGCGGCTGGACGACCGGCTCGGCGCTGACGGTCGGCTTCGGCGGCGTGATGTCGACGACCGGCGACGACTCGGTGGGCGTCTGCGTCCGGGAACGCGCCTCGCTCCCGACGTCACCGCCGGGCAGGACGCGGTGCAGGACGACGGTCGCGATGCCGAGACCGCCCCGCACCGCCCCGAGGGCGAGCTGCTGGGCCAGGGAGACAGGCAGTTTCACGATGCTGGGGATCACAGGTGCTCCAGTTTCCTTCGATGGGAGTTGAGTCGGACTTACCCATGTCGCCGGGCATCACACGCCCGCGCGCCGGGTCCGACGGGGATGAAGGGGCGGGACTGACGATTCCGCCTCCGGCGGTGGGCTTTGCGGGCAGAATGCCTCGCATGAGATCACGCATCGCCCTGCTGCTCGGCATCACGCTGCTGGGAGTTCTCGTGGTCGGCGGCGTCACGATCGCGAACGCGGCGAGCTCGTCGTCGAGCGTCAAGGTGTGCGTCACCGGCAAGAACCTCGTCCGCGAGGCCAGCAGCAGGAACACGTGCCCGAAGGGCACACGGCAGAGAACGGTCAACGTCCGGGGACCACAGGGCCCGCCGGGCCTGCCCGGAGCACCCGGGGCGAAGGGCGATCCCGGCGCGGCGGCGACGAATCCCCCGATGCCGGACGTCATCGACGGAGGGACGCCATGAACGAGGAAGAGGTCGATCACCCCCGCCGCAGGTTCCTGCGCGTGCTGCTCCTCGGCGGCGGCGCCGCGCTCGTCGCCGCACCGAGTGCGGCGGAAGCCGACAGCGAGGTCCTCGACGGCGGGGCCCCGTAGCCGTGAGCACGATCAAGCTCCGCCGCGGGACCACCGCGCAGTGGACGGCGGCGAACCCCGTGCTGGCAGCGGGCGAGGCCGGCGTGGCGACCGACTCCAACCGCTTCAAGATCGGGGACGGTACCGCCCGCTGGGCGGAGCTGCCGTACTTCGTCAACGTGTCCGAGGTCTCCGACCTGGTCGAGTCGGCGCTCGCACTGGAGGGTGGCGGCGTCGACGGGCTGCTGGCCCAGCGCGTCGCGCAGGCCTTCCCGGCCATCGCGACGGACCTTCCCGAGGTGAACGTGGCCGGTCCCGGCGGGCCCAGTCCTCTCGGGACCGGTGTCGGGTACGCGTTCGACGACGTGACGGCGATCCGACGGGTCGGCTGCGTCGGGGAGACCGTGACCGCGGCCGGCGCGTCGTTCGTGCAGAACCAGGTGTCGACCGAGACCGGCCTCAGGGCACGGCCCTGGGCCGTCGAGTTCACGACCGACGCGGAGGACATGGCGATCGCCTTCCGGGCCGCGTCCGACACTCCGAGGTTGTGGGTCTGGGTCGACGGCCGGCCGATGTCTCGCGGTCCCCGGACCTTCTCGACGGGGGTGGCCGAGGACAACCGGTCCTGGCTTCGTCTGACGTTCCCCGACGCCCGCCGCCGCACGATCCGCGTCTACCTGGCCAGGGCCGACTACGGCGGGCTCTCGGTCGCCGCCGGACGGACGGCCGTCGCGACGAAGGCCGTCGAGCCGCTCAAGGTGGCACTGGTCGGTGACTCCTGGTTCACCGACAACGGTTCGGTCGTGTGGCCCTACGACACCGGTGCGCCGTTGGGATTCCTGCTCGGCGCGGAGACGTTCCTGTGCGGCATCGGACTGACCGGTTACGTCGCTGCGGGCTTCTCCACCCCCTACGGGTCGCCCGCGCGGATGGCGATGCTGGCTCGTACGGGCGCTGACCTGGTGGTCGTCAACGGGTCGACCAACGACACCGGCCGGAGCGCGTCCGCCGTCACCTCAGCCGCACGTGACCTGTACGCCGCCATCGCGGACCGCCTGCCGGCGGCGCGGGTGGTGGTCGTCGGCCCCCAGCCCGTCCCCGCCGGCTATGCGACGAGCTCTCAGGTCCTGGCGAACCGGGACGCCGTGAAGTCGGCGGCGCTGGCCGCGCCCAACGTCCTGGGGTTCGTCGACCCGGTCGCACGTCAGTGGCTGACGGGGTCGGGACGCATCGATGCCCCCGCCGGCGACGGCAACCGCGACTACTACGTCGACAGCAGCGCCCTCCACCTCGGCCGCTCCGGCGGTCAGTACTACGCCCAGCGGATCCTGCGGGAGCTGGTCCGGCTCGGAGAGCGTGACGACGTCTTCTACTGAGTCGCACCCGATGCGGTCGCACCGCAGGCTCGACCGGCGTCGAGCCCGCCCGTCCGTCCGTCGAGCCGGTGATGAAGACGCGTGCCGTGTGGTGACCGTTCCCTCTCCTCGCTCCGATGGTCGACCGTGGCGCGCGACGGGGACAGCCCGCGACCTACGGCAGACTGTCGGGATGCTGCTGACCATCTCGGCCGGACGTTCGCCGTCGCTCGAGGACCCCGCCGACCTCGGGTTCCTCCTGCACAAGCACCCGGGCCGGGTCCAGCCGTTCGACGTCTACGGCGGGACCGCCCACGTCTTCTACCCCGAGGTGGACGACGAACGCTGCACCGTGGCGATGCTGCTCGAGGTCGACCCCGTCGCGCTGGTGCGGGGCCGGTCCGGGACGAACGACGGCTTCGCCCTCGGTCAGTACGTCAACGACCGCCCGTACGTGGCGTCGTCGCTGCTGGCCGTGGCGATGGGCAAGGTGTTCCGGTCCGCGCTGAACGGACGCTGCAAGGGACATGAGGAGCTGGTCGACCTCGCGCTCGACCTGACGATCAGCCTGCCCGCCGTGCCGGGCGACCCGGAGCTCCTGAGGCGGCTGTTCACCCCGATGGGGTGGGACGTCGCCGCGTCACCGATCGCGCTCGACGCGACCAGGCCCGAGTGGGGCGATGCGCCGCTGGTGAGCCTGACGCTGGTCGGGTCGATGCGCCTGACGGACGCGCTCAACCACCTGTACGTCCTGCTGCCCGTGCTCGACGACGCCAAGCACTACTGGGTCGGTGACGACGAGGTCGACAAGCTCGTACGAGCCGGCTCCGGGTGGCTGGCGACCCACCCGGAACGCGACCTCGTGACCCACCGGTACCTCGCGCACCAGCGGGGGCTCAAGGACGCCGCGACGCAGCGGCTCGTCGAGCTCGACGACCGCCCCGTCGAGGACGCCCTCGAGGACGAGGAGGCCGTCGTCGCACGCCCCCTCGTGCGACTGCGCCACGACGCGGTGCTCGAGGCGGTGCGTGAGCTCCGGCCGTCGTCGATCGTCGACCTCGGCTGCGGGCCCGGGGCGCTGCTCGCCTCCCTGCTCGAGCTGCAGGGCGTCACGCGGGTCATCGGCACCGAGGTGTCCGACACGTCCCTCACGAAGGCGGCGAAGCGGCTGCACGTCGACCGCATGACCGAGCGGCAGTCCGATCGCCTGACGCTGCTCCTGTCGTCGCTGCAGTATGAGGACGACCGGCTCGCCGGCCTCGACCTGGCGATCCTGATGGAGGTCGTCGAGCACATCGACGCCGACCGGCTGCCGGCCGTCGTGGGCAACGTCTTCGGGTCGATGCGGCCGCGGCACGTCGTGGTCACGACCCCGAACGCCGAGCACAACGTCCGGTACCCCGCGCTCGCCGCCGGCGGGTTCCGGCACACGGACCACCGGTTCGAGTGGACGCGCGCGGAGTTCGCGGCCTGGGCGGCGTCCGTCGGGGACTCGTACGGCTACGCCGTCGACCTGCGCCCCGTCGGCGACGACGACCCCGAGCTCGGCCCGCCCACCCAGATGGCCGTGTTCAGCCAGCGCGCCACGGAGGTGGCGGCATGACGGCGTTGGAGATCCCCGAGCTGTCGCTCGTCCTGCTGATCGGCACCAGCGGGTCCGGCAAGTCGACGTTCGCCGCCAGCCACTTCGCGGCGTCCGAGATCGTCTCCAGCGACGAGTGCCGGGCGATGGTCTCGGACGACCCGAACGACCAGGGCGCGACGTCCGACGCGTTCGACGTCCTGGAGTTCATCGCCGGCAAGCGCCTCGCGCGCGGCCGGCTGACCGTCGTCGACGCGACCAACGTCCAGGCGTCGGCCCGACGATCGCTGCTCGCCCTGGCCAAGGAGCACGACGTCCTCGCCGTGGCGATCGTGCTCGACGTCCCGACCGGTGTGGCGCTCGAGCGCAATGCGGCGCGACCCGACCGGGACTTCGGTGCCCATGTCGTCAAGCGGCAGCACGACCAGCTGCGACGCTCGCTGCGCGGACTGCGGAAGGAAGGCTTCCGCACCGTCCACGTCCTGGAGTCGGCCGACGAGATCGCGGAGGCGTCGATCGTCCGCACCCGTCTGTTCAACGACCGCCGCGACGAGCACGGCCCCTTCGACGTCATCGGCGACGTCCACGGCTGCCGCGCCGAGCTGGAGGAGCTGCTCGCCCGGCTCGGCTACGGCATCACCCGCGACGACCGGGGACGAGCCGTCGACGCATCGCACCCCGAGGGACGACGTGCGGTGTTCGTCGGCGACCTCGTCGACCGGGGCCCCGACTCGCCGGGCGTCCTGCGGCTCGTCATGGGCATGGTCGCCGCCTCGAACGCCCTCTGCGTCTCCGGCAACCACGAGGCCAAGCTCGTCCGGGCCCTCGGGCGTCGTGACGTCCAGGTGACGCACGGCCTGCAGGAGACCCTCGACCAGCTGGCGCTCGAGGACCAGGAGTTCGTCGTGGCGGCGCGGGAGTTCTGCGACGCCCTCGTCGCGCACTACGTCCTCGACGACGGCCGACTCGTCGTCGCCCACGCGGGGCTGAAGGAGAAGTACCACGGACGCGCGTCCGGGCGGGTCCGGTCGTTCGCTCTCTACGGCGACACCAGCGGCGAGACCGACGAGTTCGGCCTGCCGGTCAGGTACCCGTGGGCCGACGACTACCGCGGTGCGGCGACGGTCCTGTACGGCCACACGCCGGTGCCCGAGGCCGAGTGGGTCAACAACACGATGTGCCTCGACACCGGCTGCGTGTTCGGCGGCAGCCTGACCGCGCTGCGCTACCCCGAGCGCGAGGTCGTGGCCGTGCCGGCGCACGAGACCTACTACGAGCCCGTTCGCCCGCTGGCGCCGCCGGAGCGGGATCCGGAGGTGCTGGCGCTCGGCGACGTCCTCGGACATCGGGTCGTCGAGATCGAGCACATGGGACGGGTGTCGCTGCGCGAGGAGAACGCCGCCGGCGCGCTCGAGGTCATGAGCCGGTTCGCCGTCGCCCCCGCCGAGCTGCTCTACCTCCCGCCGACGATGTCGCCGGTCGACAGCTCGTCCCGCGACGGGCTGCTCGAGCACCCCGACGAGGCGTTCAGTCACTTCGCGAAGCGCTCGGTGGGCCGGGTGATCTGCGAGGAGAAGCACATGGGGTCGCGCGCCGTCGTGCGCGTCCGGGCGGACGGCACCGGCGTCGTCCACTCCCGCACCGGGCGGGCGTTCTTCGACCCGGCCACGCAGGCGATCGTGCTGGCCCGTGTCGCGCGGGCCGCGACGACGGCCGGGCTCTGGGACGAGCTGGGAGCCACCTGGCTGCTGCTCGACACCGAGATCCTGCCGTGGACCGCGAAGGCCGAGGCCATGGTGCGGCGCCAGTACGCGAAGGTCGGCGCCGCAGCGACGACGGCACTGCCTGCCGCCATCGATGCGCTCGAGACCGCCGCCGCTCGCGGCGCCGACGTCGCGGACCTGCTGGAGCGCACCCGGTCACGGGCCGGCAACGCCGAGCGGTTCGTCGAGTCGTACCGCCACTACGTCCAGCCGATCGAGAACGAGCTCGGCGTCGAGGTCGCGCCCTTCCAGGTGCTGGCCAGCGACGCCGGCACGTACGAGACGAACGACCACCAGTGGCACCTCGACCTCGCCGACCGGCTGGTCGCGGCGGACCCCGGACTCTTCCGGACGACCCGGCGAATCGTGGTCGACACCGGCGACGAGGCCTCGTGCGCCGCCGGCGTCGCCTGGTGGGAGGACCTCACCGCGGGTGGTGGCGAGGGCATGGTCGTCAAGCCGTTCGACAACCTCGTGCGCGGCCCGAAGGGACTCGTGCAGCCCGGCCTGAAGGTCAGGGGACGCGAGTACCTCCGCATCATCTACGGGGCCGACTACACCGACACCGCGACGCTCGACCGGCTCAAGCAGCGCAACGTCGGGCAGAAGCGCTCGATGGCCCTGCGCGAGTACGCGCTCGGCCTCGAGGCCGTACGCCGCGCCGCTGCCGGCGAGCCGGTCTGGCGGGTCCACCAGTGCGTCTTCGGCGTGCTCGCGATGGAGTCGGAGCCGGTCGACCCGCGGCTGTGACGGCTACTGCGTGTCGGTCGGCGGGCTCGAGCCGAGGACCCTGGGGGCCGTCCACCCCCGGTAGATCGCGGCCAGCCGCCACGCCAGACACACCCCGGCCGCGGCGCAGAACGACAACGGCGGCCAGTCCTGGGTGGCGATCACCGCGGCGAGCACGGCGCCGAACAGCGCCGGTATCGCATAGAGGTCGCCCTGGAAGATGACCGGGACGCGGTTCGACAGGACGTCGCGCATGATCCCTCCGCCCACCGCGGAGACCAGGCCGAGGAGCGACGACGGCAGGACCCCGAGACCGGCCTCGACGCCCGCGATCGCGCCCGTCACGCAGAACAGCGACAACCCCACGGCGTCCAGCACGAGGATCGGCCGTTCCCGCCGGTCGAACCGGCCGGACTGGAAGAACACGAGGACGGCGGCGGCCACGGCGGCGAGCAGGTAGCCCCAGTTCTCGAACGCCGCGGGTGGGTGCTCACCGAGGATGACGTCTCGGGTGACTCCGCCACCGAGCCCGGTGATCAGCGCCAGCACCACGACACCGAAGATGTCGAGGCCGAGTCGTGCCGCCACCAGGGCGCCGGTCATCGCGAAGATGAAGATGCCTGCGTGCTCCAGCGTCGTGAGCAGCTCGTGGGTCATCCGGCCTTCGTTCCTTCGCGTCTGCAGCGATCCTAGGCCGGTTCCGGACACCCGTGACCACCGGCACGGGGCTGCGCGTCGACTTCACGTGCGTGAGGTCTTCCGCCCTGTCGTCGCCCCCGGGGTCGAGGTGATGGACGCCGCGACGATCAGCACTCAGTCGTCGTACGCGAGGGCCGCTGACAGCTCGCGCGTGGCCTCGATCTGGTCGCGGATGGTGTCGAGGTTCTGCTCGACACCGCCCATGACGTCGGACCCGGCGATGAAGCGCAGCGGCAGGGAATCGCCGTCGGAGAGGGTCACCAGTGCGTCGGCGAGCTTCCTGGGGTCACCGCCCTGCTGGCCGTTCATGCTCTTCCACGCCTCGATCGTGCTGGTGGTGCGCTGGACGTAGTCGTCGATCGTGAGCTCGGGCCAGATCGTGGACGATCCCTCGACCAGCAGCTCGGTGCGAAAGAAGCCGGGCTCGACGGCCATGGTCGAGATGCCGAACGGCTCGAGGTCGAACCGCAGCGACTCCATCCAGCCCTCGAGGGCGAACTTGGACGCGGCGTACGCCGCGCAGAACTCCTGGCCCATCAGGCCGGCGGCCGATGTCACCGTGATGACCTGGCCTGACCGCTGCCGGCGCATGACCGGGAGGACGGAACGGGTCACGTTGAGCGGACCGAAGAAGTTCGTCTCCATCTGTGCGCGGAGCTGCTCGTCGCTGATGTTCTCGAAGTACCCGGCGTAGAAGTTGCCCGCGTTGTTGACCAGCACGTCGATGCGGCCGAACCGGTCGACCGCTGCCTGTGCGGCGGCGTCGGCGGCGGACTGGTCCGTGATGTCGAGGGCGACCGTGAGGAGGTTCTCGTGCTCTCCGATCGCTGCGAGCACCCGGCCGGCATCACGGCCGGTCGCCACGACCGAGTGACCTGCGGCCAGCGCCGACCGGGCGATGTCGACGCCCATGCCTCGACCGGCGCCGGTGATGAACCAGACGTTGTTGCTCATGTTTCCTCCTGTTGCGACGCCGCTCGTGCGGTCGTCGTGGTTCCAGTGAAGGACAGATCGACGAGTGGAGGCAGTCACCAGCTGCAGGGGTACAGGCAGTGACCCCCTGCGCACGGCCGCAGGTCCTACCGTTGACACATGGACGTACAGGGTGACATCCGCGAGTTCCTCGTCTCGAGGCGCGCACGGCTGACCCCTGAGCAGGTGGGCCTGCCCGACTTCGGCGGTCGACGGCGGGTGCCCGGCCTGCGCCGCGAAGAGGTCGCCCTCGTCGCCGGCATGAGCGTCGAGTACTACGTGCGCATGGAGCGCGGCAACGCCAAAGGGGTCTCGGAGTCCGTCATCGAGGGCATCTGCCGCGCTCTGCAGCTCGACGACGCGGAGCGCTCGCACCTCTATGCGCTCGTCCGGGCGGCGAACGACGGCGCACATCCCCAGCGACGCCGCGGCAGGAGCAGGGCAGACCGGATCAAGCCGACCCTCCAGCGCCTGCTGGACGTCATGGAGAACGTGCCCGCCTTCGTGCAGAACGGACGCCTCGACATCATCGCCACGAACACGATGGGACGGGCGGTGTTCTCCGAGCTGTACGTCCAGCCGCAGCGGCCCGCGAACTTCGGACGGTTCGTGTTCCTCGACCCGCGCGCCGAGGGCTTCTACCGCGACTGGGAGAACGCGGCCTACCAGACGGTCGCCCTGCTCCGCAGCGAAGCGGGCCGGGCTCCCCACGACCGCGCGCTCTCCGACCTCGTCGGCGAGCTGTCGACCCGCAGCGACCCGTTCCGGACCCTCTGGGCCTCCCACGACGTCCGCACCCACGACGACGGCATCAAGTCGATCACCCACCCCGTCGCGGGAGACCTCGACCTGCACTTCGAGGCCATGGAGCTCTCCAGCGCACGCGGAATGACCCTCGTCGCGTACTCGGCAGAGGCCGGTTCCGCCACGGACGACGCCCTGAGACTGCTCAGCAGCTGGGCGGCGACGCAGATGCCGACGAACGCGGGTCCGGGGAACCCGCTCGGCGACTAGGAGGTCCCGGTTCAGCTTCCGGCGAGGACCGCGAACAGCCGCTCGTACCGCTCCGACGGAGCAAGGCTGAGTCCGGACTTCACCAGCTTCGCCCAGTCGTCGGCCAGCACCTCGTCGAGACCCGACTCGATGGCGTCCAGCCCGGCGGTCGCCAAGGCTGTCGGAGAGATCTTCGGCGCGTCCAGGCCGGCAGCCATGTCCGTGTCGACCAGGCCCATGTGCACGCCGACGACGTGCGTGCCCTGGTCTGCGAGCTCGAGCCGCGTGCTGTCGGTGAGGCTCCATGCCGCTGCCTTGGAGGCGGCGTAGGCGCCGCCACTCGGGAGCGTGAACCACGAGAGGGCCGAGACGACGTTGAGGATGGCGCCTTCACCGTTGGCCCTCAGGATCGGCGCGAAGGCCTGGGTCATGAGCAGCGGACCGAAGAAGTTCGTGTCCATCTCCCGCCTGACCTGTGCCACGTCTCCGGAGACGACGGACGTACCGGTCGAGATGCCGGCGTTGTTGATTAGGATCTGGACGTCACCGGCCGCCGCTGCGGCCGCCCTGACCTGCGAGGGGGCGGTGACGTCGAGCCGGATCGGCTCGACACCGTCCACGTCGACTCCGCCGTCGCGCGACGCTGCGTAGATCTTCGCCGCTCCGCGCTCCTTCAGCTGCGCGACGAACTCTGCACCGATCCCGCGGTTGGCTCCGGTCACCAGCACCACGGCGTTCTTCACCTGCATGGAATTCTCTTTCTGTAGTGATCACTATGGAATACCATGAGACCGTACCACATTCCATAGCGATCACTACGATATGCTGGACCGATGGCAGGAAGACCGAGAAGCTTCGACCGCGACACAGCCCTGGGCGCCGCCATCGAGCAGTTCTGGCGTAGCGGTTACGAAGCGACCAGCATCGCGATGCTGACGAAGGCCATGGGGGTGACCCCCCCGAGCCTCTACGCCGCTTTCGGCGACAAGGACGCCCTCTTCGAGGAGGCGTCCGAGCGGTACTTCAGTCGGACCTGCGAGGCCGTCGATCAAGCCGCCACCCTCCCGACCGTCCAGGAGGCCATCGCCACGATGCTCGACGACACCGCCCGCGCGCACACCGATGCGGGGACGCCACTGGGCTGCCTCATGCTGACCGAGCCGCGGCTGGCCGCGCAACGCGAGGTCCTGCACGGCCGCCTCACCGACCGGATCGCACGAGGCGTCGCGGACGGCGACCTCCCGGCCACGGTTCGGCCCGACGCGCTGGCGTCGTTCTTGGTGGCCGTCATGCGGGGCATGTCGGGGTGCGCCAGGGACGGCGGCTCGGCCGAGCAGGTTCTCGCCATCGCCCGTGCCGCGCTGGCGGCCGTACCGCCGCCGCCCGCCGCCGCCGGGCGGTGAGCTGTTCGCCCGTCGCCGCGTCAAGTGGTGCGGTGGCGGCTTGTCAGGTCCCCGAACGGATGAAACGGGCATGTTGCTGAGGTTTCAGCACCTGTGAATCACGGTTGACGCGTCCGAATTCCGCCAGATAACACGTACGTGTGCCCACGCCCAGCACCGCGGGACAACTTCATTCCATGCCAACAGGTCTGCCTCTGTCCCAAGTGTTGGATGGTTGCCCTCCCAACGCGCTTCGATTCCTCTCATTGCGCGTACTGTTCCTCGTCGGTCCGGTGGTGTTGGGGAGGACGTTGGGCTAAGACCGCTGCGATCTCAAGGATTCGACCCACCCGGTCAAGCGGTCAGTGACAGACCGGTGGACCCTGCCGGGCATTTGCTCGATGCGCTAGCGAGCACGTCGAGATCGATGAGTCCCGCGTTCACCAAGGACAGTGCGAAAGATGCGATGTCGACCTCCATCGAGGCAGTCGCCTCCGGCGGCAACTCATCCTCGTCACGTGACCCGAGGATGGACTGGGAGCCCACGACGAGAAGACCGTCGTCTTCCGCGATGCGCGATGCGGCACACAGGACGTGGGCGAGCTGAACACGGTTCATCGAACCGATGCGGCCGTTCGCGCGCGCAGAGTCGCAAGGACCTTCTCACGTCGTTCTGGAGACATCACTCCCGCAAAGGGTGAGTTCTCACGAAGCTCGCACGACATCTCATCGGTGGCGGTCAACGCCTCAAGAATGGGGTCGAGCCCAGCGTCGAGGATCTCCTCCCACTTGCGGAGGTACGTCGCGGTCATGCCGTCAGCGCGTTGCTGCGGCAGCCACCTGCGGATGTTGTCGCGAGCTTTGGCGACGACTCCGTCCGGGTCGACGAGCAGGTCTCCGATCAACGCCTGATGCAGTCGCAGCGACTTCACACGTTCCGGCGTCAGCCGCGTTGGCCCTCGGAGTCGCTCGACCTCCGACAGGGGTATCCGGCGATGCGTCCCGATCCGGACGGCGGAGAGATCGCCCCGGTCAGCCAGGTTCACGACGTGCTGGCGCGAGACGCCAAGGATCAAGGCGACCTCCCCTGTCTTCAGCAATGCCTCCGGCATAAGACCAGTAAACACAACAAACACAACAGCGGCAAAGTCCCGGAACGTTACCTGCCACGTTCCCCCTGTTGTTCCCCCGATTTCCGAGCGGTTGATCGACTCGCGCCTCATCGTTGACCACATCAGGCCGGTGCTCGTGGCACCGATGTGTCCGACCTAGACGCAATACCTTGAGTAAATGGTTCTGCTATCGATACCTTTTACTAAAGGTGGTAATCATGGACATCACGATCAGGGATGCTGCGCAACGACTCAACGTCAGCGAGCCTCGCGTTCGACAACTGCTACGCGCCGGCGACCTGCGCGGCCGACGACTCGGGCGAGCTTGGCTGATTGACGCCGACGACGTCGCCCGGCTCCAAAGCCAGCGACGACCGACCGGCCGCCCGCTTGGACCCAAGCGCGCCTGGGCATTGATTGATCTCATGAGCGGCGGCAAAGCCCCGTGGCTCTCCTACTCCGAGCGCAGCCAGGTTCGCGGCCTCGCGAGGTCACTAAATCCCCAGGACGCTGACCAGTGGCGTGGCACCCTCCGCGGACGCACCGAGCTGCGGCCGGTGCAGGCACATCCCGCCGCAGTCGCTCGGCTGGCCCGGTCCGACGGGGCGCTCCTCACAGGGCCCGCGGAAGCGATGCGACGCGGCTTTGACCTGGTCGCGTCCGGAAGGCAGAGGGCCGAGATTTACCTGCACTTCGACGAGTGGGACTCCCTGGCACACAGCCTCGCACTGCGCCCCAGCCACGAGGGCAACCTCCTCATCAGGCACCCGATGGTCGTCTGGCCGTTCGATGGGCGAGAGATCGTGCCGGACGCAGCCATCGCTGCGGATCTTCTCAACAGCCCCGAACCCCGGGTCATCCGGGCCGGAGAGCTTGCACTGAACGAACTCCTGAAGCGGTTTCAAGAGGAGTTGGCCCGGTGAGCGCACCTGTCAGGCTGCCGATCATGCCGCCACCGATCGACCAGCTCTGGCACACGCTGCTCGACCTACAGGAACGCCTGACGTCACCGTGGTCAGTCGTTGGGGGTCAGATGGTCCTCCTCCATGCCATCGAGCACGGCCAACAACCGCTGGCAATCAGTCAGGACGGCGACGTGATTGCAGACATCCGCGCCGACCAGACAGCCCTCACAGCAATCGTCGCCGAATTGGAAGGTCTGGGCTTCACCCTTGCGCCACCGAGCGCTGACGGAATCGCACACCGATACGTGCGCGACGCTGAACCCAAGCCTGTTGTCATTGACGTCCTCGCCCCTGAAGGCGTCGGAACGAGAGCAGATCTCCGAACGAGCCCGCCCGGAAGAACGATCGAGGTACCCGGCGGAACTCAGGCACTCAGCCGCACAGAACTGATCACGGTTATCCATGAGGACCGAACCGGCAGTCTCCCCCGACCCGACCTCCTCGGAGCCATGATCGGCAAGGCGGCGGCGACTAGCCTCCCCGAGCCCGACCGCCACTACCGCGACCTGGCCCTGCTCCTGAGCCTCGTCGAAGACCCGTTCACTCTTGCTGACGAACTCAAGCCAAAGGACCGCCAACGCCTCCGCACGGCAGGGAAACGGCTCAATGACGAACACCCCGCGTGGGCTCTCGTACCCGCCGACATCCGGCCAAACGGTCAGGCGACGCTGGCGATCCTTACCACCCAATGAACCGGAGTCGCTCGAAACGCGAACATAAAAACGCGTCATTCTTGGCGGTACGGCGCACTCCAATCGTCTGCCGCAACAGTCGACGAGGGTACGGAGACCGAGCGAGTCACCGACACATCACCCTTGAGCCCACTGAATTGGTGGGATCGTCAGAAGAGTGTGCCCACGATGTGCGCAAACCGGCATCCCAGCCAACGAGAAGACCCCCGACTTCACCGCAACAGCAGCGAAGATCCGGGGGCCCTCATCACGCGGTGGCGGTGGGATTTGAACCCACGGAAGGGATGAACCTTCACACGATTTCGAATCGTGCTCCTTCGGCCGCTCGGACACGCCACCGCGGAAGACCTTACCGGACCACCCGTGCGCGGCCCGAACCCGCCCGGTCTGCGAGGCTGGTCCCGTGAGCGAGCGTGCAGACGTGACCCAGCCTGCCGCGATCGAGGCGCTCGAGCTCGCTCCCCTCGTGGACGGGCACGACGACCTCGCATGGGCAGCCCGCACCAGCCGGGAGTACTCGGTCGAGGGCATCGACGGCGACATGTCCGGGACCTTCCAGACCGACATCACCCGACTGCGCCGCGGCGGCGTCGGCGGGCAGTTCTGGTCGGTCTACTCGCCGAGCGACCTGACGGGCTCGGCCGCGGTGACGTACACGCTCGAGCAGATCGACTTCGTGCACCGCCTGATCGACCGGTACCCGGACGACTTCGCATACGCCTGGACCGGTGACGACGTGAGATCCGCCTGGCGGGAGGGACGTGTCGCGTCGCTGCTTGGTGCCGAGGGCGGTCACAGCATCGACGGCTCCCTCGCGGTGCTGCGCGAGCTCGCCCGCCTCGGCGTCCGCTACATGACCCTGACCCACAACCACAACACCCCGTGGGCCGACTCGGCCACCGACGAGCCCACGCACGGCGGCCTCACCGATTTCGGCCGTGAGGTCGTCGCGGAGATGAACCGCATCGGCATGCTCGTCGACCTGTCGCACGTAGCCGCCACGACGATGCGTGACGCCCTCGACGTCTCCACGTCTCCGGTCGTCTTCAGCCACTCGTCGTGCCACGCCGTCACGCAGCACCCGCGCAACGTCCCCGATGACGTCCTCGAGCGGCTGCCCGCCAACGGCGGCGTGCTGATGGTCACGTACGTCCCGTTCTTCGTGAACCAGGCGGCGGCCGACTGGGCGGCGGGCGACCAGTCGACCCCCGCGCCACGGACGACCGTCGACGACGTCGTCGCGCACGTCGAGCACGCACGTGAGGTCGCCGGCGTCGACCACATCGGCCTCGGCGGCGACTACGACGGCCTCGACGTCTTCCCGGACCAGATGGGAGACGTGACGGGTCACGCCGTGCTGATCGACCGGCTCGCCGAGCGGGGCTGGTCGAGCCGCGACCTGGCGAAGCTGATGGGCGACAACATCCTGCGTGTCCTGGACGCCACCGCTACCGTCTGACCCGTGGACCCTCTCGTCGAACGCGCCCGCGGACTCGTCCGCGACGGCGAGCGGGCCCTCCTGGGCATCGCCGGCGCACCGGGCTCGGGCAAGTCGTCGCTGGCCGCGAAGCTGGTCAAGCGGCTGCGCGCCGACGGGGTCGAGGCGGCGCACGTGCCGATGGACGGCTTCCACCTCGCGGACGCGGCGCTCGTCGAACGCGGGATGCTCGGCGCCAAGGGAGCCATCGAGACGTTCGACGTCCACGGCTACCTCGCACTGCTCCGCCGCCTCCGCGCCGAGACCGATCACGACGTCCTCGCGCCGACGTTCGAGCGGGACCTCGAGCAGCCGCTCGCCGCGGCGATCATCGTCCCGCCGGCCACGACGATCGTCGTGACGGAGGGCAACTACCTGCTCGACGAGTCCGGCGCCTGGCCGCAGGTGCGGGCCGCGCTGGACGAGGTGTGGTTCGTCGACCTCGACGAGGGTCGTCGCCGGTCACGGCTGGTCGACCGGCACGTCAAGTACGGCAAGGAGCGGGCGGCGGCACAGGCCTGGGTCGACGACGTCGACGAGCCGAACGCCCGCCGCGTCATCGCCCGCCGCGACGCCGCCGACCTGGTCGTCGAGCGATGATCCGCGGCAGGGTCCGGACGCCCGACGGCGCCGTCCTCGCGATCCAGCAGACCGGACCCGCGGACGGACCGCCGCTCCTCCTGCTGCCCGGACAGTCGAACTCGCACCACTGGTGGGACCCGCTCCGCGGCGGTCTCGACGACGTCTTCCGCACGATCACGTTCGACTACCGGGGCACCGGCGACACGTCCGCTCCGGAGGACCCGTGGTCGTCGGCGAGCTTCGCGGACGACGCGGCGACCGTCCTGCACGCCCTCGGGCACCGTGGCGCCGGGGTCTACGCCACCTCGATGGGCGGCCGCGTGGCGCAGATGCTCGCGATCAACCGCCCGGCGATGGTCGGACGCCTCGTGCTGGCCTGCACGTCGCCGGGCGGACCCGACGCCCACGAGCGATCCACGGCGATCCGCCGTGAGCTCGCCGAGCCCGACGAGAAGATCCGCACCGCTGCGCTGATGCGGCTCATGTACACCCCGCAATGGACCGGGCGCGCCGCCGACAGCACCCTCCTCGGCGACCCGAGCATGACCGCCAGGGCGGCGATGCTGCACCTGCGGATCAGCCACGAGCACGACGCGTCGCGCGACCTGCATCGGATCATCGCGCCGACGCTGGTGCTGCACGGCAGCGACGACGAGCTGTCGCTGCCGGCGAACGCGACCTACCTCGCGTCGAGGATCCCGGGAGCGACGGCCGAGATCACGCCGGGCAGGCACGGCTTCTTCGACGAGTTCAGTGCCGACGTCACGCCGCGGGTGCGCTCCCACCTGGGGGCGTGACGACCCACGGGTCGACGTCGACGCCGAACACCCACCGACGTCCGGGCCACTCCGACAGCGACCACACCTGACGGCGCTGCGGCCAGTGGGCGACGTCCTCGGGGCCGGTCGGCAGCACTCCGCGGTGCCGGCGGAGGTGCCCCGGCAGACCGACCCAGAGGTCGCCCGGACGACCCTCACCGGCGCTGGCGGTGACGACCCACGTGTCGCCGACGAGCGTGGCGCCCTGCATGCGGTCGGGCTGGCTCTCGTGCAGGTCGACGGCGAACGACCGGCCGTGCTCGTCGCCGCTCAGCAGCTGGGTCTCGCGGTCGAGCGGGTAGCGCACGAGCCGGTGGCTGCCGGAGCCCTTCGTGCCGTACTCGCCCGCGACGAGGCGGTCGACCTCGTCGCCGCGGTCGAGCGACAGGAACGAGTACGTCAGCGGCAGCTGGTCGGCGTCCTGGTCGGCCGCGTACGCCGACGCCTGCGGCAGGACGTACCGGTAGCCCCACGTGCGGACCCGGTTGCGGACGCGCGTGAGGTCGTCGAGCCGGAACACCCGGATGCCCGCGCTGCTGCCCGCCACGAAGAGGTGGTCGCCGTACCAGACGATGCCGCCGGCATGGACCCTCACGGGACGCAGCAGGTGCAGCGGTCCGACCTTCACGGGCTCCACGAGCAGCACGTGCCGGTACGCCGGCGCCGCCCCGTCGACGTCCGTCACGACGCTGATGCGCGAGCCCAGGAACCGGCGGAGCCGCCCGTGCGCGTACCAGCTGGTCAGCAGGACCGAGCGGCCGTCGAACGTGCCGGCGGTGTCGTCGTGCCCGTAGGCGTCGGCGGACGTCGTGATCCCCTGGGGCCACCAGCGGTCGTCGTCGGTGTCGCGGGGCTCCCAGGTGAATCCCTCGGCGACGGCCTCACCGGGCACGTCGACCCGCGTCGCGGTGCGGTTCGTGTCGGCGAGGACGCCGCGCAGGCCCACGCGCCGGAACCCCCGTCCGAGGTCGCGGAGCGGCCCGACCGCCGCGAGCCGGAAGCGGGAGGCGAGGTCGTCGGCGGGCACGTCCTCCACGGTAGGCGGTGCGGACGTGCCCGCGACTCAGGCGTCCGGGACCGTCGGGCCCGAAGGGGTCAGGCGCCGGGGGTCGGGCCTTGGGAGATCGACCGGAACGTGTCGCTGAACAGGTCGAACTCGTCGTCGCGGGCGCGACCCGTGCCGGCGCCCTTGAGCAGGCTGGAGAGCTCACCCGCGGCGCGGTCGACGCGGGAGTCGAGCGCGTTCGTGCCCTCGGCGCCCCAGTCGTAGGTCGAGGCGTAGACGCCCGTCGGCACCACCAGCGCCTGCAGGTACGCGAACAGCGGCCGCAGGGTGTGGTCGATCGCGAGCGAGTGGCGAGCGGTGCCGCCCGTCGCTCCCAGCAGGACCGGCTTGCCGATCACGGCATCGGTGTCGAGTGCGTCGATGAACGACTTGAACAGGCCCGGGTAGGACGCCTTGTAGATCGGTGTGACCACGATGAGCCCGTCGGCAGCCGTGACCTTGTCGATGACGTCCTGCAACCGCGGCGACGCGAAGCCGGTGAGCGTTGCGTCGACGATGTCGTGCGCCAGCTCGCGCAGCGTCACCAGCTCGATCGAGGCATCGCCGAACTGACGGCCGAACGACTCGACCAGTCGGTCCGCCAGCCGGCGTGTGCTCGACGACTCGCTGAGACCGGACGAGATCGCGACGACGGAGGTCATGCGTCCACCTGCGCGCTCTCAGCGGCCAGGGCGGCGTCGCGGGCGGCCACCCGGTTGGCGTGGGTCGGGGCGTCGGGCACCGCGGCGGGACGGCGCGCGTCGAACTCAGCCCGCAGGGTCGGGAGGATCTCGCCGAGGAGGTCGAGCTGCTCGAGGACCGTCTTGAGCGGCAGACCGGCGTGGTCGACGAGGAACATCTGGCGCTGGTAGTCACCGAAGAAGTCGGCGAACGACAGCGTCTTCTCGATGACCTCCTGCGGGCTGCCGACCGTCAGCGGGGTCTGCGCCTGGAAGTCCTCCAGGGAGGGACCGTGCCCGTAGACCGGCGCGTTGTCGAAGTACGGACGGAACTCGTTGACGGCGTCCTGGCTGTTCTTGCGCATGAAGAACTGACCGCCCAGACCGACGATCGCCTGCTCTGGCGTGCCGTGCCCGTAGTGCTCGTAGCGCTGCCGATAGAAGTTGATCAGCCGGATGTAGTGCTCCTTCGGCCAGAAGATGTTGTTGGCGAAGTACCCGTCCCCGTAGTACGCGGCGATCTCGGCGACCTCGGGGGTGCGGATCGAGCCGTGCCACACGAACGGGGCGACGCCGTCCAGCGGGCGCGGGATCGAGGTGAAGCCCTGCAGCGGCGTGCGGAAGCTGCCTTCCCAGTTGACGACGTCCTCGTCCCAGAGGCGACGCAGGAGCTGGTAGTTCTCGATCGTCAGCTCGACGCCCTTCGACGGGTCCTTGCCGAACCACGGGTAGACCTGCGCGGTGTTGCCACGACCGAGGACGAGGTCGACGCGACCGTCCGAGAGGTGCTGCAGGGTGGCGTAGTCCTCGGCCATCTTGACCGGGTCGTTCGTCGTGATGTGGGCGATCGACGTCGACAGGATCAGACGCTCGGTCTGGGCGGCGATGAACGCGTGGAGCGTGCTGATCGACGGCGGCACGAACCCCGAGTCGTGGTGCTCGCCGACGGCGAAGACGTCGCCACCGATGTCCTCGACCTTCTTGGCGATCGCGACCAGCGCCTTGAACTTCTCGTTCTCGGTCGGGATCGACCCGTTGGTCGGGTCGACCGTCAGGTCGCCGACACTGAAGATGCCGAACTGCATGCTGCTCATCGTTGTCTCCTTCGCCAAGCCCGGGACGGGGCTTGTTGAATGTTAAACTAGATTAGCACGCGGTCTATTCCCAGTCGACCCCGACCGCCCGGCGCCAGCTGCCCTCGACCCCGATGGGGCGAAATCCCAGCGCGTCGTTGACCGCGATCATCGGGGTGTTGTCCTCGGCGTTGAACGTCGCGACGGCCGGCGTCGCGGGTGACACCTCGCGCAGCTGGCGCAGGTTGGCCCGTTTCGCCAGCAGTCCGAGGCCGTGACCACGGTGCTCTCGGGCGACCAACGTGTCGGCCTGGCGACCGGCCCCGCCGCCGGCAGCCGCCACGTCGAGCTCGGTGAACGCCACGAGTCGTCCGCTCGGACGGTGCTCGACGGCGGCCGTCAGCAGCAGCCGTCCTCCGGCGATCATCCGGGCGTCGCGCGCCCGGACGCGGTCGGCGTCCCAGAGGTCGCTCGACAGGACCATCGCGGCCATCGGCGTGTCGGTGTACATCGCCGCCTTGAGGGCCGCGATGTCGTCGGCCCACTCGGACGGCGTGGCACCCGACCAGGCCACGACGCCGTACTCGTCCCCGGGGCTGCCCGGCTCCTCGATGCGCCCGTCCATGGCGAGCAGGCTGAGGCGGGCCACGAGCTCCAGCTCGTAACCGTTCTTCACGAGGAACCGGACACCCGGATCGTCCGCCGGCACACCGCCGAGTCCGGTGCGGGACGGCAGCCGCTCCCCCGCGACGGTCGGGTCGGGGATCTGGTGAGCCTGCCAGGACGTGCGTCCCAGCTCCGCGGCCCACAGCTCGACGCCCTTCAGCAACGCCTCGCCGACGCCCTGTCGCCGGTGGTCCGGCAGGACGTCCACCTCGATGTCGACCTCCTCCGCACCGTCGACCGTGGGCCACATGAGGGTCGCGCACCCGATCACGAACCCGTCGGCACGAGCCACCAGGCTGCGCCGGCGCCGTCCCGGCCCGTCACGCAGCAACATCGCCGTGCCGGGCAGGTCGAGCGCGAACACGTCCGTCCCCAGCGTCGTCGCCTGCACGGTGGTGCGGACGTGCCGGACGCCGTCGACGACGTCGCCGGGGCGTGGATCGTCCGGGACGATGATCTCGTCGATCGTGAAGGTCATCCTCCACACCTACTCGATGTGCGGCTGTCCCGTCGAGGCGCTGGTGCCTCCGTCGACCGCCAGCGTCGCGCCGGTGATGTACGACGCGTCGTCGCTGGCGAGGAACAGGACGGCCGGCGCGACGTCGTCCGGCACCCCCGGACGTCCGAGCGCGACCCGGTTCGTGAACTTCTTGATCAGCTCCTCGTCCTTCGCCATGGCCTCCGTGATCGGCGTGATCGTGAAGGCCGGCGCGACGGAGTTGAGGCGCACGCCGCGGCTGCCGTAGTCGAGCGCCAGCGACTGCACGAAGTTGTGCACCGCGGCCTTGCTCGCGTTGTAGAGCGACTGTCCCCAGTCGCCGCGCAGGGCCGACACGGACGCCACCGCGACGAGGTTGCCGCCGACCCGCTCGAGCTCGGGCAGCGCGTTGACCGCGAGGTTCACGAAGCCGTCGACGTTGGTGCGACGGATCTGCTCCCAGCCGTCGGGGGCGGTCTCGGTGAACTCGCCGTTCGTGAACGCGGCGGCGTTGTTGACCACGACGTCGAGCTGACCGAACCGCTCGACGACCGTCCGGACGAGTGCCTGCGCGTCGGACGGGTCGCCGATGTCGGAGACCACGGCGAGCGTGCGGTCGTCCGGTCGCCCCTCGAGCGCCTCGCGCAGCTTGTCCTCACGACGTCCCGAGATGGCGACGTTCGCCCCGTTGTCGAGGAAGGCGAGGGCAATGGCCTTACCGATCCCGGTGCCGCCTCCCGTGACGAGGACGGTCTTGCCGGTGAAGTCGTACGTGTTGTGGGTCATGACGTCGTCAACGGGCCCGCGCCGCAGGTCATTCCGTCCCTCTGCGCTGCTTGAGCCAGCCGCCCTCGTAGCCGATCGGCCGGAACCCCATCCGCTCGTTGACGTCGAGCATGGGCCGGTTCTCCTCGGCGTTCCACGTGACGATCGCCTCGGTGCGCGGTGACACGGCGACGAGGTCGCGGGCGTTCGCCACCTTCATCAGCATCCCGAGCCGGCGGCCACGGTGCTCACGCACCACGAGCGTGTCCTCCTGGACCGCCGCCGGCCGGGCCGGGGGCACGACGATCTCGGAGAAGCCCACGAGCCGCCCCGAGGGGACATGCCTGGCCGCGGTCGTCAGGACCGTCTCGGACCGCTCGCCGACCAGCGCGTCGTGATCGGCGACGCGAGCGACGTCCCACGGATCCGGCGGTGCGGCCAGCCCGGCCATCGGGGTGTCGGTGCTCATGCGCGTGCGCAGCGTCGCCAGGTCGTCGAGCCACTCGGCGGGGGTGGGCCCGACCCACGCGACGAGCCGGTAGTCGTCCCCGGCCGACTTCTCGACGTCGCGCAGCAGATCGTCGATCCGCGGCGCCAGGCCGTCCGTGTCGAGCACGCTGATGCGCACGACCTGCTCGAGCGAGTACCCGTGCCGCAGCAGGAACGCCACGCCCGGATCACGCTCGGGCAGCTCGCCGAAGCCCGTCGGGGAGGCGATGCGGGGTCCTTCGGTCGACGCCGCGTGCGGGATCGAGAACTTGAGCGACGTCTCGCCCACCGCGACGGCTGCGGACTCGACCCGGTCGAGCAGCGCCGCACCGATGCCCCGCCCACGGTGCTCGGGCAGGACGTCGACGGCGAGATACGCACCGGCGCCCGGCGAGTGCGGCCGGGTCGTCACCATCGCGCGTCCCACCGCGACGCCGTCGACGGACGCCGTCAGGTGCACCCGCTCGCGGGTCGGGTTGCTGCGGTACTCCGGCCACAGCTCCTCGACGCTCGGCGTCAGCAGATCGGTGCCGAGGACGTCGACCTCCACGGCGTTGCGCACCCGCACGTGCTCCCTGAACGCGTCGCCGCCCGGCCCCTCGAGGGACTCGGGCACCGCCAGCTCGTCGATCGTGAAGCTCATCGGCCTCAGCCTAGGAGATCGCGCAGGGCCCTGTCGGATGCGAAGAGGTCGTCGCGGTCGAACGTCGAGGTCGACGCCATCAGCTCGTCGGCGCCCGTGCGGGCCGCGAGGTCGTCGAGCGCCCTGCGCACGGTCTGCGGCGAACCGGCCACGGACTGGTCGAGCGACCGCTCGACGCGCTTGGTGACCTGCGCATTCCACGACTGCTCGCGGATCGAGGCGATCGACGCGAGCGGCGGGAACTCACCGATCTGCTTCGAGACGGCCATGGCCCAGGCCTCGGGCAGGGCCAGCTCGCGGGCCGTCGCGTCGTCGGCGGCGATCGTGACGTCGAGCGAGATCGTGACGTACGGATCGGCGGAGTGCTTGCTCGGACGGAAGTCGCGGCGATAGGCGGCCAGCGACTCCGCACCGGCGTCCTCCCAGATCACGGGACCGCCCATGACGACGGGCAGCCCCAGCCTGGCGGCGATCTCGACGCCCCGCCCGGTCGCCAGCAGCGACATCGGCAGCGGCGACTGGGCGACGGGGTGCGCCGTGACGTCCGCATCACCGTCGAGAAGGTCCCGCAGCTCCTCGAGGTCGGCCTCGAACGTGTCGAGGGCGTCGACGTCGTGCCGCAGCGCGCGACGCACCGGGGGTGTGAAGCCCAGCGATCGGCCGATGCCGACGTCGATGCGCCCCGGGTAGAGCGCGTCGAGCATCAAGAACTGCTCGGCGACCACGAGCGGCTGGTGGTTGGGCAGCATGACGCCGCCGGACCCGATGCGGATGTCGGTCGTGTGGGCACCGATCGCGGCGATCAGCACCGGCGGAGCACCGCTGGCGATGCCCGGGACGGCGTGGTGCTCGGCGACCCAGAAGCGGTCGTAGCCGAGCTGCTCGGCGTTGATCGCGCGCTGCACCGAGCCGGTCAGCCCCTCGGCCTCGGGACGGCCCTGTCGGGTACGGGAGCGGTCGAGCAGCGAAAGCCTCACGCACTGGTCAACGGCGTCAGGGCGTCTGGTTGTTCCTGTGGGCGGCGAAGAACTCCTGCAACAGTGCCGTCGACTCCGCCGCCCGGACGCCGCTGACGACTTCCGGCCGATGATTGAGCCGGCGGTCGCGGACGACGTCCCACAGCGACCCGACCGCTCCCGCCTTGTCGTCGAACGCCCCGAACACGAGGCGCCGCACCCGCGCCGCGACCAGGGCACCGGCGCACATCGTGCACGGCTCCAGCGTCACGACCAGCGTGCACCCCTCGAGCCGCCACTCCCCGACGGCCAGTGCCGCCTCGCGGATCGCGACGACCTCGGCGTGCCCGGTGGGGTCGCCGTCGCGCTCACGGGTGTTGCGTCCCCGCCCGATGACGGCGCCCTCCGGGTCGAGGACGATCGCCCCGACGGGCACGTCACCGTCGACAGCGGTCGAGCGGGCCAGGTCGAGGGCCTCACCCATCCAGAGGTCGTACGTCACCCGAGGACGGCCTCGAGCTCCACGCCGAAGCCGAGACGCTCGGCGACGTCCAGCAGGATGTCGTCGGGATAGAGGTCGTCGTCATCGCAGAGCACGCCGAGGTCGAACGCCGTCATGCCCAGATCGCTGAGGATCTCCATGTCGCCGACGGCCTGCGCGTCGTCACCCTCGAGCTCGGTGAGGTCGAGCATGTCGGCGACGCCCCCGGCCAGCGGCCAGTCGTCGATCGCCGTGACGTCCGACAGCATGACGCGCACCTGCGTGCCCGACCGCCGGACGATGACGAAGAAGTCGTCGTTCATCGACACGAGCCCGAGCACCCCGACGTCGGACGGGAACCGGGAGAGCGCCTCGCTGAGATCGCCGACGTCCTCCCCGATGCGGGGGTTGAGCTCGACCACTCGCCACATGCCCTCGTCGTGGTACGCGGCGACGGCGAAGTCGACATCGTCCTCGGCCATGGTGGTGCCTTCCGATCGGAGCGGCCCCGGTGGGGTACGTCTCCTCGTGATGGTGACAGACCGGACCTACGCGACGCTAGTCTCGACGTATGCAGGTACACGTCGCCGACCACCCGCTCATCTCGCACAAGCTGACGTTGCTGCGCGACGAGACCACCGACTCGCCGACGTTCCGGCGTCTGGCCGACGAGCTCGTCACCCTGCTGACGTACGAGGCCACGCGCGACGTCCGGGTCGAGCCCGTCGACGTCAAGACCCCCGTCGCGATGGCGCGCGGCGTCCGGCTCACCGATCCGCGTCCGCTCGTCGTCCCGATCCTGCGCGCCGGGCTCGGCATGCTCGAGGGCATGCAGCGTCTGCTGCCGACGGCCGAGGTCGGGTTCCTCGGCATGGTCCGCAACGAGGAGACGCTCGAGGCCGTGACGTACGCCGAGCGCCTGCCGGACGACCTGACCGGCCGCCAGTGCTACGTGCTCGACCCGATGCTCGCGACGGGCGGCTCGCTCGCCGCGGCGATCCACTTCCTGGTCCAGCGGGGCGCCGACCACATCACGGCCATCACGCTGCTGGCGGCACCCGAGGGCGTCGCGCGCATCGAGGCCGAGCTCGAGAGCGTCGGCGTCCCGGTGACGCTCGTGACCGCCGGGCTCGACGAGAAGCTCAACGAGCTGGGCTACATCGTCCCGGGCCTCGGCGACGCCGGCGACCGCCTGTACGGCGTCGTGGACTGACCCAAGACCTCCCGCTGACCAATTTTTGGCGTCTGAGCAACCGTTTCCGGCTGAAACAACCGGCGAGACGGTTGCTCAGACGCCAAATCTTGGTTCGCTACAGGGCTTTGAGGATGTCTTCCACTCGTTCCTTGGCGTCGCCGAACAGCATCTGGCTGTTCTCGCGGAAGAACAGCGGGTTCTGGACGCCGGCGTAGCCCGTGGCCATCGACCGCTTGAACACCACGACGTCCGCCGCCTCCCACACCTTCAGCACCGGCATGCCGGCGATGGGGCTGGACGGGTCCTCGGTCGCGGCGGGGTTGACGGTGTCGTTCGCGCCGATGACCAGGACGACCGAGGTGTCCTTGAAGTCGTCGTTGATCTCGTCCATCTCGAGCACGATGTCGTAGGGCACCTTGGCCTCGGCCAGCAGCACGTTCATGTGACCGGGCAGGCGTCCGGCGACGGGGTGGATGCCGAACTTCACGTCGACACCGCGGTCGCGCAGCTTGCGGACGAGATCGGCGACGGGGTACTGCGCCTGGGCGACGGCCATGCCGTACCCCGGCGTGATGATGACCGACGAGGCGTTCTTGAGCAGCTCGGCGGTGTCCTCGGCGTTGATCTCGCGGTGCTCGCCGTAGTCCTTGTCGTCGGCCGGACCGGCCTCGATGCCGAAGCCGCCGGCGATGACGGAGATGAACGACCGGTTCATGGCCTGGCACATGATGTACGACAGGTACGCACCGGACGAGCCGACGAGCGCACCGGTGACGATCAGCGCGTCGTTGTTGAGCAGGAAGCCCGACGCCGCCGCGGCCCAGCCCGAGTACGAGTTGAGCATCGACACGACGACGGGCATGTCGCCGCCGCCGATGGACGCGACGAGGTGCCAGCCGAGCGCCAGCGCGACGACCGTGACCGCGATGAGCAGGCCGAGGTTCGGCGTGATGACGAACCAGATCGTCAGCACCACGAACGCCGCGAGGGCGCCGAGGTTGATGTAGTTCTTGCCCGGCAGCATCAGCGGGTTGGACTTGATGCGCGCCGACAGCTTGAGGAACGCCACAATCGAGCCGGTGAACGTCACCGCGCCGATGAAGACGCCGACGAAGACCTCGGCGTTGTGGATGTCCTCGAGCGAGTCCAGCGCGAACGACTGGTGCTCGAGGTAGCCGTTCCAGCCGACCAGCACCGCGGCGAGACCCACGAACGAGTGCAGCAGCGCGATGAGCTCGGGCATGCCGGTCATCTCGACGACGCGGGCGCGCCACAGGCCGATCGCGGCGCCGATGACCACGGCGATCAGCAGCAGGACGACCGACGTGGTGTCGGCGAGGTCGGCGATCAGGACGAACGTCGCCACGAGGGCGATCGTCATGCCGGAGATGCCGAACAGGACACCCTGCGACGCGGTCTCGTGCTTCGAGAGGCCCGCGAGCGACAGGATGAACAGCAGGGACGCGACGATGTACGCCGCGGTGGCGATGCTCTGGGAATCCATGATCAGCCCTTACTTGGAGAACATGCTGAGCATGCGGCGGGTGACGGCGAATCCGCCGAAGACGTTGATGGACGCGAGCAGGATCGCCACGAACGCGAGGACGCGGATGACCGTGGCGTTCTCGGCGTCACCGTCGATGCCGATCTGCAGCATCGCGCCGACGACGATGATGCCGCTGATGGCATTCGTGACCGACATGAGCGGCGTGTGCAGCGCGTGGTGCACCTTGCCGATGACGTAGTAGCCGATGACGATCGCCAGGATCAGCACCGTGAAGTGCTCCGGCAGTGGCGCCGGGGCGTAGGCGTTGACCAGGAAGAGCGCCAGGATGCCGATGCCGACGATGCCGAGCTTGGCGTTCTGCGACAGCGGCTCCTTGACGGGCTTCGGCTCGACCGGCGCGGCGGGAGCGGCAGCCGGGGCCGCCGAGACCTGGACGGGCGGTGGCGGCCACGTCGTCTCACCGTCCCTGACGACCGTGATGGTGCGCTGCACGACGTCCTCGAAGTCGAGGACCAGCTGGCCGTCCTTGCCGGGCGTCAGCAGCTTCATCAGGTTGACCAGGTTGGTGCCGTACAGCTGCGAGGCCTGCGTGGGCAGGCGCCCTGCGAGGTCGGTGTAGCCGATGATCGTGACGCCGTTGGCGGTGACGACGGCCTCGCCGGGCACGGAGCCGACGACGTTGCCGCCGTTGGCCGCGGCCATGTCGACGATGACGCTGCCGGCCTTCATCGACGCGACGTCGGCCTCGGTGATCAGCACCGGTGCCGCGCGTCCCGGGATCAGGGCCGTGGTGATGATGATGTCGACGTCCGCGGCCTGCTCGGAGTAGATCTCCGCGGCGCGGGCGTTGTAGGCGTCCGTCGTCGCCTTGGCGTAGCCGTCGGTCGACTGCTCGGTCTCGACGTCGACCGCGATGTACTCGCCGCCGAGGCTCTTGACCTGGTCGGCGACCTCCGCACGGGGGTCCGTCGCCTTGACGATCGCGCCGAGGCTGTTGGCCGTGCCGATCGCGGCGAGGCCGGCCACGCCGACACCGGCGACGAGCACCTTGGCCGGCGGGACCTTGCCGGCCGCGGTGATCTGGCCGGTGAAGAAGCGTCCGAAGACGTTGGCGGCCTCGACGACCGCGCGGTACCCGGCGATGTTGGCCATCGACGACAGGACGTCCATCGACTGCGCGCGGGAGATGCGCGGGACGGCGTCCATCGCGAGCACCGTGATGGGCCGCGCGGAGAGCTGCTCGACGAGCTCGGGGTTCAGCGCGGGGCTGATGATGCTGACCAGCGTCGCACCGTCGGCCAGCTGGCCGATCTCGGCCGCCGTGGGGGCGTTGACCTTGAACACGATGTCACTGCGCCACACGTCGACCGGCGCGCCGATCGTCGCACCGGCGGCGGCGTAGGCCTCGTCCGTGAACGATGCCTTCTCCCCCGCACCCGCCTCGACCGCGACGTCGTACCCGAGTCCGATCAGCTTGCCCACCGTCTCCGGTGTGGCGGCGACTCGCGTCTCGCCCGCCACCGATTCCCTGACTACTCCCACAGCGCTCATTCGGTGAACGTTATCTGTACGAAACCTGCAACGACCACAGGGTGAGACCTGCGTCTCACGTGGTGAGGTGCGCCCTGTCAGTCCGGGGATCGACAGGGCCTGTGTGAAACCGTCCACCCACGGCGGCGGGCGCCGGTACGGTCGCGGGCATGAGTGATCCCGGGAGCTCGCCAGACGTCCGACCGACCCCTGGGCGGAGCCGACGACGGTGGCCGTGGGCGGTCGTCACCGCGGGCCCGGTGCTCGCGGTCGCCGTCGGCGCCCTCGTCGTCCTCCGCGACGACGGCCCGTCGTACCCGGACGCGTGGGACCCGCGCGTCGAGCCGTTCGTGACGATCGTCGAGAAGCAGCGCGGGCTGACGTTCGAGCACCCCGTCGAGGTCCGCTTCCTCGCCGCCGACGAGTTCGAGAAGAGCGTCCGCACCGACAGGAGCGAGCTCGACGACGAGGACCGGGAGGACATCGAGCAGGCCGCGTCGCTGTACCGCGCCTTCGGGCTGATCTCGGGCGACGTCGACCTGTTCGACGCGTTCGACGACGCCACCGGATCGGGCACGCTCGCCTACTACTCCTTCGACGACCGGGCGATCACGGTGCGCGGCACGAAGCTCACCCGCGCCTCGCACGCGACCCTGGTGCACGAGCTGACGCACGCGGTGCAGGATCAGCGCTTCGACGTCGCCGACCGCCTCGAGGAGCTCGTGAAGGAGGCCGCGGACGACGAGCCCACGACCGCGGCCGACGCCCTGCAGGCCCTCGTCGAGGGCGATGCCGAGCGCGTGGCCGGCCTCTACCGGCAGTCGTTGAGCGCCGATGACCAGGAAGCGCTCGAGAAGGCCGAGGCGGCCGACACCGCCGACAGCCTCGGCAAGCTCGACGACGTCCCGCAGGTGGTCGTGAACCTGCTCGGCGCGCCCTACGCCCTCGGTGAGGTGCTCGCCGAGGCCGTCGCGACGCGGGGCCAGGACGATCTCGACGACCTGTTCGACGACCCGCCACCCGACGACTCGGTGCTGCTCGACCCGCTCGCGGCGATCGACGGCGCCGGCGCGGCGACCGACGTCACGGTCCCCTCGACCCGGAAGGACGAGAAGAAGGTCGACGCCGGGCAGATCGGATCGCTGCTGACCTACCTGATGCTGGCCGCGCGCATCCCCGTGCCGGACGCCTTGGCCGCGGCCGACGCCCGGGACGGCGACGCCTACGTCGGATTCGAGCGGGACGGCGTCGTGTGCGCGCGCGTCGACTACGCGACCGGGTCAGCCGCGGCGGCCACGCGGCTCTCCTCGGCGTTCGACGCCTGGATCGCCGCCGATGCCGGGTCCACGGCCTCCGTCAGCCGCGACGGCAGCAGCGTCACGTTCGAGTCGTGCGATCCCGGCGCAAGGGCCGAGCCCGCCGACGACGCATCCACCGAGGCGCTCGAGCTGGCAGCGACCCGCGGCTACCTCGCCGTCACCCTGCTCGGGTCGTCGCCCGGCGCCTCCGTCGACGGGGCCCGGTGCCTGTCCCGTCGGCTCGTGAAGGAGTACTCCGTCGCCGACCTCACCGACCCCGAGTTCGGCGGAGGGGACGACCCGGCCGTGACGACCCGCATCCGCGAGCTCGCCGCAGGCTGTCGCTAGGGAATGTCCGCCCGCAGTCGCACAGGTCCGAGCAGGCCTTCCTTGCGGGCCACGACGACGCACCACACGACGGTCGCGGCGGCCGCGGTCAGCGTCAGGGTCATGATGATGCCGCCCTTGATCAGCACGAAGTCGACGGTCGAGAGCGAGACCAGCAGCGCCAGGGTGATGCTGCCCTTGGTCAGGATCACGAGCCCCCACATGACCGTCAGGCTCCGGAACAGCCGGCAGACGGCCGGCCGGGCCGCGAGCTCTGAGTCCAGCGGGCAGAAGTCCGGCGCGAGCCGGGCGACGAGGGGCCGGGCCGACCGCAGGGAGACGAGGAAGGCGGCCGCGACGGCCACGTCGACGAAGACCGGCTGCACGAAGTAGATGAACGTGTTGCCCGTCGCGAACGTGATGCCCGTCTTGACCAGCATGATCGTGCCGGTCAGCATGAGCAGGCCCGACACGCACCGTCCCGTGGAGGCCCTCCACGCGATGGCTCCACCCACCCACGCGAGCGCCACGATCATCGCCGTGGCGACGTTGAAGACCACCAGCGTCGCGGCGAACAGGACGGCCGGGGCGACCACCGCGGTCGCGAGGCTCAACGCGACGCGCGCCAGGATGTGACGTAGGTGCGGAAGGCGCGCCGGCTCCGATACGGGTGCAGCGGGGTGGATCAGTGTCAAGGTTCGGCCCGTCCCCGGCCACCTGGCCGGCTGTTGACGTACACCGAAAATGACGGAGCTACAAGACTCGCGCGCTGAGGACCCTCGGCTCCTCCAGACTACGCTTTCCGCCAACATGTGGTGGCTCAACCGCAGATTGGCCCGTATCGGCCTGCGGGAAGCGGCATTCTCGGTAGGGTCGGTACATGACAGCAGAACATCTGGTCACGGTCTACGGGACCGCTGTCATGGTCTGCGCCCCCGACGGCATCCCCGTCGACACCGAGGGCGCGGTCACCGAGCTCGTCGGCGAGGCGATCGGCCTGCGGGCCGAGGCGGTCGTCGTGCCGGCCGAACGACTGACCGATGACTTCTTCGAGCTGAAGACCGGCGTGGCCGGCGAGATGGCTCACAAGTTCGCGACCTACCAGGTGCGTCTGGCGATCGTCGGCGACATCGAGCAGCGTGTGGCCGACAGCGTCTCGCTCAGCGACTGGGTCACGGAGTCCAACCGTGGCAGCCAGCTATGGTTCTGCCCGACGTTCGACGACTTCCAGGACCGGCTCGACCGCCGAAAGACGTCCCGGACCATGTGACATCGGCCATGGCGCATTCCAGATACCGACGGTATGTTGGCGCCATGGCTCAGACATTCCCCGGCAAGGTCGCACTCGTCACCGGCGCGGCACGGGGCATCGGCGCCGGCGTGGCGCGGGGCTACGTCCAGCAGGGCGGACGCGTCGCGCTGGTCGGGCTCGAGCCGGAGCTGCTGGCCGCGCTGGCGGACGAGCTCGGCGACGCCGCCGCCTGGTGGGAGGCCGACGTCCGCGACGGGGCTGCCGTCCACGCCGCGATCGATGCCGCCGCCGCGCACTTCGGCCGCCTCGACCACGTGCTCGCCAACGCGGGCATCGCCTCGTACGGCACGGTCCGCCAGATCGACGACGCCGCGTTCGAGCGGGTCGTCGACATCAACGTCAACGGCGTCTTCCGCACGCTCAAGTACGCGACCCCGCACCTCGCGTCGTCGCGCGGGTACGCCCTCGTCGTCGCCTCGCAGGCCTCGTTCACCCCGCTGGCCGGTCTCGCCTCGTACAACGCGAGCAAGGCCGGCGCCGAGTCGCTCGCGATGGCCTACAAGCAGGAGGTCGCGCACCTCGGGATCGACGTCGGCTCCTGCCACCCGTCGTGGATCGACACCGACATCGTCCGCAACGCCGAGAAGGACCTGCCGACGTTCCGCGAGATCCGCCAGAAGCTGCCGTGGCCCGCGAACGGGACGACGAGCGTCGAGGAGTGCGTCGACCTGATCCTCAAGGGCTTCGCGAAGCGCAAGGGACGCGTCTACGTCCCCAAGAACGTGCTCGTCTCCAACTGGACGAAGTCGCTGGTCAACTCACCGCTGGCCTGGCCGGTGCTGAGACGGATGGCCTCGAGGGCCGTCCCCGGCATGGAGCGCGAGGTCGACGCGCTCGGACGGTTCCACCACGCCCACGTCCCGGAGACCAAGGCCGTCGAGTAGCCGTCAGACGGTCTGGACCGACGCCGCCAGCGACACCATGTGGCCCAGACGGGCCAGCTCGGAGTTGAGGAACTCGGGCCCGCCGTGACGGCCGACGACCACCACGAGGCCCTTGCCCTTGCGGTCGCGCGCCGGGGACGCCGCCAGCACGGTCGAGTCCCACTCCGGCACCTCGCGCAGCACCTTGGCCTTGCGAAGACCCAGCCACTCGTCCGCCTCGGCGACGAGCTTCGGCGCCGTGGACGACTTCGCGATGACGTGGGTCGCGCCGTCGACGCGGTCGAGGGCCATGGCCCAGTCGGTGCGGAACGTCTCGGGGATGACCTCCACGAGCTGGGCGAGCGCGAACGTCGGGTCCTCCGTGAACCGTTCGACCGCCTCGAGGTCCATGCTCAGGCTGGCGCCGGCGTTGTAGCGCGAGATCCAGTCGACCGTGACGCCCTCGAGCTGGTGGCACGCCGTGATCAGCGCATCCGGCATGACCTGGGGCGGCAGCTCGAGCAGCACGTCGTCGACGACCTTGCCGTCGGAGCGGCGCTCGACGATCTCGATCGCCTCGATGTCGGCGCCGGCGCCACCGAGAGCCGTCGCGAGCGCACCGAGTGATCCGGGCACGTCGGGGAGCTCGACGCGCAGCAGGAAGGCCATATGACCATTGTCACCGCTCGACATGTCGTTGTGGTTACACGGGTAGCGTGGCGGCGTGAATCCCGCCACCACCCGCACCATCTTCCGCACCCTCGCGTTCGCCGAGGCCGCCTCGTGGGCGCTGCTGCTCGTCGCCATGTTCTGCAAGTGGATCCTCGAGTCGGAGCCGTTCGGCCTCGAGGAGGGCGGCGTTCCCAAGGCAGGGATGCTGCACGGCGTCGTGTTCGTGCTCTACGTCATCAGCGCCCTCGTGTCGCACGTCGTGTTCAGGTGGAACGTCAAGACCACGGTCCTCGCTCTGGCCGCGAGCATCCCGCCGCTGTTCACGATCTGGTTCGAGACGTGGGCCGACCGCACCGGCAGGCTTCAGACGGCCGGCGCCACGTCGGCGCCGTAGCGCTCGACGCAGAAGTCCCGCAGACGTTCGGCCAGCCGCGCCAGCGTCGCGGCCGCGTGGTGCTCCGGCTCCCACGCGGCGAACAGCTCGATCCGCAGCGGCCCGTCCCGGCCGAGGATCTCGACGCCCCGCAGGTCGAAGCGCGGGTCGTCCGTCACGATCGCGACCCCGCGCCCCGCGGCCGCCAGCGCCTGCGCGACCTGCGGGTTGCTGCACTCGACGACGTCGCCCGCCGTCAGTCCGGCGCGCTCGATCGCCAGATCGAGGATCTGTCGCGGCTTGAACCCGGGCGTCAGGACGAGCAGCGTCTCCTCGACGAGCGCCGGCAGCCTGATCGTCGGCGCCTGCCACGGGTGGTCGACGGCGACGTACGCCCACACCGGCAGCACGGCGATCGGCGCGCTGGCCAGGGGCGAGTGCGGGGCTTCCGTGACGATGGCCAGGTCGGCCCCGCTGCGCAGGGCGTCGTAGGCGCCCCGCGGATCGGACTCGAACACCGTCGGCATCGGGTCGTCGGACGACAGCGTGGCCAGGAACGGCGCGATGACGTCGGTCAGCGTCGTGGTCGGGGCGGCAATCGTCAGCCGCTCGAGCCGGCCGGCCGCGTACGACCGGGCCGCGGCCCGCGCGCCGTCCGCGCTCCGCAGGACGTCGCGGGCGTGCGGCAGGAACTCCCGGCCGGCGGCGCTGAGCCTCAGTCGTCCCGCCGACCGGACGAACAGGCTGATGCCGAGCTCGTGCTCGAGCTGTCGCAGCTGACGTGAGATCGCCGGCTGGGTGATCCTCACCGCCTCGGCGGCGGCGCTGACCGACCCGGCCTCGACGACCGCGACGAAGTATCCGAGGGTGCGCAGCTCCATGCCTGCGGAGCATAGCCCCGTGCGGACGACGTGGGCACATGGAGACGCCCCGGCTGCGCAAGCCGGGGCGCTCCGGTGGCGTGGTCACCCTTCCCGGGGGACGACCACACCACGTCTAGTGACGGCCGAGCCTGATCCTCACGAGCTCACCGATGGCCTGCGGCGCGCCGTCGGGGCCCGGGACGAACGCGCTGGTCGTGGCGTACAGCGCGCCACGGCGGCCGTCCGTCCACTCCACCGCACCGGGCGCCGCCAGCGGCAGGACGCTGCGTCGGGACGAGCCGGGCTTCAGGATCGTGACCTGCCCCGTGCCCTCGTCCCCACCGAACAGCTCGGCGACGGCGATCTCGCCGCGCGGCCCGACCGCGAGGTTGACGGCGCCGACGAAGCCGCCGGCGACCTTGCGGGCCCGGCCGCTCCAGGGGCTGACCTTGTGGACCGCGCCGCGTGCGCCGAGGCTCGCATCCTCCGGACCACCGGGCAGCGACGTCACGTACAGCGAGCCGTCGGGGCCCTGCTCGACGTCGGTCGGGACGAACTCGAACCGGTAGTCGAACCCGGCGACACAGGCGGGCAGGCCCTGCGCCGTGGCAGCCTCCGCCGTGACCTCGACGGTCTCGGTCGGCGGCAGGACGGCGACGGTGGACACGGTGCCGCGCTTGCTGACCTTCAGGATCGCGTTGGCGGCGGCGTCGGCGACGTAGACGGCTCCGCGCCTCGTGGGCAGCGTCGCGTACGGGTGGGCGTCGACGAGGCCGGTGTACGTCGCGGGGAAGTCGGCCGGGAACTGCGCCGCGCACGCCGCCGGGAGGTCGACGAAGCCGTAGGTCGTCCCGGCGTCGGGGTTCTGCGTCTCCTCGTAGGCCCGCAGGTCCGCGAGCTGCTGGAGGGTGCCGTCCCGCTTGATCTTCCACAGTGCGGCGGACGGCGTCGCGGGGTCCTGCCCCGTCGTCGTCAGGTAGACCGTGCGGCCGCGGACCGAGACGCCGCCGACCTCCTGGCCGGGCACCGTCGCGAGGGTCGTGCGCGTGCCGTCGGGCGCGATCCTGAGCAGCTCGCCGGCGAAGTTCTGCGACACGTAGGAGCTGCCTCGGTCGTCCACCGCGAGGCTGAGCGGCGTGAACAGGTTGCTCGCGATCGTGGTGGAGTCGTACGAGACCGGACGGACGCGAGGCTCGTCGCGGTCGTCGTGCCGTCCTCCGGCCTGTGCCGGGTTGGCGCCGAGGATCGACGCGGCCATCGCCGCACTGGCGGCGATGGCGATGATGGATCTCTTCATGAAGGGGAACCTCCCAGGTCGTGGTGATCAGCGGTGCGTTATCGGTCCCCTGTCCATCTGACAGCGTCACACGCGGGCGCGCGCAGCCTCCGGGAGCTGGGCCGATCCTGCGGTAATCCGCACCGTCTTTGCGGCCTACGGCATGCCTGCGAGGCATGCTGACGATCAGGAGTGAGTATTGGACGGCATGGAGCGCGCACGCGAGAATGGACCCATGCCTGCCCTCGAGCAACGTCGCGAACTCGTCACCCCCGTCCCCGGACCCCGCTCGCAAGAGCTCATGTCCCGCAAGAACGCCGCCGTCGCCCAGGGCATCGGCACGACGATGCCGGTGTTCGCCGTCGCGGCCGGCGGCGGTGTCGTCAAGGACGTCGACGGCAACACGTTCATCGACCTCGGGTCGGGCATCGCGGTCACGACGATCGGCAACAGCGCCCCCCGCGTCGTCGATGCCGTGCGCGACCAGGTCGAGGCGTTCACGCACACCTGCTTCATGATCACGCCCTACGAGGGCTACGTCGCGGTGGCCGAGGCACTCAACCGCCTGACCCCCGGCGACCATGAGAAGAAGACGGCGCTGTTCAACTCCGGCGCCGAGGCCGTCGAGAACGCGATCAAGATCGCCCGCGCGCACACCAAGCGCCAGGCCGTCGTTGTGTTCGACCACGCGTACCACGGGCGCACCAACCTCACGATGGCGATGACGGCCAAGTCGATGCCGTACAAGAGCGGCTTCGGCCCGTTCGCGCCCGAGATCTACCGGGCGCCGCTGTCGTACCCGTACCGGGACGCCATCGACTCGTCCAAGAAGTACGTCGACGGCGCGGTCGCGGCCCGCCGCGCGATCGGCGTCATCGAGAAGCAGGTCGGAGCCGGCAACCTCGCGGCCGTCGTGATCGAGCCGATCCAGGGCGAGGGCGGCTTCATCGTCCCGGCCGACGGCTTCCTGCCCGCGATCGCCGAGTGGTGCACCGCGAACGGCGTCGTGTTCGTCGCCGACGAGGTGCAGACCGGCTTCGCCCGCACCGGGTCGATGTTCGCGTGCGAGCACGAGGGCGTCGTGCCCGACCTCATCGTCACCGCCAAGGGCATCGCCGGCGGTCTGCCGCTCTCGGCCGTCACCGGTCGCGCCGACATCATGGACGCCTCGCACGTCAGCGGGCTCGGCGGCACGTACGGCGGCAACCCCCTGGCGTGCGCCGCGGCCCTCGCCACGATCGAGACCATCGAGGCCGACGGGCTCGTCGAGCGTGCGGGCGAGATCGAGCGGCTCATGCTCCCCGCCCTGCACCGTCTGCAGGCTGACGACGACCGGATCGGCGACGTCCGCGGACGCGGCGCGATGATCGCCGTCGAGCTGGTCAGGCCCGGCACCGACGAGCCGGACCCCGACCTCGCCCGCGTCCTGGCCGCGAGCGCCCACCAGGCGGGCGTGATTGTCTTGACGTGCGGCACCTACGGCAACGTCCTGCGGTTCCTGCCGCCGCTCTCCATCAGCGACGAGCTCCTCACCGAGGGACTCCAGATCCTGACCGACGCACTCTCGGAGGTAGCACGATGACCACTGACATCCTGATCGACAACGAGTGGCGCGCGGGCGCCGACGGCACGTTCGACGTCGTCGACCCGGCGACCGGCGAGGCCATCCGTCCCGTCTCCAACGGCGGGACGTCCGACGCCACCGCGGCCGTCGACGCCGCCGCGGCCGCCCTCACGACGTGGCGCCGCACGGCCCCGCGCGAGCGCGGCGAGATCCTCCGCAGGACGTTCGAGCTGATGATCCGCGACAAGGACCAGCTCGGGGCGCTGATCTCCGCCGAGAACGGCAAGTCGCTCGTCGACGCCACCGGCGAGGTCACGTACTCCGCGGAGTTCTTCCGCTGGTTCGCCGAGGAGGGAGTGCGCATGGGCGGCGACTACGGCGTCGCACCGGCCGGCGGCACCCGCACCGTCGTGACCCACCACCCCGTCGGCGTCGCGGCGCTCGTCACGCCCTGGAACTTCCCGGCCGCGATGGCCGCCCGCAAGATCGCCCCGGCACTCGCCGCCGGCTGCACCGTCGTGCTGAAGCCCGCGTCCGAGACGCCGCTGACGGCGTTCGCCATCGCCAGGCTCATGATCGAGGCCGGCCTGCCCGAGGGCGTCGTCAACATCGTGCCGTCGAGCTCCGCGTCCAAGATCGTCACGACGTGGATGGAGGACGCCCGCGTCCGCAAGATCTCGTTCACCGGCTCCACCGCGATCGGCCAGGTGCTGCTGAAGCAGGCCGCCGACCGCGTCGTGAACTCGTCGATGGAGCTGGGCGGCAACGCGCCGTTCGTCGTGACCGACGACGCCGACATCGACGCGGCGGTCGAGGGCACCATGATCGCGAAGTTCCGCGGTGGCGGTCAGGCCTGCACGGCGGCCAACCGCCTGTACGTCCACGCCGACGTCGCCGACGAGTTCGCCGCCAAGCTCGGTGCCAAGGTCGCCGCACTGACGGTCGGGCCGGCCGACGAGGGCTCCGACATCGGCCCCATGATCAACGCCAAGGCCGTCGACTCCATGAACACGTTGCTGTCCGGAGCCGTCGCCGCCGGCGCGAGGATCACGCACCAGGCCGACGTGCCCGACAGCAAGGGCTTCTACTTCCCGCCGACGGTGCTCGTGGACGTCCCGGCCGACGCCGACATCGTGCACGAGGAGATCTTCGGGCCCATCGCGCCGATCGTCACGTGGACGACCGACGACGAGGTCATCGCCATGGCCAACGACACCGAGATGGGGCTCGCGGCCTACGTCTACGCCGGCGAGCTGCAGCGTGGCATGCGCATCGGCGAGGCGATCGAGGCCGGCATGGTCGGCATCAACCGCGGACTCGTCTCGGACCCCGCGGCACCGTTCGGCGGCATGAAGCAGTCAGGCATCGGCCGCGAGGGCGCCCGCATGGGCCTCGAGGAGTTCCAGGAGACCCAGTACCTCTCGGTCGCCTGGCCCGAGAGCTGACGGTTTACCACGCCGGCAGGGCAAGCACCGTCCGGGCGGGGCAAGCACCGTCCGGGCACGGGAAGCACTGTTCGGGACGCGGGACCCTGCAGCGCCCGGGACGCACTCCCAGCCGGCAGATACCGTCCGGGCGGGGCAAACACCGTCCGGGCGCGGGAAGCTGCAGCGCCCGGGACGCACTCCCAGCCGGCAGATACCGTCCGGGCGGGGCAAGCACCGTCCGGGCGCGGGAAGCATCGTCCGGGCACGGCAAGTTTCCCGTGCCCGGAGCACACTCTCCCTGCCGGCGTGGTAAACCGTCGCCGGGTCAGTCAGCCACGTAGAACATGCGCTTGTTGACGAACTCGTCCATGCCCAGGGGCCCGAGCTCGCGGCCGAAGCCGGAGCGCTTGGTGCCGCCGAACGGCAGTTCGGCGCCCTCGCCGGCGGCGGAGTTGACGTTGGCCATGCCGACCTCGAGGCGTTCTGCCAGCGAGCGGGCGCGCTCGACGTCGGCGGAGAACACCGAGCCGCCGAGGCCGTACGTCGTGTCGTTGGCCAGCTCGAGGGCCTCCTCGTCGGACGAGACGGAGTAGACCACCGCGACGGGGCCGAACAGCTCCTCGGAGTAGGCGCGCATGTCCTTGGTGATGCCGGTCAGCACCGCGGGAGTGTAGTGCGCGTCGGGGCCCTCGCTCAGGACGCCGCCGGCGTGCAGCGTCGCGCCCTTGTCGACGGCGTCCTGCACCTGCTCGTTCAGCGTCTCGGCGGCCTTGCGCGACGACAGCGGGGAGAACGAGTCGAGCGCCAGCGCCTTGTCGGTCAGCTTGCCGACGAAGTCGTCGAACAGGTCCTCCATGACGATCATGCGCTTGTTGGCGTTGCAGGCCTGACCGACGTTGGCCATCCGGAACGTCCACGCCTCGTCGGCCACGGCGTCCAGGTCGTCGGTGTCGAGCACGATCATCGGGTCGGACCCGCCGAGCTCGAGGACGCACTTCTTCAGGTTCTTGCCCGCCAGCGCCGCGACGGTCGCACCCGCGCGCTCCGAGCCGGTCAGCGACACCCCGGCGACCCGGGGGTCGGCGATGATCGTCTCGATCTGGTCGAACGTCGCGAAGACGTTGACGTACGCGCCCGCCGGCACGCCGGCGTCCTTCATGATCTGCTCGACGGCGAGCGCCGACCGCGGCACCGACTCGGCGTGCTTGAGGATGATGGTGTTGCCGAGCATCAGGTTCGGGGCCGCGAAGCGGGCGATCTGGTAGAACGGGAAGTTCCACGGCATGATGCCGAGCAGCGGTCCGACCGGCAGCTTCTGCACGATGGCCTTGCCACCGGAGAACGACGTGATCTCCTGGTCGGCCGCGAGCCCCGGGCCCTCGTCGGCGAAGTAGTCGAAGATCGCCTGGGAGAACTCGGCCTCCTCGACACCCTCCGACGCGGGCTTGCCCATCTCGGTGTGCGCCATCTCGCCCAGCTCGTCGGCTCGTTCGCCGAACAGCGCGGCGACCTTCTTGACGATCTCGGCCCGCTCGGTGATCGGGACGTCCTTCCACGCCGAGTAGGCCTCGTGGGACGCCGTGAGGGCGGCCTCGATCTCGGCGTCGGTCGCGTGGTCGAAGGTCTCGAGCACCTCGCCGGTCGAGGGGTCGGTCACCTGGTACGTGGGGCTGGTCATGGGAATCTCCTCAGTGGTGAGCGGTCGTGAGCAGGGCGAGGGCCTCGCCGAAGACGTCGTGGTGGCGTTCGACGTCGGCGATGGTCGTCACCGGCGACATCAGCGCCATGTTGTGGAACGGGGTCAGCAGCACGCCACGGTTCGCGAGGAACACGTGCAGGAAGTCCTCGAGGTCGTCGGCCTGTGCGGCGGCCGACTCGGTGCCGTTGCGCGGTGCCGGCGAGGCGAAGCGGTACTCCGTCCGGGCGCCGAGCTGGCTGACCGACCACGGCAGGTCGTACTGGTCGATCGCCGCCTGGACGCCCTCGGTGAAGGCCGTGGCGGTCGCGACCATCCCCTCGAACGCCTCGTCGGTGAGCACGTCCTCGAGCGTAGCCCGCATCGCGGCGACCGACACGGGGTTGCCGGCCAACGTCCCACCGACGCCGCCCATGTCGACGAGGTCGAGGTCCGTCCGTCCCTCGCCCAGTGCGGCCAGCTCCTCCGACAGTCCGTACGCGCCACAGGGGATGCCGCCACCGATGGCCTTGCCGATCACCAGGACGTCCGGCCGCAGGCCCCAGAGCGCGGTGGCACCACCGGGTCCGGCCGAGAAGGTGTGGGTCTCGTCGATGATCAGCAACGTGCCGGTGCGGGTGCACAGCTCGCGGACGCCGTCGAGGTACCCCGGCTCCGGCAGGACGATGCCGATGTTGGTCAGTGCCGGCTCCATGAGGACGGCCGCGACGTCGCCGTGGGCGAGCTGCCGCTCCAGCCCCTCGAGGTCGTTGAACTCCGCGACCCGGCTGGTGACCGTGACGTCGACCGGCGCGCCCACGTTGCCCGGGCGCATCATGCCCTCGCCGTCGGGGCCGACGACGATCAGCGACTCGTCGACACTGCCGTGGTAGCAGTAGGCGTTGACCAGGATCTTCGGCCGGCCGGTCAGGGCCCGCACCAGGCGGATGGCCCACCGGTTGGCGTCCGTCGCGGTCAGCGAGAAGCTCCAGCGGGAGAGACCGAAGCGCCGGGTCAGCTCGGCGCCGACCCACTCGGCGTCCGCCGTCGGCAGCATCGTCGTCAGGCCGCCGAGCTCGCTCATCCGGTGCGCGACGGCGTCGACCGTCGGCTGCGGGGAGTGCCCGGCCATCGCACCGGTGTCGCCGAGCGCGAAGTCGATGTACTCGTGCCCGTCGACGTCCCAGACGCGGTTGCCGCGCGCCCGGTCGACGTAGAGCGGGAAGCCCGCCGCGTTCTTGTTCATCCAGGTCATCGGCACCCGGCCGAACAGGTGCGTGGCGCCGGCGTACAGCTCCGCCGACCGGGGGTTGCGCGCGGCGAACAGCGCCCGCTCCTCCTCGAGGAGCATCGTGAGGCTGACCCGGTCGATCGTCATGCCGCCACCCCGCGACGGCTGAGGCGGATGTACGCCAGCTCGAGCACGACGAAGATCACCGTCACCACGAGGCACGCGACCGTCACGACGCCCGCGCCGTGGTCGGCGACGTCGAGGAAGCCGTAGGGGACGTGCGCCGTCGTCGTCGACGTCGACGTCGACGTGAGCGCGTACACCGGCTCCGCGACCTCCGCGCGCACCAGCGTGTACGCGAGCCAGGCGATCGGGAACGCCAGCGACCAGAGCGCCGTCCGCGTCAACGGGGTCCGTGGGCGGAAGGCGAGGAAGCCGATCACCGACATCGCGGGGACGACGTAGTGGAAGATCTTGTCGTACCACCACTCGATGCCCCGGAAGTCGCCGTTGCCCGCGAGGATCGTCGCGTAGACGATGCCCGTCACGGTGATCGCCGTCAGGCTGCCGAGCCGCAGGAGGCCGAACGCCGTCCCGCCGCGATCGGGACGCTGCACCAGTAGCAGGCACGTCACCAGCACCAGGAGGTTCGACTCGATCGTGAAGTAGCTGATGAAGTTCACGAACGACCGGTCGCGGTCGATCGTCAGCGCGGCCTGTCCGACCAGCGCGAACGCCGCCAGCGCCGCGATGAGTCCGTGCCAGAGTCGGGTCACGCCTCGACGATAGTGTCCGCGCCGGGTCACGTCCGTGAGTCAGCGCATCTGGATCATGTCGAGCGCCGCGCCCATCGCCACCGCGACGCGCCAGTCCAGCCGTCGGCCGTCGGGCAGGGCCGGGACCGACAGGTCGTACTCACGGCGCAGCGTCCGGCGACGCACCGACGAGAAGGCCGTGTGGCCGTCGCTCGTGACGAAGTCGAAGTGGACGACCAGGAACGGGATGTCGTCGACGAACCGGCGGGCGAGAGCCGCCGACCGGCTGCGCTCGCGCCCGACCGCCGCGATGCCGGTGGCGGACCGCAGGTCCCACGTCGACCGCAGCACGGACGACTTCCAGGCCTTGCGGAACGAGCCGAGCACGACGCCGTCGTCGTCGAAGATCTCGAACTGCTCCCGCATCACCCGGCCCGTGAACCCGAACATCGGCCGGGTCATCTCCGGGTCGGCGTAGAACACGTTGCTCGACGTCCCGTTCAGCATCCCGGGGCGGACCAACGCGACGACGTCGCCGTCCGAGCCGTCCGGACCGACCTCGCGCAGCTCGTGCAGCTGGCTGAGCAGCAGGCGGTTCTCGCGCAGCACGAACCGGAGGGTGGAGGCGGGCACGCCGTCATCCTGCCAGTAGCCTGAGGTCCGCACGAGGCACGAGGGAGGACCCAGTGGACGAGCACATGCGCGGGGCGCAGCACGTGCAGCGCGTCGGGTCCTCACGCCTGTTGGCCGAGCCGCCCGTCCGCGTCCTGGGCCGTCTGCTCCTGCGCTCGGACACCAAGGTCGGCTGCTTCACCGAGTTCGGCCAGCACGTCGAGGTGCAGGCGGCCGACATCGGACGCTTCTGCGAGATCGGCAACAACTCGACGGTCGGCGCCACGGGCCACCCCGTCAGCTGGCTGGGTGTCTCGGCGTTCCAGTACAAGCACGCCACGTGGGGGTGGCACCCCGCCGCGGCCCGGTCGGAGGTCATCGACCCCGAGGCCGGCGGGCGCCAGTCGTTCCGCAGCGTCGGCCCGGATCGCGCGTCGATCGGCAACGACGTCTGGCTCGGCGCCGGCGTCGTCGTCCTGCGGGGCGTGACGATCGGTGACGGCTGCATCGTGGCGGCCAACGCCGTCGTGACGAGGGACCTGCCGCCGTACACGATCTGCGGGGGCCTGCCGGCGAAGGTCATCCGCAAGCGACTGCCCGACGAGCTCCGCGACGAGCTGCTCGACCTGCAGTGGTGGCGGTACGCGCCCAACGAGCTCGCGGGCATCCCGTTCGACGACCCGGCCGCGGCCGTGGCGGCTCTGCGCCCGCGGATCGAGGCGGGGCTGGAGCCGTACGATCCCGGCTTCGTCGAGATCCCCAAGCCGCAGGCCCCGCGCCGACGCCCTCGGTTCCTCCCGCGCTGAGTCAGTGGTCGCGCAGGGCCTTCACGAGCTCTGACTTCCTCTTGCCCGAGTAGCCGGTCAGGCCGAGCTCCTTGGCGCGCCTCCGCAGCTCCGGGACGGTCCAGTCGTCGTACGACCCGGACTTCCCGCCCTTGGCGCCGACGGAGGCCTTGGAGCGTCCCTTCTGGGCCGCCGCGTTCGAGATGCGGGCGGCCTTCTCCTTGGACGCCCCGTCCTTGCGGAGCTCCTCGTACATCTCCGGCTTCTTGATGCTGCTGGCCATGACCGTCTCCTTGTCGTCACCCGGCGGCGTTCCCACCCGTCGGCGTGTCAAACGCCCTGCCGTTGCACTCCGCGCGCGGGGACGGTCCAATGGACCATGCGATCCATCTGGAAGGGTGCCGTCAGCTTCGGTCTGGTCAGCGTGCCCGTGAAGGTCTACAGCGCGACCGAGAGCCACGACGTGTCCCTCCACCAGGTCCACGGCAAGGACGGCGGACGCATCCGGTACCAGCGCCGGTGCGAGGTCTGCGGCGAGGTGGTCGCGTACAGCGACATCGACAAGGCGTACGACAACGGCGAGCAGACCGTCGTGCTGACCGACGAGGACCTCAAGTCGCTGCCGGCCGAGCGCAACCACGAGATCGAGGTCGTCGAGTTCGTCCCGTCCGACCAGGTCGACCTGCTGCGGCTCGACAAGAGCTACTACCTGGAGCCGGAGGAGAAGACCCTCAAGCAGTACACGCTCCTGCGCCGCGCCCTCGAGGACTCCGACCGCACCGCGATCGTCCGCTTCGCCCTGCGCCAGAAGACCCGTCTCGCCGCGCTGCGCGTGCGCGACAACGTCCTGCTGCTGCAGACGCTGCTGTGGGACGACGAGGTGCGCGAGCCGAGCTTCGACGTGCTGAAGGAGACGCCGCGCATCAGCCAGAAGGAGCGCGACATGGCTGCCCAGCTCGTCGACTCGCTGGCCGGCGACTTCGACAGCGCGCAGTTCACCGACGACTACCAGGAGCAGCTCAAGACCCTCGTCGAGGCCAAGATCAAGGAGGGCGACGCGCTCGACACCGAGAAGACGTTCGGCGCGAAGGACGACGACGAGGACGACGCCGACGTCGTCGACCTGATGGAGGCGCTCAAGCGCAGCATCGACCGCAAGAAGAGCGGCTCGTCGTCCGACAGCGGCACGGCCGCCAAGAATCCCCCGCGCAAGAGCGCGGGAGGTGCCCCCACCCCGGCCAAGAAGGCACCCGCCAAGAAGACCGCTGCGAAGAAGGCCCCCGCGAAGAAGACCCCGGCCAAGAAGACCGCCGCGAAGAAGAAGGCCAGCTAGGCGGAGGCCTGGTCGTCGCCCGGTGCCGAGAAGCGCGCGTTCGGCGAGCTGCGGTGGTCGACGACCCACTCGGCGACGTAGCGCAGCTTGACGTTGTGGGTCTGCGACTGGCGCCGCAGGAACTCGAACGCGCGATCGGGGTCGAGGTCGAACCGCTCCATCAAGATGCCCTGGGCCTGCCCGATGAGCTTGCGCGCGTCGATCGCGACCTGCAGCCCCTCCTCGTTGTGGGCGCTGGCGATGGCGACGGAGGCGTGCCGGACGAAGATCGTCCCGACGGCGAGATCGTCGTCGTCGAATGCGTCGGGACGTTCGGCGTAGAGGTTGAGCGATCCGTACCTGCGCGCCTTCGTCTCCAGCCGCAGGCTCAGGACGCTGCGCAGGCCGAGATCGGCCACCGCGGGACCCCAGTGCGGCCAGCGGAGATCCTTCTCGACGTCGGAGGACGAGTAGTGGGCCTCGCCCTCGATCGCGTCGAGGCACGGCCCCTCGTCGTGGACGATCTGCAGGTTGTGCGACTCGCCGACCCGCTGGGACGTCGCCGCGGCCGTCTCGATCTGGTGGCGGGCGTGGACGAGCATGATGCCCGCGTCGTCGCAGCTCGTCGCGAGCTTCGCGTACTCCGCGATGCGCTGGACGGTCCGCTCGGCGGTCGGCTCGTCGTGGAGGTCGAGCGCCATCCTCGAGAAGAAGGTCGGATCGTCCACGAGTCTCCTCCTCACGTGTTCGGGCACCGTTTGGCACTCAGGGGCAGGGGTACGGCCGCAGCAGCGCACGTTCGAGAAGAGCATATGGGGTCGGCGGGCCAGCGCCCCATACGTTGCACGACCGACGACGGGACCGCCACATGACCAGCGACCTTCACCTCTCGGGGCCGACCGTGACACTGTTCGGCGACCGGGACGTGCTCGACGAGGCCCTCAGCGAGGAGCTGGGACGGCGGGGCTGCAGCACGCACGCCGTGACGATCCCGACGGGATGGTTCAGCTCCGTCTCGCACGCCGTCATCCGGCTCGACACCCCGTCCGGCGAGCGCGCGCTCGAGGACCTCGCATCGAGCGACCACCCGGCCACGCACGTGGTGGCGGTCGGCGAGACGCCGGCGGACCCGGCGACCACCGCCCGGTTCGACGAGCTGTGCCGGCAGTGCAGCGACCATCACGACGTCTCGGTCATCTGGCACGGGCCGTTCGACCTCGGTCTCGACGCTGCGGGTGCCGAGGTCGTCCCGGGCGAGCTCGCCACGACGATCGCCGACGAGATCGGCCACCAGGCCGCGTGGACGTCCGCCCCGTCGTACGCGAGCCAGACGTACGAACCCCACCGGCACCGCGCTCAGACGTAGTCCTTCAGCTCGGTGGCGGCGTCGTCGTACATCCCGATCGTCGCTCGTACGTCCCACACGGCCGAGGCGGAGTCCGTGGTCTCGACGCGCACGACCGGTGATCCGTCGATGTGGTCGGCGACCGCCGCGACGTCGTGGTGCAGTGAGAACTCGCGCAGGAGGTCCTGCTGTGCCTGGGGTCCACTCAGACGGAAGACCAGGGTGATGCGTGCCAACGATGGTGCCTTTCCGGTTCGCCGAACGAACGGCTGCTGCTGAACCGGAGCCAAGACCATATCAACGGACGAAGGTCCCGGGCTCACCCACCCGGGACCTTCGTACGTCGGTGCGTCCGACCGTCAGGCGACGCCGACGACCGAGTCCGACACGCTCGCCTTCTCACGCAGCTGCTCGAGCAGCTTCGAGAGACGGCGGGACACCTGCATCTGGCTGACGCCGACGAGATCGGCGATCTCCTGCTGCGTCTTGTCCTCGACGAAGCGCAGACGGAGCAGCTCGCGCTCGTCGTCGCCCAGCTCGTCGCACAGCGGGCCGACGGTCACCCAGTCGTCGATGAACGAGTACGTGTTCTCGTCCCAGCGCAGCGTCTCGCCGAGCGGCTGGCCGCCGTCGCGGACCGGCTGGTCGAGGGACGTCGGCGAGAAGCAGCCGCGAGCGGCCATCGCCTCGCTGACGTCGGAGACGTCGGCGTCGAGCTCGGCGGCGATCTGCGCGACCCCCGGCATCTGACCGTCGTTCTGGAGCAGACGCTCCGACGCGGCGGTGATGTCGGCCTGGAGCTGCTGGATGCGACGCGGGGGACGCACCCCCCAGCAGTGGTCGCGGAAGTACTTCTTGATCTCGCCGAGGATCGTGACCGTGGCGAACGGGACGAACTCGCCGCGATCGTGGTGGAACCCGCGGATGGACTTGACGAGCGCGAAGTTGGCGACCTGGACGAGGTCTTCGCGGTCGACGCCACGTCCGGAGTAGCGACCGGCGAGGTGCCGGGCCAGTCCGAGATGGCGCCGGACGACTTCCTCCTCGAGCGCGGCCCGTTCGACGGGACCTGCCTGAGAGGCCGCTTCGATGAGCGAAGCGGTGTCGTCGTTGGAGATGGTGCTGGTGGGACCTTCGGGAGCAATGTTCACGATGACCGCCTGAGGGGTCTAGATCCGTGTACGGCTGCTGCTCAACCGTGTGACCCCACACTGACAGTGTTGCAAGACTTATGCAAGACCGATTCAGTAGAAAAGAACTAGTCACACTAGTTATTCATGACTAGTTCATGCTGGACACCCCGGCATCCGAGCGTTTCGCCCCGGCGCACCCGGGTACCCCGGCCTCCTAAGATGACCAGAAGACGCCTGTCAGGGAGAGGACATCCGATGGCCAGCAGCACCGACACGGTGTCGGTCTCGGGGCATCGCCTGCGCCTGACGCACCCCGAGAAGGTGCTGTACCCCTCGACGGGCACGACCAAGGCCGATGTCATCAGCTACTACCTCACGATCGCGCCCTACCTGCTGCCGCACGTCGCCGGGCGCATCGTGACCCGCAAGCGCTGGGTCGACGGCGTCGGCACGGCGAGCACGCCGGGCGACGTGTTCTTCGAGAAGAACCTGCCCGACTCCGCCCCGTCCTGGATCCGCAGCGTCGAGATCAGGCATCGCGACCACAGCAACCGCTACCCCGTCTTCGCCGACCAGGCCGATCTCGCCTGGGCCGGCCAGGTGGGGGCGCTCGAGCTGCACGTGCCGCAGTGGCGGGTCAACCGCCAGGGCACGCCCCAGCACCCCGACCGGTTCGTGCTCGACCTCGACCCCGGGCCCGGCGCCGGCCTGCCGGAGTGCGTCGAGGTCGCCAAGCGGGCCAAGGCACTGCTGCGCGACCTCGAGCTCGAGGCCTACCCCGTCACGAGCGGCAGCAAGGGCATCCACCTGTACGCCCCGCTCGACGGCACGCACGACTCCGACTACATCAACGCCTTCGCCAAGGAGGTCGCCAAGGCGCTCGAGTCCGAGCTGCCCGACCTGGTCGTCAGCTCGATGAAGAAGAGCTCGCGCGGCGGCAAGGTGCTGGTCGACTGGAGCCAGAACAACGGCAACAAGACGACCATCGCGCCCTACTCGCTGCGCGGGACGACCGAGCCGCGGGTGGCCGTGCCGCGCACCTGGCGCGAGCTGGGCGACCCCGACCTGCACCACCTCACGATGGACGAGGTCGTCACCCGCATGAAGCGGCGCAAGGACCCCATGGCCGATCTCGCCGCGTCCGCCCCACAGACCGATCGCCTCGAGACCTACCGCTCGAAGCGCGATCCCCGCAAGACCCCCGAGCCCGAGGGCACGCCGGCGGCCGACGCCACCGAGGGACGCTCGTTCGTCATCCAGGAGCACCACGCCAGCAGCCTGCACTGGGACTTCCGCCTCGAGCACGACGGTGTGCTCGTGTCGTGGGCCCTGCCCAAGGGCGTCCCCACGAGCACCAGCAAGAATCATCTGGCGGTGCAGACGGAGGACCATCCCCTCTCGTATGGCACGTTTGAGGGGTCGATCCCCCAGGGCGAGTACGGAGGTGGGGAGGTCACCATCTGGGACTCAGGCACATATGAGCTCGAGAAGTGGAAGGCTCGAGAGATCATCGCCACGCTGAGCGGGACGAAGAAGGGCGGGCTCGGCGGCCGTCGCAAGTACGCACTGATCCACACCAACAAGAACCAGTGGCTCATCCACCGGATGAAGATCACGTGAACCACGAACCCACGATGAACAGGAGCATGGACATGCCGAGGCCATTCAAGAAGAAGACGTTCCGCGACAAGCTCGAGAGCCAGCTCACCGACCTCGCCGGGCAGACCGACGACCTGCGCAAGCAGCTCGTCGACCGCGCGCCGGCCGTCCGCGACCAGATCGTCGAGCAGGCCGGTGAGGTCCGCAAGCAGGTGGCTGACCGCGCGCCGGGCGTCCGCGACCAGATCGTCGGGGCGTTGCCCGACAAGGGACAGCTGCTCGACCTGCGCGACGACCTGTTCGACCGCCTGCCCGAGAACGTCCAGGACAAGCTGCCCGAGAAGGTCAAGCCCAAGCGCAAGCGTCTGCGCAAGGTCGCCGCCGTCGGCGTCCTGACGGGTGCGGGCGCCGCGGCGTTCGCGATCCTCAAGCGCAAGGGCACGGCGCCGGAGCCGTACGTCGCACCGACGCCGCCGGCTCCCGCCGCGCCGTCGACGCCTCCGACGGGCACCGTCACCGAGCCCGGCGTGACGACTCCGACGGAGTCGGCCAAGAAGTAGCAGCACCTGGTTCACCGAGTGATTGCCACGGCTCGGGCGGGGTAAGGGCATTCCACCCTTCACCGCCCGAGCCGAGGTTTCTTGTCATGACCGCAGAACTGCAGCGCACCGCCCCGTCCGCCTGGACCCCCGAAGAGCTGGCCGCCATCCGCGAGGGTCTCGAGAGCGCCGTCGAGCGCCTCCGGGCCGAGTCGCTGCAGCTGTCCGGGGCGGGCGACGACGTCCTCCACGACGAGCTCGACGTCGCGTCCCAGCGTTCCGGGATGCTGCAGGACGCCGTCCAGGCGCAGAACCTCGCCGCGATCCTCGAGCAGACGCAGGCCGTGCTCGACCGCCTGTCGGCCGGGCTCTACGGCGTCTGCGCGTCGTGCTCCGGCGAGATCGGCCGCCCGAGGCTCGAGGCGTTCCCCCGTGCGACCTTGTGCATGACGTGCGCGCACTGAGGTTCGAGCGCCCGTAGAGGGTTGCCGGGTCGGGACGTGGGTACCTCTCGAACAACAAGGGGGTACCTGATTCCATGAACCCGCTGTCTGCACGACGACCCAGCACCCTGACCGCCGTGGGCTCCCACCCACGATGGGAGAGTGGACGAGACCCTGTCTCGCTCGAGCCCGCCCAGGAGGTGCAGTTCTCGGTGTTGCCGTTTCCCCAGCAGCCGATGCTCGCACGTTCCGTGACGGTCCTCCCCGACGGCGGCGAGCTACCGGGCGGGACCGCCTACGAGCCGAAGTTCGACGGCTACCGGGCGCTGATCTTCGTCGAGCCCGGGTGGTGCCGCATCCAGTCGCGGCACGGCCGCGACATCACGGGCTCGTTCCCGGACATCGCTGCTGCCGTGGTCGAGAACGTCCCCTCGGGGGTCGTCCTCGACGGCGAGCTCGTCGTGTGGGGCGACGACACGTCCGACTTCGCCGAGCTGCACCAGCGGCTCGAGCTCGGGGTCGACCCATCGGTGGCGCACCACCGGCCGGCCTCCTTCATCGCCTTCGACGTGCTCGCCGGTGCGGGCATGGACATGCGCAAGAGCCCGTTCCGCGTGCGTCGCCAGGCGCTGACGATCCTGCTCGACGATGCGCCGGCACCGCTCCACGTCGTGCCACAGACCCGCGACACCGACGAGGCGCGCGCCTGGATCGTCAACTACGCCGAGGCGCACGTGGGCGTCGACGGCGTCGTCGCCAAGGGTCTCGGCACGCCGTACTCGTCCGGCGAGCGGGGCTGGGCGAAGCTGCCGATCCGCGACTCGATCGAGTGCGTCGTGGGGGCCATCACCGGGACGCTGCGAGCACCGACCCGCCTGCTCCTGGGCCTGCCCGCAGCCGACGGCACGCTCCGGCTGGTCGGCGGCACCAGCGAGGTGACCCTGCCGCAGAGCCGCCGTCTCGGTGGCCTGCTGACGGCCGCGGACGGCAGCCATCCCTGGACGTCCTCGCTGCCCCTCACCGACGTGCCGGGCTGGTCCCACGCCGGCCTGCCGACGACGCTGGTGGCGCCGATGTCGGTCGTCGAGGTCGCGGCCGGCGGGTCGTCCCCGGGCGGAGCCTGGCTCGAACCGCGCGAGCTGATCCGCTCCCGGCCCGAGCTCCTCGTCGACGAGATCGAGCTCGGGACGATCTAGGCCTCGAGCTGCTCGAGTCCCTGCAGGGCCCGCAGCGCGCGGTTCTTCTCCTCGACGTCCGGCCGCGCCTGGACGGCGTCGGGCGCGTGCAGGCCGGCGTCCGCGGCCAGGGCGCGCAGGGTCACGATCGCGATGTCGTCGCGGGCCTCGCCGTCCTGGAAGTCGAGCACCCGGCCGAGCACGGTGTCGGTCGTGTCGGCCGCGGACGTCACCCCGCCCGACACGACACCGAAGAGCCCGTCGATGCCGAACGTGCCGGCCGCGCCACGCGCGTCGGTGACCCCGTCGGTGTAGACGACGAGGCTGTCGCCCGTGTGGATCGTGAACCGGTCGTCGTCGAGCTGCGGCATCGAGAGCACGCCGATCAGCGATCCCGATGCGCCGACCTCCGTGACGGCTCCCTCGACGGCGACCAGGATCGGCAGGGGGTGTCCGCCGGAGCTCACGCTGACCAGCCAGCTGTCGTCGTCGCGCAGCAGCCGCAGGACGACCACGGTGCAGAAGCGGTCGCTGTCGTGGGCGAGCAGGGCCGCGTTGAGCTCGCGCAGGATCTGCGAGGGATCGTCCCACTGCACGGCCAGGGCACGCAGCGTGTGCCGCACGAACGACGTCAGGACGGCCGCGTCGACCCCCTTGCCGCACACGTCGCCGACCACGACGACCCACTCGCCGCTATGGATCTGGAACGCGTCGTAGAAGTCGCCCCCGACCTCGCTGCCGTCACCGGCGGGCCGGTAGGCACCGGCGATCTCGAGACCGGGGATGTCGGGCATCGTCGGCGGGATGAAGGTCTGCTGCAGCGTCGTCGCGAGCGCCAGCGAGTGCGCCTCGGCCTCCTCTGCCGCGCGGCGGGCGCGCAGCAGCTCCTTCTCGTAGCGCCGGCGGTCACGGGCCTCGAAGACGATCGTGCGGGTCACCGGCGACTCGTCGTCGCTCGTGCTGGCGCTCACGAGGATCGGCACCCGGTCGCCGTCGGGCCGCACCAGCTCGAAGGCGATCTCGTGGATCTCGCCCTGCATCTGCAGCGTCGGCCGGAAGTGGGTCTCGTAGTAGATGCGGTCGCCGACGGCGAGCAGGCCCGAGAACGTCAGCGTGCCGACGACGGCGTCGGCCGTGAGGCCGACCAGCGTCAGGAAGCGGCTGTTGGCCGACGTGATGACCCCGTCGGGTCCCACCTCGACGTACCCGCAGGGCAGGACGTCCATGCCTGCCGCGTGGGACGTCATGCCCGCACGAACGCGCCGATGGCGTCGGTGGTCGGGCCGGGAGCGCTGAGGTGCGGGCAGTGCCCCACGGCGTCGAGCACGACGTACGTCGCATCGGGCAGGTGGTCACGGACGTACTCGCCGGCGGACAACGGCGCGATGAGGTCGTCGCGGCACTGCAGGACGAGCGTCGGTGCCGTGACCTTGGCCAGGTCGGCGCGGTTGTCGGAGCGGAACGTGACCTCGGCGAAGCGCCGGGCGATGTCGGGATCGGTGCGGCAGAAGCTCTCCTCGAGCTCGTCCGCCAGACCGGGCTCGTCGGCGTTGGCCATGATGACCGGCGCCATGACGTGGGACCAGCCGAGGTAGTTGCTCTCCATCGACTCCAGCAGCTCGTCGATGTCGGCGGCGCTGAAGCCACCGACGTAGTCGCCGTCGTCGATGTAGCGGGCCGAGGGCCCGACGAGCACGAGGCGGTCGAACAGCTCGGGACGCTCGGTGGCGGCGAGCACGCCGATCATCGACGCCACGGAGTGACCGATGAACGTCACGGGGCCGACGTCGAGGTCGACCACCAGGTCGACGACGTCGGCGGCGTAGCCGGCGAGCGACGAGTACGTCGCGGGGTCGTACGAGCCGAGGTCGCTGCCACCGGAGCCGACGTGGTCGAAGGTCACGACCTGGAAGTCGTCCGCGAACGACGGGGCGACGAGACGCCACATGTTCTGGTCGCAACCGAAGCCGTGGGCGAACACGAGCGCCGGCGCACCGGCCGGGCCGGACACCTTCGCGTTCAGACGTGCGGTCGCTCGCATGCCAGAACCATAACTGCTGGTCGGTCGCGACGGTTCCACTCGGCCGGACGGCGAGGCCGGCCGACGATAGGATGTCGTCGTCGCTTGTGCATCCAGGTGGCGATCACCCTGAGAAAGATGTGCGTTGACGACTCACGACCAGCCGGCCGCGAACCACACCCCTGCGTACGCCGCCCCTGACCTCACGACGTGCGAGCAGGAGCCGATCCACATCCCGGGCGCCATCCAGCCGCACGGGCTGCTGCTCGCCCTCGACCACGAGTCGCGGGTCGTCATGGCGTCACGCAACTGCGCCCGCATGCTCGGCACGCCCGCGCTCGAGCTCGTCGGCACCGGCGTGGCCGAGGTCCTCGGCGCAGGTCCGGCTGGTCTGGTGTCGCAGGCCCTGCAGTCCGGTGACGTCAGCACGCCGATGCGGACGACGCTGCCGCCCGGCCCCGGTGATCTCGCCGGCGAGGACGTCGACCTGATCGTGCACCGCTCGGGCACCCGGGTCGTCGTCGAGCTGGAGCCGGTCACGACCCCCGTCCCGTCGCAGACCGTGTCGTACCGGTCGGCCCGCTCCGCGATCACCCGGCTGACCCAGTCGGCGACGGTCGCCGAGCTCTGCCAGCAGCTCGCGGCGGAGATCCGCCAGCTCACGGGCTTCGACCGCGTCATGGTCTACCGCTTCGACGAGGACTGGAACGGCGAGGTCATCGCCGAGGAACGCCGCGACGACCTCAACCCCTTCCTCGGCCTGCACTACCCGTCGACCGACATCCCGGCCCAGGCGCGCCGGCTCTACACCGTCAACTGGACCCGGCTGATCGCCGACATCCTGTACGAGCCGGTCCCGATCGACCCGGTCCTCGACCCCGCCACCGGCGCACCGCTCGACCTGTCCCACTCGGTGCTGCGCAGCGTCTCGCCGATCCACGTCGAGTACCTGTCGAACATGGGGGTGGGCGCCTCGATGTCGGTGTCGATGGTCAAGGACGGACTGCTGTGGGGGCTCGTCGCGTGCCACCACTACTCGGGGCCGTTGCGCGTCCCGTACGACGCCCGTTCCGCGGCGGAGTTCCTCGGGCAGACGGCGTCGCAGCTCATCGACGACCGCGAACGGGCCGACACCCGCACCGACGAGCTGCGGGCCAGCGTGACGCTCGCGCGGATCACGGCCAGCCTGGCCGGCGACCCCCGTCCCGTCTACGACACGTTGTTCAACGACGTCCGCCTGCTGGAGCTCGTCGACGCGACCGGCGTCGCCCTCTGGGTCGACGGCCGCATGTCGACCCTCGGCGACGTCCCGTCCGACCAGACGTTGCACCGCATCGCGTCCGCCGTCGGTGGCGCCGCCGTCGGGCAGGCGACGTCGAGCAGCCACCTCGCCGCGCTCGACCCGGTGCTCGGCGACGTCGCCAACGTCGCTGCGGGCGCACTGCACATCGGCAACGGTCCCGACCGCTGGATGATGTGGCTGCGGCCCGAGCTCGAGCGCACCGTCGACTGGGGCGGCGACCCCACCAACAAGGCGCTCGCCGCCGCCGAGAACCCGTCCGTGCGGCTGAGTCCCCGCAAGTCGTTCGCGAAGTGGCAGCAAGTCGTCCGCGGCCGCAGCGCGCCGTGGGAGTCGTGGCAGCTCGGCGCGGTGGAGTCGCTCCGCGAGCACCTGTCGGGCGAGCTGCTGCGCCGCAGCCATCAGCACACCGCGATCGCGGAGTCGCTCCAGCGGACGCTCGTGCTCGACGAGGCGCCCGCCGTCGAGGGCCTCGACATCCACGCCCGCTACCGTCCCGCCGAGGGCAGCCAGCTCGGCGGCGACTGGTGGGACGCCTTCCGGCTCCCCGACGGGCGCGTCGTCGTGAGCGTCGGCGACGTCGCGGGCCATGGCGTCACGGCTGCGACCGCGATGGCCCAGGTCCGCACCGCGCTGCGGGCCTACATGATCGACGGGCACTCCCCCACGGACTGCGTCGACCGGCTCGACGTCCTGGTGCAGTCGCTGCTGCCCGGGCAGACCGCCACGGTGGTGGTGCTTGTGATCGACCCGGCCACGGGAGCCGTCGAGCTCGCCAACGCCGGCCACCCGCCACCGCTGCTGCTGCGCGGCGACGGGTGCGAGCCGCTGCCGACGGCCGGACGTCCCCTGCTCGGCGTGGCGTTCGGGTCGGCGCGCACCGACTCGTTCACGCTCGGCGACGGCGACATCCTGCTCGTCTACACCGACGGCGTCATCGAGCGACGTGGCGTCGACCTCGACACCTCGATCCGGCGGCTGAGCCTGGCGGCCGCCCGCGCTGACCATTCCGAGACACTGGGCGGGTGGATCGAGGGCCTCCTCACCGAGGCGCCCGGCACGCTCGACGACGACCTCACGATCGTCGCCGTCCGCCGATCCGCCTCCGACACAGATGGGACACCCGCATGACCCTCACGATCGCCGACAGCACGAGCGGCGACTTCCACGTCCTCGAGCTCGCCGGGGACATCGACGTCGAGACGGCCCGCACGCTGCGCGCCCACATCGTCGACCGGTTCTCGGTGCCGGCCGCACAGGTCATCGTCGACCTGTCGGGCGTCGACTTCATGGACTCCTCCGGCCTCGGTGCGCTCGTCAGCGGCTGGCAGCTGACCCGCGACGACGGCACGTTCCGCATCGCCGGTGCCAATCCCGTCGTCCAGCGGGTCTTCTCGATCACCGGCATGGAGGACGTGTTCTCGCTGTACCCGTCGGTCGAGGAAGCCGCCTCGGACTGACGCAAAACCTATGCAGTCGCGGCGACCCTCGCCGGGGGTCGTGCGCTGCCGTTCCTGCCTGCCGTTGCAGGGGTTGCCCGTTCCGCGTCTCGTCGCCCGGTGGTCCGTCGAGGCGTCCGAGCAGCGCCGATCGGCTGTCGGAGAGGTGTTCGATGGGCGCTACCCCCCGAGCTGCACCCGAACGATGTGGGAGACACCCATGGACGCTGAACGACCGGTCTCGCTGACCGAGGCCATCGAGCTGGAGATCGCGCACCTGCGTGTCGCCGTCGCGAGCCGCACCGTCATCGGTCAGGCCCAGGGCGTCCTGATGGAGCGGTACGGCCTCGGCCCCGACGAGGCGTTCGCCGTCCTGCGCCGCTACTCGCAGGACCGCAACATCAAGCTCGTCGACATCGCCCGCGAGATCGTCGAGCGCCGCGGCGTCCGGCTCGTCGGCCTCGCCGGCTGACCCCGGTCCGGGACGTCATCCCGGGTGAACCGTACGAGCCGCGCGCGCGATGACGTCCCAGTGAGCGACGATGGGACGTCCGCACTGGGAGGATGGCGGCATGACCGCCGGCAGCGACACCCCCGACCACCGTGGCCGCACGGGGCTGCACCTCACCGGGCTCGACCTCGACCGCAATCCCGACGTCGTCGTCAAGGAGGTCACCCTCCTGGCCCACGACTGGCACGTCCTGCGGGCGACGACGCTCGAGCGCCGCGGCTCGGACGGGACGTGGCGCACCGAGCGGCGGGAGACGTACGACCGCGGCAACGGGGCGACGATCCTGCTGCACGACACCGAACGGCGGACGGTGCTGCTGACGCGACAGTTCCGCTACCCCGTCTACGTCAACGCCCACCCCGACGGCATGATGCTCGAGGCGCCGGCGGGCCTGCTCGACGAGGACGATCCGGAGACGGCGATCCGTCGCGAGGCCGTCGAGGAGACCGGGGTCGAGGTCGGCGACGTCCAGCACGTCTTCGACGTCATACATGAGCCCCGGCTCCGTGACCGAGAAGCTGCACTTCTACGCCGCGCCGTACCGGCGGGACGATCTCGACGGGACCCACCACGGTGTCGAGGAGGAGGGCGAGGACATCGAGCTCGTCGAGCTCGACATCGACACCGCGCTCGCCGGCATCGGCACGACGATCGTCGACGCGAAGACGATCATGCTGCTGCAGTGGGCCGCCCTGTCCGGCCCCTTCGCCGGCTGACCCCGGCGGGACGTCATCCCGGGTGAACTGTGTGACGTCCGTCCGAGATGACGTCCCCCCGGCGGGTCAGGCGGTCTCGGCGGCGGGCTTGTGCGGGATGAACAGCACGAGGATCGCGGCGACGAGCGCCGCTCCGCCGCAGATCGCGAAGATCTGCTGGTACGCCCCGAGCGACGGCACCGCGAACGAGCCGACGATGACGGTCGACCCGGCGAGGAGGCTGCCGCCGATCGCGCTGGCGAGAGAGCTGCCGAGGCTGCGGAACAGGGTGTTCAGCCCGTTCGCCGCACCCATCTCGTCGGGCGGCGTGTGGGCGTTGATGAGCGACGGCATGGCCGCGTACCCGATGCCGGTTCCGGCGCCGATGATGGTCGAGCCGACGATGACCTGCCACAGCGAGTCGTGCACGACGATGCGCATCAGGAAGCCGGCCGCCACGACGGTGGCACCGAGAGCCAGCGTCTGCGGCGCTCCGCGCAGCGCGATGAGCTTGGCCGCCACCGGCGACAGCAGCAGCATCGCGATACCGCCCGGGAGCATCGCCAGACCGCCGACCAGCAGGCTCGAGCCGAACCCGTAGCCGCTCGACTCGGGCGCCTCGACGTACGACGCGGTGCCGATGAACGACGCGAACAGGGCGAAGCCGAACAGGATCGAGGCGGCGTTGGTCAGCACGATCGGCGGACGACGCAGCGCCTTGAGGTCGACGAGCGGGTCGTCGATGCGCACCTGGGAGACACCGAAGACGCCGATCAGGACGGCCGACGCGGCCAGCAGGATCCAGACCCTCGCGTCGTCCCAGCCCCAGGTCGAGCTTTGGGCCAGCGGGAGCAGCAGGCACACGAGACCGGCCGCCAGCAGCGTCGCACCGACGAGGTCGACGCGACCGCCACTGCGTCCGGGCGCCTCCGGCACGATGAACAAGATGCCCAGGAACGCGATGATGCCGGCCCCCGCGGTGATCCAGAACAGGACGTGGAAGTCGGCGTTCTCGGCGACGAAGCCGGCCAGCGGCAGTCCCAGCGAGCCGCCCACCCCGAGCATCGCGCTGATCAGGGCGATGCTCGAGCCGACGCGCTCGCGCGGCATGACGACCGCCAGCAGGCTGATGCCCAGCGGGATCGCCGCGGCGGACGCGCCCTGGATCGCGCGACCGGCGATCAGCAGTCCGATGTTGTCGGTGAACGACGTGATCAGCGAGCCGATGACCAGCGCACCCACCGCGACCAGCAGCATGAGCCGCTTGCCGAACATGTCGCCGAGCCGGCCCATGATCGGCACGGAGACGGCGGCCACGAGCAACGTCGACGTCAGCAGCCAGCTGACGTTGCTGGCGGAGGTGTCGAGATCGGCCGGCAGGATCGAGAGCACCGGGATCAGCAGCGACTGCGCCAGCGCCACGACCAGTGCGCCGAGCCCGACGACGAGCAGCTCGAGGGTGGCCCGGCGTGGCGAGGTGTGCGCGGCCACGGCGGAGGTGGACGTTTCGGTCATCGGCGTCTCTTCTTCTGGTCGATCGAATCGGTCGGACCGTGCAACGATATCCGCTCTGTCACCGAGTGCCAACTTTGCCTCCGTGTGACATCGACGACTAGGATGGGCGGATGACGTCCGACATGACCCTGCGCGACCACGCGCGCGAAGCCATCCGCGACGAGGTGGCGAAGCACGCTTGGACGCTGTTCGCCGCGCAGGGCTTCGAGGCGACGACCGTCGACCAGATCGCGGACGCGGCGGGCATGTCGCGGCGCACCTTCTTCCGCTACTTCGCCGGCAAGGACGAGCTGGTGCTCGAGCGGCTCGCCGAGTCCGGCAGCCAGATCGCGGACGCACTGCGGGCACGTCCCGCCGAGGAGGCCGCGTGGCCGGCCCTGCGCGCCGCGTTCTCGCAGCCCGTAGAGGTGCAGGAGCTGCACGCCGACAAGTCGCGCCCCCTGCAGCTGATGCTGCGCACGGAGCCGGTGCTCCGCGCGACGGTCGAGACCCGGCGACGGGTGTGGACGGAGCTGCTCACTCCCCTGACGGCCGAACGTCTGCCGGCGCGCATCGCCGGGAGCGGCCCCGACACCCGCGCGGCCGCCATCACCGGCAGCGCGATCGCCTGCCTCGAGGCCGCCCAGATCGCGTGGGCCCAGAACTCCGGCTCGTCCCTGGCCACGTTGCTGGACGAGGCGATGGGCGCCGTCGCCCCACTGACCTGACCCCCCAGTTTTCGGGCACTTGTGTACGGATTCGCATCGCGGACACATGTGGAAGTGCCCAAGAACTGGGTGGGCGGGTTCAGGCGAGGCGGGAGGTCGCCGTCGGCTCCTCGCGGCCCCGCAGCACGGGGGAGCCATGGCTCCTCCAGAACGTCTGCTCGGCGCTGTTGGCGACGGTGACGCTGACGGACGAGACGAGCACCCGTCCGTCGACGTCCTTGGCGAGCTCCGTGAGCCGTGCCGCGGCGTTGACCGCGTCACCGATGACGGTGTACTCGAACCGGGAACGGTGCCCGACGTTGCCGGCCACGGCCTGACCGGTCGAGACGCCGATGCCGGCGCCGATCTCCGGCACCTCGTCGGCCAGGCGGGCCGCGATCCTGCGCGCCGAGGCGAGCGCCGCACCGGCGTGGTCGTGCAGGTCGTTGGGCGCCCCGAAGATCGCCAGCACCGCATCGCCCATGAACTTGTTGACGAGCCCGCCGTGCTCGTCGACCTCCTCCACGATGACCGCGAAGAACCGGTTGAGCATCGCGACGACGTCGGCGGGCGACCGGGTGGAGGCGTACGTCGTCGAGCCGATCAGGTCGATCATCAGCACCGACACGAGCCGCGTCTCGCCGCCCAGCTCGACGTTGCCGTCGGTGGCCGCCTTCGCGACCGACTGGCCGACGTGGCGTCCGAACAGGTCACGGATCTGCTCACGCTCCCGCAGCCCGTGCACCATCTCGTTGAAGCCCGACTGCAGCAGGCCGAGCTCGGTGCCGTCGTCGACGCGCACCTCGACGTCGAAGTCCCCCTCGGCGACGCGGGCCAGCGCCTGCTGGACGGAGTCGATCGGCGAGACGACCGCCCGCGCGTTGAGCACCGTCACGAGCAGGCCGAACAGCAGCACCACGGCGGCCAGTCCGAGCACGATGAAGGCGAGCCGCTTGATGCTCGTGTCGTCGCGCGTGATGGCCGCGAGCGCGGCGACGACGAGTCCCAGCACGGGCGCGGCGGTGCCCAGCCCCCAGAACAGCAGCATCCGGCGCTGCACGCCGGCGCCCATCTCGCCGGCGTCCGCCCGTCCCTGCAGCGCGCGGGCCGCGACGGGACGCAGCGCGAACTCCGTGAAGAGGTAGGCGATCGCGCTGACGACGAGGCCCGCGATGCCGACGGCGAACACGGCGCCCAGCACCGCCTCGGGCTGCTTGACGATGGCGAGCACCGTGAAGATGACGAGGCCGCCCAGCCACAGGACGGTCTGGATGAGGGTCATGCGCCACGGCAGCCGCAGGGTCGTGCGACGCTCGTCCGCCGTCGGCTCCTGGTCCTCGATCGACCAGCGCAGGGCCCGCAGGGCGCTGACCGTCACGGCGCTCGCGCCGATCACGACCGCAACACCGACGTAGACGGGCACGGCGATCGCCAGCGCACCCAGGTAGCCGGAGTTCGGGCCGTCGCCCGGCGTCACGAGGAACGTGATGCCGAAGACGATCCCGGCGCCGATGACGTTGGTCGACACCAGCAGCGTCGTCAGCAGCACCTGCACCCGGACGCGGAGCCGTCCGCTGGGCTGGTCGGGCGGGCCCACCAACCAGTCGTTGCCGAGCCGGTGCACCTTCGCCACGGTGACTCCATCTCCTGTGCGCGTCGACCGACACGATCGGCCTGATAAGTGCTGCCGGAGCCAATATAGTGACGCCTGATCGCTACCGTGTGACGAACGCCACCCACTGCCTCTCGGCGACGGGCCCACTCCCATCGAAAGGACGTCGTCATGGCACCCAGGCAGAAGGCAGATCCCGAGGTCGTCGCGGCTCTCAAGGAGCACACGACCTTCGACAAGACCCTCCGCAAGCAGCTCGCGACGGTGGGCGCGGCCGTCAACATCCCGCAGGGCTGGTCGATCATCATGGAGACGACCCCGGCCGACTCCGCGTACATCGTTCTGTCCGGAACTGTCGAGATTCGCAAGGGTGGAGAGGTCATCGCGCACCTCGGTGCCGGTGACGTGTTCGGCGAGATCGCACTCGTCAACCACAGCCTCCGCAACGCCTCGGCGGTCGCCGCGTCGCCGATCAAGGCCCTCCGCCTGGGCGAGGACGCGATCGCGTCCCTGCTGGAGCACGACCAGGCCTTCGCCGACACCCTCCGCTCGTACGCCGAGAGCCGCCTCTCGACCGAGTAAGCCCCTCGCGAATTTGTTGTCCGCGGCGCACAAATGGTCAGGGCGCGACGTCCACCTCTGTGCCGCGTACCCTTCGGTGAGATGCGCCGAGAGTGGGCGTTTTCACCGGACGATGAGAGGCACGCAAGCGATGGCAGACGTTGAGGCAGCACTGGACAAGGCCGGACTGACGAATCCGCACGTGCGCGAGTACGTGCACTACTGGGCCGACCTGACGGGAGCCGACCAGATCGAGGTCGTCAGCGCCTCGGACGACGCGCGCCTGGCCGAGGAGGCCCTGGCCGCCGGCGAGCTGCTCCCCGCGGGCGAGGGTCTCTACTACTCGCGCAGCTACCACAAGGACACCGCCCGCTCCGAGGAGCGGACGATCGTCGCCACCAGCAACCCCTCCGACGCCGGCGTCTACAACAACTGGCGTCCCTCGTCGGAGATGAAGCCGCTGCTCGAGAGCAAGATGCGCGGCGCATCGGCGGGCAAGACGATGTACGTCGTCCCCTACCTGATGGCGCCTCCCGGCTCGCCCCTCGAGGCCTTCGCCGCCGGCGTCGAGCTCACCGACTCGCGCACCGTCGTGATGCACATGATCCGCATGGCGCGCGTGGGCATCGACTACATCAACGACCTGGCCGACCCCAACAGCTTCATCCGTGCCGTCCACGTGACCGGTGACCTCGAGAACCTCGGCCACGGCACGCCCGATGACGCCCGTTACTTCGTGACGGTCGCCGACGAGCGGACGATCCTGCACTTCGGCTCGTCGTACGGCGGAAACGCGCTGCTCGGCAAGATCGCCCACGGCCTGCGCCAGGCGGCGTACGACGGCTGGGCGTCCGGCAAGTTCCTGTCCGAGCAGTTCATGCTCCTGGGCATCACGGACAAGGAGACGGGCAAGAAGTACCACATCTGTGGCGGCTTCCCGAGCGCGTCCGGCAAGACCAACCTGGCGATGACGCTGGCACCCGACGCCCTCGGGGACCGGTACTACGTCGACTTCTACGGCGACGACATCGCGTGGCTCTGGGTCGACGAGAACGACGGCAAGCTCTACGGCATGAACCCCGAGTTCGGTGTGTTCGGCGTCGCCAAGGACACCAACGAGGCGACCAACCCGACGGCCCTCGACTCGATCCTCCCGGGCTCCGGCGCGATCTTCACCAACATCGCCTACAACCCCGACACCCAGGAGGTGTGGTGGGAGGGCAAGACCAAGAACCCGCCGGAGGACGTCACCGGCTGGGAGGACTGGAAGGGCGACAAGATCTCGGAGCGCGCCGAGGGCGACGACGCCCCGTGGGCGCACCCCAACAGCCGCTTCACCACGACGCTGTCGAACGTCCCCAACGTCGCGCCCGACTTCAACAGCCCGGCCGGCGTGCCGATCGACGCGATCATCTTCGGCGGACGCACGCGCGACCGCGAGCCGCTGATCCGCGCGATCACCGACCTCGCCGAGGGCGTCTACGACGGTCTGACCTTGGGTGCCGAGGCGACGTTCGCGGCCGAGGGTGTCGACGGCCAGCTGCGCTACGACCCCATGTCGATGCGTCCGTTCATGTCGTACCCCGAGGGTGCGTACGCCGCCCACTGGCTCAAGATCATCGGTCAGGCCACCGAGGCGCCGCTGTTCGCGCACGTCAACTGGTTCCAGCGCGGCGAGGACGGTCACTTCCTGTGGCCCGGCTACCGCGACAACCTGCGTCCGCTGCTGTGGCTCATGCAGCTCAAGGCCGGCGAGGTCACGGGTCGTCAGACGCCGGTCGGCATCATCCCGACCAAGGAGGAGCTCAACCTCGAGGGTGTCGAGATCACGCCCGAGGACCTCGACACGATCCTGACGATCGACAACGCCCGCTGGCAGCAGGAGATCGCGAACCGCGACGTCCACCTGGCGGCGTTCCACGATCTGCCCGAGGAGATCTGGGAGGCCCACCGTCGTGTGAAGGCCGACCTCGAGGCCGACGCCTGACACACCCCCGCGCCGGACGCGACATCGTGCGATCCCGCACGTAGCGCCGGACACCCCGTGCGAGCCTGCACCGATCACGACCGTGATCCGGTGCAGGCTCGCACTGCTTCCGGCCGGCGCGTGTCCGCATCGCGGGACGACGAGGCACCTCCTCGGCCCGACGTGGCAGATTGACGTCCACGGTCACGAGTGCCAGCGCGTCCCAGACGCACAGCCCCGGCTTGCTGGTCGGCAACCCTCCTTCGCGGTGGGGTGCTCCGGGTGACGACCGGGTCCGTGCCGTTCGGCCACGGGCAAACCGCGAACGCAAAGGTGATGCGCCATGTCCCTGCTCCCCCTCGTCGGCGCCGACGTCGAGATCCCGCTCGTCGACGGCCGGACCGTCCGTCACGCCAACTTCGACGGTGCCGCCAGCGCGCCCGCCCTCGTGTCGGTCGCCGAACGCGTGTCGGCCGTCCTGCCCTGGTACGCCAGCGTGCACCGCGGTTCGGGCTACTCGTCGCAGGTCAGCACGGCCCTCTACGAGCGCGCCCGCGACGAGGTCGGCCGCTTCGTCGGCGCGCGGCAGGACGAGGACGTCACGATCTTCACCCGCAACACGACCGACGCCGTCAACCTGCTCGCCGATGCCGTCCCAGGACGCGTCCTGACGCTCGACGTCGAGCACCACGCCAACCTCCTGCCGTGGGACAGGAGCCGGGGCGGCCACGAGATCGTCCAGGCTCTGCCGACCGTCGCCGGGACGCTCTCCGCCGTCGAGGACGCCCTGCGCACCGGACGCTTCGCGCTGCTGGCGATCACGGGGGCGTCGAACGTGACGGGCGAGTCCCTCCCGCTGACGACCGTGGTCGACCTCGCCCACCGCCACGGGTGTCGGGTCTTCGTGGACGGCGCGCAGCTGCTGGCCCACCGGCGGCTGTCGCTCGAGCACACGGGCGTCGACTACGTGGCCTTCTCCGGCCACAAGCTGTACGCGCCGTTCGGCTCGGGCGCACTGGTCGGCCGGCGCGACTGGCTCGACGCGAGCGAGCCCTACCTGGCCGGCGGCGGCGCGGTGCGCCGGGTCACGACGGAGTCCGTCGAGTGGACGGACGCACCGGCGCGCCACGAGGCCGGCACGCCCAACCTGATCGGTGCGGTGGCGCTCGCCGCGGCGGCCACCGCGCTGTCGTCGCTCGCGGAGGCGACCGTCGAGCAGCACGAGGGCGTCCTCCACGAACGACTCGTCGCCGGCCTGCAGGAGCTTCCCGGCATCGACGTCGCCCGTGTCTGGAGCGACTCCGCCGCACCGATCGGTGTCGTCACGTTCCGCCTCGGCGACACCGACCCGGCGCTGCTGGCAGCGTTCCTGGCGGCGGAGCACGGCGTCTCCGTCCGTGACGGACGCTTCTGCGCGCACCCGCTGCTCGACCGCTTCGGGTGGGGCGGGGGCGCGCTGCGGGCGAGCGTCGGGGCCGGCACCACGACCGACGACGTCGACCGCCTGCTGGCCGGGCTGCGGGCATGGGTCGCCGGCGAGCGTCACGCGACGTACGAGGTCGTCGACGGCGCCTGGGTCGTCGTCGGCGACACCCGTCCCGTCCCCGACGGCCTCGACCTCGGCGGCCTCGCCGCGACCCTCTCCGCCTGCTCCTGACCCCCCCCGGCGGGACCCGCGAGTGGTGCGGCCTGGTCAATCTGAGACGGCGTGTCTGGCCGAGCTGCACCGCTCGGCACCACATGTGCACCACTCGGCGGACGGAGCCCGCCGCCGGGTCCGAGACGCCGTCACCCGTCCGCTAGGCTCGCCGCGAACCAGTCGTGCCCATTCGTTGGGTCAGGGAATCCGGTGTGAATCCGGAGCTGACGCGCAGCGGTGAGGGGGACGGGGGTGGCATCGGCCACTGGATCGCATGATCCGGGAAGGCGCCACCATCCGGTTGAACCCGAGTCCGAAGACCTGCTGGTTTGCGACCGATGTCATCGGTCGGATCATTCGTCAGGCTCCGCGCAAGAGCCTCAGATCCAGAGGACTCACATGTCTTGTCACACCCCGATCCGCCCTGCCCGCATGGCGGTCGTCACCGCCGTGGCCGCCTCGCTCCTCGCCGCCTGCGGCTCGAGCACGTCCGACGCCACCGACCGCCGGGTCGCGGACGACACCGAGGGCAGCACCCGGTACCCGCTGACGATCACGGACAACTGCGGCGTCGACGTCACGATCGAGAAGGCGCCCGAGCGGGTCGTCTCGGTCAACCAGGGCTCCACCGAGATCCTGCTCTCGCTCGGCCTGGCCGACCGGATGGTCGGGACGTCCGACTGGACCGACGAGGTCAGGCCCGACCTGGCCGAGGCCAACGCGACGGTCCAGCGCCTGGCCGACGGCCGGGCCTCGTACGAACGGATCCTGGACGAGGAGCCCGATCTGGTGACCGCGTCGTTCGAGGGCGGCCTCAACGACGACGACCCCGACCGGCGCGCCCAGTACGCCAGGCTCGGCGTGCCGACGTACCTCGCGCCGTCGCACTGCGACGGACGGACCGACACCAGCGGCGACGGCCCCCGTGACCACCCGCTCGAGATGGAGACGATCTACCGGGAGATCTCCGAGCTGGCCGAGATCTTCGACGTCCCGTCACGCGGCGAGGACCTGATCGCCGACCTGAAGCAGCGCATGGCGGCCGCCGCGGCCTCCGCACCGGCGAACGACGTCTCGATCGCCTACTGGTTCGCCAACACCGAGCTGCCGTACATGGCCGGCGCCAACGGCTCGCCGGGCGTCATGTCGACCACCGTGGGCGTCGAGAACGTCTTCGACGACACCGTGACGGAGTGGCCCCAGATCAGCTGGGAGGCGGTCCTGGACCGCGATCCCGACGTCATCGCGCTGGGCGACCTGCGCCGCAACCAGGAGTCCGGCGACCTGCTGGAGGACAAGATCGAGTTCCTCGAGAGCAACCCCGTCACCAAGCAGCTGACGGCCGTCCGCGAGAAGCGTTACGTCGTGCTCAACGGCGCCGACATGAACCCCTCGATCCGCACCGTCGACGGCACCGAGAAGCTGGCGAAGGCGCTGGTCGACCTCGGGCTCGCGGGGTGATCACCGAAGCGGTCCGGGGTGCCCGATGGGCGCTCTGGGCCGCTGGTCTGGCGACGCTCGTCCTGTCGGTCGCCGTCGCGATCACGATCGGACCGGCCGACCTCTCCGTCCGCGACGTGTTCGGGGTCGTCGGCCAGCACCTGGGCCTCGGCGACGCCGGGGTGTCCCGCATCCGCGACGGCATCGTGTGGGAGCTGCGCCTCCCGCGGACGCTCCTCGCCGCGGTGTGCGGTGCGGGACTCGCGATCTGCGGCGCCATCATGCAGTCGCTGCTGCGCAACCCGCTGGCCGATCCGTTCGTCCTCGGCATCTCGTCGGGTGCCTCGACGGGTGCCGTCCTGGTCGTCATCCTCGGGGTCGGCGGCGGCATCCTCACGCTGTCGACCGGCGCGTTCATCGGCGCCGTCGTCGCCTTCGCCCTGGTGCTGCTGCTGGCCGCCGGTGCGGGCGGCACCCCCGACCGGGTCGTCCTCGCCGGCGTCGCGGCGACGCAGCTCTTCTCGGCCCTGACCTCGTTCATCGTGACGTCGTCGGCCGACGCGGAGCAGACCCGTGGCGTGCTGTTCTGGCTGCTCGGGTCACTCAGCGGCGCCGGGTGGGCCGATGTCGTCACGTGCGGGACGGTCTGCGTCGTCGGCCTCGTCGTCTGCATCACGCTCGCCCCGGCGCTGGACGCGTTCGCGTTCGGCGAGGACGCCGCGGCGTCCCTCGGGATCAGCGTCCGCTGGGTCAGGCTCCTGCTGCTGGTCGTGACGGCCCTGATCACCGCGACGCTCGTGAGCGCCGCAGGAGCGATCGGGTTCGTGGGCCTCGTCCTGCCGCACGCGGCGCGCGCGGTCGTCGGCCCGGGGCACCGCCTGCTCCTGCCGGCCACGGCGCTGATCGGCGCGATCTTCCTGGTGTGGGTCGACACCGTGGCGCGGACGGTGTTCAGCCCGCAGGAGCTGCCGGTCGGCGTCGTCACGGCACTCGTGGGCGTGCCGGCGTTCGCCGTCATCCTCTACCGCCGCAGGAGGCCGGTGTGAGTCTCTCGACCCGCGACGTCTCGTGGCGCATCGGCGCGCGGACGATCGTCGACGCCGTCACGCTCGACGTCACCCCCGGCTCCACGCTCGGCCTGCTCGGCCCGAACGGGTCCGGCAAGTCGTCCCTGCTGCGGCTGCTCGCGGGCGTCCGCAAGCCGTCCGGCGGGCAGGTGCTGCTCGACGGCGACGACCTCGGACGTCTCAGGCGCCGCGACGTCGCCCGGCGCATCGCGGTCGTCGAGCAGCACGCGCAGACCGAGCTCGACCTCGTGGTGTCGGACGTCGTCAGGCTCGGGCGCATCCCCCACCGCGCCACCTGGTCGCCCGAGGACGACGCCGACCGTGCCGCCGTGGCCCAGGCCCTCGCGCGTGTCGACCTGACCGACCTCGCGGGACGCTCGTGGCACACGTTGTCGGGCGGCGAACGCCAACGCGTCCACATCGCCCGCGCCCTGGCGCAGGAACCCACCGAGCTGCTGCTCGACGAGCCGACCAACCACCTCGACGTGCACCACCAGCTCGACCTGCTGAGCCTCGTGCGACGCCTGCCCGTCACGTCGGTCATCGCCCTGCACGACCTCAACCTGGCGGCGATGTTCTGCGACCGGCTGGTCGTCCTGAGGGGCGGCTGCGTCGTCGCCGCCGGCACCCCGTCCGAGGTCCTGACGCCCGAGCTCATCGCCGAGGTCTACCGCGTGCGCGCCGTCGTCACGCCCGACGGCCCGGACGGCGTCCCGTCCGTGCGGTTCCTGCCCGGCCCGCCCTGAGGAGACGCTGCCGCGCGGGGCCGGGCAGTGCGCACTATCCTCGTGCCGAGCGCGAGGAGACACCATGGCATGGGCACTGTTGCTGCTGGTGGTCACGCTCCCGATCTTCACGACTCGACGCGTCATCCGGCGCCTCGACGGCATGGAGGAGGAGCAGCTCGCGCACGTGCGTCGCCAGGCGACGTCGACGTGGCCCGCCTGGTACATCCGAGCATGGGCCGGGCTGCTGCTGGCCGCCGGCGTCGCTGCCGCCGTCCGGGGGAAGACCGGGGGCGCCGTCATCGCCCTGCTCGTCGCAGCCACGCTGCTCGTCGCGCCGCTGCTCCTGTCCCGCCGCAACGACGAGCTGCTGCACGCCTTGGGCGACCGTGGCCGGACGGCTCGCACCGACCGCTACCACCGGCGCGACCGTCGCTCCGTGGCGTGGGGTTCCCTCGTCCTGCTCGGCTGGTTCGTCAGCAACCTGTCGGACATCGTGCTTCCCGATGGCGGGCCCGACGACTGGACCTGGCTGAACTCGCTCGGAACGACGGCCACCGTGGTCGGAGCCGTCGGCTGGCTCTCGGTCAGGACGCACATGTACCTCGCCGGCGACGATCTCGCGGAGCCGACCGAGCAGGACCGCGACGGACGGCGCGGATGACGTGCTGCCGCGCCGGCGTGCACGTGGGGCGGACGCGTCGGCGTCCACCATGCAAAGAGCCCCTCACCTGCACTGATGCAGGTGAGGGGCTCGTCTTGCGCGCCCGAAGGGATTCGAACCCCTAACCTTCTGATCCGTAGGCACCTCAGCCCCGTCCTGGCTCGTCTCGGCTCGTGCTGGTCCGTCCTGCAACCGCAGGCCGTGGGCGTAGGTGGCGTGTCGTTTCGTCCTGTCCCGTTATGCGCCGTCTGTGAGAGATTCGGTGAGAGCAGGGGTCACTCGTCCTCACCAACTATCGCGGCCTCCTGCGGTCTAAGCGGCCAGCGAGCCGACGGCGTGGGAAGGTGTCCTGCATGGCTAAGAGCCGTCCGACCTGCTGACGTTCCGTGCGACGGCCGACGCCGACGACTGGGCCGCAGGCTGGCGGCTGACGCTCTCCAGGCTGCGTCGCTCTGAGGTGCTCGGGCTGTGCTGGGGCGCGTTGGACCTCACGGAGGGCACTGTCACGGTCGAGGCTGGCCGGGTCGCGCTCGACGGGAAGCGCACCGCGACGGACGACCCGTCCGACCGGAGGCGTTCTCCGACCGGTTCGCGGACCTTTACGCAGAGGCCGACGTCCCGGCGACGCGGCTGCACGACGTCCGGCACACCGTCGCGACACTTCTGTACCAATCAGGCTTCGCACCGGCTGACGCGGCGGGCCTGCTCGGGCACGCGGTGGCCGTGCACTTGTCGACGTATGTGACAAGCACGGAACGCGGCACACAGACCGCGGCGACCGCTCTCGGTGAGGCGCTCGCAGCGGTCCGGCAAGCCGCTGCAAGTCCAACAGAATGGGTGTTTGAGTTGGAGCGTCTGTCCGACGCTCCAACTCAATACACACGATCAGTTGTGCACTTCCAACTACGGCGAGCGCTCAGTTTGATGCTTGCATCAACTCCAACCGGCGCTTGGAACGTCGGCAACTCTTTCCTACGAAACGTGCCACTGGCTTGGAAGTTTCTGGAAACGCTCCAACTGAACTGGAGCCTCGTACCAAAGATCCAAGCGAACAGCCACCAAACTTGGTATAAAGAGATATGGATCCATCGCAGTACACGTCCCGAGAGTTCGGCGAACCGGCACGTGAACCCGGAAAAAACTGGGCGTTCTGGTACTTCAAGCCTCACACCATCCCTCGCGCACTGCCCCTCGACCCTGCCACTGTGAAGGCACTCTCCGAAGCGGACGCATCTCTTGGACGACTTCAAGGACTAGGCACGCTCATTCGGGAACCCGAACTGCTCCTCGGCCCCTACCTGACCCAAGAAGCTGTTGCCAGTTCCAGAATCGAAGGAACCCAAGCCTCGCTGTCTGACGTTCTTCAGGCCGAGGCCAGCGGCACCCCTTCGTCGAGTGAAGACATCGCCGAAGTGGAGCGATATATCGAAGCCACCCGGCAGGGGTACACCCTCGTGAAGGACTTGCCTCTCACGCAACGCCTGATTCTGCAGTTGCACAAGACGCTGCTCTCAGGTGTGCGCGGGCAAGAGAAACTGCCCGGCGAGTTCCGTCGATCGCCGGTGTGGGTTGGGTCCCCAACCGATAGTCCCGACACTGCGCTGTTTGTACCTCCGCTGCCTGACGACCTGCCGGACTTGATCAAAGACTGGGAGGTCTTCGTCAATGAGCCCGACCTCCAACCGACCTTGATCCGTTGCGGACTCATGCACTATCAGTTCGAAACGATTCACCCCTTCCTCGACGGAAACGGACGAATCGGTCGCCTCCTGGTCAATCTGATGCTGATGGAAGAGGGACGACTCGCGACGCCTCTGCTCTACATGTCCGGGTACCTAGAGATGCACCGACGCGAGTACTACGCACGGCTTCAAGACGTGCGGGAACAAGGCAGCATCCAAGAGTGGCTCCAGTTCTTCCTCACAGCCGTGAGGAAATCCGCCGACGATGCGGTGCAGCGGGCAGAAAAATTGGTGACGCTCCGAGAGCGCTACCTGCTCGAAGCATCCGGGTCTCGCTCGAACCTGCCCGCGCTGGTCGAGATGATCTTCACCAACCCGTTCCTGACGGTCCGACGCGTCGAGATACGAACCGGACTGACGAACCAAGGCGCACGAAACCTGATCAAGGATGCAGCCAAGCGGGGGTGGGTCAACGAAGTCGGAGCAATCGGTCGAGGCGGTCGCATGTATTGGGTCGCTAGCGACCTCTACGCGATCATCGACGCCCCCGCCGAATACTCGCAGCGATGACCACCCGCGGAGAGATTCATGAGAGAAGGCCCCCCGAACCGGTAAGTATCGGGGGGCCTTCGTCTGTCTTCGCTGGTCAGAAACCTGCACTCTTGCGCGCCCGAAGGGATTCGAACCCCTAACCTTCTGATCCGTAGTCAGATGCTCTATCCGTTGAGCTACGGGCGCACGCCCTGATGGGCCTCGTCGATCCTACCGTGCCCGAGCCTCCCGCTGAAATCGGGCCATGGTGACCACCTGACAAACACGTGTCCATGTGACCAACTCCACCCCGCCGCGCCATGTCCCGCACGGGTCGCTGCCCGTAGAGTCCCAGAATCGTCATCGCCCGTCGGTGACGATTCATCACACATCAGCTACCCGAGACCTGACTGTCGAGGGAGTGCGAACCAATGCGCTTGGTCCGCGATGCGCGAGAAGGAAAAGTCCACACATGTCTGCAGACACCACCGTCCCGTCCACCTATCAGACGTCACACCCCAGGCTCAGCGCCTGGGTCGACGAGGTAGCCGCCCTCACCAAGCCGTCCGACATCTACTGGTGCGAGGGAACGCCGCAGGAGTGGGTCCGCATCACCGACCAGCTCGTCGAGGCCGGCACGTTCAAGCGCCTCAACGAGGAGAAGAAGCCGAACTCCTTCTACTGCGCCTCCGATCCGAACGACGTCGCCCGTGTCGAGGACCGCACCTACATCTGCTCCGTCGAGGAGAAGGACGCCGGGCCCACCAACAACTGGATGGCCCCCGACGACATGAAGCAGATCATGACCGATCTGTACGACGGCTGCATGCAGGGCCGCACGATGTACGTCATCCCGTTCGTGATGGGTCACCTCGACTCCGACCACCCGATGTTCGGTGTCGAGATCACCGACTCCGCGTACGTCGTCGCGTCGATGACCGTCATGGCCCGCATCGGCAAGGACGTCCTCACGAAGATCGAGGACACCGAGGCCGACTACGTCCCCGCGCTGCACTCGTTCGGCGCCCCGCTGGCCGCCGGCGCCACGGACGTGCCGTGGCCGTGCAACGACACCAAGTACATCGTGCAGTTCCCCGAGGAGCGGACGATCTGGTCGTACGGCTCGAGCTACGGCGGCAACGCCCTGCTCGGCAAGAAGTGTTACGCGCTGCGCATCGCGTCCGTCATGGGCCGCGACGAGGGCTGGATGGCCGAGCACATGCTGATCCTCAAGCTCACGAACCCCGAGGGCGTCGTCAAGTACGTCGCCGCCGGCTTCCCGAGCGCGTGCGGCAAGACCAACCTGGCGATGGTCGAGCCGACGATCCCGGGCTGGAAGGTCGAGACGATCGGCGACGACATCGCGTGGATCCGCGTCGGTGCCGATGGACGCCTGTACGCCGTCAACCCCGAGTTCGGCCTGTTCGGCGTCGCGCCGGGCACCGGCTGGGACACCAACGCCAACGCGATGAAGACCATCGCCCAGGGCAACTCGGTCTTCACCAACGTCGCCCTCACCGACGACAACGACATCTGGTGGGAGGGCATGACGGACGAGCCGCCGGCGCACCTGACCGACTGGAAGGGCAATGACTGGACGCCCGACAGCGACCAGCTGTCGTCGCACGCCAACAGCCGCTTCTGCACGCCGATCAAGCAGTGCCCGATCCTCGCCGACGAGTACGACGACCCCAACGGCGTCCCGCTCGACGCGATCTTGTTCGGTGGCCGCCGCAAGACGACGATCCCCCTGGTGACGGAGGCCCGCGACTGGACCCACGGCACGTTCATGGGTGCGACGCTGTCGTCGGAGACCACGGCCGCCGCGACCGGGGCCGTCGGCGTCGTCCGCCGCGACCCCATGGCGATGCTGCCGTTCATCGGCTACGACGCGGGCGACTACTTCGGCCACTGGATCAACATGGCCAAGAACAACGACGAGTCGAAGTTCCCGAAGATCTTCTACGTCAACTGGTTCCGCCGCGACGACGACGGCGGCTTCCTGTGGCCGGGCTTCGGTGAGAACAGCCGCATCCTGAAGTACGTCATCGACCGCGTCGAGGGCAAGGTCGAGGCGCACGAGACGCCGATCGGCCTCGTGCCGCCGACGTCGTCGATCGACACCGACGGCCTCGACGTCACGGAGGCGCAGCTGGCGAAGGCGCTGGACGTCGACGTCCAGGAGTGGGCGCAGGAGATCCCGCAGATCGAGGAATGGTTCGAGCAGTTCGGCGACACCCTCCCCGCCGTGCTCTGGACCGAGCTCGACGGCCTGAAGGCCCGCCTCGGCCTCTAGGCCGCCAGGCCGCCAGGCCAGGCCTGGTGGCCTGCCCCAGTTCTTGGACAGTTTCGTACGGATCGCCTGGGGTGATCGGTACAGAACCGCCCAAGAACTGGGGGCTGCGCCTTTGGTTCTTTCCTCAGACGTCCTCGGCGATGCCCACGAGCAGGTCTGCCAGCGCGCCGGGTTGGGACAGGAAGGACGAGTGGCTCGACTGCAACGTCAGCTGCTTCGTCGGCCGTCCTCCCAGGGCCCGATCGACCTCCGCCATCATGAACGCCTGGCCCGACGGCGGGATCGCCCGGTCGTCCGAGCACTCGATGTAGTAGCGCGGCACGGAACCGAACCGTTCCGCGGTCATGTCCGACGGGACGAAGGATGCCGACACGGGTTCGTCCGAGTGCAAGGTCTGTATGAACTCCTCGAGATCGGACTCGTCCACGTCCCCGTAGAAGGCTGAACGGACGGTCTGCTGGTAGCTCTCGTCGGGCGAGTCGGGCTGGATCCTCAGGGCACCCAGGACCTCCGGATCCCCCACGAACAGAGCACCGGTCAAGGCGTCCGCCATGGATGCGTGGCCGCTCAGCTCGAACACGGTCATGCCCGGCGGCACCATGAAGCCCGACAGATAGACGACAGCGGAGATGGCTTCGGGAATCTGCTCCGTCACGGGCGAGATGGTGGCTCCGCCCATCGAGTGCCCGACCAGGATCACCGGGCAGTCGCGGGCCTCGAGGTCGCGAACGACCTGCACCACCGCCTCCGTGCGCTGCGCCTGCGTGATCCCACTCACCGGAGAGACGGCAGTTTCCGAGGCGCCCGCCGTTCCGTCCTCCGAAGGCTGTGACGCAGCGAGGCCCGAGGTCGCGCCCGGTAGGTCGACCGCGACGCTCGGGTAGCCCTGCGCGTCGAGGAGGGCCTGGACCCGGGTCCAGCTTCGGGAATCGTGCCACGCTCCGTGCACGAAGACGAAGGTCGGGTGGGGTCGCGTCATTGCGGTTCTCCTTGACTCTGTGTGTGGATGGTCGACGGTCGTGGAGGCATGACTACGCCGCCGGTGTCCAGGTCCGGTGACTGATTGTCGCGGTTGCTCCCGGCCACGGCAAGGAGACACCCCGACCGTCCGTTCCCCGCACGTCCGCCCGCAGGAGGGGCGGCCCCTATCCCGTGTTGCGCAGACCCGCGGAGATGCCGTTGATCGTCAGCAGGAGGGCCCGTTGCAGGTCGTCGTCGGGCTCGTCGGCAGCACGCACCGACCTGAGCAGCGACACCTGCAGCGCGTGCAGCGGGGCGAGGTACGAGTCGCGCAGCTCGAGGGTGCGGCGCAGGACGGGCGCCGACTCCAGCAACGACGACTCACCGGTGACCTTCAGCACCTGCTCGAGGGTCAGCTCGTGCTCGCGGCGGATGACGTCGAAGACGCCGCGCGACTCCGCGGGCACCAGCGCCTGGACGTACTCCGCGGCGATGTCGAGATCGGTCTTGGTCAGGGTCATCTGGACGTTGGAGACGAACGTGCGGAAGAAGGCCCACGACCCGTACATCTCCTGCAGGGTCTCGCCGCGACCGTCGTCGAACGCGGCGGCCAGGCCCGATCCGACGCCGAACCAGCCGGGCAGGATGATGCGTGACTGCGTCCAGCCGAAGACCCAGGGGATGGCGCGCAGGTCCTCCAGGCCGCCGAGCCCGCCGGGACGCTTCGCGGGTCGCGAGCCGATGTTCATCTTGCCGAGCTCGTCGACCGGTGTGGCCGCGACGAAGAACGGCACCAGACCGGCGTCGCCGACGAGCGCCCGGTAGGCCTGCTTGCCCTGCTCGGCGACGAGGTCCATCGTGCCGTTCCAGCCGTCGAGCAGGTCGGCGGGCAGGAGCGACGTGCGGTGCAGCACGGACGCCTCGAGCACCGCGGCGAGGGCACCCTCGAGGTTCTGCCGCCCGAGGCCCGGCAGGGCGTACTTGTCGGAGATGACCTCGCCCTGCTCGGTGATCTTGATGGGTCCGTCGAGACTGCCGTACGGCTGCGACATGATCGCCTCGGCGGTGGGTCCGCCGCCGCGTCCGGTCGACCCGCCACGACCGTGGAACAGCCGCAGGACGACCCCGTGCTTCGCAGCGACGTCCCGCAGCTGACGCTGGGCGCGGTGCACCTGCCACTGCGAGGCGGCGATGCCGGCGTCCTTCGACGAGTCGGAGTAGCCCAGCATGATCTCCTGCACGTCGCCGCGCGCCGCGACGAGCTTGCGGTAGGTCGGGTCGCTCAACAGCGCCTCGAGCAGCGGGCCGGCGGACTCCAGCTCGGCGACGGTCTCGAACAGCGGGGCGAAGCCGATGCGGGCGACGACGTCGGTGCCGACGAGGTCGACGAGCCCGACCTCACGGGCCAGGACGACGACCGCGAACAGGTCGTCGACGTCGTGCGTCATCGACACGATGTAGGTCTCGATGACCTCGGGCCCGTAGGTGTCGAGCGCCTCGCGGATGACCTCGAGCAGACCCAGGGACGCCGATGCCGCCTCACCGAGCCCGGCGATGCCGATGCCGGTCAGCGGACGCGGCGACGCCATCTCGTCCGACAGCACCCGGATGCGCTCGGGACGCTCGAGCGAGGCGTAGTCGATCTCGCCGATGCGGTCGTACAGCTCCGCGAGGGCGGCGTGGTGCTTGCCGCTGTGCTCGCGGACGTCCATCGTCGCCAGCCCGGCGCCGAAGGTCACGGCGGTGCGGATGAGCCGCAGGATCGCGCCGTCGCCGGTGAGGTGGTCGTCGCCGGCGATCATGGAGTCGCGGACGAGCGTGAGGTCGTGGACCAACTCGGCCGTCGTCAGGTAGTCACGGCCGGGCTCGTGCGGCGTGCCGTTGACCAGCCGGTCGCGCGCCCGCAGCAGCCGCACCCGGACGAAGCTGAGCTTGAGGCGGTAGGGCTCGTCGGCGTTGAGGCGGCGGATCGACTCCCACGTGATGGGCAGCGCCTCGGCGTCGGCCGCGAGGCTCTCGCGCAGCTCGTCGGTGGCCTCGACGATGCGGGTCGACGCGGTCATCTCGGTGAGCACCTCGTCGACGAGGTCGACCAGCTCGGAGAGGCCTGACGTGTGCTGCAGGTGCAGCACCTCCAGCGTCACCGCCGGGGTGACGTTGGGGTTGCCGTCACGGTCACCGCCGGCCCACGTCCCGAAGCGCAGCGGGCGCGCCGTCGCCGGGAGGGTGACGTCGATGCGGGCGAGCTGGCGGTCGAGCTCGGCCAGCAGGTCGGGGACGACCTCCGACGCGATCGACCGCAGGTAGTAGACCGCGGTACGGGCCTCGTCCGACGGCTCCGGGCGGACGACCCGCAGCTCGTCGGTCTGCCACACCAGGTCGACGAGCTCGGCGAGACGTCGCTCGTCGGCCGGCCCTTGGGACGAGGGTCGGCGGGGGTCCTCCATCGCGCGGACGGTCTCGGCGACCTTGCGCAGCAGCCGTAGGACGGTGCGCCGGCTGGCCTCGGTCGGGTGCGCGGTGAACACGGGCCGGTACTCCAGACGGCCCAGCACCTCGTCCAGCAGCTCACGCGTCAGGCTGCCGTCGTCGAGCGCGTCGCTGATGCGTCCGACCGTGGCGGCCAACGGGCCCTCGCCCTCGGCCGTGAGCTCCTGCCAGCGGTGCAGCTGCTCGGTCGTGTTGACGAGCTGGAAGTACGCCGTGAACGCGCGCGCCAGCACGACCGCGGTGCGGGGGTCGATGCCGTCGAGCGCGGCCCGCAGCTCCTGGTCGTCGGGCTGGCGGGCGAGGCCGCGCACCTTCTCCACCAGGTCGAGCAGCTCCGCGCCCTCGTGCCGGGTGAGCGCCTCACCCAGCAGCGTCGTGAGCTGGCGGACGGACGCGCGCAGCGCCGTGTGCTCGGAGTCGGACGACACGCCACCGCCGAACTTCGCGGCGTCGGGCGCGCGACGGTCGGTCGCCAGGATCTGCTCGGTGGTGCGGCTCGGTGGGGTCACGGGTCCAGTCTGCCGCGTGGATGTAACAGCCAGATGTTCGACCGGTCCGCAGCTCGCAAGATGTGGGCACGTAACGGTGTCAGGACGGCTCGCGGAGACCGTCAAGTGCCCACATCTTGTCCGGGGGCGTCCACGACCTACGGGATCAGGACGATCTTGCCGCGGGTGTGGCGCTGCTCCAGGTCGGCGAAGGCCTCGACCACGTCCTCGAGCGGGTACGTCCTGGCGATGACGAGCTCCAGGTCGCCGGACGCGACCCGGCCCGCCACCTCGTGCAGCACCTCGCGGCTGGAGTAGGCGGCGCTGCCGATCGCGTGCGTCCCGTGCGCCTTCGCGGCGTCGAACGAGATGATCGTGTCGATCCGCTGCGGGTCGACACCCAGCTCGATCGCGAGCTCGACGTACTGCGGTCCGAACAGGTCGATGAACCCGTCGACCCCGCCCGGCGCGGCGGCCCGCACACGAGATGCGAGGTCATCCCCGTACTCGACCGGCGTGGCGCCGTGGTCGCTCAGCCATGCGGCGTTGCCGGCGGACGCGATGCCGACGACGTGGGCCCCACGCTCGCGCACCAGCTGGACGACCAGCGACCCGACCCCACCGGCCGCGGCCGAGACCGCGACCGTCTCGCCGGGCTTCGGGTCGACCGTCTCCACGGTGGCCCATGCCGTGCACCCGACGACGTAGAGGCCGCCGGCCTGCTCCCAGCTGAGCTCCGACGGCTTCGCGATGAGCTGCGTGACCGGGACGGCCGCGTGCGTGGCCTGGCTCGACCGGGTCCACGAGTAGCCCAGCACCTCGTCGCCGACGGCGAACGTCGTGACGCCCTCGCCGAGCGCGACGACGACTCCGGCGACGTCGCTGCCCTGGCCGGAGGGGAGCTTCGAGAGATCGGTGCCGGTGCTCCGGATCGCCGCCTCGCCGGGGTTGATGCCGGCGGCGCGGACCTCGAGCAGCACCTCGCCCTCGGCCGGCGACGGCATGGGGACGTCCGCGACGTGCAGGACGTCCCGGTCGCCGTAGGAGTCGAACCGGACGGCGCGGGCGTGGGTCATGCAGGCTCCTGAAGGGTGGTGGGACGTCGAGATGTCGGCCGGGTCAGGCCCGGGGCTTCCAGTCGATCGCGGGGAGCACGTGCTCCGCCAGGGCCGACAGCAGCCGGGTGTTGTACTCGACGCCGAGCTGGTTGGGGACGGTCAGCAGGACGGTGTCGGCCTCCTGCACCGCGACGTCGGCGGCGAGCTCGGCCGCGAGGACGTCCGGGGCGCCGACGTACGACTTGCCGAACCGGGCGAGGCCGCCGTCGAGGTGGCCGACCTGGTCCTCGCCCGACCGGGCACCGAACCAGGCGCGGTCCTGGGCGTCGAGGATCGGGATGACGCTGCGGCTCACGGAGACCCGCGGCGTGCGGTCCCAGCCGGCGGCGGCCCAGGCGGCCTTGTACAGCTGGATCTGCTCGAGCTGCAGCTCGTCGAACGGCACGCCGGTGTCCTCGGTGAGAAGGGTCGAGCTCATGAGGTTCATGCCCTGCTGCGCGGCCCACTCGCCGGTGGCGCGACTGCCCGCACCCCACCAGATGCGGTCGGAGAGGCCCGGCGCCTGCGGCATGACCGGCAGCCGCACGGACTGGCCCGTCATGCGCGGGTCGGAGTCGACGACCCCGGCCCCGGCGATCGCGGCACGGAACAGCTCGGTGTGCGCCCGCGCCATGTCGGCGTCGGACATGCCCTCCGGCGGCACGTGGCCGAACGACTCGTAACCGCGGACGGCGGTCTCCGGTGATCCCCGGCTGATGCCGAGCTCGAGTCGCCCGCCGCTGATCAGGTCGGCCGCGGCGGCGTCCTCGGCCATGTACATCGGGTTCTCGTACCGCATGTCGATGACGCCGGTGCCGATCTCGATGCGGCTCGTCCGGGCGCCGACCGCCGCGAGCAGCGGGAACGGCGAGGCGAGCTGCCGCGCGAAGTGGTGCACGCGGAAGTAGGCACCGTCGAGGCCGAGCTCCTCGGCGGCGACGGCGAGGTCGATCGACTGGAGCAGGACGTCACCGGCCGTCCGGGTCTGCGAACCGGGGACGGCCTGGTAGTGGCCGAAGGACAGGAAACCGACATTGGTCATAGAACATTCAACCATCTCGCGGCACCGCGTGTTCCCACGTCAGCGGCCGAGGCGCGCCCGCACTGCCCCGGCGACCCCTCCGACGACCCCCATCGGCACGGCCCGCGCGCGCGACACGAGCGACACCGGGTCGAACGTCGAGGCGTTGGCGGAGAACGGGCCGCGGGCGCCACGATCGGCGTCCTCGTCCTGGGGCTCGAAGACGTTGGAACCCCACTCCGGGGCGTCCTCGTCGGTCTGCTGGGAGCCGACCCCCGTCCGCCCGAGGTACCAGTCCATGAAGCCGGGCGCGACGCGGTTGCCCAGCACGGTGTAGACCGTCGCGATGCCGACCCAGGTGTTGCGGCGCGGGTGCTCCGCGGACGACCGGATGGCCTTCGCGATGGTCTCCGGCTCGAGGATCGGCGCGACGGGCTGCGGGTGGTCGGGCATGCGGTTGAGGTTCCAGTTGAACTGCGGGGTGTTGACGCCGGGCAGTGTCACCAGCCCGATCGTGACGTGGCTGCCCATCGACTTGAGCTCGACCCGCACCGACTCGGTGAAGCCCTTCACGGCGTGCTTCGCGCCGCAGTACGCCGACTGCAGCGGGATCGACCGGTGCGCCAGCGACGACGACACGTTGACGATCGAGCCCTCCCCGCGCGACCGCATGACGCGCAGCGCCGCACGCGTGCCGTTGACCTGCCCGTAGTACGTCACGTCGGTCATCCGCGCGAACTCCTCGGGCGTGGTGTCCCAGAAGTACGCCAGCGACCCGGCGAACGCGTTGTTGACCCAGACGTCGATGGCGCCGAGCTCGGCCTCGATGCGGTCGGTCGCCGCCTCGACGGCCTCGACGTCGGACACGTCGACCGAGATGCCCAGGGCCGCGCCGCCGAGGTCCTCGATGTCGGCGACGGTGCCGTCCAGCCCCGCCTGCCCGCGGGCGAGGACCGCGACGTCGTACCCGGCTCCGGCGAACTCGCGCACCGTGGCGCGTCCCACCCCCGCGGTTCCTCCGGTGACGACGGCGACGGGCCGCCGGGTGGTTCCTGCCATGACTGCACTCCCTCGGTCGACCCACGGTGGGTCCTTCGAGGGAGTACCCGTCGGGCGGACGCCCACACGGTGAGGACGGATAAGGTCGCTCACGTGATCATCGTGTCCGTCGTCATCCTCGTCCTGGGACTGGCGACGGCACCCCTGGCCCGCGCCGGCGCCGCCGCGCGTCCACCGCTGGCCGCCAACATCCCGGGCCAGCCGGTGTGGCTGCGCCCGACCCCGCCGTTCGGGTTCCGGGTGTGGGTCTACGCCGCCGCGATCTCGATCGTGCTGACGGTCGTCGCCATCGCCGTCGCACCGGTGTTCCAGGTCGCCGCCGCGTTCTTCGGGCTGGGGCTGCTCGGCGTCATCACCGCGATCTTCCGCCGCTACGCCAGCGGGTGCGCGGAGTCGCAGGCTGCGGTGGACGCCTTCCAGCCCCGCATCGCGATGCCCTACGCCGGCAAGGTCGGCATCCACATCGGCATGTGGTCGCCGTGGATCGATCGCACCGGCGTCCGCTGGGTCATCGTCGCCCACTCCCCCGCACTGTTCCACCAGCTCGCAGCGATGTACCCGCAGACGCCGATCGTGCAGGGCCGCATCCCCGCGAGCGTCACGGGCGCGCTCTACTCGCACGGCGCCAAGGCCAACTCCGACTTCATCGAGGCGTCGGACGCCCGCCACGTCTTCCTGGGCCACGGCGACAGCGACAAGCCGCTCAGCGCGTCCGACCGCGTCCTGCAGTACGACCTCGTGACCGTGGCCGGTCAGGCCGCGATCGACCGGTTCGGGGCCGCCGGCATCCAGGTGCCGGAGTGGAAGCTGCGGATCATCGGACGTCCGCAGACCGAGGGCATCCGACAGGCCACCAGGCCCGTGCCACAGAACGCGACCGTCCTCTACGCGCCCACGTGGCGCCACGCCGACGACTCCCTCAACGTCTCGTCGCTGGCCGTCGCCGACCGGATCGTCCAGGCCCTGCTCGACAACGGCTGCACCGTGATGTTCCGGCGCCACTTCGCCGGGCAGAACCACGTCGAGGCCGAGGCGATGATCGCGCGGGTCAACGACATGCTGCTCGCCGACGCCGACCGCACCGGGCTGCCGCACTGGTTCGGCGTCGAGGCGATGGAGCGTCCACTGATCGACGCGTTCAACGACGCCGACGCGATGGTCTCGGACGTCTCGGGCATCGTCGTCGACTTCATGGCCAGCACCAAGCCGCTCATCATGTACTCCGCGCAGTTCACCGACCCGGACGCGTTCCGGGCCGCGCACCCGTCGGCCGAGGCGGCCTACGTCATCGACCGCGACCTGACCCGGATCGACGCCGTCCTGGACGCGGCCCTCGGCGCCGACCCCCTCGCCGCGGCGCGGGCGGAGCGCGCCGACCACTACCTGGGCGGCCCCGAGCGCAAGGACCCGGCGAGGCGCTTCATGCAGCTGGTCGAGGAGCTCAGCCACTAGCCCACCCCGCCCCCAGTTCTTGGGCAGTTGTGTACGGATCGCGGGCCCGGATCGGTACAGAACCGCCCAAAAAGTGGGGGTTGGCCCCCGGGGGCTAGAGCTGGGCGCGGGCCAGGGCTCCGTCGGCCTGGTCGGCGTCCGTGACGGTGTGACCCGGCACCCGCGGGATGAGCAACGCCGCGCCCGCCGCCAGGATCGCCACGCCCGACAGCACCAGGAAGCCGTCGCGGTAGCCCACCTCGAGGGGGAACCCGCCCGGGCCGCTGCGCGCCGTGACGACGCCGGCCATCATCGCCGAGCCGATCGACCCGCCGATGAGGCGGATGTTGGCGTTCATGCCGCTCGCGACACCGGTCTGGTGCCGCGGCACCGAGCTGAGCACGACCCCGGCGAGGCTCGACACGACGCACCCGAGCCCGAGGCCCTGCAGCACCATGAACGAGCTGATCTGCCACGTCTGCCCGTGGAACAGGGCGACCCCGCCGAAGGCGAGGCAGTTGGCGACCGACCCGACGCAGATGACGGCGCGGGCCGAGTACCGCCGCACCAGGCGGGGCGCGACGAATCCCATGACGAAGGCCGTCGCCGAGGACGGCAGCAGCACCCAGCCCGACTGGGAGATCGTGTCGCCGAAGCCGTAGCCCGACGACGTGGGCGTCTGCAGCAGCTGCGGCAGGAAGCCGAGCGACGCGAACGTCCCGAAGCCGGCGACGAACGCCACGACGTTGGCCGTCCAGACCCCACGGACGCGCATCAGGTCGATGTCGATGAGCGGGACGGCCACCCGTCGCTCCGCCACGAACCACCCGACGAACAGCACGACCGTCGCGGCGAACAGCCCGAGGATCGTCGCCGACGCCCAGCCACGGTCGTTGCCCTCGCTGACCGCGAGCAGCAGCGACACCAGCCATCCCGACAGCAGCAGCGCCGGCGTCACGCTGATGCGTCCGCTCGAGCGCACGGGTGACTCCGGGACGAACAGCACCGTGCCGGCAGCAGCCAGCCCCGTGGCGATCGCGGGCAGCCAGAACAGCCACGTGTAGCCGAGACCCTCGACGATGGGCCCCGCCAGGACGATGCCGAAGCCGAACGCGGCCGACACCAGCGACGCGAGCAGCCCGACCGCGGTGCCCGACCGCTCCTGCGAGACCTCGTCGCGGACGATGCCGAACGCCAGGGGCAGCACGCCGCCGCCGACCCCCTGGACGACCCGGGCCACGATCATCCACTCGATGCTGGGCGCGAGCGCCGCCATCGCCGACCCGATCGCGAGCAGCGACAGCGTCACCACGAGCATCTTCTGCTTGCCCACGGCGTCGCCGATGCGGCCCAGCAGCGGCGTCGCGACGGCCGCCGACAGCAGGTACGACGTCAGCACCCAGGTGACGGTCGACTGGTCGGTGTCGAAGCGTTCCTGCACCTGCGACAGCACCGGGACGATCAGCGACTGCAGCAGCCCGAACGCGCCGACGCCCACCGCCAGCACCACGATCGTGGTGCGGGGGTGGGCGGGGCTGGATGCAGACCGGCTCACGGCCGTCAGTCCTGGATCACCGCATCAGGCATTCACGTGCGTCAGGTCGCCCTCGCGCTCGATGTGACCGCTCTCGGGATCCATCTCGAGACGCTCCTCGACCTCCTCGGCGGACGCCGTCGGGATGGCGAGTCCGGCGACCGCCGCCGCCAGGAGCGCGACGCCCAGCACCGCGAAGCCGGCCGTGTAGCCGATCTCCTTCGGCAGGCCGCTGGGCAGGAACTGCGCCGTGACGATGCTCGCCATGACCGCGGTGCCGATCGAGCCGCCGATCGTGCGGATGTTGGCGTTCATGCCGCTCGCCACACCGGTCTGCTCCGGGGTGACGGCCGCGACGATCAGGCCGGCCAGGCAGGCGAAGGCCAGGCCGACGCCGAGGCTCGCGACGCTGTTGGCCGCGGCGACCTGCCACTTCTCGGCGTGGAACGCCGACAGCAGGAACATGCCGACTCCGCCCATGGCGGCTCCGAACACGACGACGGCCTTGGGGCCGACCCGGCGTGCGATGGGGGCCGCGACGAGTCCGGCGAGGAACGTGACGATCGCCGCCGGCAGGAGCAGCAGCCCCGACTCGGTGATCGACGAGCCGAAGCCGTAGCCGCTCTCGCTGGGGGTCTGGTTGAACTGGGGCAGGAAACCGAACGAGGCGTACATGCCGACGCCGACGAGCAGGGCGACGAGGTTGGTCGTCCAGACGCCGGGCAGCCGCATCATCTTCATGTCGATCAGCGGGACCTCGACGCGCAGCTCCGTGCGGATCCACACCGCGGCCACGACGGCCGCGAGGACCAGCAGGCCGATCGTCCGGTAGTCGCCCCAGCCCCACTTGGGGGCTTGGCTCAGTGCGACCAGGAGGGCCACGAGCCAGCCGGACAGCAGGAAGGCGGGCACGACCGCGATGCGGCCCGGGGTGCGCAGCGGCGACTCCGGGACGAGCAGCACGGTGGCGACGGCCGTCACGGCGGTCACGATGAACGGCAGCCAGAACAGCCAGCGGAAGCCGAGGGCGGACGTGAGGGGACCGGCGAGGACGATGCCCGTGCCGAAGCCGACGGCGAGCAGGGACGAGACGACGCTGACGGCGCCGCCGATCTTGTGGCGGGGGAACTCGTCGCGGATGATGCCGAACGCGAGCGGCAGCACTCCGCCGCCGACGCCCTGGAAGACGCGGGCGAAGATCAGGACGCCGATGGTGGGCGCGACGGCCGCCATCAGGGAGCCGAGCGACAGGGCGATGAGCGAGAGGACCATCATCTTCTGCTTGCCGTAGATGTCGCCGAGGCGGCCCATGATCGGCGTGAAGACCGAGGCCGACAGCAGATACGCGGTCAGCACCCAGGTGACGGTGTTCTGGTCGGTGTTGAAGACCTCTTCGATCTCGGTCAGCACCGGGATCGTGAGGGACTGCATGAGCGTGTAGGAAGCGACCGCGACGGCGAGCACAGCAAAGGTCACCCAGTAGTGGGTGCGACGTGTGGAGGAGGGCACAGATGTGTCTTTCAGGGTGATCGGTGACGAGTGAAGCGATTGCTTGGTGCAACCATCTCATGTTCTGGCCTGTTCCCTCTCGCGATTGTGTCCACCCTCACGCTCCTGCGCGCGAAGGAGCGGGCCGCGGTCAAGTCGGTCGAAAAGACGGGGGATTCGGCTGCGGGGCGGTGTCACCCGTTGTTACGTTCTCGCCATGTGGCATCAGAGCAGGGCCGAGAACCGCCGACGAACGCTGGTCGTGGCACTGACGGCGGCCCTGCTGGCGCTGTCCACGCTGACCGCCGGTCCCGCCGACGCGAAGCCGTCCAAACGTCCGGTGGTCAGCTCGATCTCACCCGCCTCGGGCATCGCCGGTGCCAAGGTCACGGTCAAGGGCAAGAACTTCACGAAGAGGACGAAGGTCTACTTCGGGACGAAGCGCGCCACGCGGACCACCTACACGTCGTCGAAGAAGCTGGTCGCCGTCGCGCCGACCGCGCGCCCCGGCACGGTCGCCGTGACCGTCCGCACCGGGAAGACCAAGAGCAAGGCCAGCCGCAAGGGCCGGTTCACCTACCGGGCGATCCCCGCGTCGCCGCCGGCACCCGCGCCGGCACCGGCACCCCAACCGCCCGTCCAGCCCCCCGCCGCCCCGACCGCCGGCACCGTGACGGGCACGGTCACGTCGGGCGGGAGTCCGGTGGCGAAGGTCGTGGTGGCGATCGACACGGGTGACCCCGCCGCAGCCCTGTACGCCGAGACGGACGCGGCGGGATCGTTCACCCTCGCGCAGGTCCCGCCCGGCTCGTACGTCGCCTGCTTCTACCCGCCGGGCGACCAGCCGTCCTCCTGCTACGGCGCCGAGGACGCGCAGCGCGATGCCGCCACCCGCATCGACGTGGCCGCCGGCGGAACCGTCTCCGACATCGACGCCTCGCTGCCGTCGATCGTCACGATCCGCGGCACCGTTCGCACGACCTCCGGCGACGACGCCGCCGCCACCCTCGTCCGCGCGACGCCCGCGGACGGCTCATCGGTGAGCACCACCACCGACGACACCGGCGCCTTCCGGCTCGACGGCCTGGTTCCCGGCACGTACGAGGTCTGCGCCGTCCCGCTCGCCGAGGCACCGATCCAGTTCGACACGGAGTGCCTGGACGGCATCGTCGCCCAGAAGGGATCCACGACCGAGGTGTCGGTCGTGGTGCCTGACGACAGTGGCATCTCCGGACGGGTCAGCGACGCCGACGACGAGCCGGTCGCCGACGCCTCCGTCGAGATCCGCTCCGCCACGTCGGGCGAGGCGTCGTTCGTGTCGACCGGTCCGGACGGCACCTTCCGGGCGCGGGGCGTGGAGGCCGGTGACTACTCGGTCTGCGTGCATCCCGCGGCGCCCGCGACAGGACCGCACCTCCTCGCCCAGTGCGTGGACGGCACCCCCGGCGACGTCGCGCTCCCTCGCACGTCCGTGACCGTCGAGGCCGGATCCTTCACGACCGCCGACCTGACCCTGACGCTCGCGGGAGCGATCTCGGGGACGGTGACCGACCTGGCAGACCGACCGCTGGGCGACGTCGACGTGGAGGCGACCGGCGACGGTGGTCTGTCGGTGTCGAGCACCGTCGCGACCTCGGCCGACGGCAGCTACACGATCGCCGACCTGCCGGCCGGTTCGTACACCGTCTGCTTCCGTCTCACGAACCTGCTGGCCGGGCAGTTCGTCCCGGAGTGCTTCGACGACCAGGTCTCGCTCGCCGACGCGGCGACGTCCGTCGACGTCCGGACCGGCCAGACCACCACGGACGTGGACGCGCAGCTTGCCGGTGGCGCGAGCGTCTCAGGCACCGTCGCAGGAGGCGAGCAGTCCGCGCCGGACGTCGCGATCGAGCTGACGTCGTCGACCGGCTCGACGTTCTTCGCGACGGCCGACGCCACCGGGCGATGGGCCGTGAGCGGTCTCCCGGCGGGGACCTACCGCGTGTGCGCCTACCCGCCGTACGGGCCGTTGCAGCCCCTGCACTCGTCCTGCCACGGCGGCCCCGACCTGGCATCCGCCACCGAGATCGAGGTCGACGCCGGGGCCGCCGTGTCGGACATCGCCATCGAGCTGCCGGCGGCGGGGACGATCGCCGGCACGATCGTCGGGGCCGGCGACGTGCCGCTGGCGGGGGTCGAGGTCGCGGTCATCCCCCAGGGCTCGGACGGCGCGTTCATCACGACCGAGACCGGGGAGTCCGGCCAGTACCGCGTCGGCGGCCTGCCACCCGGCCCGTACGCCGTGTGCTTCTACCCGGCCGACGGGTACGCGGCGGAGTGCCACCTCGACGCTCCGGTCGACGGAAGCGGCGGACTCACGCTCCTCAACGTCACCGGGGGATCCGATGCCCTGGCCGACGCCATCTTGTCGATGCAGGCCGACCGGAGGATCCAGCGATGACCCGCACCCGCCAGCTCTCCCCGCGCCGCGCCGTCGCGGCGGCCGTCGCAGGCGCCGTCGTCGCCGGCTTCCTGGTGATGCTGCAGGCGGCCCCGGCCTCTGCCGCCACCGAGAAGGCGATCGTCTCGTCGGCCGGTTGCAGCACCCATCGCCTCGAGCGCAACGACGACCAGTCGACGGGCCGGGTGTCCCTGCCGTTCCGGGTCAACTTCTTCCAGAAGACGTACGACTCGCTCTACGTCAACAACAACGGCAACGTGACGTTCCAGGACTCGATGTCGACGTACACGCCGTTCCGGATCACGGCGGACACACCGCCCATGATCGCCGCGTTCTTCGCGGACATCGACACCCGCGCGGCCACGTCAGGCGTGACGACCTACGGCACCACGAGCTTCGACGGCCGTCCGGCGTTCTGCGTCAACTGGCGACGTGTCGGCTACTTCTCCCGGCACGTCGACAAGACCAACAGCGTGCAGATGCTGCTGGTCAGCCGCAACGACCAGGGTGACTTCGACATCGTCTTCAACTACGGCCCCATCGCCTGGGAGACCGGCGACGCGAGCAGCGGCTCGAACGGGCTCGGTGGCACGCCGGCGGGCGTGGGCTACTCCAACGGCGACGGCAACGCCGCCCACTTCCGCGAGCTCGACGGCAGCCTCGAGCCGGGGGCCTTCCTCGACGGCGGGCCCAAGAGCCTGAGCGCCGGGAGCAACGTGTCTCCCCCGGTCCCGGGGCGCTACGCCTTCCAGATCTCGTCGGGCACGACGGTCGACCAGGCGTCGACGTGCAAGCCGTACTACTTCGTGAGTGCCCGCGGGTCCGGCGAGGCGTCACGGGGCGTCGACGACACCGACGGCTCACGCATCATCAAGAACGCCTACACGGCGATGCTCGACAAGTACACCGCCGCCGGGGGCGCCCGCGACAACGTGACGTTCTACCAGCTGCCGTACCAGGCGATGTCGACCGACGTGCTGGGCAAGAACCTCGACACCGGAACGCTCGCGCAACGTGAGGACCAGTTCTTCTTCACCAACCTCCCGACGTACATGGGAAGCGTCGAGGAGGGCATCGACCAGCTCCGCGCCTACGTGTCGTCGGTCGAGCGGCTCTGCGCACGCCAGCACCAGACACCACGGTTCATCCTGTTCGGGTACTCGCAGGGATCGCTCGTGATCCACCGTTATCTCCGGACGCTCGACGCCTCGACGGGCGACAGCGCCCGCAACCACATCGGCTACGTCGGGCTGGTCGCCGATCCCGGACGGATGGCCGCATCGTCGACCCGCATCAACTGGGGGACGGCCCCGGAGAACAGCGCGGGGGTGTGCTCGGAATCGGTGCGGCTCCTCACCGCCGACTCCTGCAGCAACGGCGCCAACAAGATCCCGGCACACTTCGCCGCCTCGACCGAGGAGCTGTGCGACTCCGGGGACGCGGTCTGCGCGACGTCCCAGGTCCTCGGCAAGCCGATCTGGCAGTGGAAGGCCGCCTTCGGAGCCGGCGTGACCGTGCACAACTCGTACGGCACCAAGACGGCGATCATGGGCAAGTCGGCGGTGAACGTGGCGCGGATGCGGTGAGGCGGGTGGCGGTCGCCCGCCAGGGCGACCGCTACTCCGTCACCGCCGCCCGCAGCTCGGCCAGCACCTCGCGCACCATCGGCGCGGCGCGCTCCGACGTCGGACCCGCGGCCCACCGCTCGTACGCCAGCCGGAAGGCCAGGACACCGGCCTCGGTCACGATGTCCGCGACCGAAGCCGACACCCCGCGCTCCCTCAGACCGGCGGCCAGCACCGTCGCCAGGGTGGCCATCTTGGCGAGCTCGCGCTCCTGCAGCTCGGGGTGCGAGGCCACGATGCGGGCGCGTTCGCGCGACCACTGTGGCCTGCTGTCGGTGATCACGGTGCACGCATCCTCGATGACGACGGTCACGGCCTCCATCGGGCTCACGTCGGGCGGCACGTCCGCGAGCCGTTCGCCCATGTGCTGGGCGAGGAACTCGCCCCCGAACAGCACCTCGCGCTTGTCGGCGTAGTGCCGGAAGAACGTCCGCTCGGTCAGCCCGGCGCGCGCGGCGATGTCGGCGACCGTCGTCCGGTCGTAGCCCTGCTCGCCGAACAGCTCGAGCGCGGCCTCTGCCAGGCGGCCCTTCGCGTCCGGATCCCATCGACTCACGGTCCAAGAGTAAGCGATGACAGTTTGTGACATCACATGCTAGCGTCGATGTCAGTTACTGTCATCACTCTCATCGGAGCACCTCATGCGCATCCTCGTCACCGGAGCATCCGGATTCATCGGCGGCACGACCGTCCCCGAGCTGATCGCGGCGGGCCACGACGTCATCGGCCTCGCCCGCTCGGACGCCGCGGCCGAGACCGTCGCCGCCCTCGGCGCCACGGTCGTGCGGGGGTCGCTCGACGACCTCGACCTCCTGGCGTCGACGGCCGCCGACACGGACGCCGTCGTGCACCTCGCCTTCAAGCACGACCTCGCGTTCAGCGGCGACTTCGCCGGGGCGGCAGAGGCCGACCTCGCCGCCATCAGGACGCTCGGCGCCTCGGTCGGGGGCGAGCGCGCCCTCGTCATCGCGTCAGGTCTGGCGGGGTTGTCGTTCGGACGCCCGACGACCGAGGACGACGTCGCCACCGCGACCGGGCACGCCTCGCCCCGGGTGGCCGGCGCCACCGCCGCCCTCGAGCTCGCCGACCACGGCGTCCGGTCGTCGATCGTCCGTCTGGCGCCGACCGTCCACGGAGAGGGCGACGGCGGCTTCGTCCAGACGTACGCGGCGATCGCCCGCGACAAGGGCGTCGTCGGCTACCTCGGCGAGGGCACCAACCGCTGGTCGGCGGTGCACCGCTCGGACGCCGCGACGCTCTTCCGGCTCGCGATCGAGAAGGCCGAGCCCGGATCGGTGCTGCACGGATCGGCCGAGGTCGGCATCCCGATCCGCGACATCGCCGAGGCCGTCGGCCGGCACCTGGACCTGCCGACGGCGTCGATCGACCCGGATGACGCCGCCGACCACTTCGGCTGGTTCGCCGGGTTCATCGCGATGGACGCCGCGGCCACGAGCACGCTCACGCAGGAGCGTCTCGGCTGGACGCCGACCGGACCGACCCTGCTCGACGACATCGAGGCCGGCTTCTACGGCTGAGGGTCGTCCTCGTCGGACGACCAGCGGCCCGCGAGCTGGAACGCGGTGCCGACGACCGCCGTCACACCGAGCCCGATCAGGAACAGGTTGCTGCCGGGTGCCGGCCCGTCCGGCAGCAGCGCCCCGTCGCCGACGACCCACTGCACGACCGCGCCGACCACGGTCGGCAGGTACATCACGAGGTCGGCGTGGCGCCACCACCACCTCGCCCGGATCCGGTCGTCGATCGTCACGCCTCAGACTCGCACCGGGCGCCCTGCACTGTCCTGACGGGAAACCGCAAGGTTTCGGTCACCGGGCGGGGTGCTGCTCGTCCCCGTCGAAGGCGTCGAGCGTCCACCGGCCCACCGACACGTAGGCGATCGCGATGCCGATGCTGAGCGCGATCCCGAGCAGGGCGACGTCGGTCCAGACGAGGCTCAGGTCGATGGGCATCGGCTCGAAGTCGTGCACGATCACCCAGGCACCGCCGCTGAGATAGGCCGGGGCCAGGGTCACGAGCAGCGCGTACCGCCACCACCAGCTCCGGGTGTCCTGCTCGTCGTCGTCCGTCATGACGTCAGGCTGGCACCGCTTTACCTGCACTGTCGCGCGCGGAAACCGCACGGCCGAGAAGTGCGCATCAGCGCGCTAGTGTCGGGGGATGCCGCTCGCCCTCGTCACCGGAGCCGCCCGCGCCGACAGCATCGCCGCCGGCATCGTCCCGCGCCTGGTGGCCGATGGGTGGGACGTCGTGACGAGCGACCTGCAGAACGCCGACCACCCGTGCGACCTGTCGACGCCGACCGGTCCCGGCGAGCTGATCGACGCGGTCACCCACGGCCACGGGGCGATCAGTGCGCTCGTCCTGAGCCACGCCCACGACGTGGAGACGGGCGTCCTCGACACGACCGCCGAGAGCTTCGACCAGCACGTCGCCGTCAACGCCCGGGCCGCGTTGCTGCTGATCGCGGCGTTCGCCCGTCAGGTGCCGATCGGCGGCGGCGCGGTCGTCGCGCTCACCAGCGACGCCACGACCGGCAACCTGCCCTACGGCGCCTCGAAGGGCGCCCTCGACCGCATCGTGATCTCCGCCGCCCGCGAGCTCGGGCCCATCGGCGTCTCGGCCAATGTGCTCAACCCCGGCCCGATCGACACGGGCTGGATCGACGACGAGCTCGCGACGACCCTCGTCGGGCACCACCCGCTCGGACGCCTCGGCACTCCCCGCGACATCGCGAACGTGGTGGCGTTCCTGGTCTCGGACGAGGGCCGCTGGGTGTCCGGTCAGCTGCTCCAGGCCGACGGCGGCTTCTCCGCGAGGTTCTGACCGCCGGACGGGGACGAGAAGACACCCCCGGAGCCGCGGCTCCGGGGGTGTCGGCGCATCTGGGACTCCCTCCCTGTGAACACGCCCGCAGCGCCCGGCCCGTGCATCAACCGGGGAGACGGATGACGCTCGCCGCCTAGGGGCCCACGCGACAGGCCGTTCGCTGCCACCCCGAATCTACCGTGCCGACATGAGAGCCGGGACACATCGACCGCAGACCCGTCAGATCCGGGTCAGGGCACGAGGTCGTAGGTGATGCGCGTCGACCGCTCCGCGAGCTCGTCGTAGAGGCGCAGGGCTCCGACGTTCGACTGTGACGCGGTCCAGCGGACGACTGCGTGGCCCTCCTCCGCGGCGATCCGTGCGACCGCCCCGACCAGCGCGCGGGCCACACCGCGTCCCCGGTGCTCGGGTGCCGTGAACAGGTCCTCGAGCTGGACGACGGTGCGGGCGTCGCTGGGTCGTCCGTAGGTGCGGACGTGAGCGAACCCGACCAGCGTGGGTCCGTCGGCGGCGACCAGCGCCCGGGTCGGGTCCGCGTCGTCGGTCAGCCACGACCAGGTCGTGGCGAGGACGCGCTCGTCCTCCGCGGCGGTCGTGTCGTACCCCGCGCGATACGCCGTGAACAGCGCCTTCCACTGCTCGTGGTCGGCGGGACGGATCTCGGCGATGCTCAGGCCCATGGGTCGAGGCTAGACGTGGCGTAGATGGGACACCCCCGGACCCGCCAGGGTTCCGAGGGTGTCGACGCATCTGGGACTTTCCTCCCCGTGACACATCGGTGGCACCGCCGTTGCGTCATCCAGGGAGTGAATGACGCCTGCCGGCAGGAGCTGACGGCCGGCCGGACCACCTGTCGCCGACGGTATCCCGCCGATCAACCGCCTACGAAACCGCGCAGGTGGCAACCCCCAAATCTCTGCAGTCGCGCCGCCGCGAACGCACGACGCCTCCGCGGCCGGTGAGCTGCGGAGGCGTCGACGTCAGCACCCGTTCGTTGCACCGACCAGGGAGGGATCGGTGCCGTCGACGAGGGTCGCGCGACCGACCAGCTACTGACTGTCGCAGACGATAGCGTCCTTGTGTGGCGCCTGTGTAACGGCCCGGACCACCTGCCCCACGGCTGGTTCAGTCCTCCGCCAGCACGACGACCCGGTCGGCCGGCTCGACCGCGAACAGCGCCGACTTCGCCGGGTTCACGTAGACCCCGAAACCGGCATCGGCGTCGTCGGACTCCGCCGACACCCGGTAGCCCAGGGCGGTCTCGCCGCGACGCGCCGCCGCGGCGACGACCGTCGCGTAGGTGACCGGCTCGCCCGCCAGGACGTAGTCGCGCACGGGACGCAGGTAGATCTCGGCGCCGTCGGCGTCCAGCAGGTCCTGGAACACCGCCTCCAGCCGTTCGTTCTCCGACAGCTGCGACAGGATCAGGCTGAGGATCTCGTCGCTGACGATGACGTCGTCGACGTGGGCGACCTGCGCGAGCGCGCGGTTGCGGTCGTCCAGCATCTCGCTGACGACGGACGGACGCTCGCCCTTGGCCCGGTCGCCGACGATCTCCCGCAGGTGCAGCAGCGTCACGAGCGTGCGGGCGTCCGCGCGCTGCACCGGCAGCTCGTCGGAGTAGCAGAGCACGATGATCTGGTCGTAGTCCGTGATCGTGTACCGGTCGAGCGTCGCCCGGTCGGACGTCCGTCCGCGCGTCACGACGACCGACAGGTTGGTCAGGTCGGGGACGTCCGGCGTGCCGAGCTCGGTGAGGATCTCGAGCGACGAGCCGGGCTGCGCGTACTCGTCGAGCTCGCGCACGACGGTCGCCGCCCGCTCGTTCCAGCCCAGCATGAGCACCTTCGACGTCGCCTCCGGGGCGACCTCCGCGGTGTTGATGCGGGCGTCGTCGACCGACGCCGTGCTGCGCGGGGCCGTCGCCAGGATGGAGTCGTCCTCGGCCACGACGACGAGCTCGCTGCCGCCGACGACGGTCTGCATCGCGGGGTTGAGCTCGACCCGTCCCTCCGGCGTGACCAGCCCGATGACGGACGCCGTCTCGTACGCCGTGACCGCCTCGCCGTAGGTCCCGCCCGAGAGCGACGGGTCGGAGTGGAAGTAGATCTCGTCGCCGTCGAAGTCGAACAGCTCGGTGTACACGGCCGCCGCGCCCGACTGTCGGGACGTCTGCACGATGAGCCGCGCGATCGTCTCGCGCTTGTCGACGATGACCGTGCGGTCGCCGCCGACCAGGCGGGCGGCCTCGAGGTTCTGCGGGTCCTGGATCTCCGCGACGATGTGCGGCCCCTCCCCCTCGTGGGTCAGCGCGAGCAGCGTCTTGATGACCTCGCTGTCCGGCTCGTCGCCGCCGGGTGACAGGACGATGATCGACCGCGCCAGCCCGTGGTTGGTGAGGGCGAGGTCGCCGAGGTCGAGCGCGGAGCCCGTCCGGCACACGACGCGCGTGCCCTTGAGGTCAGCGACCTTCTCGCGGATCTGCTCCTCCATCTCGACCTTGTCCTGCTCGGCGAGGATCACGACCGCGGGCTTGCGGCGGCTCTCGTTGGCGATCGACAGCTCCCGCACGATCGCGAAGACGGAGTCGGACCAGCCGAGGATCACGGTGTGGTCCTTCTCGATGACGAGCGACCGTCCGCGGCGCAGCTCGGCGAGCTTGTCGTCGATGCCCGTCGCGATGACGCCGATCAGCGCGCTGACGATGAACAGGCCGGCCACCGTCAGCAGCAGCATGACGATGATGAAGCGCCACGTGCCGGAGTCACCGGCGACCGTGCCGGGGTCGAGCGCGTGGAACAGCGTCGCGAGCATCTGGCCGAAGAAGCCGCCCTTGGCGTTCGGCGACCCGGGCTCGAGGTCGAAGACCAGCACGATGACCGTGAAGACCAGGATCAGCAGCAGCGTCACGACCGCGAGCCACGCCACGAGCGCCGAGGTGCCGCGCGCCATCGTCCCGTCGAACCAGTACCGCAGCTTCGCCGAGCGGGTCGCCTCCGTGCGCAACCGTCCTTGGCGACCATTGTTCTTCTTCATCTGCTTGACGGTGCGCTGCCGCAGCTGTCGTCCGGTCTGTCCCATTGCGAGTCGTTCTCCATCACTCACCCCGAACGCGAGCAATCGCCCGACATGCCATCTTGGCCGAACCGCGGACGTCTCGTGGTCGATTGTCCTAGCCTGAGCGGACCGATTGAGCAGACAGTCGGTCTCCCTCCGTGAATTGGAGCGCACCGTGCGCCTGCGTCTTCTGGTCCTCGTCGCGACGGCATCCCTGTCCGTCGCAGGCGCCTCCTTCTCCCCGGCGGTCGCCGCCGATCCGACCATCACGATCAGCGGCACGGTGTACGACGAGAACCGCGGCGCCCTCGCCGACGTCACCGTCGACGCCAGGATCGACAGCGACCCGTTCAAGGCGTCGACCACGACGGATGCGCAGGGACGATATTCCGTGACGGTGCCGCTGCGAGGTATCCGTGCCTACGAGCTTGACTTCTCGAAGGCGGGTGGCTGGATCACCCGCATCGGGGGGACGCGGGGCCGCGCCGGCGTCGACGTCCCCGACGTGAACATGCAGCTCGAGCGGTATGCCACCGTCAGCGGGTCGATCTCGTCGACGAAGGAGTCCATCTCGAACCGCTCGGTGAGCTTCCACGCCCAGACTGCGGGCGACGACGTCGACGTCCGCACCGACGCCAACGGCCGCTTCTCGCTCGACACGGTGGTCCCGGGTCGCTACAGGGTGGCCTGGGAGCAGGAGGACGGCGACCTTCAGGCGTTCAAACGGTTCGGCAGCTACGACATCGTCGTTGGCTCGGGCGACACGATCGACCTCGGCAACGAGTCGTTCCCTCAGCGCCCGCCGCCGGGAGGCACGGTCGTCGCCGACTACACGGGAGCGCAGCGCGACTACGCCGCCCTGACTGCGTGGCCCGTCGTGGGGTCGACCGACTACACGGAGCGCCTGAGCCAGACCGTCGCCCCGGGCCACCCGGTGGTGACGATCGGTGACCTCCCGCCCGGCCAGTACAAGTTCTCCCTCGCCGGTCGGGGCACCTGGTACGGCGGGCTGTCCGAGGCATCCGCGCCTCCGGTGACCGTCGTGACCGGGCAGACCCTGCACATCCGGGCGGAGCTCGGGCCGGGGACGTACGTCGGCGGCCTGGTGGTCAACACGGCCGGAGAGGCGGTGACCGGGCTGAACGTCGAGGTCTTCCGAGCCGACTCACCCGGCGAGGTGGTAGGAGAGGCCATCACCACGGCCGAGAGGTTCGAGATCGGGGACCTCCCCGTGGCCAGCTATTTCTTCCGGGTCTCGGACGCCGCCGGCGAGTACCCGACCCAGGATTTTCGAGTCCCTGTGCGCCAGTATCTCGACGACGAGTACGTCCTCCAGCGCACCACGCCTCTCCCCCAGCCGTACAGCGGCCCGGCGACCGCCTCGGCGTCCGGCCCGACCGTCGGCGAGAACCAACCGGGCAGTGTGTGCTTCTATCCGACCAACGGGCTCACGGGTGATGAGGTGCGCTGCGGGTCTGTCGACGTGGACGCCCGACAGTACGAGGTCACCGGCATCAAGCCCGGGGACTACAAGATGGTGGTCGGCCATGGGCCCTACATCCCCCTCTCCCGACCCGAATGGGTGGGAGGACGATCGTTCGCCTCCGCGTCGACGGTGACCTTCGCGGCAGGCGAGCACAAGACGATCGCCGCTCACGCGCTCGGCGACTTCGGCTATCTCTCCGGACGAGTCATGGACGTGAACGGACGTGCCCTCCCGGGCATGACGGTGCTCGCGTACGCCGCCGACAACCCCGACGAGATCCTTGCCCGGACGTACACCAGAGGCAATCTCTGGTCACTGGGCGCCATGTTCGCGCGGCCGTACAAGCTCAAGGTCATCGACGGTGCAGGCCACTACGCCACCACGTGGGTCGGTGGGCCCACCTTCGACACGGCACAGGCCATCACGCCGCGGCTGTTCGCCGATACGGTCATCCCGCACGTCGTCATGCCGCGGCTCCTCGAGGCGACGGCACCACCAGTCATCACCGGCACGACGCAGGTCGGCAGCACCCTCACCACGACGACCGGCTTCTGGAGCCTGGCCGGCCTGACGTACTCCTACCAGTGGCTGCGCGACGGCTCGGCCATCCCCGGCGCGACAGGTGCCTCCTACCCTCTCACCGACGCGGACGGCGGCCACCGCATCTCCGTGCGGGTCGACGGGCGCGATGCTGCTGGCGCTCGCGACAGCACGACCTCGCTGCGGACCGCGACGGTCACGGCTGCGCCGCCGGCCGCGCGGGGCCACGTCCTGCGCGTCAGGCCCACCGTGAAGACGACGGTCAGACGACTCGGCGGCGGCAAGGTGCGTCTGACCGTGCGGTACTCGGGCAAGGGCATCACCCCGAGCGGACGTGTCACGGTCAGGCGTGGGGCGAAGACCGTCGTCTCGTGGCACCGGCTGAAGGACGGACGATTCTCCGTCACGCTGAGGCGTCAGCCGAAGGGACGCATCCGGTACACGGTCCGCTACTCGGGATCCGACCTCTTCATCCCGGTCACCCGGCAGACCGCTCGGGTCCGGGTGAAGTAGTCGTCCGACGACGGCCAGGAGGACGAGCCGCCTGCGGGTCGAAGGTCCTGACTGTGTCGGGATCGCATCACGATCCGGGCCGAGCGGAGTCTTCATGGGTGAGAGCGATGGTCGCGAGCTAGCTCTCATCAAGTCGTCAGCGGGAGCTTTCGACACGTGCCGTCACTGCTCTTCATCCAGACGTCGAGCAGGGGCGGCTTTCTTGCGTCGCCGACGACCTACGCGACCGCGGAGGCCAGCTCGTCGAAGACCCGCTTGTCGTGCGCCGGGAACACCGTGACGCCGTCGGTGCCGTCGAGCGCGCGCAGGGTCAGGTGGTTGCGCTTGATCGCGGCCCCGTCACGGCCGACGGCCTTCTCGAAGACCCGCATCAGAGGGACCTTCGCCAGCGGCACACCGGACGGCGTCGCGTCCGCGTACGAAGAAGCGTCGAACGCCGCGTCCCCGACGTGGACGAGGAGCCCCCTGGCGCCCCCGTCCACCGCCACGGCCGCGTGTCCGCGAGAGTGTCCCGACATCGGGACGAGCGTGATGCCGGGCAGCACCTCGTGCCCGGTCAGGTCGTGCTTCCAGACGTCGCCGCGTCCGCCGTGGGCCTTCCACTCGACGCCGTGTGCCCACTGGGTCGGGCGGTAGCGGCGCCTGTCGAGAAAGTCCGGGGACGTGACCCCTGCGGCGTGCTCGTCCGCGGTCGTGTGGACCGTCGCGGCGGGAAAGTCCGAGAGGCCTCCGGCGTGGTCGAAGTCGAGGTGGGTCAGCACGATGTGCGAGACGTCGCCGGCCGCGAACCCCAGTGCCTCGATCTGGCGCAGCGCCGTCGAAGATCCGTCCGAGCTCGGCCTCAGCAGCAGGCGGGCCGGACCCATCCGACCCTTCGGATCGGCGTAGTCGTCCAGTCCCAGACCCGTGTCGACGAGCACCAGCCCGTCATCGGTCTCGCACAGCAGCACGTGGCAGACGATCGCCGGCACCAACGGCGGAGCGAACGATCCGCAGCTGAGGTGGTGGACGCGCATCAGAGCATCCTCCCAAATGGAAGTACCGCTCCGCAGCCGAACGGGGATCCATCCCCGAACTTGCCGTGAACCCGAAGGAGCCTATGCTGCGAACATGTCATTCGAGCAGGACAAGGCGCGCCTCATCAAGGAGCTCGCTGACGCGCAGGCCGAGACACGAGCGTCGTACGGCCTGAAGCCGAAGGTCGACCCGCTCACGGACGACGACGCCCCCGAGGGCTCCGCACCCGGCAAGCGTTCGGCCGCCAGCGGCTTCTGACGCCCATAGGAATCCGCCACAGTTCAGATGGCGTAAATCACACGCGCATGCCATAAGACGTTCACTTGGGCGTTACGTCTGAGGTCTAGCGTTGCTGACATGAGGGAAATCATGTTCATCGTGGCGGCGTTCTGGGGAGTCTGCGCCTTTGCCACCATCGTCATCTTCGCTCTCGACGAGAGAGCACATCGCCGCCAGGCCAAGGCACCGGCTCAGCCGGTCGCCGCTGTCCCCCAGCTCGCGAGTGAGACGGTGCAACTCCCCACCGTGAACCGTGCAGACCCCGCGCTGGTTTAGACGGTATCGCCGCCGACGGCGGTGCAAGGCCAAGTACGGGACGGAGTGCCCGCACTACCCGAGGCACCGCTGACCCGGCTCCACGCAGCGCACGAGGCCTCGTCCACACGGACGAGGCCTCGTGCTGCGTCTGCTACTTCTTGACGACCTTCACGGTGACGGAGTCGCTCGAGCCGACGATGGTCGACGTCCCCACGAGCTGCACCTTGATGGTGGACTTGTTCTTCTTCAGCTTGTCGGGGAGGTTGACCTTCACCGAGCCGCCGCCGCTGACGGTGCCCGTGGCCACCTTCTTGCCCTTAACCAGCACGTTGACGACGGTGCCCCGCGGCGCCTTCTTGCCGTCGATCTTCACGGTCGCGAACACCCTGACCTTGCTGCTGGTCGTGATCTTGCCCGACTTCGGGTTGACCCGGGTGATGTCGACCGACGACGCCAGCTTGGCGACCGCGACCGTGATGGTGCCGGTGGTCGATCCGCCTCGACCGTCGGAGACCGTGTAGGTCACGACGCCCGAGCCGGCGAATCCGGCGGCCGGCGTGAACGTGCGCGCCGTGCCGGTGCCGCTGACCGTGCCGCCGGTGGCGGACACGTCGTACGTCAGCGCGTCGCCGTCGGCGTCGCTCGCCTGCAGCGTGATGCCGACCGCTGCGCCGGCCTTGGTGGACGCCGTGCCGTTGGTGACGACCGGGGCGTTGTTCTTCGCCGCGAACGTGTAGGTCACCGCGCCGACGGTGATGCCGTCGATGACGCCGTCACCTTTCACGCCCGACCCGAGCGACCAACCGGCCTGGACGATGACGGCGTCCGGATACACGTCGCTCCACTGGCCGATCGTGCCGAACCAGTTGGACCCGAAGCCGCTTCCGGTACGAGGAGCGTTGTCCTTGACGAACTGCTTGGCCTCCGAGAGCCACCACACGTTGCCGTAGACGGGCTCGCCGACGAGGATGCCGTCGATCGATCCGTCGCCGTCGAAGTCGACCTTCAGCTGGTTGCCGGGGACGGCCGTCTGCCCGGCCGCAGGCGTCCAGGCCAGCGACGGGTTGCCGGCCCTGGCCAGCGGCGAGCCGATGTCGAAGTAGCCGGCGGCCTTGTCGGTGTTCCACGTGCCGGCGACACCGTCGGTGCGCGGGCCAGTGTTCGTGTTGCCGTCGGTGTAGACGCGGACACCGCCGGTCTTGCTGAACACGTTGTGGCCGGTGGCCCGGGTGTTCGACTGGTCGACCTTGTCGCTCGTGACGACCGTGGTCGACGTCGCGGCCGGGGCGAAGCGGTACGCCGTGTCGCCGACCTTGATCTGGCTGATGACGCCGTCGCCCTTGACGCCGGAGCCCAGCGACCAGCCGGACTTCAGCACGCGCGCGTTCGGCACCGCCTCACGCCACTGGTCCAGCGTGCCGTGCTGCGCCGAGCCGGAGCCTCCGCCGACGACGGGCGCCTTGTCCTTGAAGGCCTGCTTCGAGCCGGTGGAGAGCCACCAGTCGTTGCCGTACAGCACCGAACCGTCGGCCCTGGTGGGCTCACCCACGAGGATGCCGTCCGCCGAGCCGTCACCGTCGTAGTCGACGACCAGCTGGACGCTCGGCTTGAGGTTGCTGCCGCCGTTGTCGTTCTGCGGCGTCCAGTTCATGGACGGCTCGCCGACCGTGGCGAGAGCCTGGTCGACACGGAAGTACGCGGCCGCCTTGTCGGTGGACGTGTTGCCCTCCGTGTAGACGTGGACGCCACCGGCGGCGAGGAACTCGTTGTGGCCGGTGGCGCGGGTGTCGTCGGTGTTGACGTCGAGGTTCGTGATGGTCTTGAAGTCCACCGCGTGCGCGGGAGACGTGACGAGCAGGGTAGAGGCGAGGACTGCGCCGAACGCGGTCCCGACCACAGCACGGCTGAGCCGCGGGGAGTTCTGTGTCATAGGGGTGGTGCTTCCTGATGGGGGGACCCGTCGGAGTCTTCCGAAGGGGATCGAGCGGTACGCGGCCTCCTTGTCTGTGTCGGATGTGAGAGATGAACCGCGTCGTGGCGCGGTCGAACCCGTTCGGACACCCCCTGGTCCGAACGGACGTGATGCACGCGAGCAGCGCAGCCAGTGGCCGGCTCGCGCCTTGCGACTAGCGGAGCGCGGTCACCGTCATGCGGCCGTGACCCCGAACCGTCGCGACGGGCACCATGCCTCGGTCGACGTCATCCTTGGACGAACGCGCCCGCAGCTCTTTCCAGTACTTGCCCAAGAGCAGCCCAGCGATGACGGCGTTGAGAGCGACGGTCACCACTGTGACCCACACCACGATTTCCATGCAGGACTCAACGATCCAATTGCAGAGAGGTGACGTGATTGTTACGAGAAAATGTCAGGTCGCCAAGACGGTCGTCATCCAGGGTTGCGTGCAGTCGTGGACGATCACTCGTTGGGGACCACCCCGACCGCTCGCACGCAGTGCCGTGGACAGGGCCTAACTAAACCCGACCAGCTATCCGTCGGCGCGCAGCGAGTTGAGAGCATCACTCTTCGGGTAGAGCGCCCGAACCTCGGGAGAAACGTCTCTCACGCGGATCACACGTCCCACTGAACCCACCACGCACTCCCCGTCCTTCACGTCGCGAGAGATGATCGCCCCTGCACCGATGATCGCGTGGGACCCGATCGTGACACCTGGGAGGATGATGGCTCGGGTGCCGATCCACACATCATTCTTGATAGTGACCCTTCTCTCGGGCGGATAGGACTGCTCCCACATCGGACGATCCACGTTCGTGCCATGGGCCGACCCATAGATCACCACTCCTGGCGCCATCATGACGTCGTCGCCGATATCGACCGGACCATGGAGCCGACAGTCGATCCCGAGATTCGAGCGATGCCCTAGTCGGATTTTGCTCCCGTCACCAAACCGAGCGCCCCGCTCGATGTAAATCACGTCCGCCGAATACTCCAATAGCGGCGCGATCAACACTGAACGAAGTCTGCGAGATGGCCTGCCGAACGGCATGGGCCCCTCGGGGAGAAACCGAGCGAAGTACAGGTAAACCCCCATACGTAATATGCGGTCAAGCTTTCGTATCGCGACACCATCCATGGACACACGGTAACGAAGAGCTCGATCACTGCGAGCCCTTCCCAGGCTCGCTCGAAGTTGCAATTCGGGGAGTTTGAGCGCGGGCTCGCTGCCGCAAGCGTCTTTCGTCACATCAGAGCGGTCGAGCACCAAACGAGAAGGTGTTCTCGCTAGGCTCACAGTTGGCCATCCACCTTCGAGGCGAAAGACTCGCGCTTGGCGCGACCTGAGGTCTAAGGCCTCAGGCGAGCGAAACAGGAGACTGAATATGCCCGTCGAAATCGTTCACTGGAACCCGTTGTGGCCCTGGTTTCCGGGACGAATCGGTCGACGCGTCCCTGGCAAACGTCCGGTCAACAATTTTGGTGACCTTATAGGCCCGATGCTTGTGGGCCGCATCCTCGAAGAACGACACATTCAGGACTCCCAGCGCGCAACCGCGACCGGACGCCTGTTGACGGTTGGATCCATCCTGCAGTTTGCGGAACCAGGCGATGTGGTCTGGGGTTCGGGTGTCAACGGCAGATCACCCGTCTTGGTCGACCCTTCAATGCTCGACATACGGGCCGTTCGCGGTCCGGTGACCGGCGAACAGCTGCGTGCCGATGCAGGCAAGGTTCCGGAGGTGTACGGCGATCCAGGACTTCTGTGGGCGCGCTACTGGCCGCGCGAATCATATGAATCCCCCACCCAGAGGGCACCGGTGACCATTGTTCCCAACTTCCACGACTACCGGAACTTCAGGTCCGATCCGCGAGCCGTGAACCCCCGCTCGCCAGTACACGATGTCATCAGCCGGATCGCGAATAGTGACTTCGTGTGCGGATCCTCGCTACACGGAATCATCATCGCCGAGTCATTCGGGATCCCAGCACGGTTGATCAGGCCCGGCATTGAGCCGCCTTTGAAATACGACGATTATTACTCCGGCACTGGAAGGGACAGTCACAAAGCCGCTGCGACTGTTCCTGAGGCTGTTGCTCTGGGCGGGGAACCACCGGTGCGATGGGAGGCAGACGCCTTACTGGATGCGTTCCCGATTGATCTCTGGTCGAAGCAATAGGGCGAAGAGCGTCAGTCCGACCCAAACAGGTCCCGCGTGTAGACGCGGTCGCGCACGTCCGTCAGCTCGTCGACGAGCCTGTTCGCCACGATGACCTCCGCCACCCGCTTGAACTCATCGAGATCACGGATTACCCGCGAGTGGAAGAACTCGTCTTCAGTGAGCTCAGGCTCGTAGAGCACCACCTCCACACCCTTGGCTTTCAACCGCTTCATGATCCCCTGAACGCTGCTGGCGCGGAAGTTGTCGGATCCCGACTTCATGATCAGCCGATGGATGCCCACGACCTTCGGCTTGCGGCTAAGAATGTCGTCCGCGATGAAGTCCTTGCGCGTGCGATTGGCGTCCACGATCGCGCTGATCAGCGTTTGCGGGACATCCTGGTAGTTCGCCAGCAACTGCTTGGTGTCCTTCGGCAGGCAGTACCCGCCGTAACCGAAGGACGGGTTGTTGTAGTGAGTTCCGATGCGAGGATCAAGACCGACCCCGTCGATGATCTGTCGCGTCGACAGGCCGTGGCTGATGGCGAACGAATCGAGCTCGTTGAAGTAGGCAACGCGCATGGCCAGGTAGGTGTTGGCGAAGAGCTTGACCGCCTCAGCCTCGGTGGGCTCGGTCAGAAGGACCGGGCAGCCCTTCTCGGCTGCACCCTCCATCAGCAAGTCAGCGAACCGCTGGGCCCGATCGCTCTGCTCTCCGACGACGATGCGCGAAGGATGCAGGTTGTCGTAGAGCGCTTTGCCCTCGCGCAGGAATTCGGGGGAAAAGATGACGTTCTGGGTACCGAGCCGCTCACGCACATCGACTACGAAGCCAACTGGGATGGTCGACTTGATGACCATCGTCGCGTCGGGCTGGAACTTCGTGACGTCGTTGATGACGCTCTCGACGGTTCGAGTGTTGAAGTAGTTGGTCTGCTCGTCGTAGTCAGTAGGCGTCGCGATCACAACATACTCCGCGTCGGCGTAGGCAGTCGCCGGATCGTCGGTGAAGGAGAGACGAAGGTCTCCCTTGCCGAGAAAGGCTTCGATCTCTGCATCGTGAATAGGGCTCCTGCGGGCTTCGAGAAGCCGGAGCTTCTTACTGTCAATCTCGAGCCCAACGACCTCGTTGTGCTGAGACAGAAGGACAGCGATGGACAGCCCGACGTAGCCGAGCCCGACGACAGCAATCTTGGTCACGTACCAACACTATTGCCTCGAATAGAACGTTTGGCGCATGCAGGTCTCGGAGGCCCGATCCCGAGCGAAATACGGCGATGAGGCTACATCCGTCGATCCCTCGGATGACCCCGAGAGGAACTCGCAGAGGAATGCCTAGAGCGCCAGTTCCAGCCCGCTGAGCGTGCCGCACGTCACGTTGTGGGCCTGGTTCCCGAAGGTCACTCTGAGTTGCATGGCAACTAAACGACGGACTGGCATCAAACGGGGCAGCCTGCGGCGGCGCTTACGTTGCCGTTTCAAGTACGGGTCGGCATGTCCTCATAACCCGCAGCACCGCTAAGCCGCCGGAGTCCAGAGAAAAAGTCGTTCAGCATCTCCACGAAAGGCACGTGCGATGGTCCCTATTCAAGCCTTGGTCGGCAGGGCCCCGCGCCAACACGTTCGGATGCTGTCCACCCCCGGGGCGGCCGGCATACCACTGGTTTGTGACCTTGCGCATAACCGCAAACATAAACTGCGGGACCCCGCAATTGCGACATGTTTTCGATCTAGAATGGCGGCAAACGGGAGTGCACGAAAAAGGCTTGGGAGCGCCGCTAGTGACTGACCTCTGGGAGGGCGTCGAAAATCGACAGACGGCGACGTCTGCGCGACGACGCAAATCCGACCGTGGGTTGCCATCAGTTGGCGACACCCACGTGCTTGTTCGCCGAAGCAGGCAGAGCTTCTACCGCCGCGGCCTACTTGTTACTGACCTCGCCGTACTAGCGACAACGACGCTGATCGCGCAGATCTGGCATTTCGGACTCGACTCTGACGTCCACGCGAAAGGGCCGTTCCAGCTGTCGTATACCGCTCTCGGCGCTGTGATCGTTGCGATGTGGTGGGGCGCTCTTCAGTTCTTTCAGACTCGTGATCCGAAGATCATCGGCGACGGTGCTGATGAGTACCGTCGTATCGCTCGCGCGACTTTCCTGATGTTCGGTTGGGTCGCCATTCTCTCGCTGATGTTCAAATGGGGTATGTCGCGTGGCTACCTGGCCATCGCGTTCCCCCTCGGTCTCGTCGGGCTTCTTCTGGGTCGGAAGATCTGGCGTCTGTGGCTCCGCCGCCAGCGGTACAGCGGCCGTCATCTCTCAAACGTCCTTGTCGTCGGAGGCCCCCGTTCGGGGCAAGAGATGGCCCTCTGGTTCAACAGAAATCGAGGATCCGGGCTCCGTGTGACGGGCGTCTGGGTGCCAGACACCCGAAGCAAAAGCAGCGAGTGGCTGAAGGTACCCGACCAATTCATTCCCGTGCTCGGAAACGACCGCAACCTCTTCGACGCGCTCAACATCGCGCAGGCGGACACAGTGATCGTCACCGATACCGAACATCTCGGGCATCGGGCACTCAAGGACCTGACCTGGCAGCTCGAAGGCATCGATGTCGATCTCATGGTTTCGCCCAACGTCATGGACTTCTCCGGCTCGCGCATCCACGTGCGCGCTGTGGCTGGCATGCCTCTCATGCATCTCGAAGAGCCCCAGTACGCCGAGGCGGGGGCTTGGCCAAAGCTGGTCTTCGACCGCACATTCGCATTCTTCGCCATAGTGGCCTTCTCGCCATTCCTCCTTGCTGCCGCCATTGCGGTCAAGACGACCAGCAAGGGCCCCGTCTTCTTCAGACAGCGTCGGATCGGGCTGGACGGCGAAGCCTTCGACATGCTCAAGTTCCGGTCCATGAGGGTGGGGGCAGATGCCGAGCTCGCTGGACTCCTCGCTGCTCAGGGCACGTCCGATCAGCCCTTGTTCAAGGTGCAGAACGATCCGCGCCTCACGAAGGTGGGGGCGTTCCTGCGTCGCTTCTCGATCGACGAACTGCCGCAGCTTTTGAACGTTCTCCGCGGCGATATGAGCGTGATCGGCCCAAGGCCTCAGGTCGCAGCTGAGGTTGAGCTGTACGACGACCACGCGTTCCGGCGGCTCGCAGTCCGGCCCGGCATGACCGGGCTGTGGCAAGTCTCAGGTCGTTCGAACCTCTCCTGGGAGGATGCCATCCGTCTCGACACCTATTACGTCGAGAACTGGTCGCTCACCGGAGATCTCATCATCCTGTGGAGAACGCTGCGCGCCGTTGTGGGCTCTAGCGGGGCGTACTAGCTCGGTTCAGAGTCGGAGCTCCGAGGTCGGCCCTTCACGAGGAGGAAGCCTCCCACTCACCCTGCGCATCGCCTTCTGATAGACCCCGAGACGGCTCGGACGGCAGCCCGGCTGCCGAACTGCGTGCGACCTGAGTGGCTCCCGAACCCCTGATCGCTACCGCTTAGCGGACTCGAGGCGTCCCCTGCGTCGGCGAAGATCCAGCGCTATCGACCTAAGCACGATGCGGTTCTCCTCTCCGGCAACAAACCACAGCAGCGTCGCGTACACGGCCAGACTGACGAGGCTTGTCGGCAGAACAAAGGTCCATAGTTCAGCGGGAGCGTCTGCCCAAGGCGTCAACAGAAGGATCGATAAGGCCGCTAACACTGGCAGAATCGCACTTACGCAGCGCACAGTTTGCATGATGTAGCGCCACACATCGATCTTCACTACTCGCCAGAGCACGTATACGCGCACCGGCCACACCACCAACCGCGCGAGACGTGAGAACGCGATACCCATGACTCCGAAGGGGGCGAACGCGAACAACAACCCAATACCAACCACATTCTGAAACAGTGCAATCAAGAGTCCGGCCTTGGCGTTTGCTGTTGCCAAGAACATCGCGCGATCGAAGTACATCACGGCACTCAATGCCCAACCGGGAGCAAGCACTCGCAAGATTGGCACTGCGTCATCCCACTGGTGACCAAACAGGGTGCTCAAAGCTTGCGGCGCGAACACTGCCAGAAGGCCGAAGATGAACATGCTGACTGCCGCAGCAACGAACGTCATCTGCCGGAAGATCCGATTGAGTCTGGGCAGGTCGTGCTGGACCCGCGAGAAGGTGGATAGCGAAACACGTGACAGGACCGACACGATCAGGTCTGTGACGATGATCCCGATCCGCTGAGCGACGAAGTAGTAGCCGAGCGTCTCAGGAGAAAACATCGCGCCAATGACGATCTTGTCTAGGTTCGCTTGAACGGCATCCAGCAGATCGATCCCAAGGATAGGAAGTCCCATCCTCAGCAAAGCCCTCAACACCGTCAACGAGAAGGTGAATGCAGGTCGCCACTCTGTGGCTGCCCAGAGCGCAACGACAGAGACGCCGGCACCTACCAGCACCTGTGCAACGAGCGCCCACAGTCCCGCGCCAAGCAACGCGAGCGGCACAGCTGCGAGTCCGCCAGCGATGGAGCCAGACAACTGACGAATGGAGAGTGCCTTGAACTCCAGTTCGCGTTCCAGAAGCGCGGCGGGTGTCTGCGAAAGCGCACTGATTGGTAGGAGGAGACTCAAGGCGCGAACGATCGGTGTCAAGTTCGATTGACCGAACGCGTCCGTGATCCAAGGTGCGGCGATACATAACGCACCGCATAGGAGGAGGGACATTCCTAGCGCCGACCAGAAGACAGTTGATGCGTCCTTTGGTCCTAGTTCGCTGCGTTGAATCAGCGTCTTGCTAAGTCCCGAGTCGATGAAGACTTGCAGAATCGCAGTTAGAGACACAGCGGTGGCAACGACACCGAACTCGGATGGGCTAAGAATGCGAGTCAGAACGGACAGCACCAGGAGAGTTATGAGTCGGGACGACCAGCGCTCAAGCACTACCCAGCCGACGGAACGCGTCGCTTTGGTTCGTAGGTCGTCCTGACTAGACAATGGGTGAGACTTTCGCTCGAAACTGAATGGACGGGTTAGGCCGGACCCTCTTGGCGCGAGGACACTAGGCGTCTCACTCGCGCAACAATCTTTCCCGCGATGACCCGCGGGCTACCGACATAGATTGATCGCCACAAGGACGCCAGAAGACTCGATTTATCAGGCACCCCAAACTCGCGCCGCAGACTAGGAGTGGACGGGCGTCCGATTCCCTGCATCGAATATCCCGAATGATTCTCACCTGTGTCGACGTGATAGACCGCCCCCCGGAACGGCAGCGGCTCAAGGTGTCGACCGTGCTCGCGGTGCCAGGCGACTGCCTCCCGATGTGCTCCGAGAATTCGGTAGAGCCGGTCACCGAACGCTTCTGCGATGTCCTGCTGGGTGGCGTTCACCGCGAGGTCTTCGGGCACGGCATAGGCCGCGAATGGGATGACGTAACAGGTGCCGCAGACTCTGTTGAAGTCTTGAATCTTCCGAAACACCTTGCGCGAGCCCGAGTACATCCAGCCGTCCGCGATCACCCACCCATCAGCGCTTGGTCTCGCATTCGCGTACTCGGCGATCCGGTTACTGACGAAATCGTCGGCATCAAAGATCATCACTTGATCTGGTTTGAACTGGCGGGCGAATGCCAATCCAACGCCGATCTTTGTGCCCTTGTCCCACACAAACGGGCCAATTTCCGTTCGCGGTCCGGCAACCGCCGACGTGGGAGGAAAGTCGACAGGGACAAAATGAACCTTATTGGGCAAGGCGAAAGTTGGTGCTCGATTGCCCACGACAATCACCACGAAGTCCTTATCGGTTTGAGCGCACACCGATGCAAGAGTCTCCATCAACAACTTCTCGACGCGCTCATACGAATCCGAGTTCAGGGGATTGCGGAGCGACGTGATGAAAGCGATCACCGGGTCTCCTGATGTCTGACGATGTTCGAGAGTGCCTCGTCAGTCGAGTTCGCGTATTGCGCGGTCGTGAACTCGCCCGAATAGTCCTCGAAAATGCTGCTCACCTTCCCGTAGCTGTTGTCTAGCGCTGTGTGCGGGACGTTGAGCAGGATCGCAAGTATGTGTGCATGCAGGCGGTCGACCACAAGATAGGTCGTTGAGCGATAAAGACGCTCCGCACCCGCGATGTTCACCCGAGCGATCTGAGTGATGACATGCTCGAACGACCGGTCAACCAATCCCGCCGGAAGCCAGCGAACACGCTTGCGTATCTTCGCGTAGTACATGAACGCGCGGGAAATCCATCGGCACGCAGACCAAGCCACCGACCAGATGCCGCGGGGACCCCAGTCCGTGACTTCAACCTGACCGATCGAAGTCCAAGTTGCTGCGGCACTCGCCAGTCCAGAACTGGCCTCCAAGTCAGCCCTCGCCAGCACCATCACGTCTGATGTCTTGCTGTGGCTCGACCGTCGATCGGGTGGATCCCATCCAAGCGCCATGTCTGGACAATAGGAATACTGCACGTCGGGGAGCTGATCAGACATGCGCTGCATCGACAACGAGTCGCGGATTAGAACGTGAAAATCAGGATGCTTACCGAGGATGGAGTTGGCCAGACTGGCTCGCTCTGGATCGCCAAAGTAGATGGACTGCGGCAACTGCACGACGCGGTAGTCCGTGAGTTCCTGAGCCACCTGTTCGCGCAGGCGTTGATGACCCAGCCACAGATCCCCAAAATTTCCACCCCCGTGAAACAAGACGACCCCGCCCGCCGGTAGCGACCGCCGAAGAGCGTCAGCATCGTGCGTCCAGATATCAGAGACGTAACGGATCTTTGCGTCGATTCTCTCCAGATAGGCCAGCTCGCCAACCCAGATGAGCGAATCTCCGACATTCCGTTGATTCGGAGCATCGACGATCGCAACGGGCGTTCCGCGTCCGACCAGAGTTTCGAGCGCCGCAGTCGAGCGACTGCGGATTGCCTCCAAGGTGGCCGCGTCCTGGCTCGAGATAATCTTCCTACTCCTTCGCATCATGATCGTGCCTCGGCAAACAAGTTCCATGCGGCAATCCCGCGGAACAACAGAGATGGCACAAGAGGTGAAATTGATCGGGAGTCGCGCACGTCGATCGAGGCGAGCATCGGCAGTCCCGTCGTAGTTAAGGCGCGATTGGATGCGTGGGGCGATGCTGAACCTAGCGTCGGTTCGTCGCAGCCTTGTTTCGGCCGCGAAGCGGCCGACCGCCTGAGATCATCCGGCCTCAACTGCGGCGCCACTGTCCGCAATTCGTCGCACCCAACAGATACGGCGCGGCGCTTGAGGTTTTCGCCCATGAGATAACTCATCTCGCCTCATTCGCTGGGACGTCGACCGTGCCACTGAGAGCTTCGACCAATTCCGTTAGAGGACGTAGAGCGTTGCGCCATCGATAAGGCTCAGCCAAGACGCGTACCGCGGACTCTCGCTCCCGTGTTACACCCGCTGTCAGAATTTCTACAATCTCATCAGCGAACGCCAGCGGATCGTCGGCAATGCGCAGTTGCGCTCCTTCTAGGTGCTCCAGCCCGAGAGCACCCATACTCGTGGAGACGACTGGAGTGCCAGCGCCCAGCGCCTCGAGGATCTTCAGACGTGTTCCGCCAGCGGCAAGCAACGGGGCGGTGGCGACAGTTGCGCCACCCACGTATGGCATGACGTCAGGCACGTCCGGATGCACCGAGACCGACTCGTTGGCCAGTGCAAACACTCGCTCGCCGGGTTCCCTCCCCACCAGTTGCAGCTTGGCCGAGGGACGGCGCCGGACCACCTCAGGCCAGACCTCGTTCACGAGCCAGGTCGAGGCGTCGCTGTTGGGGGCCCAACCGAGGTAACCCACGAACACCACCGTCTCGGAGCGGGGCGTCTCGTACTCGAAAGCCCTGTCCGTGACACCGTTAGGTGCCACTACGCACTGCACGTTGCCGCGCTTACCCATCAGCTTTGAGATGAGAACCTCGTCGGTTTCACTCACGAGCGCCATGTGGTTGGTGAAGCGGCCAATACGCGATTCCAACCGAGTCAAGCCCCACACGTTCCAGCGAACCCATATGCGGTGCCTCATCTCCGTGATCGACCGCGGACGAGACAGAGTCCTCTCGTAGTTCGCCATCAGGGCCGACTCCACGTTGTGCATGTCCAGGATGACGGCTCCCCGAAGGATCTTCCGATAGACGAGGAGTGTGCTGAACTCGATGATCGTCACCGCGTAGTCTCTGTCGCGGTTCAGTGCCACGATCTTGCGCACCATGTCGAAACTGATCCGGTGGCGGACCTCCGGGCAGAAGTACGGCAGCGACGTGAACAGCACCCGTAGGTATGCCACCATCACAGCGACCGGCGGCGGGGGCACGATCTGCCTGTCGTCATGAGTCCGAATTGTCGGAACCTTCCAGCGAGAGACGACGTCCAGATCCCCGACGTCATCCTGCAACTGTTGAGCGATAGCCGCTGTGCGAAGCGGCGCCCCACTCCGCGCGTCCCGATGGTCGTCCTTCGTCACCATGAGAGTCCGAGATCGATTCGTGTTCGGCGTCGTCACTTGGTATCTGCCAATCCGATCGTGATGAACAAGTACATACAGGAAATGCCGAGCATCCTAGATTTTTTTCTTGATGTAAGACCGACCGGCATTCAATACCGAGGGAGGATGCCGCAACGCAAAGAAGATCGCGGCTAGCACGCGGCGACGCTTCACGAGCTGTACAAGCTCGTATTCCTGCTGAAGCGAGTCCAACTCTTGTGCCCGCCGCTCTAGACCCTCAACGACGCGAGGCCGGCGCTTCGCGCCCGGTTCCGCCGTGAGTTCTCGCGCCACCTTGGCCTGCGACGGATAGTCAACCACCGTCTGACTCATGCCTGAGTTCCTCAGTGTCCAGAGGTAACCCACCTCAGGGTGTACAAAGAAGCGCGCACCCTCCAGCTGCAGATCAAAGTAGAAGACGAAGTCCTCACCGTGCCTGATATTTTCTCGATACCGCAGTGACCGAGATGAAAGAAAGTCTCGCCGGAACATTGGTTTCAGCAGCCCCAGGTCCATGCCTACGCCGGAGGATCTCCTCAACGGAAGAAGGTCCTCCATGAAGACCTGGCGAACGGACTCCCCGATTCTCAATTGCGGCACGCTTCTGGTGCCCTTGACGGCATTTAGGAACACAACATTGTCGGCGATGATGTCAGCCGACTTGACTGCCCCCGCACGGACCAGGCGCGCAAGACGCCCATGCTCGAAGGCATCATCAGCGTCCAGGATTGCCAGCCAATCACCCGACGCGTGATCGAATCCGACATTTCGTGCGGCCGCTGGACCGCTATTCACTGCTAGCTCGACTACCGCCACCCGTTGTTCGGACACGTATTCACGTTTCACCCGGGCGCCAGTCTGCTCTGGGCAGGCATCGTCGACGACGATCACCTCGACGTTCAAGCCTGTCTGATTCAAAGCTGAATCGATAGCCCGCTGGATAAATTCGCCGGCACGGTAGGCCGGAATAATTACCGAAACATCAACAGACATCCCTCACCCTTTACCCGTAAGGCCGACGGGCTCCGACGCCAGACGTTGGACGGGTCTTCCCACCGCAGACGGCGCGATCACTGCCAACCAGCCGAGCAGAATCACGACCGTGCCGTCGATGGCCAACGGGTTCCACACCACCTCAGTAAAGCCAAGGACGGAGATGACGACCGCCAAGCAAAGGCTCGACGCAGAGGTTGCGCCCCGAAAAACGCCGACCAGCAAGGCACCCCACAGGACAATGGCCACCGCTCCCCCGGAGTAGATCATCAAGAGCGCTTCGCTGTGCATGAAGTTGCGCTCGAGCACGTCCGTTGTCCATGTACTAATACCGCGACCAACTGGCCACGCCCCGCCTAAACCGGCGGTGCCAAGATTCCAGATACCTCCACGGTTCGAAAAGTCCGCGTCCCCGGCGGTGTACACGAGATACAGACCAATGCCGCAAACCGTCGACGCGGCAAACCACGGGGCAGCCCAAGTATGTCTACTTCGATTGCCACGTGCTCGACCGAACACCACAGCAGCGATCACTACTGCCACGATCAATGCCAATTGAGATGTTCTAGAGGCGGTTGCGTAAAGAACAAGGAACGCGGCGAGAGGCGCGACCCATTTGAACCTTCCTCGCCAGACCATGAACGCACTGACCGCCGCAAGGCAGGCCAGTCTTCCGAAATAGTTCTCGTTGCCGAATGGCCCAGTAAGAATCTGGCCGAAGGGTCCACACTTGAATGCGGAGCATGCACCCCACGGGGCAGGCGCCAAGAGCGCGAGCACGCACGCCCACCCGAAGGCGGCGCAGACGGCCGCGGCGATGCTCTCCCTCGTAAGGAGACCGGTGCTGATCAGAACAGCGAGGGCCATCCAGGTAGCGACGGGCGCAGCGCGCAGCAAGGTCTCCGTCAAAGGGGTCCCTGGCGTGGCCAGGGCGTTGACGACGAAGAGCCATACGGCCACCGCGAACGGCCAAATCGTGGCCGTCCTGATGCTCACGGTCTTGACCAAGGACCAGTTCGCCGCCACGGTAAGAACCGCACCTCCGAGAACGAGGGCGGTCGCTACTTCCGACAACCCTTGGCCGGCGCTCACCGTGTCGGTCTCGCCTGAAACGCCCGCCATGCCGAGGAAGGAAACAGCTAGCGCGGGACCCCGAGTGCCCAGCTCCCCACGCGCCGCGAGCGCAAGCGAGGCGACGAGCAGCGCGGCCCCCGCCAGGCCGACAAGAAGTAGTAGCGCGCTCACGACGAACTCTTCATGGAAGCGGAGTCTATGAGTTCGAGCCACCGGGAGACGATGGCTGACGTGGTGAGATATTCGGCTCGCGCGCTCGCGGCAGACACTCGCTGCCCGGGTGAGACTGGAGTCTCAGCTGCCGTCAACTGCTGCGCAAGACCCTCGGCCGTGCCGTCGAAGACCGCTCCGGGCACATAACGCGGGACGAACTCTTGCGAGTGCGGCGTGTCCACCGCGATGACGGGAAGGCCGAGCTGGGCGGCCTCGATGAGAACCATCCCGAACGTCTCACCGGCTGCCGGGTGCACGAGGACGTCCGACTCGGCCATCAGGTCCAACACACGTTCTCTACTGACGTGCCCGAGGAACTGCACCCGATGTTCGACTCCCAGCCGGCTCACGAGATCTGCGAGCCGTTGAGACTCTGGGCCGTCCCCTGCGATCGTGAGGGTCGACGCTTCGTCCAAGGAGGTCATTGCTTCTATCGCCGTCGCTTGACGCTTTGTGTTCGTCAGGGAGCCGACGCACAGCAGACGACGTGGAGGCCACTCTGCATCGACCGGCGCGCTCGGCCGGCTGCCTTCGGTCTCGACGACGTTCGGGATCACCACGATGTCTTCTCGGCCGGTCAGATCAGTAAGGTCATCTGCCAGTGCCGTGCTCACGCAAACCACCCGCCACGCTCGCCGGTACAGCGGCGGCACGATGCGCGAGAGAACACGAAGGCCGCGCGACGTTTGGATCTTCTCGCGGCTCAGCGAATGCTCCCAGATGACGCACCGCTGTCGGGGTGCGGCGAGGAGCCAGGGAATGGCTGCCCACACGCCCGCAACGACAACGACACCATGGCGATTTGAGCGGCTCCATTTCCAGAACCGCGGCACCAAGAACACCCGTCGCCACCCCTTAAGGTCGGTGCCTAGCGAGCGCTGCCGGAATGGCTCGCCCACCCAAGTCTGTCCAGCTCCGATCACCAGCTCCACGGCTGCGCTCTCATGCAGGGCACGGAGCAGGTCCCGGGCCACGATCTCCATGCCGAGGAGTGGGTGTCCGGCCGAAATCACGAAGACTGCCTCACCCTCCGCGCGCCACTTGTCGCTCATCGGATTCGAGTCATCAATCGCTCTAGGACCGAGCGCGGCATGATGGCGGCGAGCGCGATCAGAACCGGGCCGACAGCAGGGAGTCTCCGTCGGCTCAGCAGACGCCGGACGACCGATCGCACGCCGTTGAAGCTACGTGCCGCAATTGCGTAGCGAGCGGTCTGCGCCGTCAGGAAGTCCTCGTACACGCCCTTCGGCTCTGCGGGAAGAATGTTGTCCGCCCAGGCAAGCGATGTCTGCCAATCGGAGCTGGCGGACAACGACCCAACCGAACCAGAGTGCACGAGGGTTCCCACCCATGGAGCCTGGGCCACGCGCACGTCGTCCTCTCCGTCCAGCCGAATTAGCCAGTCCCAATCCTGATGTCGCTTGAGCGACTCGTCCCAAGGAACGCGTACCGCCGCTGCCCGGCTGACCATCAAGGTTGACGTGTACATGGAAGCGCGGCCGCCCCCGGGACGACGTCGACGAAACAAGAACTCCGAGACTGCCGCCTCGCCCTCGAAGACCTTGATCGGGACAGGACCCGAACTGCGCCCGGACGAACCTTCCACCTGAATGTGCTGAGTGGCTACAACCGGCAGCCGCCCCGACGTCTCGATGGTCCTGGCTATCTTGAGTTGCTGTTCGAGTTTCTTCGGCAGCCATTCATCGTCGTCGTCCAGGAAGGCAACGATGTTTCCTCTTGCCGCTTGCACACCGAGGTTTCGGGCGACCGGGGCCCCGCGTCGACCGCCAGTCCAAAGGACTTGGTCTTGGTGCCTCAGGAGATCTGGGACGTGGCTTGAATCTTTGGCGAGGTCCATACAGAGAACGATCTCGACGTCGTTGCTGATCGTCTGATTCACGACGCTCAGCAGCGCCCTGGACAGATCCAGCCGACCCACGCTGGGAATGATCACGGAGACGGATGGGGTCGAGTTCACCCGCCGCCGCCCATCAGTTTCCGGCTGCGTCGATCCGAGTTGGGATTGCCGCGATTCTCCCGAACAGGCACGTCGCTATCTCCCTCTCCCCGGGTCGATCTGCAAACTTCATGAGACATTCGTTGGCTGCCTCTCCCCGGACGCCAAGAACAAGTCGACTGTACCGATCCTCGAACCACCGCGGGTTAACGCTCAGTTAATAGCACTGAGGCGCCGCTCACGCCCAGTCGCTGGACCGTTCAGATTCCCGCCACCAGTTGGCCTTCACTTCAAAAGGCATCTGACGACCGCGCCCACTTCTGCCTCACACTGTCCGCGCCTGCCCCACCAAGCCGGTTAGACTCGGGCACCGCGACCTGGCGCCAGCACCCTTCGGACGGAGCATCTGTGGACCTGCGTGACTATCTCAGTGTGGCCCGCTCGCGCTGGCCGCTCATTCTCGCTTGTGGTCTCATCGCAGTTGCGATCGCCGCCCTGCTGACTTGGCGGTCCACCCCGCAGTACGCCTCCACCGCTCGCTTGTTCGTCTCCACTCAAGGATCTACCGATGATGTCGGTCAGGCCAACCAGGGCGGACAGTTCTCGGTCCAGCGAGTTAAGTCTTATGCGGATCTACTTACTGGCCAAGAGATCGCTCGGCGAGTAGTCGATGAGCTCAAACTGGATGAGAACCCCAAGGCTTTGGCATCCCAGATCTCCGCGAGCTCCAAACTAGAGACTGTCATCTTGTCGGTCACCGTCACCGATCCTGACCCGAACAGGGCCCGCGTTCTCGCGGATGCGGTCGCAAAGGCCTTCATCGCCTACGTCGCTGAACTAGAGACACCGCCTGGCAAGGACGAAGCGACCATCAAGGCGACCGTGGTCGATCCCGCGTCGGTTGCGGGCGCGCCCATTTCGCCTCAACCCGTCCGTACCCTCGGCCTCGGGTTGGTGTTCGGACTCTTAGTCGGCGCCGGGATCGCAGTGCTTCGAGAGACGTTGGACACCACGATCAAGTCGACCCGACAACTCGAAGCTCTGGTACCTGCTCCAATCCTTGGCGCTATCAGCTACGACGTCGAGGCCGTCGACACGCCGCTAATCACTAGCCTTGATACCTACGCACCCCGAGCAGAAGCCTTCCGCGTATTGCGCACGAACTTGCAATACATCGATCCCGACATCGACCGCAAGGTTTTCGTCGTAACCAGCTCACTCCCAGGCGAGGGAAAGACAACGACTGCCGTCAATTTGGCGCTGGCGCTGGCCGAGGGCGGCGAGAGCGTGGTGCTCGTCGAGGGCGACCTCCGGCGACCTAAGATCAGCGAGTATCTGCGGCTGGAGTCAGCAGTTGGCTTGACGACTGTGCTGATCGGCAAGCTCCCACTCGAGGACGCCGTGCAGACAACCGCCAGCGAGGGCCTCGCGGTCGTTACGAGCGGCTCGACACCGCCTAACCCGGCCGAGCTGCTCAAGTCCTCGGCCATGACCACCTTGATCACCTCGCTCCGGGAGCAATACGACATCGTCTTGATCGACGCACCCCCTCTCCTGCCAGTGACCGACGGCGCGCTGCTCGCAGCTCAGGCTGACGGCGCACTACTCGTCGTCAGGCACGGCAAGACGACAACAGATCAGGTGAAGCTTGCGGTCGAACGTCTTGAGGCCGTCGGCGCGACGCCTGTCGGCGTCATTTTCAACATGACTCCAGCCAAGGGTGGCGACGGCTACGGGTACGGATACGGGTACGGGTACGCACCCGAGACGGCAACGACAAAACCCTGACGAGGTTACGAACCTCCATGAATGAGCTTGTGAAGTGCGCCACAGCCGTAACTGCGAGTGACATAATTGTCCTGCAATAGCAGGCGATTTTTCAGGGGACTTTCGTCCTACAGCCTGCATCGTGTTTCGGTTCCGTGAACAATGCGGGACCCCGCAAAACGGCAGTGCGGATTCGCCTATGCTGGTTGGCAGGCAGACATTGCCTTCCAGTTTTTACACACATGGCTCCCCGGCCAGGACAAGGAAACCCATGAAGAAGATTGTGATTGCGCTCTTCGCGTCGGTCGCCCTGGTTCTCGGAACGGGAGCCTTCGTCAACGGTGCATCGGCAGCTCCGTACCCCGGTACTGTGGCGACCACCACCGCCATCGCGAGCAAGGGCACTGTCGCCGAGAGCCGGTACTTCACGGTTCGCGTCGTCGTGAACGCCGGCAACGCGACCATCTCTGAAGGTACTGCGAAGGTCATCTTCGGTGGCCGCAAGTACGTCGCCAAGGTGAAGAACAACCTCGCTACGTTCAAGGTCAAGGCCCCGAAGGTCAACAAGACCAAGAAGAAGACGCTCAAGGCATCTTTCAAGGCGGCGGCCAGCTCGGTCTACAAGCCCAGCGGCGCCACGAAGCGCATCAAGGTCAAGAACATCAAGAAGCGCTGACCTGCACCGTTTTTCATCTCAGAAGTGGGGCTGCCGATGGCAGCCCCACTTTTGCGTTCCCAGCACAGGTTGTAACTAGGTAAGGGTGGGTCCGTGGCAGACACCAAGAGTCCTCAACGAACGAAGAAGCGGTCGAAGCGACCCCTCTACATCGCACTCGGCCTCATCGTCGTGGTCGGCATCGTCATCGCCGCTATCGGCGCCCTCGCCTACAGCAAGCTGTCATCGGCCCGCGACGACCTCAACCGCGCTTCGGACAACGCTTCCCAGCTGCGCGCCGCGCTCACGGCGGGCGACCAGGCCAAGGCATCGAACGCCCTGCAGCAGATGCAGACCAACGTCCGCTCCGCCGAGTCGAGCCTCGACAGCTCAGTGCTGTCGCTCGCCGAGAAGGCACCGGTCATCGGCAAGAACGTCAAGGCCGTCCGCACGATCTCGTCCGCCGTCGGATCGGTCGCCGAGGACGGCCTGCCGCCCCTCGTCGACGTCGCCGACAAGTTCAACGGCAAGACATTCAACCCGAAGGACGGCACGATCAACATCGCTGCCCTCGCGGAGCTGACCCCCAGTCTCACCACCTCGTCGAAGTCGATCGCCGCGGCCAACAGGCAGATTCAGTCGGTCGACGCATCGTCGCTGCTCAGCCAGCTGCGGGGCCCGGTCACCGACGCCCAGGACAAGATCGGCGACGCCGCGACCATCGCCAAGCGCGCTACGGTGGCGAGCCGGGTCGTGCCGCAGATGCTGCAGGGAAAGCACACCTACCTGCTGATCTTCCAGAACAACGCCGAGATCCGAGCCACGGGCGGCCTGGCCGGCAGCTACGCCGGGCTCGAGGTCGACAACGGCAACATCAAGCTCGTCGGTCAAGGCAGCGGCGGTTCTCTGGGCGGACTGCCCGCGGACGCCATCGCCCCGACCCAGGAGGAGCTTGCGCTCTTCGGAGAAAACCTGGTGAGGGACTTCCGCGACGTCAACTTCACCCCCGACTTCCCACGCGCTGCCGAGATCGCGTCAGCCATCGTGAAGAACGAGAACGGCACCGACGTGGACGGGGTCATCTCTCTCGACCCCGTCACGCTGTCGTACCTGCTGAAGGGCATCGGGCCGGTCAAGCTGGCGGACGGCACCAACCTGACGTCGGAGAACGCCGTCGACGTGCTGCTCAACAACGTGTACGTGAACTACCCCGTCAACGCTGATCAGGACGCCTTCTTCGAAGGTGCGACGAAGCAGATCTTCGACAAGGTCATCGCAGGAGCCGGCGACCCCACAGCGACGCTCACAGCACTGACGAAGGGCACGCAGGAGGGTCGCGTCTCGGTCTGGGTGAAGGATCCCGCGATCAACGCTGAGATCGCCGACACTCCCCTGGCGCACGATCTGCCGACCGGCGACGCCGCCAGCCCGGCGCTCGGGTACTACCTCAACGACGCCACCGGCGCGAAGATGCAGTACTACCTCAAGTCGACGGTGACCGGTTCGTCGACCAAGTGCTCTGAGGACGGCGTGCAGTCGTACACCACCGAGGTGTCGCTGACCTCGAGCGCTCCGGCCGACGCGGCGTCGCTGCCGGAGTCGATCCAGGGTCCCGGCTTCGGTGCCGTGCCGGGCACGATGCTGATGAACCTCTACGTGTACGGACCAGCCGGCGGAGCGATCGAGTCGGTGTCGTTCGACGGCGAGGACACCGAGAGCTTCCAGCGGCAGACCCATGACGGCCGCCCGGTCGCCCAGATCACGGTGCAGGTCGACCCCGGAAAGACCGTGAAGGTCGGTGCCAAGGTCATCAGCGGTGCGGGGCAGAAGGGTTCGACCGAGGTGTCGACGACACCGTCGATCGTGCCCGGGCCGTCGGTGCAGACGTGGAAGAGCTCTTGCTGACGGCTTAGGGCTGCATCCAGGTCGTGCCGTTGTCGGTGCTGGCGTAGGCCTCACCGGCGACGACCGCCGTCAGGCCGTTCGAGGTAGCGGCGATCGCTTGGGCGGGATCGCCACCGATGCAGCCACCCGGCGTCCAGGTAACGCCGCCGTCGGTGGTGGTGAACTCGTTGGCAGCACAACCGCTGAACCTGGCCAGGGCGAAGCCGGTGGTGGGCGTCAGGAAGGTGCTGACGCGAGCGTTGTCGAGGCGTCCCAGCTGCACCCAGGTCTTGCCGTTGTCACCCGACCCGCGGAACGTCCCGTCAGCACACGAGACGCGGCCCGATGCAGCGGTCACCTGGCTCACCGACGTGACGACGCACGAAGCGTCCGGCTCGGTGGAGCCGTCGGTCGTGACGACCGTCGAGCTGTTGTCGGCGGCGGGATACCAGAGGTCGATGTCTCCGGACGTCGACCACGATGACCCGCCATTCGTCGACGTGACCTGCTGGACGTCGCAATTGGCGTTGGTGCCGACGACGGTGATCGACTTCGCGCCCGTCGTTTTCACCGCAAGGGTGGTGGTGAGGCCCGTCTTCTCCGACGCGAAGTCGGCGCCGCCGTTGGTCGAGATCTGCACCGACGCCTCGGGATCGGCGCAGCGTCCGCGCGTGCCGAAGACGATGGTGCCGTCGTTGGCCGACGAGAGAGCCACCGCCTCGGACGCCTGGAAGTCGTAGGCCAGCTGGGTGGGCGCCTCGGTCGTCCCAGCCGGAGCCGGCGTGGTCGGGGCCGTCGCGGTCGGTGCCGGGTCGGCCGTGGCCGCCGCGGCGGGGAGGTCCGTCGACGGCGGCGTGCTGTTGACGTGCCTCATGGCGCCGGCGATCAGGATCACGTCCACGATGACGAAGACGGCCAGAAGCACGCGCTGAAGGACTTTGCTCACCCGCTGATCCTAGTTGGCGACAGTTCCATCACCTGGCCTACGTGTCCGACGCGACACGGCCGCGGACGGGACCGGCGACCAGCACCTCACTAGGGTCGAGGGATGCGCTCCCGATGGCTCCTGCTGCCGACCGGAGCGTACGGACTGGCGTTGGTGCTGATCGCCCTCTGGTCGAACCCGGTCGACCAGAACGTCGACGTCCTCAGGCTGCGGCCCGTCCGGTGGGTCGCGGAGGCCTTCGACCTGACGCCGATGCAGACCTACGAGACCGTCGAGTCGGCCGCCAACATCGCGCTGTTCGTGCCGCTCGGCGCGCTCGTGCTCCTGTGGCGGCCGAGGTGGAGCTGGCTGATTGCGACCCTCATCGCCTTCGCCATCTCGGGATCGATCGAGCTCGCCCAGGAGATCGCGCGTCCCGAGCGGTTCGCGACGCTCGACGACGTCATCGTCAACACGATCGGCGGTGCCGTCGGTGCGTTGCTGGTGGTGGCAGCGCGGGCGATCAGACGCTGACGTCGTCGCCGGTGGTGATGTCGTCGGCGATCACCGCTCGGGGAGAGCGCGTGCGCTTGGCGACGTACTGCGCGCGGTCGGCGGCGGCAAACATCTCGGACGCCGTCGGCCCCGAGGTGGCGGTGATGGCCGCCGCGGCGACACCCGCGGAGACGCCGATCTTGGAGCCCCGGCCGGACGTCTCGCAGCAGACCTCGTTGATGGCGGCCTCGACCGCCGCGACGTCGCTGTCCGCGACGATGACCGTGAACTCGTCGCCGCCGACGCGCGCCACGACGCTCGACCCGAAGCGCTCGAACACGCGCGTCAGCGCCTCGGCCACGTCGCAGATGCGCCGGTCGCCGCTGGCGTGCCCCTCGGTGTCGTTGAGCTTCTTGAGGCCGTCGATGTCGACCGCGATGACGGCCACGTCGCGCGAGTCGTCCGGGCCCACGTCGAAGATCTCGTCGGCGCTCTCGTCGAGGGCGCGGCGGTTGAGCAGGCCGGTGAGGGGGTCACGCAGGGCGAGGTCCTGCAGCGCCGTCTCGCGGATCGACCGCGACACGGCAGCGGCCAGGATCGCCACCAGCACCTCGGCGTACGCGACGGCGTCCTCGTCGAAGACCGACTCGCCGACGTGGCGGGTCGCGTAGAACTCGCCCCACGACCGTCCGTCGACGACGACCGCCGTCACGAGCGACGAGCCCTTGCCCAAGTGGTTCAGGAGCGTCCGCTCGCGGTCGGCGATGTCGGGGTCGTCGATGCTGTCGACGCAGCTCTTCTGCTCCTGGATCGCCGCCATCAGCCGCATGTCGCCGGCGATGGGATACGTCTCGTCGTCGGGCCAGCGCTGCTCGTGGGGAGCCAGGTCGCCCACGTTGATGATCGTCTGGACGACGTCCAGCTCGGGCACGATCCGGCTGATCGCCACGGACGCGGCGCCGAGGGCCGTGCAGGCCTGCTCGGCCGCGGTCTCGAGGAGATGGTTCAGCTCGTGGGCTTGCGTCAGCACGTGCGCCATGTCGGCGAGGCTCTGAAGTCCCAGCGTTGCCCTGCCCATGATGGGCACTCCCGTCCATTTTCCCCTGTGTATGCAGGGTAACCGGGTGGGGGTCATGGGGCTCGGCGAAGCGGCAAGGTCACATCGGAGTCTCAGGCTCGTGAATCAGCAAAGGAGCAAGATCCAGGACTGGAACTTGCTCCTTGCCGGTGGGGCGGAGGTGGCGAGATTTGAACTCGCGAGAGGTTTGAACCTCAACCCGCTTAGCAGGCGGGCGCACTAGGCCACTATGCGACACCTCCCCGTTGCGCGCCGAAACGTGCAACCGGAACAGGATAGCGACCGTCGGGTGGTACCGACGAATCGGTCTCCCCTCCGGGCCGTCGCTCAGGAGAAGTCGAGCACCAGCCGGCCCCGCACGCCTCCGGCCTCGAGCCGGCGATGCGCCTCCGCGGCGTCGGCCGCGGGGAGCACCTCGGCGACGCGAGGCGTCAGCCTGCCCTGCTCGACGAGCTCGGCGATGCGGGTGAGCAGGTCGTCGCGCTCGGCCACGGTCCTCACCCACACCGGGTGGTACGACAGCCGGATGTCGTCGCCTCCGTCCCACCCGCGCACCGTCGCGAAGCCTCCGCCGTCGCGGACGGCCGAAGTGACCTCGGCACCCTGCACGGAGCCGTCGACCAGCGCGTCGACACCCTCGGGGTGGAGGGCGCGCACCGCGTCGGCGAAGCCCTCGCCTCGTGGCAGGACGGTGTCGGCGCCGAGCCCGGTGACGAGCTCGCGGTCCGCGTCCGAGGCGTCCGCGATGACCACGAGGCCCGCCTCCTTCGCCAGCTGGAGGGCGTAGCCACCCAGCGCGCCGGCGGCGCCGGTGACGGCGAGCGTCGCTCCGGCGGGCAGGTCGAGCAGCTCGAACGCCAGCGCGGCGGTGAGCGCGTTCATCGGCACCGAGGAGACCTCGGGGTCGCTGGAGCCGTCCGGCGCAGCCACGACGGATCCGCTCGGCAGCACGATCTCGTCGCGGTAGGCGCCGTGCTCGCCGTGCGGCACGACGACCGCCATGACCCGCTGGCCGACCTCGAGACGGTCGACGCCGTCCCCGAGCTCGAGCACCGTGCCTGCGACGTCCATGCCGGGGATCGCGACCGTGTCCGCGCGCGGCTTGTCGTCCCTGAGGCCGCTGCGGACCCCGGTGTCCGTCGGGTTGACCGCCGCGGCCGTGACCCGCACGCGCACCTGCCCGGCGCCCAGCGGCTCGGCCTCGACCTCGACCTGGTGAAGGGCCTCGGGCCCGCCGTACTCCGTCACTCCGATGGCTCTCATGCTCTCGACGTTAGCCAGCGGGTGGGCAGCCCTCCCCTACCCCTACCGGCGACGTCGCCGTCGGGCGTCTGTGGACAAAGGGCGCTTGGATTTTCGTGCGTGTCTGCGGCGTTCTGTAGGCTGGGATCGGGGCTCTGTTGTTCATCTTTTGGCCTGTAATGCCAGCCAAAATAGGGACTTCGGTCCTCTTGCGCGGCGCCCGAGCGTCCGATTGAATAGAACACATGTTCGAGTCAGCGATCGCCACCGCCGCCCAGGCGCTCGACCTCGTGCGGCTCGACGCCTACGTGCAGCTCGGGCCTGCCGACCAGCTGGCGGCCTGCGAACAGCTGGCCCGGTTGGAGGCGCGAGTCAAGGCGCACCAGCTCGCTGCGGCCCGCGCGGCGGACGCGTCCAAGGCTGCCAAGAGCGTCGGGGCCACGTCGACCGGCGCGGCACTGGCCAACTCGTTCGGCGGCGACGAGTCGGCGGCGTCCCGACTCGTCAAGCAGGCCAAGAAGATCCAGGCGGGCTCCGCCACGGAGCAGGCCCTCGCCAAGGGCGAGGTGTCGCCCGCCCAGGCCAACCTGATCGCCGGCAAGCTCAACGAGCTGAAGGGCAACCCGACCGACGCCCAGCGCGAGGGCTGCGAGACCCAGCTGCTCGACGACGCCAAGAAGCTGTCGCTGAAAGACCTCGGCCGTCGAGCCGACCGCATCAGCGACACCTTCGCCGCCGAGGACGAGGTCGACGCCCACGAGAACGAGACGTTGCGCAACCGCGAGGCCGAGGCCCGCAAGAAGTCGTACTTCTGGATGGCCGACCGCAAGGACGGCACCTACAAGGGCGAGTTCGTCATCCCCGAGGCTCAGGGTGAAATGCTGAAGAACGCCCTCGAGGCGCTCAACGCACCCCAAGTGAAGACCCAGGAGGACGACCCAGCACTCGCCGTGCTCGACGAGAAGCCCAGCTACGGCCAGCAGATGGCCGAGGCGTTCTGCACCTTCATCGAGCACATCCCGGGCAGCGAGCTGCCGCAGACAGCCGGTGTCGGCGTGACCGTGGCGGTCAACATCGATCTCAAGTCGCTGATCGACGGCCTCAAGGCAGGGACGCTGTCGACCGGTTGCCGGGTCTCGGCCTGTGAGGTCAGGCGGATGGCATGCGAGCAGGCGATCCTGCCGATGGTGTTCAACGGCAAGCCCCTCCCCCTCGACTGCGGTCGCGAAGAACGGCTGTTCAATCGAGCCCAGCGACGCGCCGCCGAGAAGCGCGACCGAGGATGCAGCTTCCCCGGGTGCACCCGACCGCCTTCATGGTGCGTGGGCCACCACGCCCGCAAGCGCTGGGCTGCTGGCGGCACCACCAATCTCGGCGACATGGTCCTGATCTGCCCCGCACATCACCGCATCGTCCACTCACAGGACTGGGACATCGTCTTCGCTGACGACGGATATCCCGAGTACGTTCCACCGGCCGCCGTCGACCCGCGACGAAGGCCCCTGCGGAACCAGAGATTCCGCGCCGACCAAGCCGCCTGAGGCACCCACATCACCAGCCACCACCCGGACTCGGATGGCGGCTGGTGGTGCGTCCGACGGTCGGCCGGATCAGGCCGTCGGGTCGAAGCGGCGGTAGCCGTTGGCGGTGTTGAGCCGCTCGTAGACGTCCCGGACGAAGTCGTTCGCCCGGCTGCCGAGGTAGGCGAGGGAGAACACGACCGTGCCGCCGTCGGTCCGCTCGAACACAAGACGTCCGCGGTCGATGCTGAGGTCGTCGACCCCGGCCCACAGCACGTCGACCGGCTTCGCGGAGACGGGTCCGCCGAGGCGGGCCCCCTCGGCGTCCGTGCGCGCCACCGTCGGCGGCAGCGCCACGACGCGGATCGCGTTGAGGATCAGGAGGACCGCGATGACGCCCAGCGGCCCCCACACCAGGAAGGCGAGCATCGCGGCCACGCCGGCACCGATCATCTGCACACCGACCGAGGTCAGCACGAAACGGCGGTCGAGGCGGTAGGTCGTCTGCACCGGTCCATGGTGTCATCCCGGGGTCGAGGGGGTCGTCGCGGCCGCGCGCGGCACCAATTCGCCGATATCGCGTCATGAGAATGGTGAAAGCCACTCATGCCGGGTGAGCGGTTGACCTCTTGGGCCAATACTCTTGTCATCGGGGGATGGGACCACTGTTGTTCGGTGGCGTCCGCGGTAGGGGGGGTCGCCGTTCGCCATTCACTTCAACGACGGACGGGTCGACGTGCACGACTTCGCGCTTCCTGATCGGAAGGTCCTCAGCGACCTCGCCGACTGGATCGCCGAGCGCCGCACCACCCCCGACACGCTCCGCCCCGGCCGCACCGAGCAGCTGCCGTCGGTGACGACGGACGGCATCGGCATCCAGGCGACGTGGGCCGCACTGCGCGACGTCCTGCTGCCGACGTCGTTCCCGACCGACCACCCCCGCTACCTGGCGTTCGTCGGCGGCTCGCCGACACCGGCGGCGATCATCGCCGACGCCGCCCTGTCCGCCGCGTCCGTCTACGGCGGCACCGAGCTCGAGGCCGGTGACATCGTGGCGGCCGAACGCGTCGCGATGCGGTGGCTGTGCGACGTCGTCGGCTACCCGGAGCAGGCCCACGGGGTCTTCGTGAGCGGCGGCTCGCAGGCCAACCTCAGCGCGCTGGTCGCCGCCCGGCACGGACGGATCGCGACGGACGGCCGACTGCCCGGAGTGATCGTCGCGAGCGCGTCGGCGCACTCCTCCATCGAGTCCGCGGCGGCCATCATGGGCTGCCGCGTGATCACCGCCGGATCCCCCGACCACCGGCTGACGGCCGAGCAGCTCACGACCGTGCTCGACACCCTCCACGACTCCGACGTCGTCGCGGTCGTGGCCAACGCGGGAGCCACCAACACCGGAGCGATCGACGCCCTCGACGAGATCGCCGACTGCTGCGAGGTGCGCGGCATCTGGCTGCACGTCGATGCCGCCTACGGCGGTGCCGCCCTCCTGGCCCCGAGCCACCGGGCGGAGTTCGCCGGCATCGAGCGTGCCGACTCGGTCACGATCGACCCGCACAAGTGGCTCTTCACCCCGTACGACTGCGCCGCGGTGATCTACCTCGACCCGTCCGTCGCCCTGCGGGCCCACCAGCAGCGTGCCGCCTACCTCGACCACGTCACCGACGCCGACGTCGACAATCCCGCTGATTACGCCGTCCACCTCACCCGCCGGGCCCGGGGCCTGCCGATCTGGGCGTCGCTCGTGGCCAACGGCACCGACGCGTACGTCGACGCGGTCGAGTGCTGCCTCGACGTCGCGGCCTACGCGGCCAAGCACATCAAGGCCAGCCGCCACCTGGAGCTCGCGACCACGCCCCACCTGTCCGTCGTGCTGTTCCGGCGACGCGGCTGGGACGCCGACGACTACGCCCTCTGGTCCGACCGGGCCCGTGCCAGCGGCCTCGCCCTCGTCACCCCCACCACGTTCGAGGGCGAGCCGATGCTGCGGTTCTGCTTCGTCAACCCGCTGACCTCCACCGACGACGTCCACCTCATCGTCGACAGCCTGGTCGCGATGCCGGTCCGCCAGCCGGTCGCGCCCGTCACGCCGCAACGCGAGAGGACGGCGCAGTGATGGCCGCCCCCACGCGAGGACCCAGCACGATGCGGCGCCGGCTCACCCTGGCGGAGCGGATCCTGGCGCCGCTGCCGTGGCTGGTCATGCTCGTCGGCTTCGTGGTCAACGAGCTCGTCGAGCCCGGCAGCAACCAGAAGACTCCCGAGATCCTGCTCAGCGCCCTCTCGGTCTTCTTCGTGCTGATCATCCTGCGCCTGCTGCTGGCGATCGTGCTCCACCCAGGTCGCTGGTACTCGGTGCTGCTGCTCCTCGGCGGGATCGCGTTCTGGGCGCTGGGCTCGATCTCGGTCAACGCCGCCCGCGTCGACGGTGAGACGGAGTTCCCGGCGTCGGGCGAGTGGCTCTTCCTGCTCTCGTACCTCGGCCTGGCCGGCTACCTCCTGCGCGACGTCGACCGCCGCCCCTCACGTCCCGCCCGGCGCTGGCTCGACATCGTCATCATCTGCGGCGGCACGGCGTGCCTGGCGTCCCTGCTCCTGGTCACGCCGATCAAGGCGGCGTCCCACCAGGAGGGCGTCTCCCTCCTGCTGGCCCTGATCTACCCGCTGGCCGACATGATCCTTGCCCTGCTGGTGCTCGGCCAGTCGCTCCTGCAGACCCGCATCGACCGGGTCAAGTCGTGGATGATCGGGGCGGGCTTCGTGCTGCTGGCCTGCGCCGACTCCGGGCTCGCACTGCAGGACTCGGCGCAGACGTACGACTTCGGCAAGCTCAGCGTCGCCCTGTGGGGGGTGGCCTTCGCGCTCCTGGTGGCGGCGGCGTGCCGGCCACGGCAGACCGTGCTCAGCGCCGCGCCCAAGGCCGGCGGCACCACGGTGCTGGTCGGGGCGGGCATCGTCGCCGTCGCGGTGCTGGCCATCCGCCCGGACGACTCCCTGGCCTACTACACGCTGCCGCCGGCGGTCATCACGATGGCCGCCGTCGCGGTGCGCATGGTGCTGGCCCTCCGCGACGCCAACCGGGCCAACGAGGCCTTCGCCCTGTCGGAGACCGACGACCTCACCAAGCTGCCCAACCGGCGCGCGGTGCGGGCGTGGCTGTCGCAGAGCCTCGTCGACAACGCGCCGCTCGGGCTCATGGTGCTCGACCTCGACGGGTTCAAGGAGATCAACGACTCCCTGGGTCACCGCGCCGGCGACACCGTGCTGGTGCTGGTGGCGGTCCGCATGCGGGAGGCCGTCGACCCCGACGTGCGGGTTGCCCGACTGGGCGGTGACGAGTTCGCGATCATCCTCGACTCCGTCGACGAGATCGTCCTGATGGAGACCGCGCAGCGGGTGCTCAAGGAGCTCGCGAAGCCGATCTCCGTCGACGGGATCGAGATCTCCCCGGCGGGCTCGATCGGCGTCACGGTCGCGCTGCCCGGCGACGAGGACGGCAGCGAGGTGCTGCGGCGTGCCGACGTCGCGATGTACCAGGCCAAGAACGCCGGCCTCGGCGCATCGCTGTACGACGCCCAGCTCGACGGGTTCTCCCGGCAGCGGCTGCTGCTGGCCGAGGAGCTGCGCCGGGCGATCACGGGCAACCAGATCGAGGTCTGGTACCAGCCGCAGATCGACGCCGCCACGATGGAGGTGTCGGGGCTCGAGGCGCTGGTGCGCTGGCGCCACCCCGAGCAGGGCGTCATCAGCCCGGTCTCGTTCCTGCCGGCCGCCCGCCGCGCCGGCCTGATGGGGCCGCTCTCCGACCTCGTCGTGCAGCAGGCACTCAGCGACATCCACGACCGCCACCTGGCCGGCCTCGACCTGCGGGTCGCGATCAACTGTGCCCCGCCCGAGCTGCTGGGGCCGACGTTCCTGCCGCACCTGTACGCGTCCATCGCCGAGTGGGACATCCCGCCCGAGCTCCTGGTCGTGGAGGTCACCGAGGACTCGTTCCTCGCCGATCCGCAGGAGGCGCGCGTCGCCCTGCTCGGGCTGCGCGACCACGGCGTCCAGGTCTCCATCGACGACTACGGCACCGGCTTCTCGTCCCTCACGTACCTGCGCAACCTGCCGGTGCAGGAGCTCAAGATCGACCGCGCGCTGATCGGCGACCTGGCCAACGACGACCGCAGCCGGATGATCGTCGCGTCGACCATCCAGCTCGCGCACGCCCTCGACATGCGCATCGTCGCCGAGGGCGTCGAGAACGCCGCCGACCTGGCCGCACTGACTGCCATGGGGATCGACATGGTGCAGGGCTACCACCTGGCCCGTCCCATGCCGTCCCCCGAGATCAACCTGTGGGTTCGCAACTGGATTGCGACCGACCCCACGAACGAGAGAGAGGAGTCCCGATGACCGCTGCACCGCTACGGTTCGTGTTCGACCCCGAGGGCGAGGAGCTGGAAGCCGCCCTGCGCTGTGAGGCCGATGTCTTCCTGGAGATGTACGGCAACACCGCCGAGGAGTTCGAGATCGAGTACGGCCCCTACTCGGACTCGACCGGGTTCATGACGGTGCTGGAGGAGGACGGCGAGGCGGCCGCCACCGCGCGGTTCATCGCTCCCGGGCCGGCCGGGCTGAAGACGCTCAACGACGTCGGCCGTCCGCCGTGGGAGGTCGACGGCCTGCGCTCGGCGCGCGCGGCGGGCATCGACCCCGACCGCACGTGGGACATCGCCACGATCGCCGTCCGCCGCGGCGCCGGACGCGGTGGGCTGTGCGCCAGCGCGCTCTACCACGGGCTCATCAACGCGACCAACGCCAACGAGATCGAGTTCGTCGTGATGATCATGGACTCGCACGTGCGTCATCTGCTGACCAGCGTCGGCATGCACGGGCAGGCGCTGCCCGGCACCAAGACCGCGGAGTACCTGGGCTCTCCCAGCAGCACCCCGCTGTGGGCCAACGTTCACCGTCGCCTCGAGCAGCAGCGGCACGACAGCCCGGACGCCTACCGGCTGATCTCGCAGGGCATCGGCCTGGACGGCATCACGATGCCGACCGACTGGACGTGGCACCGCCGGGCGGTCACGGGCTGACCGTGGCGGTGGAGCGTCCGCCCGTGACCCGCAGCAGCTCCAGCTTCGTGGCGTCCTCCGAGCCCTCGACGGCGGTGTAGACCACGAGGCGGACGTCGCTGCCGGGGACGGTCAGGACGTCGCAGTCGCACGTGACGTCACCGACCTGGGGATGCTCGATGGTCTTGCGTGACGACACGTGCTTGCCGACCCCGCCCGCGTCCCAGAGCCGGGCGAAGTGCTCGCTGGTCGTCCGCATCTCCGCCACGAACGCCTGCAGGTGGCCGTCGCGGGGGTAGTCGACGAGCGCGCTGCGCAGGTCGGCCACCAAGGCCGCCTCGAGGCCGACGTCGGGATGCCGGACGGGCCACGCCGACAGGCCGCTGACGCCGTCGGAGAAGACCGCGCGGATGAGGCTGCGCTGCACGGTCGTCCGTCCGGACGGGTCGCCGATGAGCGCGGCCCACGGCTGCGTCCAGCTCAGCAGCGTCCAGTCGGCGCTGAAGACACCCACCGGGAAGTCGGCGAGCCGTCCCACGACGCGCTGGACGCCGGGAGGGATGTGCGTCGAGATCGTGCCGGCGGCGGGCGGGAGCAGGCCGGCCAGCCGGTAGGCGTGATCGCGTTCGGCCTCGCTCAGCTGGAGGGACCGGGCGAGCGTGGCGACGACCTGGGCCGACGGGTTGGTCGACCGGCCCTGCTCTAGCCGCACGATGTAGTCGACCGACAGGCTGGCGAGGGCGCCCAGCTCCTCGCGTCGCAGACCCGCCGCGCGGCGGGGCGACCGGTCGGGCAGCCCGACACTGGCCGGTGAGAGCCGGTCGCGCCAGCGACGCAGGGCCGTCCCGAAGGTCTCGTTGTCCACCCCATCAGTGTGAACCTGTTCGGCGGGATCAGCGTGGTACTGCCGATCCGCACGTTGCGACGGGTACTGGTTGGCCGCTTCCGTCGAGGGAACAGTGGTTGACATGACAACAACCTTCATCACGGGGGCCAACAAGTCCCTCGGACACGAGACCGCCCGCAGACTCATCGACGCCGGGCACACCGTCCTGATCGGCGCCCGCGACCCCGAGCGCGGCCGCGCCGCCGCCGAGGAGCTCGGCGGACGCTTCGTCCAGATCGACGTCACGGACGACGCGTCCGTCGCCGCGGCCGTCGCCGACGTCGCCGCGCACGAGGGCTCCATCGACGTCCTCGTCAACAACGCCGGCATCCCCGGACCGTTCAAGCCCGCCGACGAGCTGACGGTCGAGGACGCCACCGCGGTCTTCGGCGTCAACGTGCTCGGGATCGTGCGGGTCACTCACGCGTTCCTGCCGTTGCTGCGCCAGTCGTCGAACCCCGTCGTGGTCAACGTGACCAGTGGGCTGGGGTCGTTCGCCGCGACCCACGACCCCGACCGGGTCGAGTCGACCATCGCGTCGCCGTTCTACCCGTCGTCGAAGTCGGCCGTGACGATGATGACGACCCAATACGCCAAGGGGCTGCCGGACATCAAGTTCAACGCCGCCGACCCGGGCTACACCTCCACGGACTTCAACCACCACTCCGGCACGCAGACCGTCACCGAGGGGACCGACGCGATCGTCGAGCTGGCGACGATCGGGGTCGACGGCCCGACGGGGACGTACCGCGACCGGAACGGCGTCGCGGCGTTCTGAGTCCCGTCCCGGCAGGGGGTCGGCCGGTCAGCCGCCGAGGTGCTGGACCGCCGCCGACAGCGCCTCGGCCTGCGTGGCCAGGTCGGTGTCGGACGGGTCCTCGCTCAGCCGGTCCTCGAGGTCGTTGCGGGAGATGACCTCGAGGGCGCCGCGGTAGGCGTCCTTCGTGGCCTGTGCGGCCTCGATGACCTCGACGCGTCCCTCGATGAGGCTGAGCGTCGCCTCGCCCGTGCTGGCGTCCAGCAGGGCCCGGACGTGGTCGATCGTGATCGTCTGCGGTTCGCTCATGACGTGGGAGTGCCCCGCGGCGGTCGACCTCAATCGGCTGCGCCGGCGATCGGCGCCCGCCCGCACGATGTCGGCGGGAACGTACGTCCGACCTGACCGGTCAGGTACGTCTGCGCCGACATCGTGCGGATCTCGCTCGGCAGAGGGGGCGGGATTCGAACCCGCGGCTGACATTGCTGCCAGCGAGCGCTTTCAAGGCGCTTCCGATCGGCCGCTCCGGCACCCCTCCTGGCGGCACCGCCGAAGCGCTGCGCCGAGAACGATTATCGCACCGGTGCGCGAGGCTACTTCAAGGGGGCGAAGCGGGGCGGCTCGACGCGGACGACCTCCTCGATGGCCCGGGCTGCCCGGGCCGATCCCTGGCGCAGTGCGTAGTGGCGGGCGACGAGCCCGACGAGCAGGCCGAGGACCGCGGAGTAGAGCGTCGACTTGGCGATGTAGGTCGGGAAGGCGCCGGGCGTCACGAGCGACGTCGACAGCACCGCGGTGCCGATGACGGCGAACACCAGGATCCACCAGCCCTCGCGCCGCTTGGAGCGCAGCGACACCCCGACGATCAGCGCCGGGAAGCCGATGAAGACCTCGACCGGCCGCGGGACGCCGTCGACGTTGCGGCGCATCCAGCTGACCACGTCGCTGAACAGATCGACCAGGGTCTGCGATCCGTGCGTGCGCACGAAGCTGCTGTACGCCAGCAGGAGCAGCAGCAGCGCCGCGACACCGGCGAGGATCGCCAGGTTCTGCCGGCCGAGACCGTGCAGGCCGGCGCCGAGGTTCCAGACCAGGGTGATGGCCAGGCCCAGGGAGATCGCGATGACGACGAGGTTGAACCGCTGGTAGTTGACCGGGGCGTTCCAGGCCGCGACGGCGGTCGTCCCGCTGAGTGCGATGACCAGCATGAAGGCGAACTCCCGGATCGCCCCGACGAGCGAGTCGGCGGGTCTGGTCACCATGACGGCCCACACCGCGGACAGCACGGCGCTGACCGCAGCGGCGGAGGCGAGCAGGAGGTTGGTCTCGAGCGCCGCCGCGGCGATGGCCAGTGCCGCCGAGATCGGCAGCCAGATGCGCATGTGACCGCCGCCCCGGTGGGTCAGGCTGACCGCGAAGACGACCATCAGCAGGGCGGCGGACGGACGCTGCACCCACGACGGCGCGCCCACCGCCACGACGGACGTCAGGGCGCCGGCGAAGCCCACGACCCAGACGCCGAAGACCGCGCCCATGACGAGTCGCGCCGTGCGGGCCGACTCGATGCGGGGCTCGCGGGTGGGGACGTCGTACTCCGGAGGCACGGAGGCGTCCAGGCGACGGCGTCCACCGCGTGCGGTCTGGGTCATGACGGGGAGTTCGTCCTTCGTGTGCCAAGTCTGCGGTTGATGAGCGAGGGATTCTCGTCCCGGGCTCGCCCGACGTCGGCGGCGTCCACGTCGGCGCGGAGGATCTCCGGCGCGGAAGCGGCCTCGACCACGATAGAGCCCCACGGATCGGCGACCAACGAGTGACCCGTGTACCGGTCGCCGCCCTGTGCGGCGGCCACGACGTGCACGGTGTTCTCGATCGCGCGGGCGGCCAGCAACGTCCGCCAGTGGTCGAGCTTGCGCTCACCGGCCACCCACGCGGCGGGGACGACGAGCGTCTCGGCGCCGGCGTCGACGAGCGCGCGGGCCAGCTCGGGGAACCTCAGGTCGTAACACGTCATGAGGCCCACCGGACGTCCGTCGACGTCGATGACGACCGGCTCGACGTCGCCGGGCAGGAGCCGGTCGGACTCCTTGTAGCCGAACGAGTCGTAGAGATGGATCTTGCGGTACGTCGTCGTGAGGGTGCCGTCGGGGCCGACGACGACGAGCGTGTTGAACGGCAGGCCGTCCGTGAGCTCGAACATCCCGGCGACGATCGTGGCGCCCAGACGGACGGCCTCGGCGGCGACCAGCTGGACGAACGGGCCGTCGAGCGGCTCGGCGACCGGCGCCAGGTCGAGGTCGGGCGCACCGAAGTCGTGCATCGACGCCTCGGGCAGCACCACGAGGTCGAGGCCGTCGCCGGGTCCGAGCTCGGCGAGCTGGGCCGCGATGGCGTCCCGGTTGGCCGCGGAGTCGATGGCCGCGGCGAGCTGGACGAGGGCAACACGCATAACGTCCATCCTGTCAGGTGCGACCTGAGGTTGGCGTGATCCGTGCGGGGATCGTTACCGTGGGAGCCCGGGGCACACCTGTCCCACCCGCAACGGATCGGATGCTGTGAACCACGCGCTGGAGAACTACTTCGTCGCGGCCGGCGAGACCTTGAACTTCGCCCAGGCCGCCCGCAGCCTGGACGTGCCCCGGCACGTCGTCGTCAGCGCCGTCAAGCAGCTCGAGGCCGAGCTGGGGCACGACCTGTTCGACTACTCGTCGTCGACGACGACGCTCACCGCCGAGGGCGAGGCGTTGCTGGCCAAGAAGCAGGTCGAGCGCGCCAAGCACGCGGCCGCCGCCGAGGCGTCCAGGCCGTCGGCGGGGGGCAAGGCCAAGGCCAAGCCGGCCAAGCGGCGTCCGCCCAAGAGTGCGTCCCGCGCCAAGAAGTGGGGCTGAGCGCGGCACGCCGCACATCGCGGTGGTTACGCTGAGCGGATGCGCGCCGTCACAGCTCCCACGCCCGGAGGGGTCGATGCCCTCCAGGTCGTCGACCGCCCCGTCCCCGAACCCGCCCCCGGCGAGGTGCTCGTCCGCGTCACCGCGGCCGGCGTCAACCGGGCCGATCTCCTGCAGCGGCAGGGATTCTACGATCCGCCGCCGGACGCGACCGACGTCCTGGGCCTCGAGGTCTCCGGCGACATCGTCTCCGTCGGCAGCGGCGTCACCGACCTGCAGCCGGGCGAGCACGTCTGCGCGCTGCTCAGCGGCGGCGGCTACGCCGAGTACGTCGCGGTGCCGGCCGGCCAGGTCGCGATCGCGCCGGGCGGCGTCTCGCTGACCGACGCCGGTGGACTGATGGAGGTCGCCGCGACGGTGTGGTCGAACGTCTTCATGATGGGCAAGCTCCAGCACGGCGAGACCCTGCTCGTCCACGGTGGCGGCAGCGGCATCGGGACGATGGCGATCCAGCTGGGCAAGGCGTTCGGCGCCCGTGTCGTCGCGACGGTCGGCTCCGCCGAGAAGGCCGAGTTCTGCCGGTCGCTCGGCGCGGACGTCGTCATCAACTACAAGGAGCAGGAGTTCGCCGCGGTCATGAAGGACGCCGACCTGCGGGCCGACGTCATCCTCGACATCATCGGTGCGAAGTACCTGGCCGCGAACGTGTCGGTGCTCAACACCGCCGGGCGGCTCGTCATCATCGGCATGCAGGGCGGGGTCAAGGCCGAGCTCAACCTCGGTGCCCTGCTGACGAAGCGGGCGGCGGTCATGGCGACGTCGCTGCGCGCACGTCCGTCCGCCGAGAAGTCCGCGATCGTCTCGGCGATGGTCGCGCAGGTGTGGCCGCTGCTCGCCGACGGCACGGTGCGTCCCATCACCCACGCGACGTACCCGCTCGAGGACGTCCGCGCCGCCCACCAGGAGCTCGAGGACTCGACCCACACCGGCAAGGTCCTGCTGACGCTGTAGCGCCCGGCGAGCGGCGTCGCACGGGGTCGATACTGTGGTCGGCATGACTGAGCAGCCGCAGATCATCGGCCCCGACGGCCAGGCCGTCACCCTCCCGCCGACGGGCACGCCCCTCGGCGACCTCGTCGAGCAGCCCGCGAAGGTCATGCGCATCGGCGCGATGATCCGCCAGCTCCTCGAGGAGGTCAAGGCCGCTCCGCTCGACGAGGCCAGCCGCAGCCGTCTGCGCACGATCCACCTGCAGTCGATCGAGGAGCTCAAGGACGGCCTCGCGCCCGAGCTCGTCGACGAGCTCGAACGACTCAGCCTCCCGTTCGACGGCGACGCCCCCAGCGAGGGTGAGCTGCGCATCGCCCAGGCACAGCTCGTGGGCTGGCTCGAGGGCTTGTTCCACGGCATCCAGGCCGCGCTGTACGCCCAGCAGGTGCAGGCACAGGCCCAGTTCCAGAACATGAGACTGGCGCTACCGGGTTCAAACGACACCAAAGGTAGTGATCCTGAGTCTTCTGGCGAAAACGGTACCTCAGGGGGCATGTACCTCTAACATTGTCCTTGAACGTGAGACGACGTCGGCGCAGGAGTGTCGCCGGCCCGTGTCCCGTCCGAGTGTGGTGAGGATCGACGCAGGAGTGTCGTCGACCTCTAGTGGGAAGAGGGAGCCCATGACCGTTGTGGTCGACGTAGTGACGCCTCCGTGCGCTTCGGTGCCCGAGGTCTACCAGGACGAGCTGCTGCACACGCCGCCGTCCCGCAACGAGCTGACCGCGGCCCAGTGGCAGCAGCTCGCCCTCAAGCGTGCCGCCGCGCACCGCCAGTGCGCGCGGTGCCCGCTGATGGTCGACTGCCTGTACCGGGCCGTCGTCGAGGTCGACGTCTCGGGCTTCGTGGCCTGCACGACCGAGGACGACCGCGCCGCGATCCGCCGCCAGCTCGGCATCGAGGTCCAGCAGCAGGCCGCGACGCCGTACGGTGCCGCCCGGGTCGGCGGCGGTCCCGTCAGCCACGAGGCCGTCATGACCGCCCGCCACGCCTACCCCAAGGACACCTGCCACCAGCTGGCGGAGCGACTCGACTGCTCGACCTCGACGATCAAGCGTCACCTGCGGCGTGCCCGTGAGCAGAAGGGGACGGTGAGCGAGGCGAACACGTCCCTGGCCCCGTCGGTGGACGCCGTGCTCGACGCCTTCGACCAGCTGGAGACCAGCGCCCGCGTAGCCTGACCCCCCCGGCAAGGCCCGGGCGCCGAGCCCAAGCCCAGATGTGGGCATGTCACCGGCTCGTGGACGTCGATCTGCCCGGTCTGGTGCCCACATCTTGGGGGCACGCCGGGTTGTCCACCGTTTTATTGGCCTGCGTTCTTCTCCACAGCGCCACCTCTCGACGGCTTCGCATCATGACGGGGGCTCACACGATGGAGGATGGCCACCACCGCTGTCCCATCCCAGCTGGCACACGCCCCGTTCACCACGGCCCAGGCGCGAGCGGCCGGGGTCTCGGCCGATGTCGTTCGCGGGCCGTCGTACCGAAAGCTCTTCCGCGGCATCTACGTCGCGGCCGATGTCGAGTTGACCCTGGCCGTCTGGCTCCGGGCCGTCCTTCTCGTCGTGCCGAGCGACGCGGTCGTCAGCCATGTCACGGCACTTCGTGTCTACGGGTTCTCCATCGGCGACGAGGCGCCGTTCCACGTCTCGACCCAGGCATCGACCCACTCGCGTCACCGAGACATCACGACTCATCGACGTCGGGCCCGGATCCCGGCGCACGACCGCGACGGCATACCGGTCACCGGACCGGAGCGGACCGTCGTCGACGTCGCGACGAAGCTGTCCGTCGTCCAGCTCGTCCAAGCAGCAGAGTTCCTGATCCACCAGAGGCTCACGACCCTCGACCAGCTGGCTGACTACGCCATCACCCGCCACCTGGACGGCGTCCGCCGCACGCGCCGGTTGCTCCCGCTGCTGCGCGAAGGAGTCGAGTCACCGATGGAGACCCTCGTACGTCTGATGATCGTGTTCGCGAGGCTGCCGGAGCCGGCGTGCAACAGGGACATCCTGGATGCCGCAGGTCGCTTCATCGCTCGCGGCGACCTCGTGTATGCCGAGTACCGCATCGTCGTCGAGTACGACGGCTGGTACCACGAGCGAACTGCGTGGCAGCGCCGGAGCGACACCCTGCGGCGCGAGAGGCTGGAGGCAGCAGGATGGCGAGTCATCGTCATCACGTCGGGCGACCTGGCCCACAAGGCTGCCATCGTCGGACGCATCCACCAGGCCCTGGTGGCGCGCGGCTACGCAGGCAGGCCGCCGCATCTCAACGCCATGTGGACCATGTGGTTCAGCTAACCCCGAGATGTGGGCGGAAGACGGGCTGAACCCGTGCGATGGAGCCAGTCTGGTGCCCATATCTTGGGGGCATGGACTCCATGACCTTCGACGTCCGGACCGGCGGCTCCTCCGTCGTGCGCGATCTCACGCGCGAGTGCGCCGACTTCTGCCGCGATCGTGGTGACGGGCTGCTCCACGTCTTCGTGCCGCACGCCACCGCCGGGGTCGCGATCATCGAGACCGGCGCCGGCAGCGACGACGACCTGCTGACGGCGCTCGACGACCTGCTCCCCCGCGACGACCGCTGGGTGCACCAGCACGGCACCCCCGGGCACGGACGGGACCACGTGGTGCCCGCATTCCTCGCCCCGTCCATGACGGTGCCCGTGCTGGGTGGACGTCTGACGCTCGGCACGTGGCAGTCGGTGTGCCTGGTCGACACCAACGTCGACAACCCCGACCGTCAGGTGCGCCTCAGCTTCCTGGCGGGCTAGAGGTACTGCTTGAGCTCCGTCGCGAGGCCGTCCTCGTCGATGCCGCCCGTCACGGCGTCGGCCGCGGCCTTCAGGGTGTCGGGGCCGTGGCCCATCGCCACGCCGCGGCCCGCCCACTCGAGCATCTCGATGTCGTTGTTGCCGTCGCCGACCGCGAGGACGTCCGCCCGACCGATGCCGAGGCGCTCGCACACGACCTCCAGCCCGGACGCCTTGGAGACTCCCTCCGGCGCGAGGTCGAGCCAGGCGGAGTAGCCGATGAAGTAGTTGGTGCCGGTGAGCCCGAGGTCGTGGACCAGCGCCGTGAACTCCGCCGGGGTGTGGTCGGTCGAGCGGATGACGACACGCGTCACGGGCTCGGCGATCAGCGTCTCGACGTCGTCGACGACGAACTGGCCGGAGAACTCCTCCTCCGGGAACGGCCGGTTGACCCGGAACCCCGTCCCGACCTCCTCCACCGCGACGATCGCGTCGGGCACCTGCTCCATGACCCGTCGCACCGCATCGCTCGCGTCGAAGGTCACGGCGTGGATGACGTCGACGGGGTCGTACGTGAACACGACCGCGCCGTTGCTGGCGACGGCGTACCCCTCGGTGAACCCGAGCTTGCCGACGGTGTCCATGACGCCGGGGATCGCCCGTCCGGTCGAGATGACGGTCTCGATGCCGGCGTCACGGATCGCCAGGACGACCTCGTGGACGGCCGGGCTCATCTCGTTGGAGCTGTCGACGAGCGTGCCGTCGATGTCGAGCGCGACGAGCCGCGGCCGCCAGGTCACGCGAGAGGCCTCAGGACCTCGCCGAGCAGGGGGTGCAGCGCCTTCGGCAGTCGCACGGAGCCGTCCGCCTGCTGACCGTTCTCGAGGATCGCGACGATCGTGCGCGTCATGGCGCACAGCGTCCCGTTGAGCGTCGCGGCCGGGGTCGTGCCCTCGTCTCCGCGGACGCGGATGTCGAGGCGACGGCTCTGGAACTCCGTGCAATTGGACGCCGACGAGACCTCGCGGTACTTGCCCTGCGTCGGGATCCACGCCTCGCAGTCGAACTTGCGGATGGCCGAGAGCCCGAGGTCGCCGGACGCGACGTCGATGACGCGGTAGGGGAGCTCGAGAGCGTCCAGCCACGCCTTCTCCCAGCCGAGGATGCGCTGGTGCTCGGCGTAGGACTCCTCGAGCGTCGTGTAGACGAACATCTCGACCTTGTCGAACCAGTGGACGCGGAAGATGCCCCGGGTGTCCTTGCCGTACGAGCCGGCCTCGCGACGGAAGCACGGGCTGAACGCGGCGTAGCGGCGCGGCAGCGACTCCAGCGGGAGGATCTCGTCGGAGTGGTACGCCGCCATCGGCACCTCGGACGTGCCCACGAGGTAGAGGCCGTCCTTCTCGAGGTGGTAGACGTCGTCGGCGGCCTGGCCGAGGAAGCCGGTGCCCTCCATGGCCCGCTCGTTGACGAGGGCCGGCGGGATCATCGGCGTGAAGCCCCACTCGGCGGCCTTCATCATCGCCAGCTGCGTCAGCGCCAGCTCGAGCTGCGCGCCGACCCCGGTGAGGAAGTAGAAGCGCGAGCCGCTGACCTTCGCGCCGCGCTCGACGTCGATCGCGCCGAGCATCTGGCCGAGCTCGAGGTGGTCGCGGGGCTCGAAGCCCTCGGCCTCGAAGTCGCGGGGGGTGCCGATGACCTCGAGCACCTCGAAGTCGTCCTCGCCACCCTGCGGGGCGTCGGCCGAGGCGAGGTTGGGCAGCGTCTTCATGAGTCGCTCGAACGTCTCGGCGGCCTCGGCCTGCGCGGCCTCGGCGTCCTTGACCTGCTGGCTGAGCTCCTTGGTGCGGGCGAGCAGCTGCTGCTTCTCGTCACCCTGCGCCGTGGGGATCAGCTTGCCGAGGTTCTTCTGCTCACCGCGGACGGCCTCGAAGGCCACGATGGACGATCGGCGCTGCTCGTCGGCGCTGACGAGGTCGTCAACGAGCTCGGTCGGCAGTCCGCGGCGCTGCTGGGCAGCTCGCACGGCATCGGGGTCGTCTCTCAGGATTCGGGCGTCGATCACCGTGCCAGCCTATCGCCCGGCTCGCGAGCGACATGCGGTCGATGGCCGCACCGATCCGGACGGCCTCGATCGGCGAGCACCACCGGTCGGGATGCGGGGCGGGGCGAGCCGAGGCCGTCCGGATCGGTGTGGCTTACCCTTTAGCGACCCCTGAGGAGGATCCCCGTGACGTTTGACCTGCGCCGCGCCGAGCACGGCCGACCGTCCGTCATCCTGTGGCTCCTCGCGGTACCGACCGTGGTGTTCGTGTTCTTCGCGGCCTGCATCGCCACCGACACCCCTGCGATCCTGCGGCTCGACGCCAACGTCGCCGACCGGGCGTACGACGTCTCGGCCGGCAACCAGGGCTTCATCGACGTCCTCCAGGCCGTCGCCGTCATCTTCAGCAATTGGTCGTGCGGCGCCGTCCTGGTGCTGATGGCCGTCTACGCGCTGATGCGCCGTGAGCGGGCCGTGGCGGTCTGGGTCGTGCTGAGCGGCGTCGTCGGCATCGGCGGCAACGCCCTGCTCAAGCAGGCGTTCGGCCGCACACGTCCGTCGTTCGACGAGCCGCTGCACGAGATCGGTGGCTACTCGTTCCCGAGCGGTCACTCCGCCGGAGCCGCGATGTTCTTCACCGTCGCGGTCCTCTTCACGATCATCCTGACCGGACGGGGCTTCCGGCGCCGGCTCATCGTCACGATCCTCGTCCTGCTCGCGATCGGCGTCGGGGCGAGCCGGGTGTTCCTCGGCGTCCACTACTTCAGCGACGTCGTCGCGGGCCTGAGCTTCGGCATGGCGATCACGATCGCGCTGTGGATCCTCGTCGTCAGCAGCTCGACCCGCCTGCCGCACGAGACGGCGGTCATCACCGGTTCGGGCCGCAAGCGCGTGGCCGTCGTCATCAACCCGTCGAAGGTCGGGGACGTCGAGGACTTCAAGTCGCGCGTCCGCGCCGTCGCCGAGATCTCCGGATGGAGCGAGCCGCTCTGGTTCGAGACGACCGTCGAGGACCCGGGTCACGGCCAGGCCAGCGCGTCGCTGCGCGCGGAGGTCGACCTGATCGTCGCGGCCGGCGGTGACGGCACCGTCCGCGCGGTCTGCGAGGAGGTCGCCCGCACGGGAGTCGCCGTCGGCATCCTGCCCCACGGCACCGGCAACCTGCTCGCCCGCAACCTCGGCATCCCGCTCAACACCCGGGACGCCCTCGACGTCGCCTTCGGTGGCCAGGACCGCGCGATCGACCTGTCGACGCTGGTGACCGACTCCGGTGCCAACACGACGTTCCTCGTCATGGCCGGCCTCGGCATGGACGCCGCGATCATGACCGGCGTCAACGACCAGCTCAAGAGCAAGGTCGGCTGGCTGGCGTACTTCGTCAGCGGCGTGAAGGCGGCGCGGTTCCCGGCCATGAAGGTCAAGATCAAGGTCGACGGCGGCGAGTACCGCAAGTTCCGCGCCCGCACCGTCGTCGTCGGCAACGTCGGCTTCCTGCAGGGCGGCATCCCGCTGCTGCCGGACGCGCAGATCGACGACGGCAAGCTCGACGTCGTGGTCATCGCGCCGAAGCGGTTCATCGGCTGGCTCGCGATCATCGTCCGCGTCGTCGGCCGGCAGAAGCGCACCAACGAGCGGCTCGACCGGCTCACCGGCAGCACCGTCGTCATCAAGGCCGAGAAGCCCATGCCGATGCAGCTCGACGGCGATCCCGTCGGCGAGGGTCAGGAGATCCGCGCGGAGGTGCAGCCCGGCGTGCTGCTCGTCCGCGTGCCGGTCAGGCCGGCCGCGGCGCCGAAGTAGGCCGCACCTACCTCGGGCGGTAGGTGACGTGGGTGGCGTTCGCCGTCTGGATCGTCCGGACGTGCTCGAGGTCGAGCCGTTCGGCGGGGTAGAACGTCGTGCCACCGCCGAGGACGACGGGCGCGATGTGCAGCGAGAGCTCGTCGGCCAGACCCAGCGCCAGGACCTGCCCGCACAGGTCGCCGCCGCCCATCACGACGACGTCCTCGTCGCCGGCGGCCTCCGCGGCCTGCCGGACCGCCGACTCGATGCCGTCCGTGACGATCGTGAACCTGTCGACGAGACGGATGCTGTCGGGCACGGTGTGCGTCACGACGAAGCACGGCGGTTGCGCGGCGTTGCCGGCGCCGTAGCCGACCTCGTCGTCCCAGACCGTGTCCACGACGTCGAACGTCCGACGACCCATCACGACGGCTCCGGTGCGCTGCGTGGCGGCGTCGAGGACGTCCCTGTCAGGACCGTCCGCGAACGCCCACTCGTGCAGCGCCTCTCCCCCGACGCCGAGGCCGTGATCGGCATCGACGCCGGGGGCGGTGACGAAGCCGTCGAGCGAGACGGAGATGTCGACGACGATCACAGCGACTCCAGCACCCCGTCGAGGCGCTCGTAGCCCTCGACGACACCGTGCTCCATGCCGCTCTCGAGCATCCCGTCGCGGTCGTCCTGCGTCAGGAACACCGACGTGGTGCGGAGCCGGCTGCGTCCGCCGCCGAGGTCCTCGATGCTGAGCGACTCGAGGCTCACGTGCCCGGGCAGGCCGAGCCACTCGAACGTCCGGAGCGTCAGCTCGGGCGTCGCGTCGCCGTGGAAGACGCCGCGGAAGCCGAACTCCTCGCCGGCGGCGTTGCGCTGGACGAGCGTCCAGGTGCCGCCGTGGGTCGCGTCGTTCGTGACCTCGACGTTGTCGTAGCCGTGCGGACCGATCCAGCGTCCGATCAGCTCGGGGTCGGTGTTGGCGCGGAAGACCTTGTCGACCGGGTGGTCGAAGTCGCGGACGATCGTGATGCCGTGCGCGCCGTCGTCGGTGATCGTGACGTCGTTCTTGGTGGTGCTCATGTGCTTCTCCTTCTCCCGTGGTCAGTCGAGCGAGTCGAGCAGCTCGTCCAGTCGGTCGAAGCTCTCGGACCAGTAGGTCCGGTAGTCGGCCATCCAGGCGGTGGCGTCCCTCAGGGGTGCGGCCTCGAGGTGGCTGAGGCGCATGGTGCCCTGTCGGGTGCGCGAGATCAGTCCGGCCTGCTCCAGCACCTTGAGGTGCTTGGAGATCGCCGGCTGCGACATCGTGAACAGCGCCGTGAGGTCACCGACGTTGGCGTCGGCCGTGGCCAGGTGGGCCAGGATGGCGCGGCGCGTGCGGTCGGCGAGGGCGCCGAACACGAGGTCGAGCTGATCGTCACTCATAACCTGTCCTTTATGTAACTCATTGGTTATAGATAACCACGAGGTCATGAACCCGTCAACCCCCGTGGGGGCGGTGACATGGCGACCTGTCAGGAGCCAGGACACGTCGCAGTGTCACCGCCGACCACGGGGTCAGGTCGCCGTGTCACCGCCGCGCCGGGGTCAGGGGTTGTAGGCGTCGATCTCGGCCAGGACGGACGTCTTCACGTCGTCGGGGGCGAACGACTGCCGGACGGAGGCGCGCGCCAGGTCGGCGACCCCGGCGTCGTCGAGGTCGAGCAGGCGGCGGGCAACTTGGTACTCGGTCGTCAGGGTCGTCGCGAACATCGGCGGGTCGTCGGAGTTGATCGACACCGGCACCCCGGCCGCGACCAGGGTCGCCAGCGGGTGCTCGTCGATCGACTCCACCGATCGTGTGCGGACGTTCGACGTCGGCGAGATCTCGAGCGGGATCCGGTGCTCCGCGAGGTACGCCATGAGTGCCGGGTCCTGGGCGGCGGCGATGCCGTGGCCGATGCGCTCGGCGCCGAGGTCGTGGATGGCGTCCCAGATGGTCTGCGGACCCGTCGACTCGCCCGCGTGCGGCAGCGAGTGAAGCCCGGCCGCCCGCGCGGCGTCGAAGTGCGGCTTGAACTGCGGCCGCGGCACCCCGACCTCCGGACCGCCCAGCCCGAAGCCGATCAGCCCGTCGGGCTGCAGCCGCAGCGCCGTGTCGAGGGTGACGTCGGCGGCAGGGACGCCCGACTCCCCCGGGATGTCGAAGATCCAGCGCATCACGATGCCGAAGTCGGCCTCGGCCCGCCGGCGGGCGTCCTCGAGGGCCTCGACGTACGCCTCCGCGGAGATGCCGACCGCGATCGACGTGTACGGCGTGCAGGTCAGCTCGACGTACCGGACGTTCTGGTCGGCGAGGTCACGGGCGACGTCGTGCGTCAGGGTCCAGAGGTCCTCGGGGGTGCGCAGCAGGTCGACGACCGACAGGTAGACCTCGATGAAGTGCCCGAAGTCGGTGAACGTGAAGAACTCGGCGAGGCGTTCTGGATCGGTCGGGACGGACGTGCTGCCGCCGTGACGCTCGGCGAGCTCGGCGACCGTCCGCATCGACGCCGACCCGACGTGGTGGACGTGCAGCTCCGCCTTGGGCAGACCATGTTCGAAGACTCCGCTGTCGACAACCATGATCCGACAGTATTACTCCGCTGCGGCCTGGCGCTCCACCACGGTGCCGCGCTGGTCGAACTCGACGTCGATCGTCACGAGCACCTCGTCGTCGAGGGACAGCTCGACGCGGTTCTCCTCGGCACTGAGGTTGCCGGCCGTGCCCTCGTCGAGCCAGGTGACGGAGCCGATGAGGCTGACGAGCGCGACCTTCGCGCCGTTGTCGCGCTGCCCGCGGAAGACCACCGGGCCGGGCCCCGCGTCGCGGATCACGAGTGCCGTGCGGCTGATCAGCGGGTGGTCGATGCCGACGGTCGGCGCCTCGGCGCCACCGGTCGCACCCGCGCGACCCAGGGTCCACTTGTCGTCGCCGGACAGCTCGACCTCCCCGGCCTCGCCCGTCGCGGTCTTCCACATCACGGTGATCACACGTCAATGGTTCCACGACATGCCGAGGCAGGCACCGCAAACCGGGCAATAGGTCCCGACTCGATAAAACAATGTGGGACATACGCACAGGAAGGGGTTTCCCTACCTTGAACAAATAATTCGAGACTGTTACTCATGAAGAACCCCCTGCTCAAGGAAGTCCCCCATGTGTGTACCTTCCCGAATCCGTAACGCCCCGTGGAGTCGCTGAGACGGAGCGCGGCACTCAGCCGCGTCACGTCGATGGCGCTCGGCCCGCACGAGGGCGCACTGCTGGTGCGCGGCGAGCCCGGCATCGGCAAGTCCCACCTGCTCACGTCCGCGAGCGAGCAGCTCGAGCTGACCACCGTCTCGATCAGCATCAACCCCGCCGAGAGCGAGATCGCCCTGTCGGGCATCTCCGCGGTCCTCGCCGGGCTACGCCGTGAGGCCGTCACGGAGTTCGGTGGCCGGTTCACGCTGCGGTCCGACGACCCGAGCCAGATGTTCGCCGCCGCCCACGACCTCATCGGGCTCATCCGCGGGTTCTCGCTCCCGCCGACCATCTTGATGATCGACGACATCGACCTCACCGACGCGCAGAGCCGCAGCCTCCTGGGCATCATGGCCAGTCGCCTCGGCGGCACGGGCCTGCGGCTCGTCATGACCGCCAGCACCGTCCCGGCCAACAGCCCGCTGGCGGCGATCCCCACGATCCGGCTGTCCCCGCTCCGCATCGCCGAGCTGGTCGCGCTGGGCGAGACCGTCGCGCTCGACGCCGACATCTCGACGCTGCGCATCCTCGCCTGGTTCAGCGGCGGCAACGCCCGCATCCTCGTCGAGAGCCTGCGGCTCATCGACCCCGAGCAGCTCAGCGGCTCGACGTGGCTCATGCTCCCGCCGCGCTTCAACCACGCCCTGACGGAGATCGTCGCACCCCTGCTGACCCGGCTCACGGACGAGCAGCGGGTCATCCTCGACTCCCTCGCGCTCGCCCCCATGTCGCACATCGGCGCGATCGCCGACGCCGGGCTCGAGACCGCCGACGCCGTCGAGGACCTCATCAACGAGGGCATCCTGCGGCGACAGGGCCCGTTCGTGAGCTTCCACGACCGGCGCATCCGCTCCTACATCCACTGGTCCAGCGACACGCACTCGCGGCGCGAACGCCATGCGACCCTCGAGCAGGCCCACATCCCGCACAGCACGGCGCTGGCGGCGTGGCACCGCAGCTTCGCGTCGTACGACAAGACCGGCACGGACGATCTGCTGTCCGGCGCGGTCGAGCTCGTCCGGCTCAACCGCATCGACGCCGCGGCCGAGCTGGCCGAGCGGGCGCTGCGCAAGGCCGAGGGCATCGAGGACCATCTCGACGCCGTCATCGAGCTGTGCAACCAGCTGCTGCGGGCCGGCGACGTGACGCTCGCCGCGCGCTACAGCGGACGCGTGCGGCCCGACGCCGTCCCGCCCGAGCACGCCCTGCGCCTCGCGTCGTTCAACCTCGTCGCGCAGATGTTCCGGTCGCAGCGCATCGCCGACGACGAGGTGCGGGCGCTGGTCGGGCTGCACGCCACGGCAGATCCCGACGGCGCCGGCCGGCTGCTGACCCTCGCGGCGTGCTTCCGCGGCGAGCGCTGGGAGAGCGACGAGGCACGCAACCTCCTGCTGAGCTTCCCCGAGCTCGACGACCGCGTCGACCCGACCACCGCCAGCCTGCTCAGCTCGACGCGCGCCGCGCTCGACGCGCTCGAGGGCGTCCCACCCACCGACGCCACGACGCTGCCAGATTTCAAGAACCCCGGCAGCCGCGCCCCGTCCGAGCTGCTGATGCAGGGCTACCTGATGACCCACCTCGAGCGCCACGACGACGCCCGGCTGCTGCTCAACGCGGTGCTCAACCACCCGAAGTCGGTCGACCACATCTGGATCGATCTCGCCCGCTACGCCCTCATCACCAACGAGATCGGCGCGGGACAGTTCCGCCGAGCCCGGGCGGCGATCGAGTCGTGGTCCGACGACTCCCCGTGGGTCAGCCGCCGGTCGTCGATGTACACCTACGTCCACGCCTGGCACTACAACTCGCTCGGCCGCACCGACGAGGCGTCCGAGCTCATCGACCAATGCCTGCAGCTCGCCTCCGACGAGGGCTCGCCGGCCGCCCGCGCCAAGGCGCTCGCGCTCCGCGCCGCCATGGCACTGCGCACCGGCGACGCCGAGACCGCGGTCGTCCTGCTCCGGCAGGTCAGCGGATTCGCCGGCCGCTTCCGCAATCCCACGATGCTGCGCCACTGGGCCGACTACGTCGAGGCCTGCCGCACCACCGGCCGCCACCGCGAGGCCGAGGGTGTCGTGCTGGCGCTGGGCCGACGGCTCGAGCTGCACCAGAGCCGCTGGGGCACCCTCGCCCTGGCCCGCTGTCGCGCCATCGTCGCGCCCGACGAGGCGGCGATCCCGGCGTTCACCGCTGCGCTCGGCATGTTCGGCGCGACCGACTCCCCCTACGAACGGGGACGCACGCTCGCCGCGCTCGCCGACCGGCAGGACGCCCTCAACCTCCCGCACGACGCTCGTCGCACCCGCGGGTTGATGGTCGAGGCGTTCGACGTGGCCGGCGCCGTCGGCTGGTCCGACCGCCGCATGCCCCAGGGCAGCGACGACGATGACGAAGAGGGTCTGCTGTCGCTGCTGACCGAGGAGGAGCTCGCGATCGCCCGCCAGGTGCAGGAGGGCATGCGCAACCGCGAGATCGCCGAGTCGCTCTACCTGTCGGTGCGCACCGTCGAGCTCCGGCTCACGCACATCTACCGCACGCTCGGCGTCCGCTCACGGTCGCACCTCGTCGCGGCGCTCGCCCGGCTCGAGGGCCCGGACGGTGGCACGTCCACCAGGAGCTGATCAGCGCCGGGTCGGGCTGGCCCACACGCCGTTGGACGAGCCGACGATCGCGGTGCGCAGCGCCTTGAGGCACAGGGCCGCGTCGAGCACGCGCAGCACGGGGAACACCGGCGCCAGGACGACGTAGCGCAGCTTGCGCGTCATGACGGCCGCGTAGAGCGTCATCATCAGGTCGGGGACCAGGACGCCCAGCAGCACGAAGGTCGGCGACACCGACGTGCTGATCTGCGTCATGACGCCGTTCGGGTCCACCCCGACGCCGGCCAGCACCGACGCCGCCAGCAGGACGAGGACGAACGGGAGCAGCAGCACGAGCAGGAGGCTGCTCATGACGACCTCGAACGCGAACAGCAGCAGACCGACCCAGAAGGTGCCGACCTGCACGCGGTGGCGCATCAGCGTCTGCCAGAAGCCGAGGCTCCAGCGGTGCATCTGCTTGTTGTAGTCGTGGAACGTGTCGGGGTCCTGCGTGTAGGCGTGCGCCCGCGTGGGATCGAAGGCCACCCGTCCCAGCCCCTTGGAGTGGATCTCGAAGGTCATGTTGTAGTCCTCGATCGCCAGCCCGGGGGCGGTGATGTCGACCCGGTCGAGGATGCTCGTGCGGTACATGCTGGCGAAGCCGGGGACGATCGTCACGGCATTGGCGAGCCTCGCGGCCTGGCCGAACTTGTGCAGCGTCTGCACCGCGACGTACGTGCGCTCGCGGTGGGCCAGCAGTGCCGTGCCGATCCGGGACGTCGACCGGTCTTCGTCGAGGGTCAGGGCCCGCCCGGCGACCGCGACGACCTCGCGGTGGTTGAACAGCGGCAGGCCGGACGTCAGGTAGTCGGGGGCGGGCAGCGTGTCGGCGTCGAGCAGCATGACGATCGCGAACCGCTTCTCGAGCGCGAAGTGCCGGATGCCGGCCTGCAGCGCGCCGGCCTTGCCGCGGTTGCGCGTCAGCTCCATGACCCGTGCGCCGTAGTCGCGGGCGATCTCGGCCGTCTGGTCGGTGGAGGCGTCGGACACGACGAAGATCTGGCGTGGGCCGACGATGCGCAGGGCCGCGCGCAGCGTCGCCGGCAGCACGAGCTCCTCGTTGCGCGCGGCGATGAGGATCGCGACGTCGGCCGGCGCCCAGGTGGTGCCGTCCCACGTGCTGGCCCATGCCCACGGGACGCGCTTGATGACCAGCCGGCACAGCCCGACGGCGGTCCACCAGAGGGTGCTCAGACCGAGCACGAGCACGAACGTGACGACGAACCAGACCATGATGGCGCGAATCCTTCCCCTGGATGCGTCCGAAGATACCTGCCGCCAGGCGCCCCGGAACCGCAACGGATGTGGGGGTTCCACCAGGTCTGTTGCGGGGTCCGCACGACCCCGCATGCGGGACGTTGCGGCTGTCCGTAGGGGTTGACCATTCTGATTGCCGAGGTCAAGTGCCGCGACCACAGTTTCGCTCAGAGTCGTCACACCGAGTTATCACCCCCACCCGGCGACGGCGACTCCAGCTGGACCTGTCACTCACCCACTTGTCCTCCAGGGAGCACTCTCATGGCCATCATCGACACCTCGACCCGCGGAACGCTCGCACCCCTCGTGGGGCGCACGCTGTCCCTCCGCGACGGTCGCTACCCGGCGACCGACACCACCTTCGACTACGACGTCGCGATCATCGGGCTCGGGTACGTCGGACTGCCCACCGCGCTGGCGTACCACGCCGCGGGCAGCCGCGTGCTCGGCATCGACGTCTTGGCGGCGCGGCTCGACCAGATCCACGCCGGCGCGGTCGACCTCATCACCCGCGACCACGAACGTCTCGGCGACGCCCTCGCCCAGGACTCGTTCGAGATCACCGGCGACGTCTCGCAGCTCAGTCGGGCCGAGGCCGTCATCGTGTGCGTGCCGACGCCCGTCGACCACTACCTCGTCCCCGACCTCACGATGCTGCGCGGCGCGTGCGAGACCGTCGTGGCGAACGCCGTGGCCGGCCAGCTGCTCATGCTGACGTCCACGACGTACGTCGGCTGCACGGCCGAGATGCTGCTCAACCCCATGACCCGCAAGGGCCTGGTGCCCGGCCGCGACATCTACATCGCCTTCAGCGCCGAGCGCATCGACCCGGGTCAGGAGACCGTCTCGCAGGAGTCGGTGCCCCGGGTCGTCGGCGGTGCCACGGAGGCATGCGTCGAGCGGGCCGCGGCCGTGCTCGGCGGTTACGCGGCGGACGTCCACCGGGTCAGCTCGCTGGGCACCGCCGAGATGACCAAGCTCCTGGAGAACACGTTTCGCGCTGTCAACATCGCGCTCATCAACGAGTTCGCGGACATCTGCCGGACGCTGGACCTGAACGTCACCGACGTCATCGACGCCGCGGCGACCAAGCCGTACGGCTACATGCCGTTCACCCCCGGCGCCGGCGTCGGCGGTCACTGCATCCCGTGCGATCCGCACTACCTGCTGTGGCAGCTCCGCAAGGAGCGGGTCGAGGCACCCATGATCGCCGAGGCCATGCAGCAGATCTCGAACCGTCCCACCCAGGTCGTCGAGCGCATCCGCCAGCTGCTGTCGGACCGCGGCCGCAGCCTCGCGGGGTCGCGGATCCTGGTCGTGGGCGTCGCCTACAAGCCCGACGTCGCCGACCTGCGCGAGTCGCCCGCCCTCGAGATCATGCAGCGCCTGCGCGCGTACGGCGCCTCGATCGGCTACGTCGACCCGCACGTGCCGAGGCTCGTCCTCGACGGGCGCGAGATGGAGCCCGTCAAGGATCCCGCGACGTTCGCCCCCACGCTCGTCCTGCTGCACACGGGACACCGCGCGGAGACGCTCGACTGGCTGCGTCCCGACCAGCTCGTGCTCGACGCCACCTACCGCGGCACCGGCATCGCGAACCGGGTCGTCCTCTGATGCGGGCGGTCAACCGCAGCGTCGTCACGGGCGGCGCCGGGTTCATCGGGAGCCACCTGGTCGAGCTGCTGCTGCAGCGTGGCGACGAGGTCATCGTCCTGGACGACCTGTCGACCGGATCGGCACGCAACCTCGCGGCCGTCGACGACCACCCGCGGCTCGAGCTGCACCAGGGCTCGGTCACCGACGCGGCAGCCGTGCGCAGCGCGACCCGCGGCGCCGACCGGATCTTCCACCTGGCGGCAGCGGTCGGCGTCAACCTGATCGTCGACTCCCCGCTCGCGAGCCTGCGGACCAACATCCACGGCACCGAGATCGTCCTCGAGGCGGCGCGCGAGACGGGGGCCGAGCTGCTGCTCGCCTCCACCAGCGAGGTGTACGGCAAGAACACCGCCGACCGCCTCCACGAGGACTCCGACCGCATCCTCGGGTCGCCGCTGCTCTCGCGGTGGACGTACTCCGCCGCCAAGGGCATCGACGAGGCCTTCGCCCACGCGTACTGGAACGAGCTCGGGCTGCCCGTCACGATCATCCGGCTGTTCAACACCTGCGGACCCCGTCAGACGGGCCGCTACGGCATGGTCGTCCCGCGGCTCATCGGCCAGGCGCTGCGCCGCGAACCGCTGACGGTCTACGGCGACGGCCACCAGACCCGGTGCTTCTCGTACGTGGGCGACGTCGTCCCGGCGATGGTCGACCTCATGGAGAGCCGGCACTCCAAGGGCCTGGCGTTCAACCTCGGCGGCGCCGAGGAGGTCAGCATGCTCGACCTCGCCGACCGCATCCTGGCGGTCACCGGCAGCCCCAGCAGCGTCCAGCTCGTGCCCTACGAGGAGGCGTACTCGCCGGGATTCGAGGACATGCGCCGACGCGTGCCCGACAACACCCGGTCGAACGAGCTGGTCGGGTACGTGCCCCGCACGCCGCTCGACACCATGATCCGGCGCATCGCCGACAGCATGGCCAGCCACGAGACCGAGACGTTCCGGGCTCCGGCCCACCTCGCCGACACGCAGGTGCCGTGATGTGCGGCATCATCGCGTGCCGCACGCAGAGCGCGGCGGCTCCGTACCTCGTCGAGGCGCTCGGACGACTGGAGTACCGGGGCTACGACTCCGCCGGCATCGCCGTCGGTGATGCCGGCCGGCTCGGCACGCTCCGCACGATCGACCGGGTCGACGACCTGGACCGGCAGCTGGCGGACGAGCCGTCGATCGGCGTCGGCCGCAGCGGCATCGGGCACACACGCTGGGCCACCCACGGTGCCGTCACGGTCGGCAACGCCCACCCGCACACCGACTGCCACGAGCGGGTCGCGATCGTGCACAACGGCGTGCTGACCAACTCCGAGACGCTGCGCGCCGAGCTGCAGGTGGACGGTCACCGGTTCTCCTCCGCCGTCGACAGCGAGGTCATCGCGCACCTCGTCGAGGCGCAGCTGGACGAGCACGACCTGCACACCGCGGTCGAGATGGCGGTCGGTCGCCTGCAGGGCTCGTGGGCGATCGTCGTCCTCGACGCCGCGACGGGATCCATGGTCGCCGCCGCCCACCAGTCGCCGCTCGTGCTCGCGCAGTCCGAGTTCGGTGACTTCGTGGCCAGCGACATCAGCGCCATCGCGGCCTGGGTCGACGACTTCCGGGTGCTGCAGGACGGCGACGTCGTGCAGGTGTCGGGCGCCGCCCGCTGGCGCCGTCTCGGGGTCCCGGTCATGCCGCCTCCGCAGCGGGCCTGCACCGTCCGGCCGGGCGACCTGTCGCTCGGCGGCCACCCCGACTTCATGGCCAAGGAGATCGACGAGCAGCCCGCGGTCGCCGAGCGCGTCCTGGACGAGTGGGCCACCGGGGCGTCCGGTCCCGACCTGTGGCAGTCGCTGGGGCTCCCGCCCTTCGCCCGCGTGGCGGTGCTGGGCTGCGGGACGTCGCTCAACGCGGGCCGTGCGGTCGGGGGGATCCTCGGCCGGGTCGGGGCCGTCCCGCACCAGTCGATCGTCGCGAGCGAGGCCGCCGAGGCCGTGCTCGAGCCCGACACGATGGTCATCGCGCTGAGCCAGTCGGGCGAGACCGCCGACGTGCTGCGGGCGCTGGACGTGCTCCAGCCGAAGGCCGGGTCGGTGCTCGCGATCACCAACAACACCCACTCGGCGCTGGCACGGCGGGCCGATGCGGTGATGTCGTGCCACGCGGGCCAGGAGGTCGGCGTCGCGGCGTCGAAGACGTTCACGGCGCAGCTGCTGACCGGCGCGTGCATGGCCGTCTCGGCCCTCGTCGCGTCCGGGCGGCTCGACCCGTTCGACGCGCAGCGGCTCACCGGCGACCTCAAGCGGGTGCCCGAGCTGCTCGACCAGGCGCTCACCGCCTCGCACCGCACGGTGCCGCAGCTGGTGGGCGGGCTCGCCGATGCCGGTGGGTTCGTGTTCCTGGGGCGGGGACCGGCGACGGTCTTCGCCGACGAGGGAGCGCTGAAGCTCAAGGAGCTGACCTACCGGTGGGCCGAGAGCTACCCCGCGGGCGAGCTCAAGCACGGGCCGCTGGCGCTCGTCGAGGACGGGACGCCGGTCGTCGTCGTGGGAGATCTGGACGACCGGTTGGCCGCCAGCATCGCGGAGGTCCAGGCACGCGGCGGGATCGTCACGCGCATCGGACGGTCGGAGGCGGCGATCCCCGTCCTCGGGCGCACCGGCGACCGCAACGCCGTCGCCGGCCTGCCGTGGTGCGGTCCGGTCGAGTCGGTCGTCGCGCTGCAGATCCTCGCCCGTGAGCTGGCCGTCACGCTCGGGCGCGACGTCGACAAGCCCCGCAACCTCGCCAAGTCCGTCACCGTCGAGTAGTCAGGAAGTTCGAGTCATGTCACCCACCCCTTCACGTCGCAGGCCGCTCGCGACCCGGCTGGTGTGCGCGTTCGCGCTCGTGCTGGCCGCGGTCACGGCGGCCAACCCCCTGCAGCCCGCGTCGGCTGCGCTGCCGGGAGCGCGGACGGTCGTCAGCCTCACGTTCGACGACGCCAACGCCAACCAGATGGCCGGTGCCGCGATCCTCGACAAGCACGGCCTCGACGGGACGTTCTACGTGCCGTCCGGGTTCGTCGGGTCGTCCGGCTACCTGACGCTGGCGAACCTCAACACGCTCAAGGCGAACGGCCACGAGATCGGCGGTCACACGCTGACCCACCCCGATCTCGCCGCCGTGCCGGCCGACGAGGTGAGGCGTCAGGTCTGCAACGACCGGGCCGCGCTGACCGCCTGGGGGTTCCAGGTGCGCAGCTTCGCGTACCCGTTCGCGAGCGTCAACGCCGCCGCCAAGCAGGTCGTGAAGGACTGCGGGTACAACAGCGCCCGCGGTCTCGGTGACCTGGTGTCGCCGGCGAGCTGCACGGGGTGCGCGACGGCGGAGACCATCCCGCCGGCCGATGCGTTCGAGACCCGGGCGCCCGACCAGGTCGAGACGACGTGGACGCTCAAGAACCTGCAGGACGTCGTCACCCGCGCAGAGACCCGTGGCGGCTGGACGCAGATCACGTTCCACAACGTGTGCGCGAGCGGCTGCGACATCTCGGTGACCCCGACCGTCCTCGACCAGTTCTCGAGCTGGCTCAAGGCACGCACGCTCGTCCGCAACACCGTCGTGCAGACCGTGGGTGCCACCGTGGGCGGTGCGGTCAAGCCGGTCGTCACGGCGCCGGTGCCCGGGCCGATCGGCCCCGGCGTCAACGGCGTCGTCAACCCCGGCATGGAGACCCTCGACGCCGACGGCACCCCGACGTGCTGGATGCAGGGAGGCTACGGGTCCAACACCGCGGCGCTCAGCGTCACGACGCCGGGACGGACGGGCACCCGGGCCGGCAAGGTCGTCGTCAGCAGCTACGTCGACGGCGACGCCAAGTGGCTTCCGCGGTTCGACCTCGGTGGTTGCAGCCCGACCGTCGCGGCGGGACGAACGTACTCCCTGCGCAGCTGGTACAAGGCCACGGCCGTGACCCAGTTCGCGGTGTACGCCCGCAACTCCGCGGGAGCCTGGGTCTACTGGACGTCGAGCCCGTGGTTCGCCCCGGCGACGACCTTCACGCAGGCGACCTGGACGACGCCGGCGCTCCCGGCCGGGACGACGGGGCTGAGCTTCGGCCTCAACCTGTTCAACAACGGCACGCTGATCACGGACGACTCCGCGATCTACGACACCGTCGGCGCCCCCGCCGTCGCAGCCGCGGCCGCCACCGCCAGCACCCCCGCGAAGGCGCCGGCGCTCAGCAAGAACGTGGAGATCCAGGGGTCCCCGAAGGACACCCAGGGTTGAAGACGTTGATCCGCACCGTCGCCCTGGCGACGTGCGCGACCGCCCTCCTCGCCGCGACCCCCGCGCGAGGAGGGCGTGCCGCGTACCCGTGGCACACCGACATCGTGGCGACGACGTTCTGGGTCGGTGAGATCTTCGACCCGGACGCCGACGACGGCAGCCAGGTCATCTCGACGTACGACAGCGACTGGGTCGGCAGCTACGGAGGCTGCGACGGCGTCCTGGTCGACGAGGTCTGCGAGACCGAGCCACGGACGGCCGAGAACGACTTCTTCCCGACGTCGATGACGCCCCTGGAGAACCCGTTCTACCTCGACCTGCCGTACGACGACGTCAACGACGACATCGCCTTCGTGATCCGCGGGCTCGTCGTGCCGTGGGCCCAGGAGGAGCCGTACCGCGACATGCTCGGCGACCGGTCGCGGAGCGTCATGAAGAACCGCTGGGTCGAGCTGCGCCGCGGCGACCGGGTCTGCTTCGGGCAGATCGAGGACGCCGGGCCCGGGACCTACCATGACGCCGCGTACGTCTTCGGGCACGACGACGCCCGTCCCGCCAACGACCGCTACAACGGCGCGGGGATGGACGTGTCACCGGCCATCAACGGCTGCCTCGGGTTCGACGAGGTGAACGGCGAGGACGACCGGCTCGACTGGCGCTTCGTCGACGAGGCCGACGTGCCCGAGGGACCGTGGAAGAGGGTGGTGACCTCCTCAGGACCCCGCTGAGTTGAATCGTCAACCGCAGTTACCCTTCCGCGACTCCCCGGATCGTGCCTAGGGTCGTTGCCATGTCGTCTTCTCGGCCCCCGCGAATCCTCGCCGTTCTTGCCGTCCTCGTGCTCTCGAGCCTCGTCGCCGCGAGTCTCCCGGCGCAGGCGAAGACCCGCGGAACCGTCTATCCGCTGCACACCAACATCGTCGCCACGACGTTCTGGGTGGGCGAGATCTTCGACCCGAACGCCGAGGACGGCAGCCAGATGATCTCGACCTACGACGACAACTGGTACCGCAGCTACGGCGGCTGCGACGGCGTCGAGGTCGGGGGCGACTGCCGGACCGAGAAACGCACGGCCGACAACGACTTCTTCCCGCGGCAGATGACGCCGAAGCAGAACCCGTTCTACCTCGACCTGCCCTACGACGACCTGAACGACAAGGCCGGGGCGAAGTGGCGCCACCGGCACGTCCCGTGGGCCAAGAAGGCGCCGTGGGCCGCGATCGCCGCCGACAGCGATGCCAGCATCATGAAGAACCGCTGGGTGAAGATCACCCGCAAGGGCCGCACCTGCTACGGACAGATCCAGGACGCCGGACCCGGCAAGTACCACAACGCCAAGTACGTCTTCGGCAAGGGCAACCACCGTCCGGCCAGCAAGCGCTACAACAACGCCGGCATGGACGTCTCGCCCGCCCTCAACGGCTGCCTCAACTTCTCCGAGCTCGACGGCCAGGACGACAAGGTCAGCTGGCGCTTCGTCGACGCCGTCGACGTCCCGCCGGGTCCGTGGACGAAGATCGTCACCCGCTGACCGCTCCGTCGGTCGACCGTGATCGACCGACGGGACGTCAGGTGCCGGGGACGATCGCGGCGATGATGGTGCCGTCGGAGCGACGGCGACCGGGAACGGGTGCCGGCTCGCCCTCGAGGCGGGGACCCTGTCCGTCCAGCGCGATCGTCACCGGCTCGCCCGCCTTGACGGTGACGGTCTCGCCGCGCACGACGAGCGTGGCGTCGCTGCCGTCCTCGACGGTCAGCTCGACGCTGGTGGCCTCGACCGTGACGCGGACCCGGGTGCCCAGCAGCGTGAGCCGGTAGGTCAGCGAGTCCCACGCCTCCGGCAGACGCGGGTCGATCGTGAAGACGCCACCGTGGTCGCGGAACCCACCGAAGCCGCTGACCAGAGCGCTCCACACTCCGCCCGTCGACGCGACGTGCACGCCGTCGGAGGTGTTGTGGTGCCGGTCGGCGAGGTCGACGAACAGCGCCGACAGGAAGTAGCGCAACGCGAGGTCGTGGTACCCGACCTCGGCCGCCATGATCGACTGCACGACCGCCGACAGCGTCGAGTCGCCCGTCGTGATCGGGTCGTAGTACTCGAAGTCGGCGCGCTTCTCCTCCGGCGTGAAGTGCTCGCCCTGCAGGAACAGCGCCAGGACGACGTCGGCCTGCTTGAGCACCTGGAACCGGTAGATCACCAGCGGGTGGTAGTTGAGCAACAGCGGACGCTTGTCGAGCGGCGTGTTCGCGAGGTCCCAGACCTCACGCTCCAGGAAGTGCTGGTCCTGCGGGTGCACGCCGAGGTGCTCGTCGTACGGGATAGCCATGTCGGCGGCCGCGCGCTCCCAGTCGTCCACCTCGGACAGGTCGAGCTTGAGCCGCTGGACGACCTGGTCGTACTCGACGCCGTCGCGCGCGGCGAGCTCACGGACGGCCGTCGCGGCGCGGCTCAGGTTGAAGCGCGCCATGACGTTCGTGAAGAGGTTGTCGTTGACGACGGTCGTGTACTCGTCGGGGCCGGTCACGCCATGGATGTGGAACGTGCCGTCCTCCTCGCTGCGCCAGAAGCCGAGGTCGACCCACATGCGGGCGGTCTCGACGAGGATGTCGATGCCCTCCCGCGTGAGGAAGTCGGTGTCGCCGGTGGCTGCGAGGTACTGGCTCAGGGCGTACGAGATGTCGGCGTCGATGTGGTACTGCGCGGTGCCGGCGGCGTAGTAGGCCGACGCCTCCTCGCCGTTGATCGTCCGCCACGGGAACAACGCACCGTGCTGGGCCAGCTGCTTGGCCCGCGAGCGGGCGGCGTCCAGCAACGTGTAGCGGAACCGCAGGGCGTTGCGGGCCGCGCGCGGCGTCGTGTAGGTCAGGAACGGCAGGACGTAGACCTCGGTGTCCCAGAAGTAGTGGCCGCCGTAGCCCGATCCCGTGACGCCCTTGGCCGGGATGCCGGTGCCCTCCGCGCGGGCCGAGGCCTGCGCGATCTGGAAGAGGTTCCAGCGGGTCGCCTGCTGCACCTCGGGCTGGCCGGGGATCTCGACGTCCGACCGCGCCCAGAACGCGTCGAGCCAGGCGCGCTGGTCGTCGAACTGCTTGTCGAGACCCTCGTCGTGCGCCCGGTCGAGGGTGCGGCGGCACCGGTCGAGCAGCTCGCGCGACGGGACGCCGCGCGACGTGTGGTAGCTGACGAGCTTGGTCAGGATGATCGGCTGGCCGGGCTCGGCGTCGATCCGGTAGGTCATCTTCGCCAGGTCGTCGTCGGTCTGGATGCGCTTGGTGTAGTTGTTGGCGGTCTCGAGCCGGTGGTCGGCGGCGACCGCGATCGTCATGCCGCTCTCGGTGCACTGGTACCCCAGCGCGACCCGTCCGTCGGCGACGTTGCCCCAGTTGCTCTGCGGCTTGAGGACGCGGTGGCGCATCTGCCCGGCCTTGCGGGGGTCGACGCCCTCGCCCAGCGACGACGAGCGCACGTGGTACTCGTCCTCGCCGTCCTGGCGGTTGAGGATCTGCGAGCTGATCGCGACCGGTGCGTAGTCGTCGAGCATCGTGACCTCGAACGTCAGCACCGCCAGGTGACGCTGCGTGAACGACACCATGCGCCGCGACCTGATGCGGACCCGCTTGCCGCCGGGCGTCCGCCACAGGATGTCGCGCGACATGACGCCGGTGCGGAAGTCGAGGCGGCGCTCGTACTCCATCAGGTCGGCGATCGGCAGCAGCAGCGGCTCGTCGTCGACGTACAGGCGGATGACCTTGGCGTCCGGCGCGTTGACGATCGTCTGGCCGACACGCGCGAAGCCGAAGGCCTCCTCCGCGTGCTGGATCGGCCACGTCTCGTGGAAGCCGTTGACGAACGTGCCGTGCGTGAACGAGTCACGTCCCTCGTCGACGTTGCCGCGCAGGCCCAGGTAGCCGTTGCCGACCGAGAACAGCGTCTCGGTCGTGCCGAGGTCGTCGTTGTCGATGTGGGACTCGACCAACGACCACTCGTCGACGGGATAGCGCGACCGGTCGAGGTGGTCCATGACCTGCGGTGCGACGTGCGAGGGGCTCATGCGAGAACTTCCAGATCGTCGACGACCACATCGGCGCCGTGCTGCTTGAGGGCGTCGGCCCCGACCCCGCGGTCGACCCCGACGACGAGGCCGAAGTCGCCGGCCCGTCCGGCCTGGACGCCCGACAGCGCATCCTCGAACACGACGGCTCGTTCCTTGGGGACGCCGAGGTCGTCGGCGGCGGCGAGGAACGTGTCAGGCGCGGGCTTGCCGGGCAGGCCCCGCTCCCCCGCCTCCTTGCCGCTGACGATGACCGGGAAGTAGTCGATCATGCCGGCGGCGGTCAGCACCGCGGCGGCGTTGCGGGAGCTCGAGACGATCGCCATCTTCGTGCCACGGGCGACGAGCGCCTTCACGAGCGCGACCGATCCCGGGTACGGGGCGACGCCCTCGGTCTTGAGGATCTGCTCGAAGTCGTCGTTCTTGCGGTTGCCGAGACCGGAGACGGTCTCGGCGCTGGCGGCGTCGGACGCATCGCCGTCGGGCAGCGTGATCGAGCGGGACGCCAGGAACGAACGCACCCCGTCGTACCGGGGTTTTCCGTCGACGTACGTGAAGTAGTCGGCGTCCGTGTAGGGCTCAGCGACACCGCGATCACGCAGGAAGTCGTTGAACATCTGGTCCCAAGCCCGCATGTGCACCTCGGCGGTCGGCGTGATCACACCGTCGAGGTCGAAGAGGGCAGCGTCGTAGTCAGTCCAGTCCACGGCACGAGCGTACGCAGGTGAGGTGTCCGGGCGGTAACGCATCGCGTGCGTCGGTCGCCACATCTGCTCTGCACCCGCGGGGACGTCATCCCGAACGTGGTGCCTGCGCCACGCCGGGGATGACGTCACGGCCCGGCTCCTTGGGGTGGCGGACCCCCACCCGATCGAGCCATCTTTCGCACAACACCCCACGGGATCGAGACAGGCAGTCCATGCTGGGCGTTCGCCATCTGGCGACCAACCTGGAAGGCACTCATGCGTCTCACTCACCTCGGCCGGACCGTCGCAGGACTCGCGGTCCTCGCCGTCACCTCGTCCGCGCTCGCCATGCCCGCATCCGCGCAGGACGCGCCCACCATCGGCAAGGCAGCACTGGAGGCCTTCGCCGCGAAGTACGCGCCTGGCCAGTACACGGCGGCCGACCTCGAGCTCGAGCCCAACATCGATGACATCGAGGAGCTGGCCGATCTCGCATGTGCCCCGGAGGGATACACGCCCAGCTCCGACCTGATCCTGCTGAATCTCGTGGAGTCCGGTGTCGGTCCGACCGCGATCCTGGTCTCAGCCGACATCAGCGTTGATGACGACCCGTCGAATCGGGAGGTGACGTGCACCTTCGGCGTCCTGCTCACCAAGACCGGCACGACGTTCGACGGCTCCTACTCCTTCACGGTCGGATCGGGAGTCGACGCGAACGAGACCCTGACCGGTCCCGTCTCCGGCAACGGTGTCAGCTTCGGCCCGGTCTACACCGACATCGAGTACTACGCCAACGCCACGTTCTCCGCTTCGGGCAGCCAGCTGAACCCCGCGCAGCGAGTCGTCAGCTCGCCGGTCTCGACGGCCAAGACGCCCAGCCAGAAGAAGGCCGCGAAGAAGTCGTACGCCAAGAAGGTCAAGGCAGCCAAGAAGGCGTACAAGAAGGCAGGCAAGTCGAAGAAGGCCAAGAAGGCTTACAACAAGAAGCTCAAGGCCTACAAGACGGCCTACAAGAAGGCCATCGCCCCCACGTCGACGACCGTGAACCAGCTCCAGAACTACATCGCACCGACGCCGTACACGCTCAACGCCTTGCTCAATTCCTCCCACCAGGTGTGACCTGGACGTTCTCTCAGGACGTTGCCGATCCCGCCCAAGCACCTGTTCGGGCGGGATCGTCTGCGTCTCGTCCTCCCATCACCGACATGACCATGTGACGTAGTCCTTCGGGATGAAATCCCGGTTTCAGAGAGCGGGGTGCCTGCCGCCGACGGATGATCCTCCGAAGACCACGTGGTCTGGATCACTCCCAAGGAGCACCATGCGAACGTCCATCCTGTCCCGCTCGGCGATCGCCGTAGCGTCCCTGGCCATCGGTTCGGCCACCCTCGCCGCCGTGCCGGCCGGTGCGGCCACCCCCACGGGCGTCACCCGCGACATGGTCCTGGCGGCTGCCGCGTCGGTCCGTGCCGACGGTGCGATCGACAATCCCGAGGCCACGTCACCTGCATCGCAGGTTCTGCTCGATGCGCTGGTCACCCGCGTCTGCGACGTGTCCGACGGTTACGACGGCGAGGCCTACGGCACTGCGGTCGAGACTCCGGACGGCGCCGACGGCGTGGCCGTGACCGCGCTGTTGTCCCTCGGCGAAGGCCCGATCGACGGTGCTGCGTACAAGACGTGCTCGTTCGTGGCGGTCGCACCGATCGGCAACGCGACCACGTTCTCCGGCGAGGCCACCGTGTCGACGTTGACGCTGAACTTCCAGAGCGAGGGCGAGCCGTTCACCCCTTCCCGCAAGGCCTACGAGCTGTCGGGAGACGTGTTCGTGTCACCGGCTGTCCAGGCCACCGGCGGGATCGCCTTCTCCGGTGTCCAGGCCCAGGGCCTGCTCACGAGCCCCGGCACGACTCGCGTGCTGACGATCTCCAAGGTCGCGGACAAGAAGACCAAGGCCGAGAAGCGGTACGCCAAGAAGAAGTACGAGAAGCGCATCAAGGCCGCCAAGAAGGCCTACGCGAAGGCGCTGAAGAGGGCCGGTGGCGACACCGTCAAGAAGACGGCGGCCCGGCTGACGTACGCCTCCCGCAAGGCGTCGGTGACCTCGCGGTACACGTACCAGATCGCCAGCTACAAGCTGGTCAAGACCCGGTCGACGCAGGCCCAGAGTCGCCGCTTCTCGGTCGAGACCACGGGCTTCTCGATCCCGATCCTGGCCTCATGATGCGGCGCCACCTGCCCCGTCCCCGGTCGACACGGCCGTCTCCCACCCCACGTTCCAGAAGGACCACCATGCGCACACCCATCCTGACCCGCTCGGCCATCGCCGTCGCATCACTGGCGATCGGCTCGGCCACCCTGGCCGCCGTCCCAGCCATGGCCGACACTCCGTCCGGCATCACCCGGCAGACGGTGCTGGGCGCAGCCGTGGACTATCGCAGTTTCTTCGGCTCGAGCGACAGAGCCGACGCGAAGAAGCTGGTCGAGACCGTGTGCGCCATCGGCTCGGACGTCGGCCGCGACTACTACCTCACGCCGGTGCAGCAGCCCGACGGCGTCGACGGCGTCCTCGTCCAGGCGTACGTCGACAGTGACGGCACGAACCCGTCCCGGTCGTGCACGTTCGCCGCGTTCGCGACCACGCAGACGTTCAGCACCATGTCCGGAACCGCGACGATCACCGGCCAGGAGCCCGAGACCTCGGAGCTCGCGGCAGCAGCCGCTCCCTCCCACACCTACGCGCTGTCCGGAGACGTCTACGTCACGGCACCCGTCGCGGACATCGGGTACGGCGACTTCGCCGTCGCCACCGCCTCGGGCGAGGTCAGCACGAAGGCGGCTGCGACGACCACGTCGTCGAGGGTCGTGACACCCAAGACGACCCGACAGAAGAAGGCTGCCCGCACCGTCTACGAACGCAGGATCTCGTCGGCGAAGAAGTCGTACGCCAAGGCGAAGGACAAGGCCGGTTCGAGCTCGCGCAAGAAGGCCGCGGCGAAGAAGGTGTACGTGGCGAAGCGGAACGCCGCCAAGGCCGCCTACCTCAAGGCGACCGCCGGCACCCTCACGATCGTCGTCACCGAGACGCCGACCTTCACGAAGACGGCATTCGCCGTCACCACGGAGGACCGCCGGCTCTGAGCCGTCTCCGCCAACGATCCCGCCCGCAGCATCCGCTCCGGGCGGGATCGTTGTGCTGTGCACCGAGGTCGTCACTCGTGCAGCCTCTCTCGCGGGCCGATCTCCGCATCCGGCCGCCGACGCGGTGACAATGCGCCCCACCCTCATGGGCCATATTTCGTGATTCGTCTGCGGCGGCGAGACAGGCAGCCCATTCTGGACCCTCGCCGAGAATGTCTCGAGAACCGCGACATCACGTCAAGGAGACGCATGCGTACGTCCATCTTCACCCGCGCTCTGATGGCCGCCGCCACCGCGGCCATCGCTTCAGGTGCTCTCGCGGCTCTCCCGGCCGATGCCGCGACCGCGTCCGGCATCACTCGGGAGTCAGCTCTCTTCGCCATCCGCGGCAACGTTCCCACCGGACCGCCGCCCGAGCACCTGTACAACGAGATGCGCAGCGCGACGCGCGACATTCTGGAGCGGAGCTGCAACCTCGATACCGGCGAGATCGTCCACCACAACGTGATCACGCAACCTGTCACCACCAACCGTTACGCGGACGGGATGCTCGCGGCAGGCTTCGTCTACGACTCGAGCGATGAGCTCAGCCGCACCTGCATCATCGGCGTGACGGCCACGACGTTCACCAGCTCCACGCTCAACGGCACATCCACGCTGTCCGTCGAGGTCCTGCGCGACGGAGAAGGCACTGTCACGCCCATCACCGTCGCATCCGCGCAGACGGGCGACGTGTTCGTCACCGGCCCGATCTCCGTACCGGCTGCTGACGACGTGAGTCGAGCGATGTACGCGTCAGCCGGCGACTGGGTGAATCTGGTGGGGGTGCCGGCGACCTACTTCCAGCCCAGGTCGGCAGCCGAGAAGAAGGCGGCAAAGAAGGTTTACGACAAGAAGGTGAAGACCGCGAAGAAGGCTTGCACCAAGGCTCTGAAGAAGGCCGGAAGCAGCAAGAACAAGAAGACCAAGGCCAAGAAGAAGTACCTCAAGAAGAAGGCGGCCGCCAGGTCGGTCTACAAGAAGGCGATCAAGGCCGTGCCCGTGAGCACCACTCGCCCCACGCCGAAGCGCGCGTACTCGATCAGCACCCCCTGGGTGGAGTAGCTCCGTCGCCACGCCACATGTCACGCAGTTCAAGCCAGCCGAGCAGCCATCGTGACCATCAGAACCGTCGAGGGGCCGGTCACCCGCGTGGCGCATTCCCCTCGTCGTGAGCGGCACCCTCGGCGGGCGCGAGCATGACGTCCGCCCCCTCTGCAGCTGAGGTGCACCACGACGATCCCGCCCGGGTGACCGTCACCGGGCGGGATCACCGTGTCTAGTCCTCATCGGAGTGACTCTCAGTAGCCCATCGGAATGACTTCGGACCAAGGTCCCACGGACATGCCGGGCAGGGTGCATGCTCCATGAGGGCCGTATGGCCCACGTCATACTCCTGGAGGAGAACCCATGCGCACGTCTCTCTTGTCCCGCTCGGTGATCGCAGTCGCGACACTGGGCATCGGTTCGGCCGCCCTGGCCGTCACTCCCGCCACCGCCGCGACCGCCTCAGGCGTCACCCGCGACCAGGTCCTGACCGTGGTCAACGGCATCCGCGCCGCTGAGGCTTCCAACGACTACATCGTTCCGGCAGATGTGTCCCGCGCCCTCCGTGCCCTGGTGTACAAGACGTGCGACATCGTGTCCGACGAGGACGAGGGAGCCGAAATCCGCGACGTCCAGCCCCTGACCGCCGGCGACGACGCGCAGGGCGTGCTCGTGACCGCGCGCGTCTACCGCAACTTCTCCAACACCGCCGACTGCACCTTCGTCGCCGTGGCCACCTCCGACACGTCTTCCGCGCTCAGCGGCACTGCCACCGTCAAGGGCACGCGGAACTTGTTCGACGAGGCGACCGACAGCTACGTCCCGACCCCGGTCACGCAGACGACGGCCCTGTCGGGCGACGCCTACACGTCGCCGGTCATCATCACTCCGTCGTACAACAACGACTACCTGTACGACACCTCCGCCGCGGCTGCCGGCAATGCCACGAAGACGACCGAGGTCGCCGTCTCCAAGCATGTCAAGGACAAGAAGACCAAGTCCGAGAAGAAGAAGGCCAAGGCCAAGTACGAGAAGAAGATCAAGTCGATCAAGAAGTCCTACGCCAAGGCGCTCGACAAGGCCGGCAAGAGCAAGAGCAAGAAGGCCGCCGCCAAGAAGGCTTACAAGGCCAAGCGCGCTGCTGCAAAGGCCGCGTACAAGTACGCGATCGCCGGCTACAAGATCGTCAAGAGCACCAACAAGGTCGTCGACGTGCGTCCGTTCTCGATCGCCACGCCGGTCGAGCCGGAGGAGCAGATGGACGTCCAGTCGCTGCTCTGAACAAGCAGTAGTCCCGCATCGCACCTCGATCCCGCCCAGAGCACTTGCTCCGGGCGGGATCGTTGCGTTCTGGCACGGCGAAGCAGGCCGCAGCCAGGCCGACTCACCGGACGCGTCGCCCTCTCGACCAGCCATGAGTCAGTGATCAGGGACCACGTGTTCGCAGGCAGTTTCCGCGAAAACGTCTCGCCAAGGCACATGGTTCGCCACCATGAATCGTCGGCATCTCTGGTCGACCGAGCCCCGGAGGAGAATTCATGCGCCCGTCCACCCTGACCCGATCGGCGATCGCGCTCGCGTCGCTCGCCCTCGGATCGACTGTCCTGGCTGCCGCACCGGCCACTGCCGCCACGCCGTCCGGCATCACCCGTGACCTCGTGCTGACCGCCGCCAACGAGATGCACCAGGCCTACCCGCCGAACTCCCCCGGACTGAAGGCCATCGTGGCCATCTTCAACCGCGGCTGCAATGTCGACTTCGACAACGGCGAGTTCGTCATCCCAGATTCCGTGCAGGCCATCCCGATGACCGCAGGCAGCAGCGCGGACGGGCTCATCGCCTTCGCGACGATCTACAACGCTTTCGAGTCGAGTGCCCGTGACTGTCGGGTGGGCGTCGTCGCGGCCACCTCTCCCGATCGCAACCTCAGCGGCACGGCGACCCTGACGGTCACGATCAACGGCGTGCCATCGACGACCACCACTCCCCTGTCGGGCGACGTCACTGCCACCATGCCCATCTCCGCTGCACCCGGAAACTTCTCGGGCCTTCCCGCGTTCTCCGCGTCCGGCAGTGCAGTGAAGACGACCGCGGTCAAGACCACCACCAAGGTCAAGGACAAGAAGACGAAGGCCGAGAAGAAGAAGGCCAAGAAGACGTACACACAACGACTCAAGGCGGCCAAGAAGTCGTACCAGAAGGCTTTGAAGAAGGCGGGCAGCAGCAAGAGCAAGAAGTCAGCTGCGAAGAGGACTTACTCGGCGAAGCGATCGTCCGCGAAGACGACGTACCGCTACGCCATCGCCAACTACAAGATCGTCACCCGGACGACCCAACAGACCGACAGCAGCCCGTTCGCCATCTCGCTGCTCCTGTTCTAACCGCCGCGACACCACACCCAGGTCCCGCACGGAGCCCCCAGCCCCGTGCGGGATCGCTGCGTCTGCAACCCGGTGGGGGATTCGAGAAAGCATTTCTCCGAAAACAGTGACATAGGTCCCGCCGAGTCGGCAGAATGAGGCGCCGGTCCCGATCGGTACTCCTCACTCCCATTCAAGGAGAACCATGCGTACATCCCTGTTGTCCCGCTCGGTGGTCGCAGTCGCGACACTGGGCATCAGCTCTGTCGCGCTTGCCGCCGTCCCCGCCTCGGCGGCAAGCCCGTCCGGCGTCACACGTCAGCAAGTCCTCTCCGTCCTGGACATGTTCCGTGCCGGGACGGCGGGCGACTTCGATGATCTCGAAGATCTCGAGAACATCCAGGATTCCGTTGCCGGCATCGTCTCGGCCGCGTGTGGCGTGCAGATCGATCCGGAGTCGAACGACTCCTTCCTCAGGGACGCACGGCCGATCCTCGGCAAGCGGGTTGAAGGACTGTTGATCACGGCCTTCGTCGACCACGATCCAGATGACGAGACCAACGCCGAGGAACCGTGCACCTTCGGCGTCCTCGCCACGTCCGACGACAACGCCACGCTGGTCGGCGAGGCGACCATCGGATACACACCGGACCCGCCGGAGGACGACGACCAGTCGGACCGAGCCGCACCGGCCGAGATCCCCGCACCCCTGACCTCGACGCTCTCCGGCGACGTCTTCACCTCCCCGGTCCTGAACCACACGGCGGACGGCCAGTCGATCTATCGGTCGGTGACGTTCACGGCGAACGGCACGACCACCACGACGACGAGCGAGACGACCACCACGACCACGACCGTGGCCAAGAAGGTCTGGGACAAGAAGTCCACGTCCGAGAAGAGGTCGGCCAAGAAGAAGTACGTCAAGCGCCTGAAGGCCGCGAAGGCGACGTACCAGAGAGCACTCGGCAGGGCGAACGGCGACGCCACCAAGAAGGCCGCGGCCAGGCAGGCCTACCGCACGCAGCGTGCCGCCTTCGCCACGAGCTACAAGTACGCGACCTGGAACTACCGGTACGTCAAGCGTCCGGCGACCACGAGCGCCACCAGGACCGGGACCGACAGCCGCCCGTTCAGCGTGAAGAGCCGTACCATCCCGTCCCCCACCTGACAGGCCACCCTCGCGGGTGCGAGGGAGAAAGGATCTTTCTGCACGTAGTGACATAGGTCCCACCGACTCACCAGAATGACATACCGGTCTCTTGACCGTTCACTCCTCACTCCCATTCAAGGAGAACCATGCGTACATCCCTGTTGTCCCGCTCGGTCGTCGCGCTCGCGACACTGGGCATCAGTTCCGCCGCGCTTGCCGCCGTCCCCGCCTCGGCGGCAAGCCCGTCCGCGATCACCCGCCAGCAAGTCCTCGCCGTCATGGACGCCTTCCGCAACGAGGCGGCGGGCAACTGGGACGATCTCGAAGGATTGAAGTCGGCCCAAAGGGCTCTCTTCGGCATCACCTCGACCGTGTGCGGCGTGCAGATCGACGCGGAGCAGTACGACTACTACCGGGGTGAGGCACGACCGATACTCGCCAAGCAGGCCGAGGGCTTGCTGGTCAGCATCGACGTCAGCCAGTTCTCCGACGATCAGAGCGCGGGGTACCGACTGTGCAGCTTCGCGGTCCTGGCAGCCAGCGAGGACGGTGCGACGCTCGGCGGCCAGGCGACCATCGGGTACGTCCCGGTGCCGCCGGCCCCGCCCACGCCACCCGGCGAGGAGGATCCGTCGGAGCAGCCGGCGCCAGTGGCACCACCGGCTCCTGTGACAACGACACTCTCCGGTGACGTCTTCACGGCGCCGGTCCTGAACTTCTCCTCCGAGGACCAGTTCGACTGGATCGGTGTGTCGTTCGCGGCGGACGGCACGGCCACGACGAAGACTCCGGCGCTCGTGACGAAGAAGGTGTGGGACAAGAAGTCCACGTCCGAGAAGAAGGCTGCCAAGAAGAAGTACGTCAAGCGACTGAAGGCCGCGAAGGCGACGTACAAGAGGGCACTCGGCAAGGCAAAGGGCGACACCAGCAAGAAGGCTGCGGCCAAGCAGGCCTACCGGAAGCAGCGCGCCGACGCCACGACCAAGTACAAGTACGCGATCTGGAACTACCGCTACGTCAAGGTCTCGGACACCAGGACCGACATCCGTCCGTTCACCGTCCGGGCCCGCACCGGCGGCAACCCGACCTGACGAACCTTCTTGAACCCGCCCGGAGCACCCGCTCCGGGCGGGTTCGTTGCATTTCGCGACGACTTCTCGCGAAACGGTGCGCTCGGGACCTAAGTCATGGATCATGGTCCCTACCGCCACCCGCGGCCTCGTCCCTTGGGAGATGGACGATCACAGGTCCCGCGTGGCTTCATTCCATGGGAGAAGAATGAATCGATCCTTCGTGCGTCGGTCCGTCGCGGCCGCCGTCATCGCACTGGTGAGCGGACTGCTCGCCGTCCCGGCCTCGGCCGACGACCTCGACGAGGACGCCGTCGCCGTCCAGCAGTGTGGTGCCGGCGCGGAGTTCTACGACGTCGACGCCATGGAGTACGCCGATCGGGCCGAGGTGGCTCTGTACGTCTACGGCCTCAGCCCGGACGAGAACGGGGCCCCGACGCAGCTGTGCTCGTTCGCGATCGTCTCGACCGACGAGGACGCGACGCTCGACGGCACCTGGTCGCTCAGCGTCGGCTCGGCTGCTCGCGGGGGTGCCGTCTCGGGCTCCACGATCGCGACCGAGGCCGTGACCGTCCCTGCTGGTGGCAACCCTGTCGCCGTGTTCGCCGCGAGCGGCCAGCAGCAGGCGGTCGACGTCGACAAGCCGTCCGCCGGCGAGAAGAGGGCCGCGAAGAAGAAGTACGACCTGGCCAAGAAGAAGGCCAAGAAGGTCTACAAGAAGGCCGGCAAGACCAAGAAGGCGAAGAAGGCGATGGCCAAGAAGCTCAAGAAGGCCAAGCGCTCCTACACGTCCGCCGTCACCACGACGAGGACCGTCACCCAGCGGCCCTACTCGCTGCACCTGCAGTTCGCGATCGAGCAGGAGTAGGACGGCGCTCAGCGCCGCGTGGCCTCGATGATGACCCGCTCGGCGCCCTCCGTCAGAGAGATGCCCGCGTCGCGGGCGATCTCCTGGAGGGCGTCGTAGGCGTCAGCCATGCCGATCTGGTGCACGTACGCCAGGACGCCCTTGGCCTGCTCGATCAGGATCCTGCTCTGCAGGGCCTGCTCCATGCGCTCGACAGCCATGCTGACGGTGACGCCGTCGGAGTGGATGACCAGCAGGATCGCCAGGTCGGCGAAGGCCTGGAGCGTCACCCGCTCCGCGTGGGTGAAGGCTGCCTCGCCGCGCCGGAACACGGCCACGGCACCCAGGGCCGTCCCGTTCCAGCGCAGCGGGCAGGCCAGGACCGACCGGAAGCCCGAGGTTCCCATCGCGGCCGCGAGCTCGGGCCAGTCGGCCTTGATCTCCTCGAGTCCTGACACCGCCACGTGCTCGTTGCGGAGACAGGCGGTGACACCCGGGCCGGTGATGGTCTGCGTCTCGAACAGTGCCAGGTCGTCCTCGGTGTGGGACGACGCCGACAGCACCTCGAAGCGTCCCGACAGACCCGCGGCGACGATGCCACACGCCTCCACGTCGAGCGCCGAACGGATGCCCGTCAGCATGCCGGCCAACGTTCCGGAGATGTCGTGCGGCGCGACGAGCGACGCCGAGACGTCGGCCAGCGCGCGGATGGCCTCGTCGCCCACGCGGCTACTCATCGCTGTCCGAGAAGTCGACCTTGCGGGCCACCACGTCGAGCGCGAGCGTGTGCAGGTCGACGTTCTGCGAGAACGCATGGGCCTGGAGCAGCGCGAGCGCGTCCTCGGGCGAGATCTTCAGCTGGGCGGTGACCATGCCGGTGGCCTGGTGGATCTCGGCGCGCTCCGTCCACTCACCGCTGACGAGCGGCGGGGTCGGGGTGATGGTCTCGCGCAGCAGCGCGGAGCCCACGGTGTCGGCGATGAACTGGACGGCGGGCTGCTCGTGGGCGAGGACGCCCGACTCGCGATGCAGCGTGAGGACGCCGACGACGACCTCGAGGGGACGCATCGGGACGACCCAGTAGTTGCCGCGGATCACGTCGCGCTCGGCCACGACCGAGAGCGTCGACCACATGTCGAGCCCGCGCTGGTCGACCTGGACGAAGATCGCCCGGCCGCTGGCGGCCACGTCGTCGGCCGGACCCTCGCCGGCGAGCTCCTGCAGGTGGTCGAACCGTTCCGTGGACAGGCCGGTCGACCAGAGGCTGTTCCACCGTCCGTTGAGCAGCTTGATGGCGAGCGACGCGGCATCGGCTCCCAGCGTCTGGCGGGCAGCTTCGCACAGCCGGTGGGCGGGGCCCGGCCCGGGCGCCATCGCGGACAGGTGAGCAGCGAAGGTGGCAAGGACCTCCGGGCTGCGTTCCATCGTCATGACTCTCCACGTAGGTCCACGACAACTGACGCCCGGCTCCATGGCGAGCCGGTCGCATCGGGGGGACTGGTGCCCACAGTCTCGCACCGACCGCGCGGAGAGTCACGTACTGACGACGAGGGAGATCACTAGGCTGTCGGCATGCCTCTCGGAGCGGACAGCGAAGTCGGACGCCTGCGCACGGTCATGCTCCACCGTCCCGGCCCCGAGCTGGGCAGGTTGACGCCGCGCAACAACGATCAGCTGCTGTTCGACGGCATCCCCTGGCTGGGGCGAGCACAGGACGAGCACGACACGTTCGCGCAGGCCCTGCGTGACCACGACGTCGAGGTGCTCTACCTGACCGACCTGCTGACCGAGACGCTCACGATCGAGACCGCCCGCCAGGAGATCATCGCCAGCACGCTCAAGGGCCTGTTCGTCGGCCCGAGCCTGCAGGAACGCATCGCGACCTTCCTCCAGGACGCCCATCCCGACAAGCTGGCCGAGACCCTCATGGCGGGCCTGCGCAACGACGAGATGTCGCTGTCCGGAAGCGTCGCCAACCGCCTGATGCAGCCCGAGGACTTCCTCATCAACCCGCTGCCGAACCTGCTGTTCACCCGCGACTCGTCGGTGTGGTTGCGCGATCGCGTCGCGGTGACGAGCCTCGCGATGCCCGCGCGCGTCCGCGAGACGCAGCTGACCGGCCTGATCTACACTCACCACCCGCGCTTCGCCGGCACCCCGATCGTCCACGGGCCGCACCTCGAGCACCTCGAGGGTGGGGACGTCCTCGAGCTCTCCCCCGGCGTCATCGCGGTCGGCATCGGTGAGCGGACGACGCCCGCCGGCCTCGAACGCTTCGCCCGCCAGGTGCTGACCGATGACCTCGCGCACACCGTGCTCGCGGTGCCGATCGCGCAGGAGCGCGCCACGATGCACCTCGACACGATCGTGACGATGGTCGACGTCGACACCGTCGTGATCTACCCCAACATGGCGGACGCTCTCCGGGCCGTGCCCCTGACCTGGGACGACGGATTCGTCATCGGGCAGGAGACGACGTTCTTCGCCGCCGCGGCCGCCGCGATGGGCATCGAGACCCTGCACCAGATCGACACGGGTCTCGACCCCGTCACCGCCGAGCGGGAGCAGTGGGACGACGGCAACAACACGCTGGCGATCGACGCCCGTCTGGCCGTCGCGTACGAGCGCAACGAGCAGACGAACGCCCGGCTCGAGGAGCACGGCATCGAGGTCATCACGATCAGCGGTGACCAGCTCGGCTCCGGCCGCGGCGGCCCCCGCTGCATGTCCTGCCCGATCGACCGCGACTGACCCCCCACGGGCAAGATGTGGGCACGTAACAGGCTCGTCGAGCCGATTCGGCCCCGTCACCTGCCCACATCTTGGGCTTGTTACGTCAGGCGGGTCAGCTCGTCGTCGGTCAGCTCCAGGTCGAAGGACTCCGCCAGGGCCTGCACCTGGTCGACCGTGCGGGCGCTCGCGATGGGCGCCGCGACGGTCGGCTGCTGACGGAGCCACGCCAACGACACCGCGGTGACGCCGACCCCCCGGGCGGCCGCGATCTCGTCGAGGACGCCGAGCAGTGCCACGTTGCGCTCGTCGTCGAGGTACGCGGAGGCCTTGTCGGAGCGGTTGGAGTCCACCGGCGTCCCCGGCCGGTACTTGCCGGTCAGGAAGCCCGACGCCAGCGAGAAGTACGGCAGCTCCACCAGGGCGAGCTCGGCGACCGTCGGCGCCAACGTGTCGGCGTAGTCACGCTCGACGAGGTTGAACTGGTCCTGCGCGACCGTGAACCGCGCCTGCCCGGCGCCGTCCGCCACCGCCACGGCGCTCTTCAGCCGCGCGGCGTCGAAGTTGGACGCCCCCGCCTCGAGGATCTTGCCGGCCCGCACGAGCTCGTCGAAGACGCCGACGTACTCCTCCTGCGGGACGTCGGTGTCGTCGCTGTGGGCGTAGTAGAGATCGAGGTGATCGGTCTGCAGCCGAGCGAGCGACTCGTCGACCGCCGCGCGCACGTTGTCGGGCGACAGGCCGGGCCGGTCGGGCAGCGCGAACACCTTCGTCGCGACGACGACGTCGTCACGACGGCCGCGGCTGGCGAGCCAGTCGCCGATGATCCGCTCGGAGTCGCCGCCGGTGTTGCCCGGCGCCCAGATCGAGTAGACGTCCGCGGTGTCGATCGAGCGTCCGCCGGCCTCGACGAAGGCGTCGAGCACTGCGTGGCTCTCCTCGGGCGAGGAGGTCCAGCCGAAGGTGTTGCCGCCGAGAACAAGAGGTCCGAAGTCAAGGTTGGTCATATCTGGTTCAACCACGACGAACCTGAGCAATTCCTGCCCGTCCGATGACGGGCTCCATTCTCAGCGAACGGTCAGACGGTGACCTGCCGGCTGATGAGTGCCTGACGGGCGGACCGCTGCTCGCCGGTCAGCGGGCTGTCGTCGGCGAGGGCGTCGGCGAGGCGGGCGGCGAGCTCGACCGCCGGCTTCTCGAGGGCGTCCGCGTCGTGCTCGAACTCCCACACCGGCACGAGCAGCCCGTGCGCGCGGAAGTGACCGATGAGCTTCGTGCCCTCGCCGAGGGTGTCGTCACCGGCCGCGTGCAGGCGGGCCAGCGCGTTGAGCAGGGTCGTCTCGTCGTGCGTCATGACCCAGCGCAGGAAGCGCTGCGGACCCATCTCGGTCCAGTACGCGCCGTCGACGGAGCTCAGGTGCACCGTCGGCGCGATGGTGTCGTTGGCCTCGGCCAGCGCCTCCGCGACGCCCTCGGACTCGTCGACACCCTCGATCCAGTAGTCGAAGCCGTCGTGGACCTCGACCTCGAAGCCGGACGCCGGGTCGATGATGTCCTGCAGGCGCGGGCCGACCCCGGGATCGGTCATCCGCACCGGGTTGCCGGGCTCGGTCGTGCGGGCCAGGTCGATGACGTGCGCGAGGTCGCGGCTGATGTCGCCGAAGTTGTGGGCGACCTGCAGGCCGATCCAGGTCTCGCCGTCGATGCGTTGGATGCCGGCACCGTTGCCCGGGAGCATCGAGCACACCCTGACCGTCTCGCCGGTCGTCAACGTGATCGTCGCCGAACCGGCGGGGACGAACTCACGCAGCGCGACCCAGTCCTCCTCGTTCGGGAGTCCTTCGAAGGTGCGCACCACGAAGGGCATGCGTTCCTTCTTGGCGGCCTTGGTCTTGTTTCGCGACTTCTTGCCCATAGCGGGCGAGTCTAACGGGCGGCGGTCAGTGGTTCGCGAGGGCGAGCTCGGCGTTGACCCGGGTGCCCGCCGACATGTCGACCCACCAGCGGTCGGCGACGCGGTTGATGATCGAGAGGCCACGTCCGCTCAGCGAGTCCTCGTCGAAGTCGACCGGCTTGAGGTGCCCGCCGACGCCGGCGTCGAGGACGCTCAGCTCGAGGAGGCTGCCGCTGATCGACCACGAGATCTCGATCGTCCCGTCGTGACCCGGAACGCCGTGGCTGACGGCGTTGGCGATCATCTCGCTGATCACGATGAGCGCGTCGTCGATGACGCCGTTGGACGCGCGCTGCATGGTCAGGAACGCGGCGAGCTTGGTGCGGGCGATGCCGGGCGTGGACGGCGCGAAGGGCAGACGCACGGTGTCGTGTGCCAACATCCCATCACCGCCTTCCGTGACTGCCGGTACCCATGAAGTTGCCATTTCAAGCAGATGCGCCATCCATGACATCACGGAACTGGCGCTCGTATGGTCCAAACTAACTACATCAGGGGGTTCATTGCTACCTCTGTGAGAGAAAAGACCCCGTTCCACGCGTGAATTCGTCGCGAGAGAGCATGAACACATGACTGATCCGAGCATTCCGACCACCGACGTGCACGCCATCCCCGCGTCGATCCCCGACGATCTCGTCGTCCTGGACGTCCGCGAGCAGCACGAGTGGGACGCCGGGCACATCGACGGCGCGATCCACATCCCCCTGGGCCAGATCCCGGCCCGGGTCGGCGAGCTCGACCCGTCGGTGCCGACCCTGGTCGTGTGCCACCTCGGCGGCCGCTCGGCCCGCGCGACGCAGTGGCTGCACGCGCAGGGCCATGACGTCACCAACGTCGACGGCGGCATGGAGGCCTGGGAGCAGGCGGGGCGCCCGGTCGTCCCCTGACGCCGTCCCGCGCTGCCCGGGCCGACACCGCGGCCGGCAGCATGGCGTCACGGCCGCTGGTTCCAGCCCTCCGGGAGCTCGCCCGGGTACTCGGGGGTGCCGGGACTCAGTGACGGTGACGGCTGGACGACGGGTGGCGCCGGCGCGTGCTGCGGAGGCAGCGAGTACCCCGGAGGGGGCGCGTACGCCTGTGGCGGCGCGTACCAGACCATCGCGTAGGGCGGCGGCGGCCACATCGGGGCCTGCGGCGGTGGCGGCAGCGGGATGGGGTCGCGCGTCGTCCGGATGCCCGTCCGGCGCGCGGCCCACTCGACGATCACCAGCAGCAGGACGCTCGAGATCACGGTCGGCAGGACGTCGATCGGCCCGTAGCTCGAGCCGCCGTCCGTCTCGACCATGCCGAGGGCGTCGAGCACGAACAGCACGACGTTGTTGGCCGCATGCGCCGCGATCCCCGCCTCGAGCCCCCCGGTGCGGATCGTCAGGATCGCCGCGGTGAGGCCGAACAGGCCGACGTCGACCAGGCCCCACAACTCGTACGCGTGACCAGCCACGAACAGCGGGGTCGTGACCAGGATCGGCAGGATCGCGAAGCGCGACCACGAGCCCACGAGCTGCATCAGGTACCCGCGGAACAGGTACTCCTCGGCCGCCGACTGGAACGGGACGATCAGCAGCACCAGCAGGATCGCCCAGACGACGTGCGAGTCGATGCCGACGGGGGCGCTGACGTCGTCCGGCGCGACGATCTCGCTCACGATCAGCGACCCACCGATCGTGGCGATCGAGACGCCGGACGCGATGAGAGCCGCAAGACCGAGCCAGCGCCAGCGCAGGTGCCCGGCGACCGACGACAGGTACCCGACGGGTCGCGGGCCGACCGCGAGGACGCCGAGGAGCACCGCCGGGATCAGGACGACGAGGCTCAGCATGTCGAGCACGAAGAAGTCGAGGTGGCGCAGGTCGAGGTCGCCGACGGCATCGAACCAGTCGTCGAGCGAGGTGCCGGAGTCGGACACCGCGAACCAGACCGCCGCGCCCGCGATGATCAGGATCGTCAGGCCGAGGTACGCCGCGAGGATCACCAGCGCAGCGACCGGCAGCTTCCACCACCCGTAGGCCGGCGTCTCGCGCGCGAGCCGGTGGTACCGCGTGCCGGTGCTGCGCCTGGCCATGGGGCTCCTCACGTCATGAGAGCAGCAACGCCACCGGGCCGAGGCCCGGTGGCGTTGACGAAGTCGAGCGGTGGTCCTACTTGGCGGCGGCCTTGAGGCGCGAGCCGACGCTGACCTTCACGCCGAAGCCGGCGGGGATGTCGATCGTCTCGCCGGTCGAGGGGTTGCGCCCCGTGCGAGCGGCACGCGCGACGCGCTCGACGGACAGGATGCCGGGGATCGAGACCTTTTCGCCCTTGGCGACTGAGTCGAGGAGGATCTCGCTGAAGGACGAGAGAACCGCGTCGGCTTCGGCCTTGCTGGTGCCGGCCTTCGAAGCGAGGGCAGCGACGAGGTCGTTGCGTGAGATAGCCACAAAAGCTCCTTGTGAGT
>Ga0247730_1000026_pt1 | contig 182073 bp, 128 predicted proteins | sample UWRJL073202C2_FD_180959 | JGI IMG/M metagenome (GOLD analysis project Ga0247730, IMG submission 180959) | Plant litter microbial communities from Arlington Agricultural Research Station in Wisconsin, United States - UWRJ-L073-202C-2 | ecosystem: Environmental > Terrestrial > Plant litter >... | reverse complement strand
CTGATCTAACCCAAAATGTTTTCATTATAGTCTGGCAAAAAAGAGGTTTCTTAAAAGATGAAGGTATGATGAAGCACTATCTTTTGAGGGCGGCAAAATTGGAGGCATTGAACTTTAACAGGCAGCAAAAAACAAGAGGAGATAAGCTAATAGAGTTCCATGCTTTAAACGCTCCCGTTTCTGGCCTGAACACTACCGAAGACGATGTGTTACAGCGGGAGACCAATCAGCTGCTCCAGCAAAATATTTCTAAGTTACCTCTAAAATCACAAGCCATATTTAAAATGAGCATCTACGAGGGTTTGGATAATGATACGATTGCCGATCAATTACAGATGGGCCGTAAAAATGTAGAATATCATCTCTATAAAGCAATCCGCTTTATCAAATCAAAAATCTTATAAGTTTTTTCCATTCCTCTTTAGGAAAAATTACTTCCCAAACAGTATACTAATAATTGGACTGAATAGATCTGGTTATTTTGAATATGAAAATAGATGAAAAGTTGCTCGATGCCTATTACCAGGGGAAGTGCAGCGAACAGGAGCGAAAAATGGTGGAAGACTGGTTTAAGGAAGAGGATTACGCTAACTACCACCCGGAAATAGAAGAACACCTGCAGGCTGAACTTTGGAGTAAAATAAACAGCCGCGTACAACCTAAATCATATCGGTTATTCTATTGGTCTGCCGCGGCAGCATGTATTGCATTTATTTGTATCGCTTTCTATGGTTTGCAATTTCGTAATAAAGGAGAGAAAGATTTACAGTTCGCAAGGGTAGAAACAGCTAAAGGGCAACGTGCCAGGGTTGTTTTACCGGATGGTACAGTTGTTCATTTGAATGCCAGCTCCTCTTTGCGATATCCACCTCATTTCGGCAATACACGTCGCGTTGAACTCACTGGTGAAGCCTTTTTTGATGTGGTTAAAATGCCGTCAAAACCATTTATTATCAGGGGCAAAACAACAGAAACATGTGTCCTTGGTACTTCTTTTAATTTGGTGGAGCGGTCAAATGTGCGAAATCTTACAGTGTTGACTGGGAGAGTGAGTTATCAGGAGGTAAATACACAGAAAATGATGATCGTTACGCCAAATGAGCAGGTGGCAATTAACAACAACGGTAGTTTTGAAAAAAGAATGGTCTACGCCAAAAAGTATATTGCTTGGAAAGAGGGCAAAATCTTATTTGATAACAATACTATGGCAGAAGTTGCCGCGACGCTCGAAAATTGGTATGGGGTTAAGATCACTATCGCAGATAAACGTTTGGCAAATGAGTCTTTTACCGGGCAGTTTGAAAAACCACAACTAGGGGAGATATTACAAACAATTGGTTTTGCACTTAAATTCAAATACACGCGTAACGAGGGTAACATCGTAATTAATCCCGAATAAAAACTGACTAACAAATACAATAAGACTCGGTATTCCTTGGCGGGATAAATACCGAGTCGTTAAATAACCTCAATCAATTAAAATTAAATAACTTTTACAAAAGTATGAATCAATTTTTGCATTTCGCAGGTCTGCGAAATAAGAAACCTCTTTTAATCCTTGTTACACTTCTTGGCCTTTTTCAGTTAACTGCTTACGCACAGGACAATATTTTAAAGCGCCGCCTAACCGTTTCGCTAAAACAAGTTACACTAAGTGATGCATTACTTCAGATCGGTGACGCTGCCGGTGTTCAGTTTTCCTATAGTAACCACCAGATTGACAGCCGTAAATTAGTGAATATTTCCGTTCAGCAAAAAACAATAGAGGAGACATTGGACTTGCTTTTTGGAGGACAGCTGGATAAAGTACAGGTTAAAGGAAATCAAATTACCTTGCGTACGAAAGCCAGGCTACAGGATATACAAGTAACGGTGTTGCAGGATACGGCAGAACCGCTGCCTTCTGCTACCATTTCGGTGGATGGAAAACCGGTGGTCCAGTCTGATAATAATGGTATCGCGCATTTTAAAATACCAGTTGGCAGACATCACCTATCCGTTACTTCGCTTGGTTACGAACAGCAAATAAAGGAAATAAACGTACAGGATGGCAAAAATGCAGATCTGATAGTTAAACTGCTTACTGATCAATCTAGTTTGCAAACGATAGAAGTTGTAGGGCGTAAAGAAAGCAGCTACCGTAATTCCAATACTTTCAGTGGTACCAAAACTGATATGACGTGGAAGGAAGTGCCCCAGGCGATCAGTTATGTAACTAAAGAAACAATCGATGATCAGTTAGTTTTTAAAGTGAACGAAGCGATCAGGAATGTAAGTGGTGTCAGCCAGTCTACAAGTAACAATAGAAGTTATGTAATACGTGGTTTTGAAGCTACCAGCAAACTGATTAACGGACAACGGGTAGTAACTGAAATACGGTCGCAGACAATGTTGACTAATATTGAAAGGATAGAGGTGTTAAAGGGGCCAACATCTGCCTTGTATGCAAATTCTGACCCGGGAGGAACGATTAACCTGGTAACAAAAAAGCCTTTAACAGAGTCACGTAAATCAGTACAGTTTGCTACTGGGAGTTTCAATACGAACAGACTTTCTTCCGATTTCACCGGACCGATGAATAGTGATAAAACTTTGCTGTACCGGCTCAATCTGGCTTATCAGGATGGAGATTCCTTTCGTGCTTTACAGGGAGGGAAATATACTGTGATAGCGCCTTCATTCTCTTTTTTACCGAGCGAAAAAACACGTGTCAATATTGAGTTTCTCTACCAGATGAACGACACTAAATTTGATCGCGGTCAGCCTATATTTGGTGCCAACACCCAGGAAGATTTGTATACTACACCCATTTCTTTTGCCATAGGAAAAAGAAATGACTTTGCAAAAGAGCTGTTTATGAATGCAAACATCTCGATACAGCACAAGTTTAGTGAGAAGGTTACTTTCAACACCGCGTTCACAAGATCTATGTATGACGAGGATTTATTGGAACACCGTACTGCAAATGGCTATGGAGTTGATGCAGATGGCAATGAATTGCCCGACATGATAGCTATGCAAGCTTATCGTCGTCAGGCGAAAAACAATGTAGATAATTTAAGTACCTATTTCAATATCAAATTAACCTCAGGCCCATTACAGCATACCATGCTAGTAGGGTATGATTATATCCAGGAGGTTTTTCCACTTTATAACGCTACTGACAGGGCAAGGGGATACTTAAGCGCCGATAAAAGTCGCGTGTACAACAGTTACGATCCAGCTAACAGGGGTAGGTACCTTATTGTAAATAATATGCCGGTGCCCAATGTACCGCATTTTGACTTGAAAAATCCGGATTATGGTTTGGCATCAATGACCAATTATATTGTAGAAGCTGTAGCGCCTGATCCAAGAAAATATTACCTCAATGGTTTCTATGTACAAGACCAAATCAAATGGGGAAAATTCCAAACACTTTTAGCTATCCGGAGAGAGTATTATACAGATATCCTTAACTACGGACAAAACGCTCCGGAAAATATAACACAGAGTGCTTTTATACCAAGATTAGGGCTTACCTATACACCTAACGAGATCATTAGTATATATGGTAATTTCGCGAAAGGCTATCAGCCGCAAAGCGCAGGTACAATAGGGGACCAGGAATTGTATGGTGGCCCATTTGACCCACTCACAAGCAGGATTTTTGAGCTGGGAGCCAAGTTTGATCTGTTTTATAAAAAGCTATCTGTAAGCACTGCAGTATATGATATTACTCAGAATAACATCCTGGTTAACGCTTTTGATTTGGTTAACCCAGATATGCTTAGGCAAATTGGTAAACAGCGGGCACGTGGTTTCGAAATGGATATCTATGGAAATATATTACCCAACCTTACCCTCACCGCCGCATTTTCTTATAATGTAGCCAAGATTTTAGAAAGTGAAGTCCCTGCAGAGGTCGGCGCCACCATGCCAAATGCCCCAAGAAGTCAGGGCAATATCTGGGCGAAATACAGTATCGACCGGGGTACCTTAAACGGGGTGGGACTAGCATTAGGTGCCAATTACGCGACTAAGCGAAATATGACAAATATGAGTGACATTAAATTACCTGCTTATGTAGTGGCAAATGCTGCGGTTTATTATCAAGTAGATAAGTTTAAGTTCACCTGTACCTTCAATAACATATTTGATGAAACATATTGGGTGGCGGGAGAGAATTTTACCAGGTTGTTTCCTGGAACCCCAAGCAACTACCTGGTTAGCCTGGGCTATTTGTTTTAATCGCTAATTGAAGTCTTGATCACAGTTGTAGCAATAAGAAACTATAAACAAGCAGGAATCTGTATTAATAATGTTAATAAAACGTTTTAGTACTTTTAAATTGCTACAATTGTGTTATAAAAATCAATTCACAATGAACCGATACGGAACACATCTTTTCCTCACTGTAATTTCTTCAATATTATTTACCAGCACGTTTGCCCAACCGCATTTAAGTCCTAAAGACGGAAAAGGGTACCGTGAAACACCCGCCAGAATAAATGATCTTGTAGATACGAAGCTCGATGTAAAATTTGATTACCAGAAATCTTACCTGTACGGGAAGGAATGGGTAACTATTAAGCCGCATTTTTATGCAACAGACTCGCTTAAGCTAGATGCAAAAGGAATGGATATTCAGCAGATAGCAATGGTAAAGGCGGGCAAGCTTGTTCCGCTGAAGTACGTTTATGAAGATAGCCTTAAACTGAATATCAAGCTGGATAAAATGTATAAAGGTGGTGAGCAATATGTGGTGTTCATTGCTTACACTTCAAAGCCTGATTTGCTGCATGACAAACCAGGCCAGAAGTTGGATGGCAAGGGTCTGTATTTTGTAAACCCAAGAGGTACTGAAGCAGATAAACCCACCCAAATCTGGACGCAGGGTGAAGCTGTAGCTTCCTCGTGCTGGTTTCCTACGATTGATGAACCGGGACAAAAAACTACGCAGCAGCTACGCATGACTGTGCCTGCAAAGTATACAACGCTTTCTAATGGATTACTGATTACCCAGAAAACTAATGCCGATGGTACACGCACAGATACCTGGAAACAAAAGTTGGCACATTCGCCGTACCTGTTTATGATGGCAATAGGGGATTTTAAGATTTATAAGGATAAATGGCGCAATAAGGAAGTCAATTATTATATGGAGCCTAAATATTTCCCTTATGCAAAAGCGGTATTCGGACAAACACCAGAGATGATGGAGTTTTTTTCTAAAGCACTGGGGGTAGACTTTCCATGGGAAAAATATTCGCAGGTAGTGGTAAGGGATTATCCCCTTGGTGCGATGGAAAACTCATCAGCTACGCTTCTAGGCGAATACGTACAGAAAAGTCCGTGGCAACTGGTAGATGATCCAAATGGTACAGGTGGTACAACGATCGCACATGAACTGTTCCACCAGTGGTTTGGCGATTTGGTAACTTGCGAGAGCTGGAGTAACGAAACGCTGAATGAGTCGTTTGCGGTATTTGGAGAAAAGTATTGGAATGAGAAGAAATACGGTAAAGATGATGGCGACGATAAGCGCTATGATGAGTTACAGGCTTATCTGAATAATAAGACAGCTCCAAACCAGAACCTGGTGCCTTTTTATTATTCTGATAGCGAAGGGATTAACGGTTCCAATATTTATGATAAAGGAGGCCTGGTATTACATATGATGCGTAATTACCTGGGTGATGAGGCTTTTTTTAAAGGCTTAGGTCTTTATCTTAAAAGTCGTTCTTTCAAAAGTGCCGAAGTACAAGACTTACGACTGGCGATGGAAGAAGTATCTGGCAAGGATATGAATTGGTTCTTTAACCAATGGTATTATGGTGCAGGCCACCCGATATTGGATATCACCTATAAATGGGACGAGGCAACTAAAACACAACGAGTATTTATCGCCCAAAACCAGCAAGGACAGATCTTTCAGTTACCGATAGCTGTTGAATTATATGTTGGCGGTAAAGCTGTGCGCCACCAGGTATGGTTAAGCCAGGCAAAAGATACGCTGACTTTTAAGTTGTCGGCAAAGCCAGATCTTGTTAATGTAGATGCAGAGAAGATCTTAGTCGCTCAAAAAACAGATCATAAAAACATGACTGAACTGACTTACCAATATTTGCATGCCCCGCTTTATATGGATAGGTTTGAGGCTTTCCAGGCCGCTGTAGATCAGCCAAAAACAGCAGAGGGTAAGCAGTTATTGATTGCTGCCTTAAATGATAAATATCACGGACTGCGCCTTAAAGCTATCCGGGCGATTAAAACAGAGGATAAAGAGCTGTCTACAGCAACTTTACCTATCCTGGCCGGACTTGCTAAAAACGATCCGAACTACCCGGTACGCGCCGCTGCAATAACGGTGTTGGGCAAAACGAAATCGCTGACTTACCAGGATCTATATCAATCAGCTTTAACGAGTCCTTCTTACACAGTACGTGCTGCTGCATTAACGGCTTTAAATGTAATAGCACCCGAGCAAGCTTTTAAAACGGCTAAAGAATTACAGCTAAAGGCAGAAGGCCCGGTAACATCAGCTATTGCAGGTGTTTATGCTACCAGCGGGGCAGATGCAGAATGGCCTTATGTGATAACAGCATTTAAAAAGGGCTCGGCACAAGAAAAAGTAAACAGTGCAATGGATCCGCTGCCAAAGTTAATCGGCAGGATGTCTAACCGTACTTATATCGCAGAGGGCATTAATAACATCCGCGATCTGGGTGTCACTTATAAAAGATATGGTGTAGCCGATAAATTAATCGCTTCGCTTAATGAAATCGAAAGTCAACGTAAAAAGCTGGAGGATAAACAATCAGCAGATTTGGCAGCAGGTGCAATTAAACAAATCAAAGATGCTAAAGAATAAATATTAATTAATGATAACCGGCTTGGCCAGCAAGCCGGTTATCATTAATTATTTATGAAAAGATCATTTTTATTCCCCTGCGCTGCTATAGCTACCGCATCCCATTCTTCCCAAGATCCAAGTTTCAAAATCCTCATAAATAGCCAGGCCTTCGGCCAATTTTAAGGACTCCTGACTGCCTAATTCGGTTGCAAAAGCGCCTGTTCTATAAATGTTACTCTAATGCCGAATGCTTTTACAGTTTTCGTAAGTACTGTAATGAAGGGTATTTGTCGCCAAGCAGTAAATTATAAATGCAGGCATCAGTTTCTTTCCGACTTCTTCCTTGTTACAAATAAAACGATAAAGCCCGTAGTGGTTGAAAATTAGCGTATTGCGTAGAATGTTTTTCAGGAATTTTTATATATTAGAAAAATATAAATTCAAAATTAGCTAGCATCATATTCTTCGTGAACCCTCTAAATTATTCTCAAACGCCTCATGAAAATTGCCGATCACTTCTCTGCGCTGCTTTACGCTTTCCGTACAAAACCAGATTTTAACATTAAAAGCTTACTTCGTTCAGCAGATTGCCATTGGCAAATCGCTTCCACCTGTCCGGATAAGTCTTATCTATTTGAACACGTTTATAGGTTCATGGCTACTAATTGTGCAGCAAGTATAGACGACCTCAATCTTGATGAATGTATCATTCTTGAACTCAAAACCGCTCATGCTAACCTTTATTTAAATGATAAACTGTTTAGATATCCTCATTCATTAGAGATAGCGGATAAAAAGCGTGCAGGTTTTTCGTTTGAGTATGACCGATCGGTACTTTCTCCAAAAATCATTTATGTGCCGCTAGCTCAAATTGGCCTTTTAAGTGCCGGTTTACGCTTTGATAAAGAAATCGACGCCAACGACCTTTTATCTGCAATACATAATATCAGGGTGATTAAAGATGGTACGCGCCCCTATATTCAAACTCAGATCAATACGCACCCTGCAGCACAGGAATCGAACGACAAGATTCTTCAATCTTTAAAAAGTATTTCCCTTTCAGACAAAAACAGCGTGCAACCCGGATATTTCCAATGGAAAATGCCCGATTATTTTTCCTACCTGTTAGGCAACTTAAATGATAAAGTCCACTATTTAAGTCCGCCCCGTCTGCAAGTACTCAGCTATATCCACCCGAAAGAAAAAAGCACCGACGAAAACCAAACCAAGTCATTGCTTTTCAGACTTGCCCGGGTATATTCTGAAAAGTATCATCCCTCTGATCAAGCATTAAAAGAATTGGATTGTTTCGAGCAGCCCTTTGAGGAAATCCATTATGCGGTTTTTAAGGAAGGGGCGGCAATACTGGCAAATGAGGACAGTGCAGGGGGCAATAAATTTATTAACGAGTATGGCAATAGGGTAGTCGAAAAGAGTTTAATATGGACCTGGTTTTTAGCAAACATCCAACATTATTCGTTAATTAATACAGCAGATCGGGTATCTCTTCGATATTCCACCGATCATAGTAAAGTGACTAATCTTCCAGAACTGGTGCAATCGATGTACAGCATACAAATCAAATGTATCTTCTCCCAGATCAGTCACCATAGCCACCACAATAAATTTTACAGGATGTGCTGTAACGCACTGGCTGTTCCTGCATTATTTGAAGAGATGAAGGTAGAAATATCCGACCTCAATAATTACATTGATACACTAGAAAGGAAAACCGCCATTGAGCTGCAAGGGGTAGAGGATAAGGAAAAACAAATCCGTGACCTTCGCATGAACATCACCTTAGGAGCAATCGGTGCGGGTATAAGTGCAGCACAAATTGCCGCCGCTATTACGCCAAACCTGTTCATTGAAACCCTATCTGGTTTAGCTAATCATATGGGCATCTCTCTCGCCTTAATCAACGCAAAGTACTCGGCATTCGTCCAGCAGGTCATACATTTTGCCGTAGTCCTGATCACCAATTTATCTCTTGGATTGATCATCGCATTTTTGGTACGGTGGATTTTGATAAAAACTATAGGCAAGAAAAAAATGGAATCCTTAAATCCGGTAAATGATGTTCAATAATTTTTGCGGGAACTACACAACAATAGAAAAAGAGAGGTATCAGCCACTGCTGGAAGATGCTTTTGAACTCATGCCATCGTCGCTTATCTACCCGGTCTTTAGGTATGATAAATTTATAGCAGCAAAGGAGTATGGTAAAGCGTTTAGGAGCCTGATGGACTTCTTTGAGCTTTCTATGCAGTTTTCGGCGGGTGTGATGCTGCGCTATCTGGAAAAGGAAAAGGTGGATTTTGATGACGATTTAAAGGGAACTGTAGAATTGATGATTGGGAAGCCGCTCTCGGTGGGCGACTGGGTACAGATTTTCCGGGTGGTTGCTCAAAAGTCGTATGCTTTGAAGCCGGACCATCCCTTAATAAATTCATTGCAGAAGCATATATATCATGCTAAAGATGGGAATATCCTGAATGGCTGGGGAAGCAAAAAAGGAGAGGAGCATGCTGGCATAGATAACTTTCGAAACAAGTTTATCCATGATACTTTTCTAGATGATGATCAGTATTTTACTGCGCTGTGTATCCTGGAACAAAGGATGATGAAATTTCTATTGGCTTTAGAACCTTTGATGGATATTCATTTTTTCTTTGTAGACCAGGTAATGGATGTATCCGGGGAGGAAAATCTCTACATGTTGCTTCCCGATAAGGGCATAGACCCGCAACGTAAATTAGCGGTGAGCACAAGAGTTGATTTGGATGTGTCTAATTATTATCAGTCAGACCGTCCGCTCAGCAGAAGGGAAATACTGGTAGAAGAACAATTGATACGCCTTTCTCCTTTTATAATTTATCATTTTAATGATGAGCTCTTAGCAGAAAAGAGATATTCTTATATCTTCCAGACCATCATTGGAGGCAATTTGGGGAAAGCAAACTTTGTATCCTCTCACGAAAAGGCCCGCAAAAAAGAAACAGAGCTTTTTAAGGAGCACTTTGCAGATTTTCTGCATAAAATACTGGGTGCTGCCTTTACGCATAGTGGATACAAGTTCAGCCTTAAAAAAGACACTTCACTCTCTGTTTTAGCAGAGAAAGCTAAATCTTATACCAATAGATTTATCAATCAGCAAATTGCATCAGAAAAGTATGATACTGAGCTCTTTGTAGAAAGGGAACTGCTGTCGCGGGAATATAGTGCCTTTCTGGAATCGCCCGTTCCGGCTATGGTAATTTTAGGGAACACCGGATCAGGAAAAACAAATCAAATCTGCAGCTGGATTGGGAAAATACCTGGAAACGATCTTGTGCTTGCGTTTTATGGGAAAGATTTTTCCAGCCAAAGTATCCAGGAAAGCCTTCAGCAAATATTTGGTGATTCTAAGAGAAACGCCACCGAGATCCTCTCCTCCATAAATGATAAATTAATAAAGGAAAATCGCAAACTCCATGTGTTTTTCGATGCAATAAATGAATGTACTATTTATAACCGGCAAGCAGGGGGGAGAGGGCCATTAGATCTGTTTTGGGAAATTGATCTGCTTTTTGTTGCGCCGGCGTACAGCAATTTAAAGGTTGTAATTTCTTGCAGGACATTCACTTGGGAGGAGATGGTTAGTAAATCCCGGAAAATTTCTGCCTCACATTATTATGCTTCAGCAGGTAAGCCCGATGGTAATATATTAAAAGGTTTTTCACCAGAGGAATTTAGCTTGGCCTATCCCAAATATGCTAAGCGTTTTGAGCTGTCTACCTCGCTGGAGCAACTGATGGGAGATGCTTATTACTTTATACGCTTTCGCTTATTTGATCCTTTGATTCTAAAAACCAGCGCAGGCATTTATAAAGGAAAAAGCTTATCTGCAGAGCTGAAGAACTTTAATTCGACCAGCCTGTTTGCACGACAGTTCGAATCACTGGAACAGGAACAGCGTTATCTTTTGGGCATATTTACAGAAAAACTATGGGGTTATTCAACTGATGCACTTTCTCTTAGTGAGATATACAGGGCCAGAGACGACCAGCAACATATCTTGCATGTACTTTCATTGCTGCTATTTACCGGAGAAGATATGCAATTTTCACCAGCACTTTTCCTGCTGCTCGATCAAGGTATACTCCGTATAGAACATGGCCCGCTGCTACAAGAGCTAAGGTTTGTTTATGAGCGGTTTCATGAGTACTTATTTGCGCGGACCTTTCTGGAAATCAGGCGTGGTGCGTCAATAAATAAAGAACCAGTGGAAGCTGCACATTACGAGAAGGTATTGAAGGAAGCAGGAAGTTACGCCGTGATTATGGGGGCCATGCGTAATGCACTGATTATGGATTATCATTATTGCAGAGAGGATGCTTCCGTAATTATCGCCTTGGCTAAAAGTAATTTATATGAAAGCGAACCGCTTATAGCGGATACGCTCAATGTTTTACTCGAAGAAAGTTATGGGGAGTGCTATACGCTGGTGATGCAAATGCTGCATCAGGACAGGGCATTATCAATAGGCTGGGCTACAGAGAAGGAGCGGATTGACAGAGAGCTTAAAAAACTAAAAAAAATTCGTTCGGTAAAACCTGAAATCAAAGAAAGTTTGGCCAAAGAAAAGGCTATTGTAGATCGCGCAATGTATCCGGTACTTAAACTTCGAAAAGCTGCGGTTTCGGCGATTTATAAAATATACCGTTCCCCTTTATACAGGATATATACCGAAATGCCGGTTAATGATCCGAATTTGCTTTTGTGGGAGATTATGTCAGACCCTATCCCCGAGGTGAGGGACAATGCGAGTATTTATATATATTACATTGCCCGTTTTAACCAGGAAATTGGTAATGAAATACTTGATCATTTATCTGGCAAAATCCTTGATTTTCCTATGCGCTCTGTATTCTGGGGAGACAATTTAAAAAAACTAAGGTATTTTTATATAGAACCTGCCTGCCGCGTAGCCACGTTTATGGTGATTGATGGGCTGGTAGAACGCAGGGATTATGCCCAGGCAGAGCGTATTATCGGGGTCTGGAAAGAAATTGTACGCAAATACACTTTTAATTATGTTGGCGTAAGATTGGTGATGCCATTTTTTAAGTTTCTGATGTTCAGGCAGGCAGAGGTACAGAATGAATATGTAAATAATGGAATGGAATACCAGCATTTTTGGGATAAGGTGCCACTGGATTTGCCTGGCAGCTGGTCACGCAACGAATATGCTGCGCTGGTGCCATACCTGAACCCCGAAATGGCCAATATTGCTGACCATCGAAAAATGATAGTAAAGGGGATGTGCAGTGGCGATGCGTTTTCTTATTTTCTGCTGGAAAGGATATTGCTTGTACATGGTTATACGGATTGGAAAAGGGTAGGAGGCACGATCAATGCCGTATTAAATGCAAACATTTCCAGGGAGCTGCGCCCGTATATGGAGATGTCAGTCAGTTATGTTTTATTTCATATCCTGCACAAATATGATCAGGTAATTGATGAAGCAGAAGCGCTTTTTGGCACACTGGTGAAACGGTGGATGATAGAAAATAAAGGTCTTTTCCGTTCCCATTACAATCATCTGGCGAATGAAAACAGGCCATATAAACAATACCCTTTAAATTGGTATGCTGCGGCTTATTGCAGGCATTATGGCGATGGGTTAAGGAAGCCTGGAGATGTTCATGCGGTACCGGTGTTTCGAGAGTTGCTGCAACTGGCGTACACTACTAAGGATAAAGAACTGCTTTATAATTGCCTGGAGAATATTGCGGTACTGGTGTCAGATTTTAGCTGTCATAAAACTGCGCTTGATCTTTTTGAATTTGCGATGGGTATGTTTAAAAGCGAATCTGCTATACGAGGTTTTGATGCTATCCATTTAGCAAGAGAAGGTTATCAAAAAGGTATCAGGTCGTTCCTAAGCGATGTGCTCGGTACAATAAAGAGCTATTACCCAAGAGAGGTAGATTACTTTATTTTAAATAAGCTGAACGGATCAGAATTTCCAGATATGGAGAAATTCAGGGAAGATATTTATAATAATTCAAGGTCCCATGAGGGAATAGGCGATATGCTCACGCATAAATTTGGGAATTTTGTATCCTGGGGTTTGCTCAATGAACCAGTAATCAACAATTTTTTTGTCAGGCTCCTGCAGCTTGCTACTGAAAGCAAGAATTATTTCGATTGGTTTGATATTTCTGTAAGGTATTCTTTTACTGAACTTCTGGGCGTGAAAAACATTATGCCAAAAAAACGTAAGCCTTAATTGCACCATTTCGCATGAAAATGAAAAAAATAATTGTTAGCCTCATCTTAAGCGTAACCGCTGCGCTTTTCTTGTTTTTGGTTCCTACGCTGTTTGTACCGTATGTAATTTTTAAATCTAAAAATGGAGAACAAGTAGTAGCTGGCAGTCGGAAAATAGTGGTTATCGCTCATAGAGGGGCATCTGGCTATTGCCCAGAAAACACACTGCCCTCTTTTGCCAAAGCGATAGAAATGGGTGCGCCTGTTATTGAGCTGGATGTGCACCTGACTAGCGACGATTCACTGGTGGTTATGCACGATAACCAGGTGGATCGCACCACAAACGGAAAAGGAGAGATTGGTAAATTGTCCTTTGAACAAGTCAGGCAGCTTGACGCTGGATCTTGGTTTGCTCCGAAATTTAAAGGTGCCAAGGTGCCAACGCTAGATGAGGTGCTTGATTTAAGTAAAGGAAGAGCAAAAGTCCTCATCGAAATAAAATGGCCTTCATCAGGTTTATATCATGGAATTGTTGCGCAGGTTATAAAAACTATTCGTGCTCATCATGCGAGCACATCGGTTATCCTGCAATCCTTTGAAAGGGTGTACCTCAATGAAGCAAAAGAACTTGCACCGGAAATTGAATGCCAGCAGTTGGTATTTGCTACCTCCGAATTGCTTCCGGTCTATTTCGAACGGACGATTGAATTAGGAACCTTCAAGCCCCTAAATAATGCTACATCGGTCAATATTTTTTATGTCGGCCTCAATCAATCTTTCCTCCATAAAATGCATACCACTAAACGGACAGTGTATGTCTTTACGCCTAATACAAAGGAAGATATGGTCAGGGTATTGAATATGGGCGCCGATGGTGTAATAACCAATTTTCCGGATGTCGCTTTGCAGTTAATCAATAAAAGAGAGTAAGGGCAAGGGTAGCTGGTTAATCCCGTGGTTCACGAACACTGATTACAGGGTACATCATCGATACTGCGATGATGTTTACCTTTTTTTCAAGCGGTTTGTAGCTAGAAGTAATTTCGACTTTTATGGTGTCCCCTGCATTGATTGGCAGATTTTTGATGGCTACCTCTTCATTGCCGAAATGGTCTTCCAGCGTGCCGGTTAATACTTGTTCGCTATTTTTGTAAATTACATAATCTTTTGGTTTATTAGAATTTTGCCATTTGTCGTAGTTTTTCTGGTATCCTGGTGCAAACCTGATCCCTATGAGTTGCACATTGCTTACGCTATCCATCTTCGCACCTTTAAATACATAATTTACTGTTGCCGGCTTACCGGCTTTCTCTATATACATCCATGCCGTACTGTCATCATTGTCCAATAACAAATCTGGCCCATATTCATGGTGCTGATATTTAGGCAATGCAGTACTTGCACTAATTTCTACATATTTAGACCCATCTCTGCGCTTCACGGTACGCTGCCCCTCATTGCTCAGCAGAGGGCCGCTCAACAATAAAAAGACAGTAAATATTAATATACTGCCTGCGATAGGGGGTGCCAGCCATTTCAAAGCCAGTTTGTATTTAATACAGACCACTATGCTGCCGATAATAGCACCAATTAAGATACCGCCAACTCCCCACATCACAAAAGGCGGGATATGTTCGGATAGTTTGAAAAAATTATCACCGGCTACAAAAAAGTTATAGCTTAAAGCACCTAATGCTTTATTCAATATAAGGATTAAAACCAGGGCACCAACACCAATGATGAGCCAGAAACCATTATTAGACTTCTTCATGGGGGTTAACGGGCGGGTATACGGACCGGTGGTACTCATATCTTTTCAGTTTTTTTAATCAGGGGATAGGTTACTGCGACCAATACACAGAGCAATAGGAATAAAAATAAAAAGGCAGGATAAAATTCTGGTAATGAAGCCTCCAGGTCGGTAACAATTAATTCCGGGTAAAGCCATTCACTGCTCTTTGTAAAGCTTTGCAGGGCAAATCTTATACCGGCCAGTAAGACAAAACCAATGGCAGCATACTTGCCGATATAGATAAGGAAAGTTTTTAATGGAAAAACAGCTTTTAACTTCACAGGGATGCTTAGCGATTCATAATCTGTAGTTACATTGATATGAAAACTATACAATTTATCTTTAGTAAGCACAAGCGGGTTTACTTTGAGAGAGAAGGCGAGTTCTTTAGCTTTTGTAAGATCAAAGAAGGTAGCATGGGTTTCCGTAATGCTATTTCCTGGTATAGCGGTATCTATCTTGATGGCTACAGTAACAAAACCAGCATTTACCAATTCCAGTTTTAGTGGAACATTCAGCGGTTTACTGGCTTCCAGCCTGGTGTAAATTAGTTCTTTTTCAGAAAGTTTAATCTTCGGTGCAGGGATCTCGGGATCTATAATCCTGATCAGTTTATGGATAGATGCATGGATCAGATCGTCGCCGGTAAGTTGCTTATTGGCCAGCTTATCGGCCTCCGCCTGATACTGCAGTTGCCAGTCTGACCGGCCAATGCAGTCGAACCAGGTAAAAAGTTGTTCGCTGTTAACGGCTTCAAAGAGTTGTTTTCTGAAAACGAGGTCTTTTTGTGCTTTAATCACAATCTCGTGAGGATTTGCATATAATTCCCTCCCCAGATAAAATGGATAGCCAGAATCAACTTTATATACAAACCTTAAAAAAGAATTGTAACTCTTTCCACCAGAAATCTTCCCGGCGTGTTCGGCATGTACTTCATCTAGCCAGATAGCTAACTTACCCGCTACAAAGTCGTTATAGAGTTTATCGTACAGAGATTTATCTTCGAAAGCGTCTTCAAAAATACTTTCCAGTGCCGCGTATTTTTTATTTCCCAGCCGGTAAGGCAATTTAGGGTTCAGGTGATATACGATTTTGAGGTAGCGTTTTTCGTGGTTCTGCTCTGCTTTATACAGGCTGGCATAAGCTAAAGCTTCATCGCCAGAATCCAGGGTGTCTACATGGCTTTTGATCAAAGACATGTCTTCGAAGTAGGCGGCCGACTTTGCCTGGTTGTCAAATAAGACCTGACCGAGCATTTTCAGGCTTTGCAGTTTTACGCCAAATATGGTAACATGGGTATGTTTCGGGTTTGGCGGATCGGGATCTTCGCTAAGGTCGAAATGTGCATCACGGTAAGCCGGGCGCAGGATTTCGGCATAGAACTCCTCTTCTGTAATGCCGTATTGCTCACACTGACCAATAAAATATTGATAAACAACGTGCCTGTCGGCATCAACAAACTTGTTTTTTTCTAACCAGGTTTTAACCTGCAGGATAAAAGTTGTACGAATATCTTCCATTAAACAAATTCAATCTGTACTTTTTCTTCTATTAACCATATATCGCCTGATTTGATGAGTGTGCCGGCAAGCACGGTCTTGATGCCGGTATGTTTGCCCGGCTGGTTCATAAACTGGCAAGCCTTGGGTAAGTAGAAATTAATATCAGACAACGCATATTTTTGTACATCTGAAGATTCGGAGATATAAAATGTACCAACACCTTGATCAGGTGTTAAAATCAGTTCATAAACTTGTTCTCCATTTTGTTTAGACATTAATGAGCTATCTGTAAATCCCTGGTCCTGATCAGGAAATTTAGAGAAGTACTTCAAATCTTTATCCACTACCGGCGGTGCTTCCGCAGTTTTTTCTACAACCGGTTCTTCTACAGCTGCTGCAACCGGTTCTTTGATGGGCTCCGGAGTTTTTACATGCTCCGGGATCGCTGTTAGTGACTTTATTTTTTCTCCCAGTTCCTGTACTGTTTTCTCCAGCGCAAGTACTCTTGTATAATCAAAGCCCGCTTCGGGTTTAGCCGGCACACGGTCGGCACGCTGGGTACTGTTCAGCAAACTTAGCCGCTGTGAAACATCGGCCAGTTTATTAAATAGCACCACAATCAACACGAGTGATAGTACTGAAAGTGCCAGTGTAATATACGGCAGGTAGGAAATTAATGAGTTCGTTGCTTGCGTATCCATATCAATTAAGATTTAATGTTTTTATTGGCAAGAAATTTAGAAAAATCGGTTAGTGCGTAGTTTAGTGGGAAGAAAAAAGGCGAATCAGTAACCAGTTCTCCAGGATCATAATCTGCAATGGTCGATTTAAAACTGTCGCGCAGCTTGCCCTGGTCAAACACATTGGCATCTTTAGGAATAAAGAAATCTTTGTAAGAACCAAAATCCTTAATTTCCAGCCTTTTGTTGATCACTTTATTAAACTCTTCATTATCAAACAAAAGATTAAAGAACTCTACCTGGTTGTTCATAATATCGGTATAGAGCTGTGGCTGCGTCTCGAAATCCCCATAAGTTAAGCTTTTACCTTCCAAAGAAAGGTTATGGAAACCCATGTACATCACCTCCCGTTTAACTAGTGTTTTCTCTTTTGAGTTAGACGATTGCTCTAATCCTGCACCCCAGTCATTACTTACCTCATCAATAACCTCTTCTACTGCAAAATATAATGCTCCCTGGGCTGTAATTACCTTAGGGTCTTTTTTAGAACGTTTAATCTGGAAGTCTCTGCGCAATTCTTTCCCAGAGAATATTTGTAATAACCGGTGGGTAAGACCCATTAAGTCGGCATCATTTGGCATCATCATATTCAGGTATTCACTTCCTTTTCCTGAAAAACTTACCGTTCGCGGCAGTTTGATATCTTCATAAACAGAAACACGTGCGATATAATATAGAATTGCAGCATAATGGATCAGCAGCACTACTTTTAACTCGGGATTGTCCACAAATATATCTTTGAATTTGTAGGTAGGCTTGCTAAAGAGCAGTCCAACAACATCTTCTGTCTTAACCGAATTGTTACTGAACGTTTCTTCCAGGCTTGCACTTAAGGTAGGATCTGTCCGTTTGATAAAGCTCTTATAATAAGCAAGGAAGCCGTTATCCGTTAACATGAACGGATTACCACCGCTGCTCCATAACTGACGGCCAGCAAACTTAAAGGAGGCACAGATACAGTTCAGGCTGTTACTGGTAGAGCCTTCGGGGTTGGTTAATACTATATCGGTTGTACCGCCACCTACGTCTATATTGCAGAACGGATCTACCTGGATGTTAATGTCTTCGGATTTCAGCTGGTAATATGGTGCTATAGATTCTGTTACCGGAGAGGCGAAATCGAGCGAATCCGGACCGAATACTTTTTTGCGTTCGTTATCGAAAAGTGTGGAGAGCTGTCCCTTTAAGGTAGGCCCCATGCTGATCGGGAAAGATAGGATCAGTTTTAGCTTTCTTAAATCGCCGCCATCGAGTAATACTTTGGTACGGATCATCAGGAGCAGTTCTTTGGCAAATACAGAAACCCTGTTTTTATTAAATTGGTCGGTACTGGCTTTCTGTAAGAGCCATTTTAAGTCTGTTTTATAGTTAACGTGGCGTGCATTTACGTCTTCATCAATGTAAAATCCAATGTTGGCGTCTATAAATAACCTGTCGTTGGCACTGCTGGCATTAAATGTGCTGCTTTCGCAGGTGGCTGTTCTGAATGGGAATTTTACTGACTGAATATCCTGCGGTCCTATTTTGAAGGGTACAAATTCGCGCATAGTGATAGACCTGGCCGAGTCAATTACGTTACCTAAACTCCGTTCGTAATCGTCGTTTTTAGGTTTATGCAGCAGGAACATCTGCATATCGGCGGTGCCAATTTCAAATGGCCTGCTTTTAGCGATCTGCTTTTTCGGACTGTCAGTGTTAACTAGTCCGTATTCTACGTGAGTGTTCGAGGTGCCGAAATCTATGGCGTAGATAAATGTTTCACCGCCATTTTTTACGGGTTTAAATTTCGGAATGATGATGCCTCCTGTGTTCACGTTGCTCGACCGGAAGTTGACTTGCAGAAAGTCAAATCCTTCAGGAACCTGATAGTAGCTGCTTTTGGTGTTGTTTTCCAGATAATTGGAGCGGACTACCGGGGTGGATAGTACGGTGTCTACACCGGTCTTTTTGTAGAACTTAATTCTGGTTAGCTCCATTTCACTGTTGGTCTTCTCGTAAGAGGCTACGGTGTATTCATTTACAAATTTAAGCTCAGCATCTTCGGCTTTGGTAAAGGGAAAAATACCTAATGTTCCATCATAGGCAATGGCCGATTTTAAGCTGTAGGTTTTGCTGCAGACAATTGGCCTGGTTTCTTTGGTAGGTCCAAAAACCGGGACGGTTAAGGTGAAGGTAATCTGATCGCCTGCACTGTCCACGCGCAAGTATTTGTTTAGCAGCTCTATGGTAAAGAACTGGAAAAATAGGGGTTTGATTGGGAAAAGATAGTTTTGATTTTCGCCTAAGGTCACAAACCGCTCGCCATTAAGTGCATAGTCGGACAGTTTTACGATGTTGGCTTCAAAGAAATCAAATGCGCTTAAGAACGGATATTTAATTTTTAATCCGGGTAGTTCACGCTGCATGATTGCATCAACAGTATTTTCGGGATATTCTATTTCAAGCACCCTGGTTTGGGCGGTCCACATACTTGACGGCGACGAATATTGGCCGTATTGTTCCATCCTGTCCATCAGGAATAGTGGTGTTAAAGTTTTTCCGCTTTGCTTGTACGGGCTGCCTTCTGGCAGGTGTAATTTAAAGTCACTGCTATCATTAATGGTGGCTTGCTGACCAGCAGTGGTGATTTGCCGCAGTGAAATGCCTGCTACAATCAGTGCTGTATCTGTGATGCGGATATCTTGCAGTGCATCTGGCCGGCCTTCAAACTTACTTTCGTGCCTTTTCTTTGAGTATGCTACGTATTCAGCAAAGCCTGCAAAGTGCTCTGGGATACCTTGTGTATTGCTTAAACTTTCTACATATTTAATGAAAGCAGCATCACGCTCGTGCAATTGCAAATATTTAGAATCAAATAGAATATCGTTAGAGACTAAGCCATGCACTGGCTTAAATTTACGGTCTCTTAGTTTTCTCTTGAAGTTTGGCGAGGTAAATACAAAGGTAAAAGGGGAGGTGCCGCCAATAAGTACTTCCTTTTCGTTCTCTTTGTAGAAAATTAAGGTAATCTCTATGCGTTTATTAAAGGGCTTCTGATCAGCAGCTTGCTCGAATGACTTCGCAAGTAAGCGATGACCGTTTGAGGTGGAACCAAAGAAGGTAGCTGCCGCATCGTTGTTCTCAAATACCCATTTTTTATAGCGGAATTTAGCTGGATCGGAACCAAACTTGTATAGTAACTCCAGCAGGTCTAAAGTATCAGAAACCAGTCCGGCATAAATACTCTCCGTACTTAGCGTATTATCGCGGACCTGTGCAGCTACGATTTCAAATGCGGTTTTAAAAAGGAACATGCGGGCCATTGGCGTCGGGATCGATGTCCCGGCCGACGAGCTCATGGTTACAGATTTATCATGTACTTCTTTAACATTCGAAGTGGTAATCCTATCAGACGATTTCCAGTCGATAATACTGTTTACACGGCCGTTATGAAAGCGAAAAATGTGAGGCTGGGGCATAGCAAGTAACGTTTAAATGATTAAAGATTGATTATGGCATTTGGCCTAGTTCACCAAGACACTCCTGTGCGGTTTTATACAGACTATTCATATATTTTTGAGGTACAGAAAGGTCTTTAGGTTCTTTCACTTCGATTTTAGTGAGGCGTTTACCAATGTTTTGGACGGTAAGCCCACTGCTAAAAATCCCGGTTTTTATGTCTTTACCATGCACCAGGAAATTGAGGTTTTTGTCTTCTCCGTAATTGAACGATGTGAAGTACCTGCCGTTGTTTTTGCTGCTCATCTCTGTGGCAGTCCACTTTTTAAACTCTTCAAAAAACGATAACAGCTTGCGGTATTCATTTGGCATGCCCAGCTGACCATCTATGTTAAGCTCCTGTGATTTATAGAAAGTCTCGCTGCTCAGCTTAGGTATAAAGTCGGTCGCTATTTTAGCCGCATAAGCGAATGCTGTTAATGGTTTGATACACTTTTCTTTAGTATTGGCACTGAACTGCGCAATCGTAAATGGATTATCGCCACTTTCTGCACCAAACTCAAAACATTGCGGGGTTTGCAGCTCCGTTTCATTTTTATTGATAAAGTCGACCACCGATGTAGCAGCAATCAGTTCAATAATATGGCTGTCGTTTACCTGGTCTTTGCCACCTTCCACATTGGGTAAAGTGCCCGCCTGGTTACTGTCGGCTAAATAATACAAAGCATTTACAGAGTTAATATGCGAATCGTCGGCGTAAAAAGAAAGCGCTGCTTTTGTCTTGGTATCAAAAACTGCAGAGTTGATCACGCTGTTATCGTTCGGCTCTACATTAAAATAAGGCATAATAGTAATAGCACCGATTATACTGCGTTTAAGGTTCTCATTAGTAGAATTTCTGATCATTTTTACCAATGTTGGAAAGCCTGATGCACCTGTGCCGCCAAATATAGAGCTAATGATAAAGATCCGGTCATTGGCCGTAAAACTGCTTTCCAGGTTCTTAAACTGCTGGGAATCGGACAATCCGTTAAAAACCACACTGCCGATGTTTGGGTTACCCTTAAAGCCAACAGTAAGATCGAGGTGCAGCTCGGGATGGTCATCTATAGAGTCGTTATAAAGCAGCTCCATAATATCTTTATTGTCTTCACTCAACCCAGTGTGGTTAATGAAATTGGCAAAGGTATTCTCTTGATTCTGAAAATTAAACTGTACATCAAGCTCTGCATTATCGCTGCCATCGCCTTCCATTCTGTTGAACGAGCGGATTTGGGTGTTAAAAAACGTATCTGTCTGCGAGGTGGCTGTTTTGTTGACGAAGGTATTGCGAATGGTATGATAACTCCTCAGGATATCTCTCGTCCTGGCAGTATCGCCATTATGCGAATCGGTATCAATCACTACCGGTACGATAGCAAGATCCTGGTGATTGAGTTTTACACCTGATGCCAGGAGCATTGTTAGCGAGCGGAGAACCCTGGAGCCCGTTCCGCCAATACCAAAAATAAATACTCTCATATTAAAATGGGGACCGTTTAGCGTAAATAGAAAACCTTTTGAGTATGACCGAGAAGAGGATAAAATAGATGCTGGCGAATACCATATTGATTAGTGCAAATTTAATTAAATAGCCATCTACCAATCCTAGTTCCGATTTAGCCAATAAAAATGCCACTGCGAAACCCAGAATAGCGTTAAAAACAAGCGTAATTAACCAATGCGTACCTGTGTGCCAGATATTACTGGACCGTCCCAGTGCGATGTAAAAAGTAAACGCCACTGCCAGCGCAATAAAAAAAGTAAGCAGCCCCACACTAGAAAAAATACCATCAACATATTCTGGGGCATCGGCATTTTCTCCGCAAAGTAATTCGTATAGAAAGTTAAATAGAGATGAAAACATATTTATTTGTTTAATATAATTGAGAAATCGATGAGGTTTTTGTTTTTCGTTTCATAAGCTTCCATCACACCATGTATCAGGTGCTCAAACGCGAATGTTTTATTAATTGTAGCTTTAGCATCCCTGTCATCCATCGTAGACCATCCCTGGTACCAGCTGTCATATTTTAATGGAAGCACCAATTTGATATTTCCGTTAGCAAGGTTCATTTCATTTACAGAGATCAGAAAAACATGGCTCGCTGCTTCGATCTGGTTTTTTTGCTTTTCAGTTTTCAATTTGCTGATATCTGCATCTTGCTTCGTTTTTACTTTGATTGTAGCTTTACAACCTTTACAATCAAGCTGCAGATTTTCTTCCAGGTACTTCACCTCTCTGGCGTAGGCTGGTATCTGTGAAAGGTTTACAGCAACACAGAACTGTGCTGGTTGAGAGGCTGTAGGCTCAATCTCTTCGATGTTACCTCCTTTAACTTTCCATTTTCCAATTTTTTCTACACCCGGTACGATGTCATAATTGCTGATCACACTATCTAACAAACCAAAATGGAGCGCCTGCTCGGGACGGAAACTTGAAATGCCAGCCAAACGATCGTCAAATTTTGTAAGGAGACCCGTACTGCCGATTACCCAGATATAGAAAGGGCGGGATTCGCCATTTAATTTGGTCTTCACATTATGATAGTCATAATAAACACCGTAAAATTTAGACTTAAAAGCGTATACACTCGTGGCCAGTCCGCGTTTCTTCAGGGCAGAAAACGTGGTGTAAATATTATTTTTCAGCGTGCTGGATGCATCTGTCTTATTGATCTCCCAGTTTGCCTTAACCTCATTAACCGGGAAAGACAGGATACAATCAGACACAAGAATAGAGACAGTTGCAGAATCAGTTTTGTCGGCAATTTGACTAATTATCCGGTGCAATTCTGAACTTTTCTGATCTGCGATCCGCGTAGTGGCAATATCACTTGTAAAATCAGTTACAGTTTTTTTATACTTCGACATGGAATCGGCAACAAACCAGATATCCAATGGCACATCAAAGTTGCTCACCTTTACCACCAGGTCAGAAATAATCTCTTTATAATCAGCATCCTTTTTAAAATATCCGCCCATACTGGCCGATGTTTCTATAAAAACATGGACCTTGCTAAGCTCTGGTGCAGCTATCGGGCACCCATCCTTTGTCTTAGGAGCCGCTTCGGTAGGGCATTTATCCTTATCATCTGCGATACCATCATGGTCTTTATCATTATTACTGCATCCCAAAAGTGAAAAGGTAAGCAATAAGATAAATGTCAGCCATAGGGGGGCGCGAAAACTGGTTTTGTTAGGCATGTATTTGGTATATTAAATTAGACGTTCTAGAAGCGCAGTCTTACTGCAGAAGTATTGCTTGTATTGGCAGATAAAAATTGGTGCAGTAACTATACGAACTTTTGTTTTTCATAAGTGTGTTAATTTAGGTGTACACAATTTCATGCTATACTTTGAGAGAGATTATTTCAAATATTATCGATTTTTCCCATAATACCAATTATTTCGTGAAATATATTTTTACATTATGAAGATATATATACGCATCTTAAAAATCTGTTTATCAGTAAATAAAGTTAATCTATTTGAATCAGAAATTTTAAAATAGATATACGGGGGGCCATATGGTTATTTTAAAAGGATTTAGGTAAAAAAGGAGGGATAAGGGCTTAAAAAGGCTGTTCCTCTTACTGGTAGCTATTTCTATTTTGGAAATAGTTTAAAAAACAAGAAACGGAAAGCAGGGCGGATGCACTTACAGAGTCAACTGCTAAAAACACAAATCAGCCATAAAACTGTTATATTGACCAACCTATATTTTAGCCCTCTTTATACAAAGCAATGGCATCACCAAAAACAAAAGACTGGCGTTTTAGCTTGCATGAAATCATTTATGAGTCCAACACCCCGGCAGGCAAAGCATTTGATGTGGCGTTATTATTTGCAATTTTTACCAGCATAATCATCGTTATGCTCGATAGTGTTGAAAGTCTGCACAAGGAATACGGAGGCATCTTTAATACTATAGAATGGATTTTTACCGGACTTTTTACTGTAGAATATACGTTACGGTTAATTAGTATCCGTACGCCGATCAGATATGTGTTTAGTTTGCTGGGTATTATAGATCTTATAGCACTTATCCCTTCTTACTTAAGCTTTTTCTTTATCGGAGCGCAGTCTTTACTAGTATTCCGTGCACTGCGATTACTGCGGGTTTTCCGAATTTTTAAACTGGGACAATTCCTCACTGAAATCAACTTTCTAAAGGTGGCATTAAAGGGAAGCTTAAGAAAAATTAGCATATTCCTGCTCACAGTACTTACGCTGACCGTCATTCTTGGCTCGATCATGTATTTGGTAGAGAAAAGGGAAAATGGATTTTCTAATATTCCAGAAAGTATTTACTGGGCTATAGTAACCATCACTACGGTAGGTTACGGTGATATTTCTCCGATTACACCGATGGGGAAATTTGTAGCCTCTGTGGTGATGTTAATCGGTTATGCAATAATTGCTGTGCCTACAGGTATACTCACACATGATCTGGCAATGGCTGCACGGCAGAAGAAAGAATTACCAGAATCATGCCCTAATTGCGCTAGTGAAGGCCACGATAGTGATGCCTTGTTCTGTAAATTTTGCGGTTCATCTTTATACTCTTAATTAGTAGCCAGTTAGTTTAAGTTTTGCTTGATATTCGTTTAAATGGCTGTTAAAACGTTTTAATTTCCTAATTTTAATACTTCGCTGCGGGATGTAATACATTTGGGATGCCCGTTTAATGGGTGTCTTGATCATCGCAGATAGCAAAGTGTTTACCAAATAGACTAGAAGTATGAATCGGAAATTATTGTTCTGCTGTATATTAGCCTTATTTATATCAATTACCTGTATCAATCAGAAAGTAAAGGAACCTGCAGATTACGTGAACCCTTTTATTGGCGCTACCACCAATGTAGACGATGCCGGAATATACCATGGTTTAGGTAAAACCTTTCCTGGCGCAGCTACACCGTTTGGGATGGTTCAGGTAAGTCCGAATACAATTACTGGGGGCGACAATGGTTCTGGTTACAGCTACGAACACAAGAGTATCGAAGGGTTTGCGCTTACACAAATGAGTGGTGTTGGCTGGTATGGCGATATGGGTAATTTCCTGGTCATGCCCACTGCTGGTCCGTTAAAAACGGTTTCTGGTAAAGAGGGGGGACGAAAAGGTTACCGTTCTTATTACGATAAAGCATCCGAAAAGGCAAGTGCAGGCTATTACAGCGTCCAATTAACAGACCATCATATTAAAGCGGAGTTAACAGCTAGTACACACAGCGGGATGATGCGTTTTACTTTCCCGGAAAATAAACAATCACGTATCCAGATAGATTTAGCGCGACGGGTGGGGGGCACTTCTACGCTTCAATCGGTTAAATTGGTGGATGACCATACTATTGAAGGCTGGATGAAATGTACGCCAGCAGGTGGTGGATGGGGCAACGGCGACGGGCAGGCTGATTACACGGTGTATTTTTATGCTCAATTTAGTAAGCCTTTAAAAAATTACGGGGTATGGTCGGCTACTATTCCAGCGAACTGGCAAAGGAAACGGGACGATGTGATCAGCGATAAGTACCAGGATACAGTAGAAAATGCAGCAGTGCTGCGTAACATCCCCGAAAAGCAAGGTGAACATCTTGGCTTTTTTACCGAATTTGATACCCGCAAAGATGAACAGGTGCTTCTGAAGACTGGTATCTCTTATGTAAGCGTTGCCGGCGCCAAAAATAATGTCGAAAAAGAAATTGAAGATTGGGATTTTGATAAGTTGCATAACCAGGCACGGGTACAATGGAATGAAGCTTTAAGTAAGGTTAAAATTTCTGGGGGCAGTGAAGAGGAAAAGATTTCTTTTTACACAGCGCTTTATCACACCCTGTTAGATCCGCGAATTTTTCAGGATGTTGATGGAAACTATCCTGGCGGAGACGGAAAAGCGCATCAATCATCAAAATTCACCAAACGAACTATATTTAGCGGATGGGATGTTTTCAGGAGCCAGATGCCTTTGCAAACTATAATCAATCCGATAGTGGTAAATGATATGATCAACTCCCTGGTTACACTGGCGGCAGAGAAAAAGAAAGATTACCTCGAACGATGGGAAATACTAAATGCGTATAGTGGTTGTATGATCGGAAATCCCGCAGTATCAGTAATTGCAGATGCTTATGAGAAGAATATCAGGAATTTTGATGTACAGCAGGCTTATCAGCTTTCGGTAAATAGTGTAGAAAAGTTTGGTAATGGCGATAAAGGCTACACGCCCGGATCAATAGCCATCGCAACTACGCTGGAATACAGTTATTTTGATTGGTGCGTGGGTAACCTGGCCAAATCACTTGGTAAAACGGCCGATGCGGACAAGTACCGTAAAAGAGGGCAGGCTTACCACAATATCTTTGATCGGGAAAAGGATTGGTTCCGCCCTAAAGATGAAGATGGAAAGTGGCTGCCCTGGCCTGCAACAGGCCGGTTAACACAAGGTTATGGCTGTATTGAAAGCAACCCGTATCAACAGGGCTGGTTTGTACCGCAAGATGTTCCGGGTATGGTGGCTTTAATGGGGGGACGGGAAAAGGTGCTGAAAGATCTGACAGCTTTTTTTGATAAAGCGCCGGAAAATATGATGTGGAACGATTATTATAACCACCCGAATGAGCCGGTGCAGCATGTGCCATTTCTGTTTAACCGTTTAGGTAGCCCGTGGCTGACCCAGAAAACTACGAGGGAAATTTGCAGCCGAGCGTATCACAATAGTGTGAAAGGGCTGGTCGGCAATGAGGATGTCGGACAAATGTCGGCTTGGTATGTTTTGGCCGCTGTAGGTCTGCACCCGGTATGTCCGGGTGAAACGAGGTATGAAATTACCAGTCCGCTGTTCAGCAAGATGGAGATTCAATTAGACAAGCAATACGCCAGTGGCAAGACCTTCACGATTGTAGCACAAAATAATTCTCCTCAAAATGTATATATCCAAAGTGCCACCTTAAATGGCAAGGTTTATAATAGGTGTTTTATCGATCATAGTGAGCTCGCCAAAGGCGGGGTATTAGTTTTGAACATGGATAGCCAGCCCAATAAGAACTGGGGGGTAAGCCAGTAAGTTTAATAATTGTTTGGAATTATTCTAAACAAAGCTATATTTGCCGGGTATAATTCATTTAAGCTTGTTGGAAACAGATCACTTGGTAGAAGAGGATATTCTTCAAATTAATGAACAGACTTTTGTATTGATATACAATAGTTTCTGGAAGAAGCTTTATTACCTAAGTTTTCAAAAGGTGAACGACCGCAATGTTGCTGAAGATATGGTGCACGATTTGTTTAAGTCACTTTGGGAGCGAAGGGAAGAACTCATTATTTCCGATTCCATTGAAAAATACCTGGTCAAATCTATTAAATACAAAATATCTGCCTATTTTCGTGAAAAGATCCAGCAGGAAAGAAATCTCGAAGCTGCTATGCTTCATAAAGTTGATGCAGAAGTGGTAACGGAAAAGCAGGTTGGATTTAGCTTTTTGTCAAAGGAATTGTATACTCTTGTTGACCGATTGCCTGAACGTTGTAAATTAATATATAAACTGAGCAGGGAAAACGGACTCAATAATCGTCAGATTGCATCATCTTTGCTGGTTTCAGAAAAAACGGTAGAGAACCAGATCACTAAGGCATTGTCGTTTATCCGTTACCGGCTCAGGCAATACAAAGATGAATGAAGTTTAATCTGTTTCGCTGCAGCAGCCGGTTTTTAGGGTTTGGCCTGCTGATTACGCTATTAAGTGCCTGCCTATCCAATGAGCAGGAGGGATCGAAAACACATAAATATTTATTATTGATCAATGGCGAAAAAGGTTCAAGATCGGCCGACCGTATGCTGTGGTTTGATACACTTGATTCTGCTGCTGTTTTGGAGACTGAAAAAGGAAGTTCAATTCAAAACTTGCTTGGTGCTTATGTGATATTACAGGACAGCTTTCTTCTTACGCTGAATAAAGAGAAAAAATCCCTTCAAAAATATAATTACACTGTCCAGGGGCTGGCAGCAGATGGAGCCATTAATGTTACTGGTCTGCAATACCTTGCTTATACTGTAAAACTGGATAGCAGCAAACTTTTTATCAGCGGCAGCAGTGCTCAAAACAATGCTTCTTATGTAATTGTAGATCCCGGGAAAATGAAACTCGTGGGCACAGGCAAACTTCGCCTGCCGGTTGCGAGCGGACAGAAAGCAAATGATACTTTTGGCAGGCTAAAAAAAAACAAGCTTTATGTTGGTTATAGTTCATTCGGTGATGATTTTGATCACTGCAGTGATACTTCCTACCTCGCAGTTTTTGACTATCCGGCTTTGCAGGAAAGGACCATTGCCAGGGATACACGTTCGGCATTCCCGGGAGCGGGCGTAAATGGGGTATTTAGTTCCTTTAGCAATGCGCAGAACGATATTTATGTGCTTACTTCTCCTGTTTTCTATCACGGTAACCATCCAACTGCCCCCACTGCATTTTTTCGGGTACTCAATGGCGATACGGTTTATGATAAATCCTATTTTTTCAATCTGTCAGCACAACTGCAAGGTCAGCATTTAGTGGGAATTGCGCAGGCAGGGCCCGATAAGGTAATTCTGGCTACAATGGCTTATCCATCTACCGGTACCAGTGATTATTATGTAGCGGATGTGAAATCTAAAAAGTTGACCCTATTGCTGAAAAATCAGGTCCAGCCTAATTTTGTTTGGGGCACTAGTGGTTATTGGAATGGTGCACAAACTCTTTTTGTCGTAAATGAAACCCAGGGGAAGAGCAGGGTGTATATTTATGACCCTACCTTGCAAAAGCTTTCTAAAGGGCCTTCCATCACCGGCGGGGTATCAAAAAATTCATCGTACTTAATTTTTAAACCTGCTGAAAGATAGTTGGTTAACTCTTGCCCATTAAATTATTTAAAAAAAATCTAAATAAGGCATAGGGGTAAATGCAGAGTTACGCTACTCTTATTGTAGATGGGCGAATATAAAGTAACAGCTGAAGTATTAAAAAGATTCCATGCAGGTCTAAGTTCCCCTGAAGAACAAGCTGCCGTGGAGTTTTGGCTGGAGGAAGCTGATGATGAAATCCTACAAAACCATACTGAGGAAGAAGAAGAGGAGATCGGCAGGCAATTGTGGGCCGCAGTAGGGAGTTCTACGATCTATAAAAAGAAAAATAAATCCTTCGGCTATTACGGTTATGGTATTGCGGCAAGCCTGCTACTGGCTGCCTGCACGATCTTTTACTTTCAAAACCGTTCGGGAAATAGCCGGCAGCAGCAATTAGTGAGCATTAAAAATTCTACCGGCAACCGTGCCAAAGCTAAAAATGTTAATGGGTTGGTGCTGATTACTTTTCCCAAAGGAAATATCAATGCACATTTTAATGAGGATACCTTATCAGCCAATGTAACTTTTTGTGAGATGATGCTGGTGCAGAATAAATCTGGTGAAGATGTCGATATTAATTTTAGTTCAGACTGTGCTGCCCCAATGGTAAAGCCAACAAAATTCAATTGCAAAAAGGGCAATAGCTATGTAGCGTTGCGGCTCAATTCAAATTCTTCTGAGATTATTGTGGTCGACCAGCGTTATGTAGATGATATGCTGCCGCTGCGTGTAGCGATGAGAGTAAATAGAGATATAAAATCAATATAGTCAATAATAAAAAATAGCCGCACTGCTGGTAACAGTACGGCTGGCCCCAAATAATGGGGTAATCTTAACATGATAATTAAAATCAATGCAAATTAACAAAATTCTGCTTACGGGCATGTTATGTGCTTTTTATTTCTTCTCCAGCGCACAAAACAAAGGGACAACAATTACGGGTAAGGTGCTCGATTCTGATAATTTAGCCCTTGAAGGGGTATCTGTCAGGATAAAGACACTAAAAATTGGTACCTCAACTGGTACTGCCGGTACGTTTACACTCACCGGCTTAAAACCTGGCAATTACATACTGCAATTTACTGCTATAGGGTATTTAAGTGAGGAAATCACTGTAAAAGCAGGTATTGAGGCTACTGTAGCTGTCAGCACGGTACAGCTGCACAAAGACAGCCGCCAAATGGAAACGGTTAATATTGCAGGTAAAACAGAGCGCAGAAAATTAGCCGAAAGTGGATTTAATGTGAACGCAATAGAAACGAAAGCGTATGCAAATACTACGGCCGACCTTAATCAGGTGCTCAGCCGCAGTACCGGGATCAGAGTTCGTGAAAGCGGTGGGCTGGGTTCGGATTTCAATTTTTCAATTAACGGGCTTTCTGGTAAACAGGTGAAGTTTTTTATAGATGGCATACCGATGGAAAACTTCGGTAGTTCTATGTCACTCAACAATATTCCGGTAAATCTTGCAGAAAGGGTAGAAGTATATAAGGGGGTGGTTCCAATTGATCTTGGTGCAGATGCACTTGGCGGGGCAGTAAATATTGTAACCAATCAGCAGGTGAAGAAATACATCGATGCAAGTTATAGTTTTGGTTCTTTCAATACACACCGGGCAAACCTTAGTGGTCGTTATACAGCTGCAAAATCAGGATTTACTATTAATGCAAGTGGTTTTTACAACTATGCTGACAATGATTACCTGATGAAAGATGTTGTTGTGCAGCAAGCTGCCGGAAACGTGACTAAAGATGTGAAGCGTTTTAATGATGGTTATCAATCTGTTATGGGGCAGACAGATTTTGGTTTCCGGGATAAAAAGTGGGCCGATATTTTATTAGTTGGCATACTTTATTCTTCGAATTATAAAGAGCGGCAGACAGGGGCAGAGCAAGACCTGGTTTATGGAAAGGTCCATGCCCGTGGCAATTTCGTGATGCCAAGTCTTAAATACAAAAAAACAGATCTGTTTGTAAAGGGGTTGGATGCAAGTTTTTTTGCCTCTTATGCACAGGATAAAACGACCACTATTGATACCTCGGCGTCTAATTATAATTGGGAAGGACAGGTGATCTCCAGAGATAATAATTTTGCAGAGCAAGGTGCTTTTGCTATTTATAAATACACAAATAAATTTGCGATAATCCGGTCCAATCTGGCTTACGTAATTGATACGCATAATTCCCTGAGCCTCAACTATGCATTAAGTGCTGGCAGAAGAAGCGGTATCAATACCTATCCGAGCGCTTCACAAGACGGTAACGCACTTGATGTTCCTAATAAGCTAGATAAAGGTATTATTGGGCTGTCGTGGCAAAACCAGCTGCTGAACGACCGCTTAAGTACTTCCGTGTTTGGTAAACAATACCGTCTCCACTCTTATATCCGTACCGCCGTTTTTTATAATGGCAGTGGTTATGCAAAAGAGGAAGCAGCTAACACGAGTAATTTCTATGGTTATGGTATTGCCAGCAGGTATAAATTGACTGATGATGCCGGTATTAAGGTTTCTTATGAGCACGCCTTTCGTTTACCAGAGGTAGAAGAGCTGTTCGGTGATGGATTTACTGTATTGGCCAATCCACAGCTTAAGCCCGAGGAAAGTGACAATGTTAATATTGGCCTTTATATCGGCAAAACGGTAGGTAACCACCGTTTTGCAGCAGAAGTGTCTGGCTTTTATAGAAATGCAAAAGATTTTATTAATGCTGTGCCCGGTGGGATTTATTCATCCTATACCAACATAGGGCAAGTCCGCATTACCGGTATTGACGGAGAACTGAAATATAATCACACCGACCTGTTATCTTTTACTGTAAATGCAAGTTACATGAATGCGGTTAATACCGATAAAAGTTCTACGGTTTATGATGACCGAATTCCTAATCAGCCATGGTTATTTGGAAATGCCGACTTCAGCATTGGGAAAAATGACTTGCTGGGTAAAGATTCCAGGATACAGTTTAATTGGTTTAGCCAGTATACGCATTGGTTTTATCTGAATTGGCCAAGCCGTGGATACGCGGAAAGCAAAAGCTTGATTCCTACTCAGCTGGTCCACAATGCGGCGCTAAGTTATTCCATGCTCAATGGCAAATACAATGTTTCGCTTGAAAGCAGAAATCTATTTGATGCAAGGGCTTACGACAGCTTCAGGTTACAGAAGCCAGGTCGTTCTTACTTTATCAAACTGCGTTATTTTATCAGGTAGCCACTTCTTAATTTATCAAACAACCCTAATTATTCATACAAATGAAACCTGCATAAGATTACATCTTACCAACAGCAACGAATATTATGCAAGTTTCATCACCTTTTTAAAAAAAAATAATATAATCAAATGAAAACAAAGAATACATTTCTTAACAGCCTGATGTTGCTAACGCTGGGCGCCGCAATTTGTCTGTCATCCTGCAAAAAAAGTAACGATGAAACCCCAACTGATTCTGTACAGGATGGCAATTCATTCGTCATCGTTGGCGAGGTAAATAGCCCATCTGCTTTATACATGCTTACTGCAGGCACACTTACCTCGGGTTCCGTAACTGCAGCCGGGGCTGGTGTGGAGATGACCGGCAATGGAAGATTATTTAAAAAAGGCTATTATTACACTATTGTAAATGGTCAATTGGTTAAATATAAATACGAAAACCAAATACTGACTACTGCCGGGCAGGTCACATTAACTGGTAGTACCTTATACAGTTACTGGTTAAATGATACTACGCTGATTGTATGGAATGGAACTACCACAGCTCCAGCCAATATCATGACCTATAACATCGTTAACGTAGAAACGATGACCAGTACCAAGTCAGGTAGCATTACGCTAACTGGTTTAGTGGCAACTGACAAGGCAATATATTTAAGCGGATCTGTACTGCGCGGTAACCGTTTGTATATTCCTTATGCGGTATACCACTCCGGCTGGACTGCTACTGATATTTCTTACCTTGCATCTGTGGATTATCCATCTATGGAAAACCTGACCATTACCACTGATACACGCTCTGCTTATGCGGGTTCATTTTCTAGCGTAATCCCTTCTACAGCGGTGCTTAATGGAGATATTTACATGATTACGAATACGGGCGACCGTTGGGGGGCAACACCGAATAAGCCAAGTGCAATTTACAGGATTAAAGCGGGCGAGAATAAATTTGATACCAGCTACTTCTTCGATCTGTCTGCAATCAGTGATGGCAACAGGGAATATTATGGTTTATGGGACCTTGGCAATGGTAAAGCACTTACCAAAGTGGGAAGACCAGGGTTGCTTAACACTTTCACTGACTATACTTCTACTGATGTTTTTGATTACTATGTGATTGACCTTACTGCAAAAACGAGAACGAAACTTGATGTTCCATTGAGCAAAGTTGTTCATGCATCAACAGTCGTTGTGGAGAATGGTGTTGCTTATATTGCTGTTGCCTCTTCGTCTGCAGGAAATTTTGTCTGGTCTTATACTGTCGCTTCAGGTGCGCTTACAAAAGGCTTGGAAATTAAAGGTGTAGATAATGTAAACTGGATATCTAAGTTTAACTAATGTTCAGAAAGGTAAATAACTGGATACACTTGTGGCTGGGTTTAATTTCTGGTGTTATCATGCTGATAGTTTGTCTTACTGGTGCGATCTGGACGTTTGGGGACGAGATCAAATTTGCTATATATGGTAGTGTACCTATAAGTAAAGGAGCAAAGGCAGTCGTGCTTCCTTCTGTAATTAAGCAGGTGATCCAGCATAAATATCCAGGCCAGCCTATTAATACCGTCTTTTACAAAACGGCATTACCAATCGAAGTTATTGTGAAGAAGTGGGGGGATAACCCACTTCTTCTTCATTTAGATCCTTTCACAGGGAAAATTCTTCGGGAGCGGTTGCTGGAAGACCGGACCACCTTGTTTTTCTATTGGATAGAGGGTGGACACAGAAACCTGTGGCTGCCAGGGTGGATTGGCAGACCGGTTGCCAATTATGGTACCTTAATGTTTGTAGTCTTGCTGATTACCGGCCTGGTATGGTGGTATCCAAAGAAATGGAACAAATCTACCAGCGACAAAAGTTTTAAGATTAAATGGGGAGCGAAATGGAAACGGGTCAATCTTGATCTCCACAATGTACTGGGTTTTTATGTGATGCTGATTGCACTGATACTTTCCTTAACCGGCATGGTGTATGGAATTAAATGGTACAGCAGGGGAGTCTATAAAGTTACTACCGGGGTGCAGCTTCCTGATTGGTCGCCACCATTGTCGGATACCACTAAGGTAAATAATCGCTTATCGCTGGATCATGTACTTGACCGTGTGCTGGTAAAAACGATGAAACGCTATCCTGATGCACAGGGATTTTTTTACCGGATGCCCGATTCTACAGTGCTGAAATCTGCGATCGATATCGAAATTTATCCAGATCTTAAAAGTACTTACAAGAATGCAAATGTTTGTTTTGACCGTCATACACTTGCGGAAATCCAACGGCCTGCGCATTACGCTACTGCTTACAAGGATAGCGCTGCCGGATTAAAATTAAGAAGGATGAATTACGATCTGCATGTAGGGCAAATACTGGGGTTACCTGGGAAAATTATTGCATTTTTTGCCTGCCTTATTGGAGCATCTTTGCCTGTAACAGGTTTTATTATCTGGTATAACCGGAAATTTGGTAAGAAAAAAAAGAAAAGATGAGCACCAGTTTATGCTTGTTAAAGTAAAATGGTATGGCACAACCTTGTGCCACATCCATTGATTTAAGTTGCTGTGCTAAACATCATTTGCACAATTGTTCCATAGCCCATCCAAACCATGATCGCTACCACGCCCACACCTGCAATGGTGAGCCACAGCGGCTGTTTATAGTCGGCTATAATCTTGCTACGGTAAGCTGCAACTAGCATTACACCAAGCGCAATAGGAAGGATCAAACCATTGATGGCACCTACAGCCAACAGGATTTTTACTGGTTTGCCAATGAGTATAAATATACAGCAGGATACGAGGATAAATACGATCGTAATTACCTTGTTGTATTCCAGTATCTTAGGATGAAAACTTTTGATAAATGAAATCGAAGTATAGGCAGAACCTACAACAGAAGAGATGCCTGCTGCCCATATCACCACTCCAAATATCTTATAACCAACTTGTCCGGCAGCAAGTTGGAAAACGGATGCAGCAGGGTTTTCCGGGTTCAATGCCACACCGGTAGTTACCACACCCAAAGCAGCAATAAACAGCAATAACCGCATTAAGGAAGCCAGGCCAATAGCGGTAAGGGCGCCTTTATTAACCGAACCCAAATTCTCAATGCCGGTTTGCCTGGCATCAAGCAGCCGGTGTGCGCCAGAAAATGTGATATATCCGCCTACCGTGCCACCAACAATGGTAAGCACTGCATTGAAACTGAACTGGGTGGGGTTAACCGATCTGATTAGTGCTTCCGCAATTGGTGGGTCGCTCACATACGCAATAAAAAGAGCTAATCCGATTTTAAGCAGTCCCATCGTTTTGGCAAAAGCATCCATCGCTTTTCCAGCTTCCTTATAAACAAATATTCCGATTGCAATTATTGCACTGATCATGGCCCCCTGGGCGATACTAATGCCAAAAAGTACATTCAGGCCAAGTCCGGCACCAGCAATATTACCAATATTAAAAGCCAATCCGCCCAAAAACACGAGAAAGGAGAGAAAATATCCTGCACCCGGAAACACCTTGTTGGCAATGTCTTGCGCAGGCTTATCTGCCACTGCGATAATCCTCCAGATATTCAGCTGCGCCACTGCATCCAGGATAATTGAGAGCAGGATCACGAAAGCGAAACTAGCACCCAGCTGCTCGGTAAAAACAGCTGTCTGTGTTAAGAATCCTGGCCCTATAGCCGAAGAGGCCATTAAGAAAGCTGCGCCAATAAGGACGCTCCAGTTATGCTTTTTCTTCATTTCGACGGGGCTTTTAAGCTAATTCCTTCAGCTTTCAATGTGTCAGCAACCATTTTTGCAAAGTTGAGTGCATGTGCGCCGTCCCCATGCAGGCAGATGGTATCTGCTGTGATTGGGATGCTGTTTTCGTTTACTGTGTGCACCATGCCATTTTTAACCATCATAAGTAGCTGGATTTTAACATCAGCTTCGGTGGTTAGTACCGCATTAGTCTTGTTTCGTGGAGTGAGCGACCCGTTATCCTGGTAACTGCGGTCGGCAAATACTTCTGCGGCAGTGCTGATACCCGCTTGCTGTGCAGCATTGATCATTTCGCTTCCCGATAACCCATATAAGATCAGTGAATCATCAAAATCTTTTATCGCCTGTACGATTGCCTTTGCCAGTAGGAAATCTTTTGCAGCCATATTATATAAAGCCCCATGTGGTTTTACATGGTTCATCCGGCCATTTGCCGCTTTAACAAATCCCTGCAGTGCGCCAATCTGATAAAGGGTAATCTGGTAAGCCTCTGCAGGAGTTATTTTCATCTCCCTTCTTCCAAATCCCTGTAAATCCGGCAGTCCGGGATGTGCCCCAATAGCTATTCCTTTACTAACAGCCAGCTCCACGGTGCGCTGCATTACACTAGAATCACCAGCATGAAAACCGCAGGCAATATTTGCTGAGGTAATATAATCCATCAATTGCGCATCATTTGGCATACCGTAATTTCCAAATGCCTCGCCCATATCGCAGTTCAGATCTATCGTTCGCATCTTTTAAAAGAGTTATTATTTTAAGTAAACAGCCGTAATGTTAATATTTAGTGTACGTTATCATTTGGTATATATCGCGTGGGCAAGCCTTTCCAGTTCTGCTTCCTGCTGGTAGTACAATTGTTCCGCCTCCGAATAGTCAATCACACTGAAATAGATTTCTTCGCGGGGTTTTAACTGTGCACAAATTGGAATATCGACCATCGCTACCTGTGCAATCCTGGGGTATCCGCCAGTGGTCTGGCAATCTGCCATCAGCAAAATCAGTTCTCCATTGCCGGTTACCTGTATCGTTCCCGGACAAACCGCCGTGCTCAGCAGTTCCTGATTGATTTTTCTTTTCATTTGATTTCCTTTAAGCAGGATGCCCATTCTATTGCTTTTCAAATCAACATTGAAAGGCAATGAAAGCAGGTCAATGATCGAATTTGAATCGAACCACGTAATTTCCCTGCCTGCGAATATCCGTATGGTGTTTTTTTCTTTAGGGCTTAAAAAGTGGTCTGGGATGCCCCAGGTATTATACCTCACTGATCCGCTGTTTAGCTGATCCAATATCCGGGATGCAATTGAGCCGTAGGGGTTACCATTACTGATCAGGTCGTCTTTTTTTAACAGGCGACCAGCATAACCGCCAAATGCTGCAGGCAGGTATGTGCTGCTGCTGTCAAGTATCTTTGGAACATCCCATCCGCCAGCTACAGATAAATAGGTACGTACACCAATATGATTATTAACTAACGCTACCACAGTGCCAGCAGGCAGAAATATAGCTCTTCTTGCCGGTAGTTTTTCTCCATTAACGGTCAGTGTAGAACCACCGCCTGCATAAGCGATTAGCAGCGCTGTTTCGCATCGGAAAGAAGCGTTTGCATAGGTGAACTCTAATACGGCAGCTGTAAGGAGGTTTCCTACGGCTAGATTGGCCATTTTGGCCGACAACGGATCTAGTGCTCCAGAGAGGGGGACGGCCTGGGAGAGGAAATTAATTCGCCCCAAATCTTGTATCGTGGTATGTAGCCCTGGTTTTATGAATTTGATCTGCATATCAAGATAATAAGGATTGAAATTCCTGATTAGATATGGAAGTAAATGTGATTTCATCTCCGGCGGCTAATAGAGATGGTTGCGGACGCCCACTGTCAAAAAGTGTTAAAGGGGTGCGGCCAATAATTTGCCACCCACCGGGGATAGCTAAAGGATAAATCCCTGTCTGCCCACCTGCAATGCCTATCGAGCCGGCAATAACTGTGCTTCTTGGTTGCTCTTTTCTTGGCGTACTAAGCCGGCTGTCCATGCCGCCCATATAGGCAAATCCTGGTACAAAGCCGATCATATATACCGTGCAGCAGCTAGCACTATGTATAGCTATCACTTCCTCCACGCTAAGCCCGCAATGTGCAGCAACCAAATCTATATCTGGTCCGTATTCGCCCCCATAACAAACCGGGACAATTAACTTTCTTCCGGCATTTTCTATTTTTTCGCTACTCACAGTCAGCATAGAAAGGTAGTATGCTACCTTATCAAAACAAGATGTGCTCTTCAGATCACGCTTTAAAACCGTTTTTGGGTCATAACATACAGTCAGCGTTGCATAAGCAGGAATGGTTGTGATAAAACCCTCAAATGGTGCAGCATGTACAGCGCGATCAAAGGCTAATACTTTTTCTGCTAAATCACGATTAATTTCATTTCCGAAAACTACAGTTACGGAGCTTTCGCTCAGGGCATAAATTTCGGTATCCATATCTGTCATATAGCTGTAGTAATTGGTTTTTGGCTTTTAATGCAGTAGTGTACGCCCAATTTCAACAACATTGCAGATAAAAGCAAGGAACTAGCTGAATAGTGTCTGCTTTTTTTGATAATTGATGTTTTTAGTGTGATAAAACACTTAAATTGCTTTCTTTTTGAGCATAAATACTGAAACTTACTATCCGATTTTCTGTAAAAATCATCCAATTGACCTTAGCTTATTCTAATCTCTGCAATATCTACCTGCATTTCTTCTTTACGAATAGCTTCGTCAGAATAGATCTTTTCTTTACGGATATTAAATAGTTCTTTTCGTTGTTGATGATAAATATCTTTAAGCACATGTTTATAAACTTGTAGCTCTTTTTGATCTTTCTCCAGGCATTCCATACAATCAAGCTTTAAGTGGGTATGGCTAAGATGGTTTTTAAACTCGGATTTTAAACTAATCAGCAGGTCGTTATTAATCAGGTCGTCCTCATACTTATCCGCTAAACGGTTAAGCGCTACATTGATCATACGGATATGTATATCTGCTTCCTGTCGCTCTTCAGGGATCATCGGATCAATCTCTTCTATTTTGAGCGCTTTAATGATAAAAGGCAAAGTGAGCCCCTGAAATACTAACGTAACCAGTATGACGACAAATGTGATAAAAATAATCAGATTCCTTTCTGGTAATGGATTTCCATTTTCGAGCGTTAATGGAAGGGATAAAGCTGCGGCCAGAGAAACCACACCGCGCATTCCCGCCCAGCCAATAATAAAAGCTCCTTTCCAGTCGGGATTTGCTTCATTCTTGCGCACACTTTTAAAAAGCCAGCGCGGAATAAAAGTACCGGGATAGATCCATATCATCCGTATTAAAATAACCAGTGCACTTACTAATAATCCGTATTTGCAGGCTTCTGCCAGAGAATACCCCTCTAATCCTGCAACAATAGCCGGAAGCTCCAGCCCAATCAGAATAAATACCAATCCATTTAATATGATCGAAAATGTAGACCATACATTAAGTGTTTGCAACCTGCTTTGTCCGTCCGTAAAGATCTCATGTGAGCGGTAAGACAGGAATAGTCCGCCGCTTACCACTGCCATCACTCCCGAAAAATGAAACTCTTCGGCAGCTAAATACATTAAATATGGGGCGATCAGTGTAAAAGCAGAGTCGATACTTGCCGTTGTAGGCAAAAACCGATGGATCAGATAAACCGTATAAGCCACAGCCAGGCCAACAACAATTCCCATCAGCGTTACCGTTACAAAGCTAATCGATGCCTCTTGAAAAGAAAACTGCCCAGCTGTAACCGCTGCCGCCAATGCAAAACGAAATACAGTCAGACTGGAGGCATCATTAACCAGGCTTTCACCTTCCAGAATGGTAATGATACGTTTAGGTACGCGGATGGTTTTAAGCACAGATGTAGCGGCAATTGCATCTGGCGGAGAGATAATGCCACCCAGCAGAAAGCCAGTGGCTAAAGTAAAACCTGGAATAAAGCTGGATACCGTATATGCCACAACAGTAGATGTGAAAAATACGAGCCCGAATGCTAGCAAAGAAATAGGGCGTTTCCACTTCCAGAACTCATTCCATGATGTCCACCACGCCGCCTCATACAATAATGGCGGTAAAAAAATCAGGAATATCAACTCGGGCTCTATATTGATCACCGGCATTCCCGGGATAACACCAATGATAAGTCCGGCTAAAACCAAAAAAATAGGATACGCAATCTTTAAACGGCGTGCCATTAAAATCAGCAGAAATGCTGCAGAAAGCAGTAACAGGAATTTTAGTAAAGAATAGTGCATGTAAATTGGATATAGCTATAGCAACAGGACGCAAATCTCTATTCTGCAACTTATCGGCCAATCATTAAAATGCTGATTAGTAGATTTTTGTATCGTTAATTAGAGATGTAAAGTATCGATATATCGTGATTTTACGTCAACATAACGCTAAATCCCTAAGCAAGCCCCATCAGTATCTCCAGATTTTCCATTATCACAGAAAAGTCTTCGATAAAGATGAGAAGCGACAGCTTCCCTGATTTTAGTTTATTAGGCAGGTAGCCGTAAAACTTTTTAAAAGCACTACTAAAATGTGTCGCATACTTATAACCCATTTTTTCTGATACCTCGGCAACAGTAACATCTTCTTCGATCAGCATCCGTTTTGCCCAGGCCATTTTATACTGGTTTAAATAACCAAACACAGTAGTTCCAAAGGCAAGCTTAAAATTACGCTTCAAATTAAACTCATTCGTCCCCACCATATGCGCCAGGTTACGGAGCGAAAACTGCTGATATAAATCGCCAGTCAAAATTTCTTTTACCTCATACATTTTGTCCAGTTCTTCCTTTTTTAGCTGGCGTGCAGGGATATAATCTTTTACTTGCTCAAACTGTGATACCTGCAGCACCAGTAATTCCAGGATTTTAGATTCCAGGAATAACTTTTCGCAAAAACCGGTATGTGTAGACGTTCTTAAGGCGTTGAGTATTGCGCTGATCTCTGGGGTCATATGCAGGTTATGACCCGAAAATACGGCTGGTTTATTCTGCTCAATTCCGGTTTTTAAATTCAAATAACCAGAATGGTCAGTCGGTATATATCTAGACAGGAAAGACAGATCTATCCTGATAAAAATAATTTCGTGCGCTTCCGTTTTTACTTGTAACCGGAGTTTTTCATGGTTTAATAAAATATTGTGCTGCTGCTCAGTAAAAGTCAGTAATGCTTTTTTTGAACCGGGTAAATAACCGCTGATGTTACCCTTTAAAAGAAACAGCATCTGTAGGCTGTATCCTTTCGCAGGACTCGAAAAGGCTTTTGTAATGCTGCTAAAGGAGTCGGAGCAGCCAGAATAGTGAATTGAGGCTTCTCTGTGTAAACTGAATGTATGGTTGTTATTTTCTCCCTTTAGCGTTATTACTTCTCCCGATTGCGTCATATGTTGCCTATATCTTTGCCTGCGAAGTTATTGTTATTAAGATTACTTCTAAAGAACATTTTAAAAAAGTTACACATAAATGAAACGCGCCCTAATTAGTCTATTTTTTATTTTCCTTAATGTTACTGTCTATGGCCAAACCGGCAACCTATCCGGAAAAGTAACAGATCACAACGGAAAGTCCGTTCCCGGAGCCACAGTAACAATCAAAGAATTAAATAGGGTAGTGGCTACAAATGCCAGCGGAACGTACCGTATAGAAAACTTAAAATATGGCAATTACACACTTACAGTCAGTTCTGTAGTAACAGATTTTAAAAGTTTTAATGTTAATGTCAATTCCCCGAATACTTTTTTTAATCCCGCGGTAAAAGGGGGGAAGGATAAAGAGCTCGACCAGGTAACGGTACAGGGGATGACGGAAAAGAAGAAAATAGAAACTACTGGTTTCGCGGTAAATGTGATTGATACTAAAGAAGCGGCTCTGCGAAATCTGCAGACCAACGAATTGTTAGACCGCACTGTAGGTGTGAGGGTTAGGCAAAATGGTGGTTTCGGGTCCGAAGTAGAGTATAATTTGAATGGGATGACCGGCAGGTCTATCGGTATTTTTATCGACGGAATTGATATCTCTACTTACGGTTCGTCTTTCAATCTCAATAATATCCCCCCAGCAATGATCGAACGTATAGAAGTATATAAAGGTGTTTTACCCGCACACTTGTCGGGCGACCTCCTTGGGGGTGCTATTAATATTGTGATGAAAAAAGGTGCAGGGACTAACAATATTGTGGTTTCCAGTTCTTATGGATCTTTTAATACGACACAATCGGATGCTAGTTTAATGTACCGCAATCCTAAGAATGGATTAACCGCTAAGGCATCTGGTTTTTACAGTTATTCTGATAATGATTATGAAATCTGGGGGCAGTTCTCGAAAAATGTAGAACCTAATGGGGTTATTACCCGGAACAATAGGGCACGCCGTTTCAATGATAGCTACAGGGCAATGGGCGGGCGATTTGAGGTTGGTTTTTCTGATGTTAAATGGGCTGATGCGTTTTTTATTGGTTACAATGGGTCAGATTCACACAAGGAGATTCAGCATGGCCAAACCATGGGGACGCCTTATAAGGGTAGGTTTTCTGATGCGAAGGCTCATGTGTTTAGCGCGACTTACAACAAGAGGAATTTATTTACAAAGGGGCTAAATCTATCTTTTAATGGTGTTTATAGTGATAGAAATACTTATCTGCAGGATACAGTAAGCTGGTTGTATAATTGGGATGGCAATATCCGGCTCGATCTTTATGGTAAGCCGATGCGCACCAGGGAAGGTGCACAGCAGGGCATTCCAACTATAACTTCTATTGATAGGCAGATCACTAATTTACGGTCTAATGTGAGTTATGATCTTTTCCCTGGCCATCGCCTGTCTTTAAATCACGTGTTTTATACCATAGACAGACAGGATGAGAACTTACTTGTTTTTATTGGCGACAATGCGGTTAAAGGCACAAATGACCTGTCTAAAAATGTGGTCTCCTTTAACTATGAATCCCAGTTATTGAAAAATAGGCTAACTACCAATTTGTTTGTAAAATATTACCAGCAGAAAATCGGCAGGATAAGTCCGCAGGTGACCACCGTGAACGGACAAAATGTGGTTAATATGCAAACCATTAGCGATAACAGGTCTGCGGAAGGTTATGGTATTGCGGTTTCTTATGCCTTAACTCCCCGTATGTTTCTGATCGGGTCTACAGAACGTGCTGTACGTATGGCTGGCGATAATGAAATATTTGGTAGCCCTGATGAAAACATACAGCCAAATCCTACACTGCGACCAGAAGTTAGCGATAATTATAATATCGGATTTAAAATAGGAACGTTTGATTTTTCGGGACATAAACTTTCCTTATCTGGTAATGGGTTCTGGAGAAATATTAAAGACAGGATCATGCGGCAGGCAAATATGCTGCTCAACGACCAGGAAGTTGAAGTTTCGCCCTTCGTTAACCTTGGGCTTGCACAGTCCTTAGGTTTTGAAGGCGAGCTGTCTTATACCTATAAAAAGTTAAACGTATTGTTCAACTTCTCCAAATTCAATTCCCTATACAAGATCCAGTTCGATCCTGTAAGCGGAAATCAACTGGACTACTATAACAAGCAGATCCCAAATGAGCCATTTTTCACGATGAATGGTAACGTGCAGTACAGGGTCAATAACCTCATACAAAAAGCATCAGTAGTTAATATGTACTACACCATCGGTTACGTAGCCCCTTTCCGTACCATCTGGCCAGAATCTACCTGGTATACAACCCCTGCCCAGTATGCACAGAATGTAGGCTTTAGCTATGGCTTCCCTAACAAAAAGTTTGTTGCCAGTATAGATGCTAAAAACCTATTTAACGCAGAAATATACGACAATTTTGGGGTGCAGAAACCCGGCAGGGCATTTTACTTTAAGCTTAACTATACAATTAATAAATTTTAAAATCGATAATACAAAAAACATGAAGATGAAATTTTCTACTATGATGATGTGCGGGGCTGCCGCAGTAGCTTTTTCGCTAACGAGCTGCAAAAAAGACAACAATGACAACACTACCGAAGAATTGCAATCAGAACGCTGGATTACTGTATCAGGTGCTTTGATGCAAGATGAAGCTGGTGATGGTGATGGTGGTACAATGGTTTACAGCTTATCAGCTGCAGATGCTAAAAACCCTAATGTATCTGTTAACGTTTTTGATAACGGTATGCACGTAAAATCTTCCCGTACTGCACGTTTGCAGGCATCGGCTGATGGAAACTTTTTATATAACATCCAATACACTGGAGATGACGGGGGTAACTTCAACAAATACCTGGTAAAAGGTGGTAAAAACTTTGTTGCCGAAGGTGCAGAGGTACAAACAAAAGATTATGTGACTACTTCTCCAAGATGGGTTAAAGCAGCAGAAGGAATTGGAGTAGCAGTTAACGTATCTGCTGTAACGAGTATATACGAAGGGGTGAGTCCGAATTTTGTATTTAAACACAGAAGAGGAACTGCCAGCGTTTTAAGTTTAGATTTAAATAACCCTAAAATTTTAGGTACAACTACTTTTCCTCTTGCTTTATCAGCAGCAGACGAAGCAGCTGGTTATAACATCGGCCGTTTAGATGCTCCGGTAATCAATAAAGCTGGTAACAAGGTATTTATTGGTGCACAGGTGAGTAAAGTATACCCTGATAGATTTACTATTGGTACAACAGGTGTACCTACTTTTACTGCAGATAACACAACCAGGGGCGGATCAAAAACATTGGTTTTAGACTATCCATCCCTAGCAAATCCAAAATTAATCACTTCTACACAAGCTACAGGTAATACGAATGGTTACCGCAGTACTATGTTATATTTAGGTACAGATGGTAACATTTACCAGGCAAGCCATGGTGAAGGTGTTGGTAAAGGTGGTTCTAAAATCCTTAGGATCAACGCAAACACTAACGACTATGACAATACTTATGTATTAAATCTTGATCAGGCATTAAGTGTAACAGATAGCTATATCGAAACATGGAGATATGTGGGTGATGGTATCGGTTATGTAATTTACAGTTTGGTAAACAGTGCAGGCAGCCGTACTGGCGGATACATTGCCCGTGTAGATTTAAATGCAAAAACAGCTACTAAAGTGAGCATCCCTAATGAAGCAACTTTAAGCTTTAACCAATACCAAAACATCGCCGTAAATGGTGACGATGTAATGATTGTAGTTACACAGGTTAGTCAGGATGGTAACATCTATATTTTCAATAGAAAAACTGGTGCGATGAGCGTTGGTGCAAGATTGATCAATAAAACAGGTAACCGTTACATTGGTATATACTAATTTAGAACAATAATAAATAAAAGGATAGATGTCGTGTTAATCGGCATCTATTTTTTTATATTTGGTACATAAACAAACAAATCTGCTAAAGATGAAGAAACTATTTGTTGCAATTTTTGCGCTGTTATCTGTGGTTGCCCAGGCACAGCAGAACACGTTGTTAACCCCTGCTTTCTGGCAAGGAAAACCAGACGTGGCTGCAGTAAAAGCCGAGGTTGAAAAAGGAAACAATCCATCACAGTTTAACGGTATGAGTTTCGATCCTGTGGTGATGGCAATTAATTCTGATGCACCCATCGAATCTATAAAATTTTTATTGGCCCAGCCGGGCAATGACGTAGGGAAAATAACCCACGATAGCCGCAATTATTTACATTGGGCTGCTAACAAAGGAAATGCTGAAGTGATGGAATATTTACTAAGCAAAGGGGCAAAAACAGACAATGAAGACAGTCATGGCTCTACACCAATTCTTTTCGCAGCAGGTGGGGGTCAGCAAAATACAAAGGTATACGATCTTTTGATCACGCATGGTGCTTCGCTAAAAAAGAGCGTAAATGCAGATGGGGCAAATGCATTGCTGATTTCGATTGCTAATGATCCGGAGTTGGTGCTGACAAATTATTTTGTTTCAAAAGGACTGGATATCAATAGTACTGATGCGGCTGGTAATAATGCTTTTAGCTATGCCGCCAGATCTGGAAATATAGAGTTATTAAAAAAACTGATGCAAAAGGGTATTAAACCAAACCCAAATGCAATGCTGATGGCAGCACAGGGTTCCAGGCGCGGTGCGAACAAACTAGAAGTCTATCAATACCTGGAAACCCTTAACTTAAAACCAACAGTTACAGGTAAAAATGGTGAAAATGTATTACATGCTATAGTCCGTAAACCTAACCAGGAAGAGATCATTAAATATTTTCTGGCTAAAGGAGTGGATGTGAACCAGGCAGATGAAGAGGGAAATACGGTGCTGATCAATGCTGCTTCTGGTAACCGCGATACTGCAGTTTTCGCGCTGTTGTTACCTGGTGTAAAAAACATCAATCAAGCAAATGAAAAAGGTTTATCGGCCTTAACTTTAGCCGTACGCAGTAATTCGCCAGAGGTGGTAAGTTACTTGATCCGCAAGGGCGCTAATGCTAAAGCTCTTGATAAAAAAGGCAATAGCCTGGCATATTATGCAATAGAGTCTTACCGTTCGCAAGGCGGACCAGGGGGTGGTGGCCCCCGAGGTCAGGCACCTGCAGGTGGCAGACCAGCTGGCGGACCGCAAGGTGGGGGCGAACGTTCGGCTAATGGTCCGAAACAGGAAGATTTTGATACCAAAATCCAAATCTTGCAAAAAGAAGGTTTGGCAATGAATGCTCCGCAAGAGAACGGTGATAACTTATATCATCTTGCTGTTGCGAAAAACGATCTTTCTTTATTAAAACGTCTGCAGCCGTTAAGTCTTGATGTAAACGCAAAGAACAATAACGGGGTTACCGCTTTGCATAAAGCAGCTATGATCGCTAAAGACGATTCGGTGATGAAATACCTGTTGTCAATAGGGGCCAAAAGGGATGCTGTAACTAGTTTTGAAGAAACAGCTTTCGACCTGGCTAGTCAGAATGAATCGCTTACTAAAAATAATATATCCGTTACCTTCCTTAAATAACTATGTCAAATTTATATAAAACAGCAGTTCTTGTCCTTTTAATCATTTGTGCAAAGCCTTTTATGGCTGGTGCACAAACTACCAGTAAATATAAGTGTATGATCCAGATGACCAATTATATGGGCGATGGGGCATATATCGTGATCTCCCTGATCAACAGTAAGGATGCTTACGAGAAAACACTTTATGTAATGGGTTCCGATAAAAAATGGTATAAAACCATTAAAGAATGGAATAAGTTTTACCTTAAACAGCCTAACATCAGTGCCATAACAGGTGCTTCTGTAACTGGGGGCGACCGCAGTGTAAATGTGATTGAAATTGATAAGTCTAAAATTAATGCTGGTTATAAATTAAGGTTCGAAAGTGCAGTAGAAGATAAAGAATACCATGTTAAAGACCTCGAAATCCCATTAACTACTGCTGCCCTTGCTGCTAAGAGCGACGGTACCGGATATATCCGTTATGTCCGTTTTAGTGCTAACTAAAAGTCACCTTTAACTATGACCATTTCTGTATGGAGATACAGCCATTTAGCTCTGGCTGTATCTTCTTTCCTTTTACTTACCCTTGCCGCTGTAACAGGCATTATCCTGTCATTTGAACCTGTTGCTGCGAAGTTCCAACCTTACCGGGCAGCTGGTTTTAATGAGATTACATTAAACCAGACCCTTCCTGTAATCAGGAAAGCTTTCCCAGGTGTCAGTGAACTCACCGTAAACCCGCAGGGATTTGTACAAATTAAAGGTACGGATGCGCAGGGAAAGGAATTGCTGGCTTATGCAGACCCGCTAACAGGTAAAATCTTAGGTACGCCAGTTAAGCAGAGTGAGTTTTTTCAATGGGTAACCGCATTGCACCGGTCACTTTTCTTACATGAAACTGGCAGGTTTTTTATTGGTTTAACAGCTTTCCTGCTTTTATTGATTACCGTTTCCGGAACCATGCTGCTCATTCAGCGGCAACGCGGATTAAAACGTTTTTTTACAAAGATAGCCCGCGATAGCTTTGCCCAGTACTATCACGTAATGCTTAGTCGCTGGTCGCTCGTCCCCATTCTGATCATTGCTATTAGCGGCACCTATTTATCGCTGGTTAGATTTGAATTGATCAATGTTAGTAAAGAATCGCCTAAAATAGACTTTGATGCGATCCGTGCAGAACCGGTTAAAAAAGAAGCAGATTTCATTGTTTTTAAACAGACACCTCTTTCTGAGGTAGAATCTATTGAGTTCCCTTTTTCTGAAGATGTGGAAGATTACTATACACTGAAACTGAAGACAAAAGAAGTGGCTGTTAATCAAATCACGGGAGATATCCTGGGGGCCGCCCAGTATCCGAAAGCGGTATCTTTTACTAATCTGAGTTTAGACCTCCATACTGGTCGTGCCAGCGGTATATGGGCTATTATCCTTGCTGCGGCTTCAATAAATATCTTGTTTTTTATCTATTCTGGTTTTGCGATCGCGTTAAAACGCAGGGCAAACAAAACGCACAATAAATACAAGGCAGATGAAAGCAAGTTTATTATCCTGGTCGGTTCAGAAAATGGCAGCACATTCGGATTTGCGCGTGCCATACATCAGCAATTGCTTAAAGCTGGAGAAAAATCGTTTGTTACCGAGCTAAACAATTTTACTGTATACCCGAAGGCGGCGCATTTAATTGTGGTTACCGCGACCTATGGTCTTGGTGATCCGCCTACAAATGCAGCGAAGTTTGCAGCATTGCTCACAAAGCATCAGCAAACACAACCCGTCCATTATTCGGTATTAGGTTTCGGCTCGCATGTATATCCGGATTTCTGTAAGTTCGCTTTTGAGGTAAACCAATTGTTAGCTGCACAGGATTGGGCATCGCCTTTAACAGATATCCATACGGTCAATGACAGGTCGCCAGAGGAATTTAGTTTATGGGCCGAAGCCTGGTCACAGCAATCAGGCATCCAGGTAACAGTAATGCCAGAACTGTATAAAGTCAAAACAAACCGTTTAGAAACATTGCAGGTGGTAACCAATAAACCGGAGGCAGTATCAGCAGGTAACTCCTTCATGGTGAGTCTTCAGGGGAGAAAGCGTTTAAGGGTAACATCGGGAGATTTACTGGCTATTTACCCGGCAAATGACCATCGCGAACGGCTATATTCTATTGCGGTGATTAATAAAGAGATACAGCTAAATGTAAAGCTACACGAAGGGGGACTGGGATCGGGGTTCCTGCATCAATTAAGACTGGGCGATAAAGTCGGGGCAAAAATCATTAATAATGAGCATTTCCATTTTCCAGTGGCTGCACCAGCAGTGATCATGATTAGTAACGGAACAGGTATAGCACCATTTCTGGGCATGATTAGTCAGAATACCAGTCAAACACCTTGTCACTTGTATTGCGGATTTCGCGAACGCTCTTCCTATGAAGTTTACCAGGCATTTCTAGAGCAGGAGCGATCAATTAAAAAAGTAGTAAGTCTGCATGCTGCTTTCTCCCGTGACGGGGATAAGCAATATGTGAGTGATCTGGTAAAAACTGATGGTGATTTAATAGCTGATGTGCTCCTTAGAGGTGGCGTAGTGATGATCTGTGGTTCTCTGGCCATGCAAAAAGACGTCATGGAACTACTGGAAAACATTTGCCAGCTCAAAATAAACCATAGCATCAGTCACTTTCAGTCGCACGGGCAGATCCTTACAGATTGTTACTAGTTTTTTTGAAACTATAGGAAACACCTACTAACAGCATCAGAAAGCCCGTGAACCCTAATGCAATAGGCAGTGATGTCTGATGTGCAATAAAACCTAAGGTTGCCGGGCCAGCTAGCTGACCAGCGTAGCCTAGCGTAGAAATTGCGGTAATAGCCACAGTAGAGGGTACATCTTTTAACCGGCCACCCTCACTAAAAAACACCGGAACGATATTCGCCGCACCTATCCCCAATAACACAAAACCCAATAAGGAAGTCACCAGCCACGGTGTTAATACCGCCATAAACAGCCCGCATGCGGCGATTATACTTCCATAAACCACCACCTTTTTACTAGCTAAACGCGCCACTATTTTATCACCAAGCAGCCTCATGGTAGCCATAGCTACAGAAAAAGCCGCATAGCCAAGTCCGGCGAAAGCCACATCTACACCTCGGTTTTCCTTCAAAAATACGGCACTCCAATCCAGCATTGCACCTTCTGATAAAAACACGATAAAGCACATAAAACCTAAATACAGCACGCTGGCCTTTAACCATTGTATTCCTGTCCCTTTTTGAGCGGTTACTGCATTTTCCTGCTGGAACTTTTCGCTTAATTCCTTCTCATAACTTCCTGCCAGTAAGGCACGATATTGTATACCTACAATGAATAACAAGAGGACAGCAATACTTATTGCCGCCACAACGGGCGATAAACCTAACTTGATCAGGAAGCCCAATCCAAGCGAACCCAATAATCCGCCAGCACTAAACAGACCATGCAATGACGACATGATTGGTTTACCATATATGTTTTGTACCTGTACGCCATGGGCATTCATCGCTACATCGACAGTACCAATAGCAGAACCAAAAATAAAAAGAACAGTGCCAAGGGAAACTACCGTATCCATTAACAAGAGTAAAGGCAGGGTAACAGCCACAATAATAGAGGAGATTAAAATGATAAGCTTACTGCCAAATTTATGAATCAATACCCCGGTTACCGGCATCATAGCTATCGCCCCGGCACCCAATAATAGCAGCAGCAGCCCCAGGTCCCCATCGTTTAGTGCTAATCTTTCTTTTGCAAAAGGTACCATAATCGCCCAGCTGGAAATACCGATGCCACAGATGAAAAATATGGCCTGTGTTGCTTTTTTTGCTAGGGCTGTATGAATTAAAGTGGAGTCTTTCATCAGGTTAGTTTCGGGCAATTATAAGGAAATTTTAACAGTTAAATAGGTCTAACCTACCTGAAATGTTGTGGAGGACTGTTTTTATAAATTGAGGAATTAACATTCAGTTAATATGCCATTAGTAGCTTTGGCCAAACATTGATTTGATATGTACACGGACAATACTGACGAAGCATTGATTGTCCGGTTAAAACGCAACGATCCAGTTGCCCTGGAAACACTTTTTAACCGGCATTATAAACCGCTCTGCAATTATTGTGCTTTGTTTACCAAAGACTTTGCTGCGGCAGAAGAAATCGTTGCTGATCTTTTTATTAAAATTTGGGACAACAGGCACAATAGTGATATCCTGAATGTAAAAAGCTATCTTTTTTTATCTGTACGTAACCTTTCTCTCAATTTTATTCAAAAAAAGAAAAGTCCGGTTGATTCTTTTGAGGACCTAACGCTTACGCAACAGGCGTTGCAGGATACCAATACGCCATTCAGTGTTTTATCGGGAAGGGAATCTGACCAGCGTATTTTGCTGATGATCGACCGGCTGCCGGCGCGGCAGCGGGAGGTACTGCTAATGAGCCGTATTGATGCGATTGATAAACATACGATTGCACAGGTGCTTGGTATTTCTGTAAGAACAGTAGAAACCACGCTATACCTGGCGATACAGCAACTCCGAAACCAGTTAAAGATTTCTTAATATAAGCTTAACACACTACGCTACGTAATTCTTCGCAAAAACCTGTCTTCCTCCATAGAGACTTATTAAATGGAAGACAGGAATACAAGGCTGATCGTAGCTTATTTTGACAAAACAATTGATGATGATGGACTGGCTGAGCTAAAGGAGTGGCTGGAAAGCAATCAGGATAACCAGGAAATCTTTAGCGAAACGATACAGATCCTTAGCGCTTCCAAAACTTATTTTGCCCAGCCCGAAAAACAGGCTGCAAACTGGGCACGTATCCGTGCACATGTACATGCGGAGGAAACAGGAGTAACTAGCTCGGCAGATCCAAAATTGATAGGAGAGGCGCCAAAATCTTCAGGATATGCTTACAAACACTGGTTCGCTGCGGCGATCATGTTCTTAGTTGCTAGCACAGCAATGCTAATTGGTTATCAGTATTTATCTGTTCCAACCGCACAGGCTGTAGCTTATGCGCAGTTTAGTAATCCTAATGGGAGCCATTCCAAAATTGTTCTTCCGGATAGTTCCGTCATTCATTTAGGGGCAGGAAGCAAGATCCGTTATGAGAAGAGTTTTACGGCTGCAAAACGTCAGGTTTACTTGGATGGAGAAGCTTTTTTTGAAGTAACGCACCATGCCGATCGTCCGTTTATTGTAAAAAGCGGAAAGATAGCTACGGTTGTATTAGGGACTTCATTTAATGTGAAAGCGTTTGCTGCAAAGCATCAGGTTGCAGTTACTGTAAAAACAGGAAAAGTGGGTGTAGTGGCAAATCTAAACGGCAAGTCTAAGCTAATCAGCTATCTGCTGCCAGACGAACAGCTGGATTTTAATACAGAAACGGGAAAGTTTCATTCCCGCACGGCTAATGCAGCAGCAGTGAGTGGATGGACGGATAATAATTTTGTCTATTACAATACTTCCTTAAAAGATATTGCAGAATCACTAGAAAGGCATTACGCGATTAATATCACGTTTGCTAATCCCGGGTTGGCCAAAATTAAGCTGACTGCCAAATTCAATAACCTGCCGTTAAGTGAAGTTACAGGGAATTTATCGCAATTAACGGGATTGTCTTTTAGTAGAAAAGGAAACGGAATTTCTGTTACCGCACATCACGAGAAAAGGAGGAAGAATATGAGATAGCGTTACCAGCCATCAGAAAATAGCCAGGGATTGCGTCAACAACCCCATGGCTCTAAAAAATTTAAACTCTGGAATTAATAAGTATAAACGAAGTAAATATATGAAGAAGTTATGGTTTTTTACCATACTGGTGCTGCTGCAGGTTTCATTCGAAACAAGGAAAGCACAAGCCCAGCAATCGGCTGTAGATAAAAGGATTACTTTTGCTGCAGAAGGTATTACCTTAAAAGAGGCGTTCGCACAACTAGAGCGGGCAAGTGGCCTGTCTATCAGTTATAATAATAGTTTGCTGAACGATAAGAAGATCGTACAGTTAAATAAGGCAGAGCGTTCTGTGCAAGAAACACTTACGTTATTGTTAAGAGGAAGCCTGTTCACTTTTAAACTGTCGGGCAAGAACAATATCCTGATTGTGAGAAGGGGTGCAGACAGGGGAAGAATTAGCGGTAGGATAGTCGACGATGGCGGTCAGCCGCTACCGGGTGCTTCTGTTAGAGTGCCTGGTACCCAAGCTTATGCACAAGCAGATAACGATGGTACTTATAAATTGGATATTGTCCCTGGAAGTTATACGGTCGAGTACAGTTTTATCTCGTTTGAAACGGTAAAAAGAGAAAAGGTAAATGTAGTACTGGGGCAGGCAACTACATTGAATATTACACTTAAAGTTTCCGCAAACGACTTGCAGGAAGTAGTGGTAACTGCACTGGGTATCAAAAGAGAGTCTAAATCGCTGGGTTATTCTGCCACTACGATCGGCGGCGAACAGCTTACGAATGCGATCTCCAATAACTGGACAGATGCCTTATCTGGTAAAGTAGCTGGTTTAAATCTGGTACGTTCCAACGGCGGGCCTCAGGGGTCTAACCAGATTATTTTACGTGGAGAAAATAACCTGACCGGGGACAACAGTGCACTGATTGTTGTAGACGGGGTAGTAATTAACCAGGGAAGCGGCAGAAGCACAAGCTATGGCGAGAAAGGTTATCTCGCCACCGAAACTCCTGTCGATTTTGGAAGCGGGCTTAATGACATCAATCCGGAAGATATAGAAAGTGTAACCGTACTTAAAGGTCCCGGTGCAGCTGCCCTATACGGCCAGCGTGGGGCAAATGGCGCTATCATCGTGACCACTAAATCTGGTAAATCCCGAAAAGGAATAGGGGTAACTTTTAATTCTAATACATCTTTTGAAAGTGTAAACCGCTGGCCAGATCTGCAATATGAATACGGACAGGGAACTGATGGAGATAACTATTACTCTTATGATGCTTCTGCAGATGGTGCCAGTACAAGAAGTACCAGCTCTGCATGGGGACCGAAATTTAACGGTCAGCAGTATTTTCAGTATGATCCGATAACACATAAACAAAATACCGTAAGAACTCCCTGGGTGCCTTATGTTAACGATTCAAGAAAGTTTTTTGATACCGGCCGTACATTAACCAACAGCATCACGCTGGATGGTGGTAATGCAAACACCTCCGCCCGTTTTTCCGCAACTAACGTTAACAATGAATGGATCATTCCTAACACAGGTTATAAAAGAACATCAGCAGCCTTGTCTGTCAGCACCAAAATTACTGAAAAACTACAGTTATCTGCAAAGGTGAACTATAACCGCAATACCAGTGATAACTTACCCTCTACCGGCTACAATAACCAGTCGATTATGTATTGGTACATGTTCTGGGAACCCAGTGCACCCATATCATGGTTAAAAGATTACTGGATGCCCGGACAAGAAAATATTAAACAGAGTTATCCATTTAGCAGTTTTCCGGATAATCCATACCTGATTGCCAACGAGATGTTAAATGGTGCACGTAGAAATGTGGTAACCGGTAATGTATCGGCCACGTATAAATTTAGCGATGCACTAAGCCTGATGATAAGAACAAGTGTAGACATGTCTAACGAGCAGCGGAGCCAGCAGCGTCCTTTTGATACAGAGAAATTCAATAAGGGAATGTTCCGCTCACAAAGTATTTACTCACAAGAGCTGAATAGCGATTTCTTATTAAAGTACACAAAAAAAGTAGGAAGAGATGTAGAATTGTCCGCTTCTGCAGGTGGGAGTACGTTAAGAAATACGTATGACAAGTCTGATCTAAGAGCAGATTCCCTTTCTTATGCGGGCGTTTATTCGCTAGCCAATGCGGCAGGTGTAGTAGTGCCTTTACCCTATAAAAGTCAGTATGCGATCAATAGTTTTTACGGCTTGCTAACCGCCAGTTATAAGGACTTTTTGTTTCTTGATGTAACAGGGCGTAACGATTGGAACAGTGTACTGGCAACTGCTAAGAGTACTTCGAATGTTTCCTTCTTTTATCCTTCTGTAAATGGTAGTTTAATTCTGTCGGAGTTATTTAAGCTGCCAAAGGCAATTTCTTATGCCAAGCTAAGGGCATCGGTTGCAGGAGTAGGCAGTGGTGGTAACGATGCCTATAGAACATCATATAGTTATAATCCTGTGCCTAATTATGATGGCGGTTTGGCCAACCCAACATCACTCGCTAACCCTTTGCTAGAGTCTTTATATACAACTAGTTACGAGGTGGGTACGGAAATGAGGTTCCTGAATAATAGAATTGGATTAGACCTGACCGTTTATAAGGGAAATACTAAATCCCAAATATTAACGTCGACAGTAGATGCGGCTTCAGGTTATACTACTGCATTGGTTAATGCCGGTTTGGTACGAAATAAGGGCATCGAGATTGCCATGAACGGAACACCGCTACAGTCGCGCACAGGCCTTAACTGGTCAATCAACGGAACTTTCGCGGCCAATAGAAATCAGATTGTGGAGCTCACACCAGAACTGAACCAGCTGATCCTGCAGAATGGACCAGGCGGCAGGGGGGCTATTATTGCTAAACCGGGCGGCAGCATGGGCGATTTATATGGCCGTGGTTACCAGCGTGCGCCAGACGGACAAATTGTTTATGATACCAATGGCTATCCTATGCTTACGGCAGATAGTAAATACATCGGTAATACAAATCCGCAATGGAAAGCAAGTATCGGTAATACGTTCAAGTACAAGCAGTTTTCTGTGAATTTTTTAATTGATGCACAGTATGGTGGTGTAGGTTATTCCTTAACTGCCGCGGTAATGGCCGAACAGGGAAAAACTACAAACACGCTGCCGGGTAGGTATAATGGGATTATAGGAAACGGGGTGCAGCGCAATGCTGATGGTAGTTTCCGTCCTAATGACATCGTGACTAAGGATGCCGCGGTATATTACAATGCCCACTTTGGAAGAGACAATGTGGAAGGGGCAACTTATTCGACAGATTTTCTAAAGCTGCGTGAAGCGAGGTTTGATTATGCGCTTTCTCCAAAACTGGTTAACAGGCTGGGTTTGCAAAGGGCATCTTTTGGGGTTTATGGGCGTGACCTGTTTATGGTGACTAACTGGCCAGCTTTTGATCCGGAGTTTGGAACGTTAAATGGTTCAGAGATCAACAAGGGTTTTGAGTACGGACAGTTTCCTTCTACTCGTTCCATTGGTCTGAATGTGGTTATTGGCTTATAGAATGAGGAAACCCAAATCAAAAAATATCGTACAAAATCAACCTTATAGCGCAAAACAAATGAAGACAATTACTAATATATACAGGGTGCTCTTGATCGGAGTGGGTTTGTCTATCCTGACCAGCTCCTGCAAAAAAGATTTTTCGGAGATCAATACTAATCCAAATACAAGCGAATTTGCCTTGCCGCAGACTTTGCTTGCCCCATCATTAACAAAAATCGTAACCGCCAATTCCAGCCGGAGCCAGCGTTTAACGAATGAACTTATGCAGGTTACTGTAAATATGGGCGATGGCGATGGGAAGATTTTCAGGTACCAGGTACTGCGTTCGGAAGCGGATTATCTATGGAATAGCTGGTACGTGGAGCTAACCAATTTAAAGGATATCTACAAAGGGGGCGAAGACAATCAGAACCCTTCGTACATGGGTGTTTCCCTGATCTGCCAGGCTTGGGTTTATTCGATGCTGACAGATACTTACGGGAATGTCCCTTTTACTAATTCCAACAAAGGCGGCGAGGGTAATTTTACACCCACATTCGACCAGCAGAGTGATATTTATACAGGGATCTTTCAGATGCTGGAGCAGGCAAATACATTGCTAAGTACTGCAAATGCATCCGCAAATGCGATTAAGGGGGCAAGTGATCCGGTTTTTGGTGGCGATCGTGCCAAGTGGCGCAAGTTTGGTAATGCGCTATACTTAAGGCTGCTGATGCGTGTTTCTGCAAAAGCTGAAACTGGTGCAGTAGCAAAAATTAAAGAGATCGTAGATACTAATCCGGCTAATTATCCGCTGATGGCTGGCAATGAAGATTCGGCTGTGCTGAGGTGGACTGGCGTAGCGCCTTATGTTTCTCCTTTTGCTGCGTGGAGAGATGCCGATTGGTATACGCCTAAATTATCGAGTTTCTTTGTTAATAATCTTAATGAATGGAGCGATCCGAGAATTGCGCGGTGGGCTACGGTTGCCAATGGTGAATATGCGGGTATCCCTAGCGGTTATGCACCGGGACAGGCAGAGGAAGGTAAATCTACTTTTCCGGTTGCACTGATGACAGAACCTTTATTGGGCAACATACTGAACTATGCAGAATTGCAGTTGACCCTTGCGGAGGCAGCCACAAAGGGCTATATCAGTAATAAAACTGCCCAGAGTTATTATGAAGCAGGTGTAACCAGCGGAATCACTTTATGGGGATATACTGTTCCGGCAAACTACCTGACATTCGATAGGATAAAGTGGAATGATAGCTATACGCTGGCGCAGAAAATGTCGTTGATCCACCTGCAGAAATATTATGCCCTGTTTTTTACAGATCTGGAACAATGGTTTGAATACCGCAGAACAGGTTTTCCAGTGTTACCAAAAGGTGCTGGTCTGAGCAATGGTGGTGTGATGCCAGCAAGGCTAAATTATCCTGTTTACGTTCAAGCAGCTAACAGCGAAAACTACCAGTCGGCCGTTGCCGCACAGGGAGCAGATTTGATTAGTACACAGGTATGGTGGCAAAAACGCTAATTAAAGACTCCATCTGAAAATTAAAAACGATAAGCTAAATAGATGAAACACAATAAAATATACACTTTGCTACTGCTTTTTACCATACTGGTAGGGGCGGGCTGCAAAAAGAACAATGAGGCAGCAGGTACTTTAAGTCCTGTAACCTCTGTAGAAGATGTGCGGGCATTATACAAAGGTGCCGAGCTGACCATCTCAAAGGGGCAGCTGATGGATGCGACAAAAATTACCGGCACCGTTGTGTCGAATCCTGATTCAGGAAATGTGAGAACCGGGCACGTTGTAATCCAGCAGACAGCGAGGAACAAGACCAGGGGCATTATTTTGGTGTTATCCGATGCTGCCAGTTATAAAATTGGGGATTCCCTGTCTGTAGTAATCGAGGGCAGCAGGCTGGTAAGAGCAGAAGGTGGCTTACAATTAACCAATATGGCTGCAGGTGCTGTAACTAAAATTGCTACAGGACGTAATCGCAGGATCACTATTACTTCCAGTTATGAAATTACCCAGAAACCAGATATCTACGAAAGTATGCTCGTACAAGTCAGCGCGGCAACCATCAACCCGGTACCGCTACCTGCTGATGTAATGGCGGGCGATAAAATTGCAGTAAACGGAGCGGACAGCATTACGGTCCACACGGAAACTACCGCAAGTTTTGCTGCGGTAAAAGTACCTGCCAGTGCAAGTTTTACAGGGATCGTATTTGCAGGGCCGCAGGCAGCAGGCAAAACTACCTACCAGATCTGGCCGCGTACAGGCGCAGATATCAGTGACCGTATTGCCCCTGTAGATCCAAACGGTCCGCAGTTAGGCAAATTTCCAGTGCTGATTACCGGTTTTGTGAACGACAGTAAAGGGTCCGACGGCAATAATGAATATTTCCAGTTCCTGGCCACCAGGGATATCGATTTCGAAAAAACATCGATGGCTGTAGTTACCTGTACCAATGCAGGCACTGCAGCGCCATATGCAGGCACAGCACCTGCAGGCGGATGGGCAACCGGAGGCGGAAGAACGTACAAGTTTAACCTGACTACCGGTTCCGTTAAAAAGGGGGAGTTTTTCTACGTTGGCGGAAATAACAAGAAGATTAATGGACCAAACACGACAGATTTAAGTAGTTCAAAATGGATCAGGTCCATTGCCTATGTGACCAATGGCGGCGATGGTTTTGGAAGTGCATCCAGTGGTTTGCTGCCAAATAGTGGTAATGCCGGTGGGATTGCGATTTTTGAAGGAACCAATATTACAGAAACTTCTGTGCCTGTCGATGTGGTGTTTTTTGGCGGTACAGGAAGAACAACGATTTTTAATGCTACAGATAATTTCGGTTACCGTATCGTAGATAACGATCATTACCAGGTTAAAGACGCAGCAGGGGCAGCAGATCAGCCTTTTTTCTTCCAGGGAACAAATACGTACATCATCCCTCACCAGCCTACAGCAGATTTAGGAATATTTGTGAAACTTGGCGGTACTTACAATGTAGGCACCAAGCTATGGGATGTTCCCAGAGCGCATACCTTTTATCAGATGAATGCAGCTTCGGCGGTTACTGAAATAGAAACCAATAACGTAACCACTTTAGCAAATTAATAAACGATGAAGATGAACAGAAGATTATTTATACAAAAAATAAGTTTATTTACTGGCGGGCTATTACTTAGCTTGCCAGCCTTTTCATTCCCGCAGCTAACTAAAGGCAGGAAGATTAATGGAAAGGTAACTGATGGAAAGCGTGGTATTGCAGGCGTAGTAATATCTGACGGTTATAGTGTGGTGGTAACAGATAAAAAAGGGGCTTATAGCCTGGAGGCTGATAAAAACGCTACACTTGTCTGGCTAAGTACGCCTGCCGGATACGAGTTTATTGCAGAAAATTCCATAGCCAGACATTACCATCAGCTCAATGCACAATCGTCTTATGATTTCAATTTAAAGAAACTGGACAAAGCTGATGAGCACCATAAATTTATCCTTTGGGCAGATCCGCAAATACGCAATAAAAAGGATGTAAAACAGATGATGGAAACTGCAGTGCCAGATACAATCGAAGTAATTAAAAGTTTAGGTACTGACGCTCCCATACATGGAATCTGTGTGGGTGATATGATCTGGGATTTTGCTGCTTATTTTGCAGATTACGATAAAGCTGTTGCGCTAATGGGCATTCCGTTTTTCCAGACTTTAGGTAACCATGATATGGATTACCGTCAGGGTGGTGACGAAACTTCTGATGTGACGTTTAAGGCAAATTACGGACCTACCTATTATTCATTTAACAGGGGCAAGGCGCATTATGTGGTGATGGACAATGTTCGTTATTTAGGTAGGGAGAGAGAGTATGATGGCTTTTTTACTGCAGAACAACTGGCCTGGCTAGCTAAAGATCTGAAGTATGTATCAAAAGATCAGTTGCTGATTATCAATGTACATATCCCGGTATATAATAGTGTGCTGAACAATAAAGATTTCTACCAGGTTTTATCAGGTTTCACTAACGTCCATGTCATGTCTGGCCACACGCATTACAATGCAAATAATATCACCAACGGGATTTTTGAGCATAACCATGGTACGGTTTGCGGTGCATGGTGGACGGGCCCGATTTGTGAAGATGGTACGCCAAGGGGATATGGCGTATATGAAGTGATCGGGAACGATTTGAAATGGTATTATAAGTCGACCGGACTGCCTAAAGAGCACCAGCTGACGATTTACCTGGATCAACTAGAAGGGCAAACGAGGATGATTGCGAATGTATGGAACTGGGACCCGGCGTGGAAAGTAGAATATTTCCTGGATGACAAGCCGATGGGTACACTTAAAAATGAAATCGCTTATGATCCGCTTTCTGTCAAATTATACAAAGGAGACCAGCTCCCTGCGGGCAGACATTTCCCGGAACCAAGAGAAACTGATCATTTGTTTGTAGCCAGGTTTGCACCTGCTGTGAAAAAGGTGAAAGTTGTTGCCACAGATAGGTTTGGCAGAAAATACACGTCCGAAGAAACAGTGTAAATCGAACTTACTCAGTAATTATATTAAAAAGAGGGAGCATTCACAATTTGGATGCTTCCTCTTTTATAAAAGATTTAGAACCTTATTTGCCGTTTGCTGCGGCTTCAATGACCGCTGCTACTGCTTTAGGGTGTGTCATAAATAACGTGTGCCCACCAGTTACGTTGGTTATTTTTGCTTTGGCACGGTTATACATCGTATCTTCAAGCCCCATATTGATTGTTTCATCATTAGAAGGCTTTACAGCATATACCGGTTTGTTTTTCCATGCTGCTATAGTTACTTTGTCCGTGAAAGATTTAACGGTAAGCGGTATTTGAGAAGCATACATAAAATCTGATTTTTCTTTGGTCTGCCCATTAGCAAATGTTTCCTGGAAAGTCGCTTTACCTAAGTATACATTGCCTTTGGCATCCGGTGCCAGTATACCTTTAGGCTGTTCCTTAACGGTCTGCACTAAATCTAGCGTTGATTCGCCTTCATCAGGTATAAAAGCAGCTACATAGACCAGGCTTTTAACGATATCAGCGTTTCCAGCTTGTGTAATAACGGTGCCTCCCCAAGAGTGTCCAACTAAAACCACCGGACCGGTCTGGCGTTCAAGAGCGAAATTAGTTGCCGCCACATCTTCAGCCAGCGAACTGGTCGGGTTTTGAACAAGTGTAACGTTGTATCCATCTTTCATGAGTATTTTGTAAAGGGCTTCCCATCCGGAAGCATCTGCAAATGCACCATGTACAATTACAATGTTTTTAATGCGGCCAGACTGTGCATTGGTTTTTAACGGACTAGCTGCTGATAGTAAAAGGGCCACTGCTGCAGTGGCAATCATTTTGAATGTAGAATTTGTTTTCATGTGATAATTAATCTGATTGGAGGTAATCTATAAACATGCCGTTTGGTAATTTACTGATAAACAGGTGTTTGTTTCTTGCTGCTGAATTTTTTATTAACGTTGTACCGTATATTTACGAGTGGCTAAAATCAAATGATAACTATCAACCAAAGCTTAAATACCTATCATTTTCGTCGCGTCTTCGTAAATTCACGATATAACACTAATATTATTTTAAGCTTTTGCTGATAAGTCTTTGGCAGACAATGTATTGTTCGCTGGTATTATTCTTGTTTTCATTTAGGCAGAATAATTTTATAGATGAGGCAAATACTTTTTCTTTTCCTGTTTTTTTGCTGGCTTCCATCTATTTATGCACAACCAACCAACGAAGAACTACAGCTTGCCGAAGCAATAAGGAGAGCTGGGGCTGCGGGATCTGATACTGCAATCGTATCTTCGTTTTTACGGCTAAGTGCCCAGTTTGTTGTACTTGCCGAATCAAAAGCGGCATTCCTGGATAGTGCAGCGTATTATACTAATAAGGCCGAAAAGCTAAGTGAATCTATCCAGTTTAAGGACGGACTAACCCGGAGCTGGCTGTCGCGGTCGGCGATTCTTCATACTAAAAATGACCTTCAGCAGTCCAATCTCTATGCAAACAAGGTGATCAATCTTTACCGTAACCAAAAAAATAGTAAATGGCTTGCAAAAGGATATGTGCTCCTTGGCGATAACTTGCCCGATGGAGAAAAAATGTCCGACAAAAAGATAGGTTTTTATCGAAGCGCAATTGCTATTTATGCACAGATTGCCGAAAAGCGTGAACAGGCTGGTGTACTGATTAAATTGGGCAATGTTTATTTAATGGGTGGTCAATACCAAACCATGATCAACCTCTTAAACGACGCGCGCAGATTGTATGGTCAATTGCAGTATCCTGAAAAAGAAATGGATCTGGAATGGCTGTATGAACGTTTTGAGTATGCCTATCTCGGGATGGACAACTATACCGAGGCGTTAAAGTATGCGCTAAAATCGGTAAGGATTATTGAAAAATATAAAGATGTTTCTCTAAGGGCTTTTCGCATCTATAACAATGTGGCTTTGTTAAACAGCTTGTTGAAAAGATACGATACACAGACTTATTTTTTAAATAAGGCGCTGCCGATTGCGCGTAAGCAGCAGGCAATAAATAAAGATTCTGGTATGGTTGCGCAGGTACTTGGAAACATGGTAGTGTCTAAAATTGCACAGGGCAAGCCGGCAGAGGCGATCGGTTACCTGAAGAAAATCGGAGATCGCTATCCGCACAATAACTTGGGCTGGAGGCATTTTATCAATAAGTATTATTTACAGGCTTACACAGAGAACCATCAGTTTGCAGAGGCAGGACGTTATTATCAACTCGTGGTTAAGCAGACCGCAGAGCTTGATCAGTTCCATGCACACCAGACCACTAATTATAATGCGATCATTAAATATTTAACAGCTACTAAGCAATTTGATGTTGCTTATAAATATTTGAATTTAAATGATCACGCATGCCGAAAAAATAGCCAGGTTGATCTGCTGGCAAGAAACTACCTGGATTGGTTTCGTGTAGATTCCTTAAAGGGGGATTTTAAAATGGCCCTTAAACATTTTCAACAAGCAAAGGTGATTACAGATTCGCTGGTAAATATCAAGAAAGCTTCTGAGCTGGCAGATTTACAGATAGGGTATCAGACAGAAAAAAAAGATGAAGAGATCAGGCTCAAAGCCCAGAAAATATTACTGCTCAATAAACAGGCGCAATATCAGCAGGTAAGCCTGCTGCACGAAAAAACAATAAAAAATTTCACGTTTGCTGGTCTGGTCATGCTGGCGCTGTTGCTAGGCGTAAGTTATAATCGCTATCGGCTTAAGCAGCGTACTAACAAACAGCTAGAAGAACAGCAGGAACGTATCAATGGCGCAAACGCCTCATTACAGCAGCTTAACGAGTCGCTCGAAACATTATTAAGTGAGAAGGAGTGGCTGCTAAAAGAGATCCATCACCGGGTAAAAAATAACTTGCAAATCGTGATCAGCCTGCTCAACACCCAATCTGCCTATCTGGATAACCAGGATGCCTTAGATGCAATCAGAAACAGTCAGCACCGGATGCATGCCATGTCGCTCATCCATCAAAAACTATATCAATCAGAAAACCTCTCCACAATTAATATGTCTGTATACATCCGCGAGCTGGTAGAATATTTGGGCGAGAGTTTTAAACAAGATAAAAGCGTGGCCATGGTCATGGAGGTAAGTCCGGTTAAGTTAGATGTTTCGCAAGCCGTACCATTAGGATTGATCTTAAATGAAGCGATCAGTAATGCTATCAAGTATGCCTTTAAAGAAACGAAGAACGGACAAATAGATATTATGCTTAGGCAAGAACCAGATGGGAAATACTTATTATGTATCTCCGATAATGGCATCGGTTTACCTGATGGCTTTGATCCTTACCATACCAGTTCACTTGGGATGAGCCTGATGCAAGGGTTAAGTCTGCAGTTGGAGGGCGACTTTTTACTGGAGAATGAAAATGGTTTAAAGGTGTGTGTGATTTTTAAAGCCGCGGGGCCCACTGCTTAATAGGGGATTTGATAACAAAAACTAGTTCCTTTACCTACAGTGCTTTCTACAGATATGATGTGGTGATTTTGATCTGCGATTTTTTTAACCAGCATCAGGCCAATGCCTATGCCAGTTTCGTTTGCTGTGCCTGGTGTATTTTTTCCCTCGGCAGTCATCAGTTTGCCCAGTTGCTCCCTGCTCATACCAATACCAGTATCTTTAACAGTCAGCATATGCATGTCATTAACACTGTCTTTTGCATATACCAAAGATATCTTGCCACCGGCGGGCGTAAACTTCAGCGCATTTTGCAGCAGGTTTCTCACAATAAAGTCTACATGATTGGCTTCTCCTTTAATTTCAAGCGTGGCTGGAACATCAATTTCTAAATCGACCATTTTCTGTGCAGCACCGGCAGCGATCCCTTGTAAAGTGATTTCTAAAGCAGGTAATACTAGAAATGTACTTTCTCCGGCCGACCGTTGAAATTCCAGTTTTCCCCAACCCAGCAGTTTATCCAGGATATCCATGGCATGTTTCTGCTTGGTTTTTATCAGCCCGAGGTACACGGAGACTTCTTTATGGTCTGTAAACTCCATGTCCATCAGTTCGGTAAGGGCGCTTACACTAGCCAATGGCCCCCTTAGATCATGGCCTACGATATAGAAAATCTTATCCTTCATTGCATTTAGCAGTTCGAGGTCTTTATGCTGCCCAACCACTATTTTGTGCACCAGTTTTTGTTTTCGGAAGTAGTAAAACCCAATTGCCAGCAGCACGAAGAGCAGGATAGAAATCGCTGTCACAATACGACCTTTAAGTTTTGCTTTAAAGTTTTCCACTGATAGCGTTTGCATTTTGATTTTCGACTGCTGCAGGTCGTTTACTGATTTTAGGTTGGCAATTTGTTTCGCCTGCTCTGTTCCGCTCAAACTGTCTTTAAGCAGGTTGTAATTTTTTGCAGCAGTAAAAGCTTCCTTATATTTTCCTTTTTCGACCGCATAATCAACCTTGTACTGATAAATTGCCATGCGGTCTGTAGGCGGATTAGCGAGCTTGATCGCTTTGTCTATGTAGGCAAACCCTTTTACGGGCGACGATTCCAATAAGCCCAGCTGGGTGTAAACCATGTATTTTTCCCTATAGAGATCAGCTTGATTTGCCAGGCGCAGGGCAGTATCGAGCAAGGTGCGTGATCGGAGCTGGTTTCCCATTTTACGGTACACTTCTGCTGCATTGATAAAAAGTAAGGCATTGGTTTCATAAAAACCTCCAGCCTTACTGGCATTTATTGCCCGCTGGTAATAAGCCAGTGCATCGGCATATTTTTCCTCATCAGTATAAATGCTGGCAATAGTAACCGCAACATCAGACTGCACGATAAGATTGTACTTTTTCCGCTCTGCAGTACTAAATTGATGGTGCTGCTGGAGGTCTTCTGTACCTTTTAAGGCCAAAGTAAGGTATTTTAATGCATTAGTTAAATCCCCCTGATTTTGATAGCCAATTCCGATCATTGCATTACAGAATGGAAGATGTTCCTTTAAATTCCATTTTTCTGCAATCTGTTTTGAAACCAGTACATAGCGTAAAGCATTTACCTGATCGCCCGCTCCGGCATATACCGCTGATAATGACTGGTAGGCGGTGCATAAATCTCCGTAGCGGTTTAATTTTTCGTAGATACGCAGGGTGATGCGCATCAATGCTGCTGCTTTCTTGTAATCTCCTTTGTCTATATATAAAGTGCCTAGTTTCCGGTTTAATAGTGCAATACCACGCTGAAAATTTATCTTTTCTGCAAGTGTGATCCCTGCATTAATATAGTAAATCGCTGAATCTGGTTCTAGGTTGTAAAGCATGGCAGCTGCTTCATAGTGGAGCACCTTAACCGAGTCCACTTGTTTATTATCATTTAATAACTTAAGCAGACTATCCTTGTTTTTGGTGGATTGTCCAACAACAAAAAAAGGAAAAACCACGATAATGAGGAACGTAAAGATTTTTTTCGGGTACATATCAGACCCTAAATATATATAATTTTTCGATTTTGTTTGCTGTAAAAATCTTGAATTACTTGGTCTGTTGCTATTTAGAGGGGCTTTTGTGAAGAGCAATTTACTACTTATAAGAATAAATTTATATACTTATAGTAAAGCAGGGGTTGGATGTGATTTCAATTCTACAACCTGTATGTTTATGATCCCTTTTGTATAATCAGTGTTGTTGTGGATAAGAAGCTCATTATCAATTAATTTATCATATTAATTGATAATGCGGGGTAATTTTTGAAAATCTTTTATCAATTGATATCAAGTGCTGAACGGCATATACATTATGCATGGGTAAGGCTAAGTATTAGCTAAAATCGCCAACGGTAATTTAGTTTTATCCAGGAGAGTGTAAGTTGTTTATGGATCTTTTAAAACTGGGCTTAGTCGGCAAAATTCAGCAGAACGTCGATTGTTATCAAGATGAGGGGAGCATATTATCATTTTTTGAATATGTTTGATCAACAGTAGCCAGTATAACCCGGCTAGCTTTTCAAATTTTAAAACATGAGGAAGTTACAACGAAGATGGTCGAGAAGGGAATTCCTGACTGCACTTACTTTAGCTGGGGCAAGCAGTGCAATGATGTTAAACCCGCTAACGGCCTGGGCTCTTGATGATGATATAGATGCAAGGGTAGCTGCACTTGTAGCGGCAACAATGGGCATTGATACGCATAACCATATTGATGTGCCGTTGATTACCGGAGAAGTGCCTGGCCCCAAAATAGAGTTGGCAGCAGAAATGAAACGGTCGGGCTTATCGGCTATATGCATGACGTTTGCGGTCGATTATCAAAAGTTGGTTAACCCGGGCGACGCTTATGAGCGGTTTATTAATGGGCTGACTGCGATGGACCAGCAATTGATACTGAATGGAATGAAGCGGTCTTTAAATCTGGCGGATCTGCAAGCTGCACATAAAAAGCATCAGCCTGCGGTTGTCCAATCAGTGGAAGGTGGTCATTTTCTGGAAGGGAATATTTCCCGGCTGGCAGAGGCTTACAGTCGTGGTTTGCGGCATTTAACATTGTTACATGACAACGATGCCGATGTGCCTTTAGGTGATGTTTTTACGAATCCTGCAAGATGGGGCGGGTTAACAGCTTTTGGGGCGGAGGTGATCAGGGAGTGTAATCGTTTAGGGATACTGGTCGATTTAGGGCATGCTAATGCGCAGACTGTTGCTGCTGCGTTAAAAGTAGTTTCCCATCCAATAATCATATCACATACTGGTCTGGATACACAACTGGGGCAGAATGAAAACATGGCGCGGATGATGCGGCCAAGATTGATTAGCAAAGAGCAGGCTAAAATTGTTGCGGATACGGGTGGTGTAATTGGTGTTTGGACGCATCTTGCGAGCACTCCTTTGGAGTATGCGCAAAATATACGGGCAATGGTAGCCGTCGCCGGGATCGACCATGTCTGTATTGGCACGGATACCAAACTAACCCCGGCCTACCGTAGCCCGGGAGAGCAGCCGGGATCTGGCGGACCGGCTAGCCAGGGTGGGAAGCTACTAAATGAAGCTGCGGGTAATCAACAGCGCAGCAAGGTAGGTCAGTCTACCAATCTAAGCTGGGAGAACCAGCAAGCCGGATTCTATTATGCGGTAGTGGATGCCTTATTGAAAATTGGTTTTAACGCCGGTGAGATTGGTAAAGTTGGCGGCGGCAATTTTTGCCGCGTGTTCGATGCAGCTACTGCTGGTCACCATTAAATCTGGTAGGAATAATTTTAGAAAAGGACGAACTACTCTGATAACCTGTTTACTACAAACTATACTTTCCTACACTGACTAAAATATAGCTGTTTACGGATAATATCTGCTTAAAAGAGAAGCAACTAATAGTGTTCTTTTGTAGGTAATAGGTTACTTAACGCTAATTTAACATAGACCAATGAATGAAGGGTGAGAAAATTATACATATCCCTCTTGTCTGCTTGATCTTTTTCTTAGCTTTTTTCGCTGTTACCTATCAGGCTTTTGCGCAGGTAAAAAAGATTGGAAGCCAGCAAGGGTTATCAAATAATTCTGTCACGGCGATATTCGAAGATAAAGAGGGGTTTATGTGGTTCGGGACAATGGACGGACTAAATAAGTATGATGGTTATGGTTTTAAGATATTTCGTAACCTCACATCGGACACTCATTTTAAGCTTGATAATAAAATAAATGCAATCGGGGAGACTTCGGATGGCAAAATTATAGTAGGTACTAAGAAGGGTGGTGCGATCATGAGTTTTCATGAAACTACGTTTTCAATTATTAAATACCGTTCGGGCTTAGATCAGCGGGTTACAGCGGTGCCGGGGCAGATTTTTGGCATCTTTCGTTTATCAGCAAATACGCAGGTGCTCACCAGCAGTGATCAGGGTGTCTTGCTGCTAAAGGATGGGACCGGGATTGCGGATCAGGTGGCGGTGGTAGATCACGCTCAACAGGTTTCTTATAATGATGCGGTACAGGGTGTTACCAAGGATGAAAATGGGGATCTCTGGTTTTTTATTCGTGGAAAGGGGATTGGCTGCTTAAAAAAGGGCACCAAAACCATCCGTATTGTCAATAACAAAATTCTTTTTGCACGTTCTATACAGGCAGACTTAAGAGGGGGTGTTTGGATTGGCGGCTCAAAGTTACTGGCCAGGTATGATAAAAAGACGAATACTTATCAGGATTTACAAGCTAATTTCTCTGACCAGCAGAAGAATTTGAATATAACAGAGATCAGCCTTGGTGCAGATGGAAGATTTAGAATTTCAACAGATGGGCTTGGTCTTGTTTTTTATAACCTGGATACAGGAAAATACGAAATCGTTTCGGATGGGGAACAAGGCGGACTGGCAAGTCCGGCTGTAAACTGTTCTTATGAAAGTAAACAAGGATTAATCTGGGTAGGCACGGTGCGCGGTGGTATCAACGTGCTGGATGTAAAAGGCAATTCTCCGTTTAAAGTTTACACTAAGGGCGACGGCCATCATGCGGGCACGCTCCTCACTAGTTATATCCAGTCTTTTTGTGCAATTGATCCTGCACGGATATGGATTGGTACGGATGGGAAAGGGGCAAGTTTGTGGGACAGGAAGAAGAATGTGTTCAGGAATTTCTATCATCAGGAGGATAATCCCCGTTCCATTAGCAGTAACTATGTTGTAAATATATTAAAAGATCATACCGGACAAATATGGTTTACTACCTATGGCGGCGGGATTAACCTTTTTAAGGAAGAAACGGCAGATTTTGTGCATTACCAATGTGCGAGTAAATCCCAGAAACGGGAAAATGGCAATGTTTGGGCTATCTATGAAGATTCGCGAAATGTTTTGTGGGCAAGTACGCTGGGAGAGTCTGGTTTGTTCAGTTTCAACAGAGAAAAAAATCAGTACGACTTATTCGATGCGCGGCTGCAGGATATCCTGGTGATCAAAGAAGACAGTAAGGGGACGCTTTGGGCAGGTAATTACAATGGTATTATAAAAATAGATCAGCATCAAAAGAAGCATCGCGTTTTTAACCTTGGGGTTGCCGTCAGAGCTATAGAAACAGCCAACGACGGCGGGTTATGGATTGGTACAGAGGGGCAGGGGCTACTTTACTTTGATACAAAACAGGAAAAGATAACCCGTCGTTATACCGAAGCCGAAGGGTTATCAAATAATACGGTTCTCAGCGTGCTGAAACTAAAAAATAACCGGATATGGCTAAGTACCTTTAAAGGATTGTCTGAGTTTGATGTGGCAAAGGGCAAGTTTAAAGTTTTCTTTGAGAACGATGGGCTGCCCGATAACGAGTTTAGTTATAATGCAGCATTAAAGTTATCCGATCAGGAGCTTCTTTTTGGTGGCATTGGTGGTTTTTGTGTGTTCAATCCTTATCAATTAAATATCCTCCCCGATCAGCCAGCTTTAAAAATCACCAATGTGCTCGTTAATAACCAATCTGTTTTTAACCAATGGGACGAAGCTAATTTGGTGGGCGATATGCACCAGCTTTCTTTACCTTACGATAAGGCTGTTATTACTGTCGAGTATACTGCTTTAGAATATCGGAAGCCACAGAAGGTTATGTATTCTTATTATTTGGCAGGGTGGGAAGAGCATTGGCATTTTGCCGAAGGGTACCGGAAAGCTACTTATGGCAAGCTGCCGCCGGGAAATTATCAGCTGCATGTGCGGTGCACGGATACGGAAGGAAACTGGCTGACGGCAGAAAGGGTGATTGCGATAAAAATCAATCCGCCTTTTTGGTTATCGTGGTGGGCGTATACGGGTTATATATTGCTACTTGTAGCGGGTGTATATGGTTATAATCAGTATAAAAATGGTAAACGGCATTATGAAAATGAGCTTGCTTTATCAGGCCTTAAGCTCGAACAAGAAAAAATACTGCAGGAGAAAAAGAATGAATTTTTTACCCATGTGTCTCATGAGCTAAGATCACCTTTAACGTTGATTGTGAACCCGGTAAAAGATCTGCTCGAAGGATATAATCACCGGCTGGATGACGGTCAGCTTGCAAAGCTTGACATTGTTTACCGGAACAGTAAGCGGTTGCTTGGTTTGGTAGACAAGTTCCTGCTTTTAGAAAGGATGGAAAACTTTTCTGATGAGCTGGTGCTGATCAAAGGGTCAATCGTAAGTGTGTGTGAGCAAGTATTTCAATATTATGTTATCCATGCGCAGAGTAAAAATATTAATTATGTATTGGAGTGTGAACAGGATGCCGAAGAGCTGTATTTCGACAGGGAGAAAATAGAGATTGTGGTATCCAACTTACTGTCCAATGCATTTAAATATATTGTGCCCGGCGGCTCGGTTACGTTAAGTATTACTGTGGCAGAGGGAAGCGTTGCTGTAGCGGTAAAAGATGATGGGGCGGGGGTAGCGCCTGAGATTGCCGAAACATTGTTCCAGCAGTTTGTACGCGAAAAAGATTCCAGCTATAGTGGGTTTGGAATAGGGCTTTTCCTCGCTAAAAGTTATATAGAAATGCACGGCGGCACCATCTGCTATCTTCCAAACCCTACAGGAGGATCCATTTTTCAATTCAACCTATTAACCGGGCAATCACCTCATGCAGCAGCTTCAATCCGTGAAGATATCCATGGTAAGTCGCCCTTTTTAGAAGAGATCGCTTTTGAAGGAGAAACAATCGCAGGAGTAGATACGGCGTTAAAAGCGATGGCGCAAAGTAACCTTCCTTTTATTGATGCAAATGATAAACCTTCTCTACTAATTATTGATGATCACGCCGAAATCAGGGAGTACTTGCGGACACTATTTGAGAAGGAGTATAATGTTTTTTGTGCAGATAATGCGGGCGACGGGTTACTGGCTGCGGATCTGCACCGGCCAGACCTGATCCTTTGTGATGTGATGATGAAGGATAAAACGGGGATCGAGTTTTGTAAAGATATCAGGGCGGACATGGCCCTTGCCCATATCCCCGTATTTTTGCTGACAGCCGATGCGACGGAGAAAAATAGAATGATGGGGCTGCAGGGTGGCGCAGATGATTATATCTATAAGCCTTTTGATAAATCTGAATTAATGCTCAAGGTTGATAACATGATCAGGAGCAGGCAGCAAATGAAAAAAGCGCTGTTCGATAATATAGTAAATGCAGGGTTAGAAAAGGTATCAAGAGAAGATGCGTTGTTTCTGGAACGATTAGAAGGTATTGTGCTTGATTATAAGGAAGCCGAACAGTTTAATGTTAAATTGCTGGCTACAACGATCGGTATGAGCCATTCCACGCTGTATAAAAAGATAAAAACAATCAGCGGATTAACGATCAATGATTTTGTGCGTAATGTAAAGTTAAAGCAGGCGGCAAAATTAATGCTGACAACCAACTTGTCTATTTCAGAAGTTTCCTATACTTCGGGTTTCAGTGATGTAAAATATTTCAGGATGCATTTTCTGAAAGTATATGGCGAATTGCCTTCAGATTTTGTGAAAAAATACAGAACACGCTTTATAGATTACTCCCATATCAAGGGTTTGTAAGCGTTTTATGAAACGCTCCTTCTTTTGCGCCGGCATTGTCCCTTTATGTCTGGATTTTTTTTTCTGTATTGCGCTTGATATAAGTTTTCTGATGAATAAAAGCCAATTTCTAGCTGTATTTACTTGATTTTATAATTATGTGGTGTGATCAGTATTGTTGTTATGAACATTCTGATGTTTTTATACGATTTTATAATCTTTTGATATGATCCTGGTGGTAGTTTTTGGTGTATAGCTCAATTTATTGCATTTTATTTCTGTCAAATTGCAATTTTAACTTGGATAGGTGTTCAAAACTGCTTTTAACACCTGTTCTGCTCAATTATACCCCCTCTTTATACGAAAATCATCGCTTCGTCCTGCTTCAAAAACGGCAATTTGGTCGTAAGAAAGGAGCAAGATTATGAATTAGATATTTATCAACCCTCAATCAGACATCAAAATAATTATCGAACCACAACTGATAATTATAAGTGATCAATAAGAATGATGTCTGGATTTATCAACTATTAGAAAGCCCATTTTGGAGTACAGACAACAAAATAAAAATTAAACATGAAAAAAAGTGTTCAGTCAGTCAGATTAATTTCTGCGATCCTATTTATAATCTCCATGGTATTCTCTTCGCATACTCTATATGCGCAAGAGATCATATCTGGTACAATAAAAGACCTAAAGGGAATCCCGCTGCCCGGAGTTACGATCAGGGAAAAAAATAAACCCAATGCCGCTAAATCAGATGAAAACGGAAAGTTTAAAATCAGTGCCACATCAGGACAGTCTGTGCTGGTTTTTAGCTTAATGGGATATAAAAATATGGAGCAGGTGGCAAGTGGTGCAAAAGCACTCAACATCACGCTCGAAGATAACATTGCAGATTTAAATGAAGTTGTAGTAGTAGGTTATGGAAGTCAGCGCAAAAGCGACCTGACGGGTTCCATTTCTAGCGTAAAGGGATCAGATTTAACAAAACTACCTACACAACGCGTAGATCAGGCATTGCAAGGTCGTGCAGCCGGTGTGAGGGTACAATCAACAGATGGTGCTGCGCCAGGTGCCAATGCGACGATCCGTGTAAGGGGTTCAAACTCGCTCCAAGGTGGAAACGAAGCTTTGATCGTTGTAGATGGTGTGCAGGGAATTACATTAGGTCAGATCAATCCAAGTGATATCGAATCAATGGAGATCTTAAAAGACGCATCTTCCACAGCTATTTACGGTGCACGTGGTGCAAATGGTGTAGTATTGATCACCACTAAACGCGGTAAAACAGGCAAGCCAAAAATCAACTATGTAGTAGATGGAAGTTTAGCTTCAGTAAGTAAAAAGATTGATTTGTTAAGCGCTGGTGAGTATGCAGAAAATATCAATAAGTTTAAACTTGCACAAAATGGGAGCGGCGTAAATCCGGTTGCTGTTTTTTCTCCTGATCAAATTGCGTCGTTTTATGCTAATGGCGGCACAGACTGGCAAGATCAGATCTACCGTACAGCACAGATTCAAAATCACCAGCTGTCTATCAGCGGTGCTACAGATATATCAGATTATTTAGTTTCCCTGGGTTACCTGGATCAGGACGGCGTATTAAAAAACACCGATTATAAAAGGATTTCTGTGCGTACCAATATCAACACCACCATTTCTAAATTTCTAAAAGGTGGCGCAGGCTGGTCAATGGCTAAAGAAGACGGCAGCAAGTCACTTTATGGCGGTGGTGCCGACTGGGGCAATAACCCTATCGGATCGGCTTTAAGTTTTGCGCCAACAGTATCACCATACGATGAAAACGGGGTATATTCTACATATCCGCCATACGGGCAACAGGGGTATTGGAACCCATTAGCGAATACGCTGGAGCCGTATATCAAAAACAACACGATGACGAATAACGTGAATGCGTATTTAGAGGCGAAGTTGCTGGATGGCTTAACGTTTAAGGTTACAGGTAGCGGTATTTTCAGGAACCTGAATGATATGAGTTACTACAACCTGGCTACGCAAAATGGTTATAACAGCAATGGGGCAGGTACGGCAGCGACGAATAGAACGCAGACTTTCCAAAATTCAAATATATTAACGTACGATAAGTTTTTGGGTGACCACCACCTTACTTTTACGGGTGTAGCAGAACAGCAGACTGAAAAGTATGTGGGTTTTGCGGTAAACGGATCTAAGTTTACGGTGCAGCAAACTGGTATTTATGACCTTTCTGGTGCACAAACCCTTACTTCGTCTTCTACTACTACAAACCGCTCTTTAAATTCATTTATGGCAAGGGCCAATTATGGGTATAAGGACAAGTATTTGTTAACGGCAAGTATCAGAAGGGATGGTTCTTCTGTTTTCGGTAAGAATAATAAATGGGGTAATTTCCCGGCAGCAGCGTTTTCATGGAATGTGATGAACGAAGATTTCTTAAAAGATATGAAGACAATCTCGCGCTTAAAATTCCGTGCCAGCTGGGGTATTACTGGTAACCAGGGGATCAATCCATATGAGACTTTGGCAAAGGTTACAGGCGGCCAAAACTATCCTTATAATGGTTCTTCAGCTACTGATTTGGGATATAGCATTACTACGGCAGCAAATCCTGATTTAAAATGGGAGAAAACGGATCAGAAAAACATTGGTATCGACCTGGGTTTATTCGGCGATAAGCTAACGTTTACTGCGGATGTGTATTCAAAAATGACTAAAGATTTATTGATGTACAGACAGTTGCCAACTTATGTAGGTATCACTTCAGTGCTCGATAATGTAGGTTCAATGAGAAATAGAGGTATAGAGCTTACGTTACAAGCTACACCGGTTAATAAAGAAGTGGTTTGGAATACAGGGATCAACTTCTCGTTAAACAGGACAAAAATTGTTAGTCTGGGCGTTTCAGACAGTATTTCTGTAGCCAATTCTAACGGCCATGGTGGTGCAACGGAAGGATTGCCACTTTCTATGCTGGTACAAGGCAGACCGTTAGGGGTGATGTATGGTTTTGTTACTTTAGGTACTTGGGGGTCAGATCAGGCAGCAGAAGCAGCAAGTTATGGTCAGCTTCCAGGCGATCAAAGATACCAGGATATCAATAATGATGGTAAGATCAATATCGACGACCGTACGGTGATTGGTAATGCGCTGCCAAAGTTCACTTTTGGGTGGAACAATGATATTACGTATAAAGACTTCAACTTATCGTTCCAGTTTGTAGGATCGGTAGGGAATGATGTATTTAATCTGGCAAGATATGCGATTGAAGGTTATCAGGATGCAACAGGTGCAAACTTAAAAAATGCATGGACACCAGAAAATCAAAATACCGATGTTCCGGCCATCATTCCTGTGGCTACAAGAGATGCGGCTGGGTTAGTAACCCAAGTGAGTTTGCCATCGAGCACGTCTGGTTTGGTTAGCCGCTGGGTAGAAAATGCTTCGTTTGTAAGGTTACAATATGTAACACTGAGCTATTCTCTGAGAAAGATGCTTAAAAACACTAAAATATCCGATTTAAGTATCCATGGTAGTGTTTCTAATGTTTTCACTATCACTAAATACCAGGGATATAATCCTGAGGTAGCGTCCTGGTCTGGAAATGATGCACAGGTAGGATCGGATTACAATAGTTATCCTGCACAAAGAATATTCTCACTGGGCCTTAACCTGAACTTTTAATTAAGCGAAGCCAACGGAGCCAGTATTGCTCTTATCTATAGCTATGGATGGCTTTATCACCTTTAATATAAAATATTCGAAATGAAAAAATATAGTTTTAATATACATAAAGCATGGAAAGTGGTTGGTCTTAGTATCGCCTGTCTCACGCTGTCGGTTTCATGCCAAAAATTGGAGGAGACGCCTTCAAACTTTGTAACTCCTGAAAGTTATTACCAAACCAAAGAACAGGTAGAAACGGTGTTTGCTTCTTCGATGAACAACCTTTGGAACGTTTGGTCAAATTACAGTTATACGGCAGAAAGATTATTGAAGAATGATGATCAGCTGTTTGGTGGGGATTTGAATATTACGGCCGACTGGGGCAGTGGTTTGTGGGCGGCCCATTTTAAGTCTATTTATGATTTAAATAGTGCGATAGCGGTGCTAAATGTTGGTATCCCAAGTGTTTCTACTGCAGATGCTGATCAGCTGATCGGTCAGTCGAAGTTTTTAAGGGCATATAATTATTTTATGCTGGTACGGATGTGGGGAGAGTTGCCAATTGTAACAGAAACAAACGAAGACCCGCTTGCTGGGGATTTGAAAAGATCATCCGTTCAGGAAGTGTACGACTATATTATCAGCGACTTTAAAGTGGCAATTGAAAAACTGCCCGTTGCCTGGTCGGCCGACAAACAAGGACGCCCTACGCAGGATGCTGCAAGAGCGATGCTGGCAAAAGTGTATTTAACTATGGCTGGTTATCCGCTTAATAAACCTGCTTATTATGCCGATGCTGTTACGTATGCTAAACAAGTAATCGATGCAGGTAATTATCACCTGGTGCCGGATATTGCAAACGTTTTTAGTACAGCAACCAAATATGCGCCAGAAAATATGTGGGGTTTTAACTCTAATGAGGCAGATAAATCTACCACCTGGCAGCAATGGTCAAATTACTATGGCTGGGGTGTAAACTCTGTTGAACCTACCTTTGCAACAACCTTTCCTGATCAGCCGCGGAAATACAATTACCTGGAGCTAACTTTCGAAGGGAAAACTTATACAGAGCTAGGTGTAAATCCGGGTATTGGTAAGTTTGTGTACGACCGTAAAGAGGGCTTGGTAGACGGGTTAGTTAACATTCCGATTATCAGGTATGCAGACGTGCTATTGATCTATGCAGAAGCAAAAAACAGAGTAAATAACGGTCCGGATGAAACCGCTGTTGCCGCGCTTAACCAAATTATCAACCGTGCAAATGGCAATGTAGCTAATGCAGCAGACCCACTTGCGACTACTGGTTTATCTATGGCGGCATTCGAGAATAAGCTATTGCAAGAAAGAAGCTGGGAGTTATGTTTCGAATTTGACCGCTGGTTTGACATAATCAGGAAACGTATTTTACCTGATGTTACCCTGCCTGCTTATAAACAAAACTTCTCTGAAGCAGATTACTTATTCCCTGTACCATTGCAGGATATGCGCTTAAACAAGAATTTTACACAGAATCCTGGTTACTAATAGCACATTACCTATTTTTTAGCAAAGCTTTATGCCTGATCTATTCTTGATGACCACATCGGCAGGATAGGATCAGGTCATAAAGCTTTGTTCGTTTAATTATCATTGAAAAATTATATATTTATCTACTATGTATAACCGAAAACGCTTATCATACGTGCTATTTTTTGTGCATTTATTTTGCCCTGCCTTGCTCTTTGCCCAGCAGCCCATAGTAAGCTGGGATCGGGTAGATGGGCATTCTGCTGCTGCTAACGGGTTAAAAGGGGAAGTAAATAATGGGGTTTTACGGTTAACTGCAGCAAAAGCAGGGGCGTATGACTATCAAGTTGCTATTCCCAATGCCAATAAAGATGTAAGCCCTTTCAGGGCTATACAAGTTGCTGTTGCTAATTCTGGCACTTCCGCAAGCCGGATCAGCGCCAGGATGAATAACAAAAGCTGGTTAGGTGGCAGTGTTTTATTAGCACCGGGAGAAACAGATACGCTCGAAATCTGGTTTATTCATCCAGCCGATACTGCACAGCGGAGCTTTGTAAATATGGACGGCATGCCGGGTGGCAATGCTTCCATTTGGGACCCTATAGATCCTAAATCATTAACATCGATCACATTCGAAGTAAAATCAGACGCCCAATTGGCTGTTAACCTTGGCGCCATAGTAGGCGCAGGACAGCATCAGCCATTAAACACTATTGCTAAAGCATCTTTTTTCCCATTCATTGATAGTTATGGTCAGTTTCTCCATGCAGAATGGCCAGGTAAAGTACATGGTAACGCCGCATTGGTCAGCAGTTTAGAAAAAGAAAAGGCTTCACTCACAATTTTCAAGGCACCGGTAACTTTCGATTCTTATGGAGGGTGGATGGAGGGGCCAAAGTTACGCGCCACCGGCAGTTTCCGTACAGAAAAGATCTCTGGGAAATGGTGGCTGGTAGACCCGGAGGGACATCTGTTCTGGTCGCATGGCGTAAACTGTGTTGGCTTTGATTCTGGCGTTACCGGTATTAGTGGCAGGGAGTCGTATTTTAAAGACCTGCCCGAAAATGCAGGGGCAAACCAATCATTTTATAACACCAGGCAAGGGAAAACTCAATTTAACTATTACAGCTTTAATCTTTCACATAAATACGGAAGCGACTGGCGCGCAAAAGCTACCACAACCGTCTTTAACCGCATGCGTTCCTGGGGCTTGAATACCGTAGGCAACTGGTCTGACCCCAAAATCTATTTGTCGACCGCCGATCAAAAGCTCCCATACACGGTTAACGTCGACTATCCCAGTAAATCAATTGATGGTAAAAGCTTTAAATTCCCCGATGTATTTGACGAAGGTTTTGAACCTGCAGTAACTGCTGCGGCTAAAAAAGCGGCACTTAAAACTGCGCAAGACCCATTTTGTATGGGCTATTTTGTAGATAACGAGCTCAAATTATTACAGCTTACTGCCTCCGCCATGAAGCAAAACGCAAAAGGAGCTGCAAAAAACGCTTTTGTAAACTACCTGAAAACTAAATTTACTACCATTTCGGCATTAAATGCCCAATGGGGTACGCAGTATGGAAGCTGGAAAAAGCTTTTGCCAGATACTGTGTTGCCAGCAAAAGCTAATGTAGAGATGACTGCTTTCGACCAGGTGCTGATAGACCGTTATTATGCGGTTTGCAAAGTGGCAATGAAGGCAGCTGCACCTGATAAATTATATATGGGCAGTCGCTTTAATCTTTACCGGATTTATTATCCGCAGGATACTACTTTAAATTCGGCACTTCGCATTGCTGCGAAATATTGCGATGTGGTTTCCATCAATTACTACCGTTATGGTAGCGAAGACCTGGTTTTACCTGCCGGTGCAGATAAACCGATTATCATCGGCGAGTTTCATTTTGGTGCGCCAGACCGCGGGTTGCCCCATAGTGGGTTAAGAAATGCACATTCGCAGGTACAGCGTGCAAAACTTTATGAAGGTTACGTGCAGGAATCGTTGCAGAACGCCCAGATTGTCGGGACACATTGGTTCCAATATGGCGACCAGCCTTATACGGGTAGGTTTGATGGTGAAAATTACCAGATTGGATTTGTTGATATAACTGATAATCCTTATCCGGAGATCGTGCAGTCATTAAGGCAGATTGGTTATAATATGTATCAAATCCGGTTTGGTAAGTAAGGAGTAGCTGATAATCAGGAATCATCAATGCCTTTATCGATACATGATGATGTGGATGATGTTGTACTTCTAATTTCATTAGTAGCCACTAAAGGGAAATACCTTGCTATGAACCGGCAGCATAATCAAAAAAATCCGGTGTAACATGCAGTTGCACCGGATTTTTAACTTATATATTCAGCTGGATAGCTTTGCTTTGTCGGTCAGCATGTAGCGCTTAATAACAACAATCTTCAATTTTATTACTCAGCCGCCTTACCGTCTTTCTCCAATTTGTTGTCGCCACATAGAATAATAAAGCCCTTTTAACTCCAGCAGTTCAGCATGCGATCCAGCCTCTGAGATCCTGCCTTTTTCCAGTACATAAATAGTATCCGCATGCATTACGGTAGATAGCCTGTGCGCAATCAGTATCGTCATTTGTTCCCGGCGATGAGAAATCTCCCTTATCGTTCCCGAAATTTCTTCCTCTGTTAATGAATCCAGTGCCGAGGTCGCCTCGTCAAATATCAATAGCCTGGGTTTTCTTAACAATGCCCTTGCGATCGACAAGCGTTGCTTTTCTCCGCCAGACAATTTCATGCCGTTTTCTCCAAGGATAGTATCTACACCATGAGATGCCCGCTGTATGAGTCCTGTGGCAGATGCTTTTTTCAATGCCTCCATAATTTCTGTCTCTGTTGCGAGCGGATTTACGAATAACATATTCTCTCTGATAGAACCGGCATAGAGCTGTGTATCTTGTGTAACAAAACCTATTTGTCTGCGCAGCGGATTGTACCGTATCCTTTTTGAGCTTGCCCCATTAAACAAAATATCGCCGTTAACAGGCAGATAGAGACCTACCAATAACTTTACCAGTGTGGATTTTCCAGATCCCGACGGACCAACAAATGCGGCTGTCTGACCGTTTTTTATGGTAAAGGATATGCCGTCTATTGCATTGTAGTTTGCCGTTTTGTGCCTGAATACTACCTGGTTAAATTCCAGGTTCTCTAATACACCAAACTCCACGGGATTATCCGGACGCGTCTCTACTGGTTTTTTCATCAGGATATCAAATGTTCGCAGTGAGGCATCTGCTTCCCGGTACAAAATAATCATATTGCCAAGATCCTGCAGTGGGTTAAAAATGGCGGTAGAGATAAACTGCATGGCGATAAGTTCTCCTGTGGTTAGGACTTTCCTAAAGATCAGCCACAATAAAATAAACAATACTGATTGTTTAAGCAGGTTCAGTAAATTTCCCTGGAAAAAAGAAAGCATGCTCACTTTTTTCGCCTTCAGCATTTCAAGATTGAAAATTTTGAGTGTCTGAGCGTTTAGCCGCCTGATCTCAGAAAAGGTAAGCCCAAGACTTTTCACGAGTTCAATGTTACGTAAGCTTTCAGTAATTACCCCGGCCTGACTATCCGCCTGGCGGTTGATTGACCGCTGGATGGCTTTCACTTTTTTCGATATTAATCCTGTTAGCGATCCCAGCAAGACAACGCCGACAAAAAACACGGGTACCAATAACCAGTTCTTGCTGATACTATACCAAATCAAAAACCCGATGCCCACCGTAGAAGAGAAAAGTATATTGATAAAGGCATTGATAAACCGCTCGGCATCCGTTTTTACCTTCTGCAATACAGAAAGCGTTGTACCGCTGCGGCTTTCCTCAAACTCCTGAAACGAAAGCCTTAACGTCTGTTTTAGTCCGTCGTTAAAAATGCTCATCCCAAACCGGGCCACCACTTTTCTTGTTGTAAATTCCTGTATCGCCTTGCAAAGCTTTGCCGCAAAAGCGATAAGCAACGCAATCAGCAACCAATAAGTAACCTGTTTGATCAGTTGATTTTCAGGTAAATGTAGGCGGTTAGTAGAATAATCATCTATAATTCTTCCAAAAATAACCGGGTCTAGCAAACTAAGCAATTGTGCTGCAGCAGCAAGGGCAAGGGAAAGGAAAATCAATAACCTGTGTGGCCGCAGGTATTTAAAAAGAATCTTCATGAGCAGGGGTGATAGCTTAGTCTGCTATCAAAACACCTGCTATAAGAAATGGTTTGCGGGGAAACTTCAGCAAATAGTTTTGCTTAGGTAAACAAGATCTGCTCGTCAATAAGATCCAGTATTTCTGTATCCGACTCCTCAAACTTACGGGCAAACAGATCAGAGGAATTACGGATTTTATCAAAATCATGTTTATCCAATATCTTTGGATGCGCGCTGGTAGGTTTTTCCCAGATGGTAAAGCGTTTTTCACTGTTTTCGATACTTGCCAATAACTTACTATCGCCGCTATTGGCCACTATCATTTGAATATACAGCTCATCAGCCACAAAAGTATGTTCATGGAATTTAAAATATTCCGGATGGGTATCATGATAATTTAATATGTAATCCAGCGCATACATATCTAAGTTCCACCAGGTCTGACCAGTGTAGGCTTTCATTCCACCAGGCATTTTTCTCCTTAAAACAGGAATAAAAGTCGCCATGAAATTCATTGATCTAGACCGTAACAGCTCATGCCATTTATTCCCAAAATAGTATTTATCCACCCTGTACCAGCCGCCACGGTCGCCCCCAGGCCATTTATCAAAATTAGGTATAGGAAAATAATCTAAAAACACAGAGTACGGTGAGGAAGCAAAAAACTGATCAATTTCCTTATTACTCTTAATCGGGTAATCCTGACCACTTAACAGCATTATCCTATCAAATTGAGTGGGGGAATCTTTAACTGCCCTTAACCCACTTAAGTATGGTTTGATGGTGCCATATCTGCCCCATGTTCCATCAAACCGAGGTAGGAAATGCACTGCTTCTCCAATTTGGGACAAGTGTTGGAAAGGGGTAATGTCAACTTTTTCATCGATATGTATAAAAAATTCAGAATTTCCATCATGTAATCTGGTGATTAAACGTTTTAGGTGATCGGGATTTTTATGTGCTGTGATGATATACGCTTTTTTCATAAGTTTTGGAGCTAATTTTTGCGAATACTGGACTGTATTGCAGTTATTAAATTGATTTATTGGTGTTGTTTTCTAATTTGTTGTATTACAATTCAATATGAATGTTGTTTTAGAAAAAAACACTTTATAATATTTTAATTTAGACAGTTTATTTTAAAACCAAAGTAAGGAAGACGTGTTATCCCGGCAAATCCCAATCATATACGCTAACACGCTCAACATGAAGATTATCGCTGTCATCGTTACCTATAACCGCCTGGAGCTGTTAAAAAAATGTTTAACCGCTGTAGCTGCGCAAAGCAGGGCGGCCGACGCAGTGATTGTCGTCAATAATGGCAGTACCGACGATACCGCCGAATGGCTATCGAAACAAGATTTAATTATCCATCATCTCTCTAATATTGGCGGTGCCGGTGGTTTTTCTTACGGCATAAATGCAGCATACAAAGCAGGGGCAGACTGGATCTGGTTAATGGATGACGATACTATCCCGGAAATTGACACGTTAGAACAGCTGGTAGCCACTTTAAATGATCTGGATAGCAGTATAGAGGGGGTTGGGTTTTTATCCAGCCAGGTATTGTGGACGGATGGGAATACCCATGAAATGAACAGGACTTACAGGCTGACTGATCCAAGGAAGCTCAATCAGTTATCTATATCTGCTAGTGATAATTATCAGCTGATACAATTTGGCACATTTGTATCTATGCTGGTTTCCGCAAAAGCGGTTGCTGCAGTGGGTTTGCCGATTAAAGAGTTTTTTATCTGGGCCGATGATGTAGAATATTCTAAACGGATAATTAAACACGGACTAGCCGGGGTAGCGGTAAAACAGAGTATTGCACTCCATGAAACGCCAATCAATCATATTAGCAGTGTTTTTAAAGATACACACCTTAATCTTTGGAAGTATAAATATGGTTTGCGGAACGAACTATTTACGAAACGCCTGCACGAAGGCGAACTCCGGTTTTGGGTTACCTGGGTACACCGGATGTTTATTTTACCTTTTCGTATCCTGGTTAACCGCAAAAGTCACAGATGGCCATTTATGAAAGTTGTCTGGCAGACCACAATCGATTCTTTATCATTTAAACCAGTGATAGAAAACGTAGAAAGACGATTAGAAAATACACCTGAAGCGATCTCCAGAATGGCTTAATCTTTCTTTGCCGGCTGTTTCTGGACTGGCCTGTATTTCATTTCAATGATCGATCCGCGATAGGAGATATGTTTAGGATCTTCTTTCGAAGGGCCGGAAGTTATCGAAGAACTATCAACCGCCACATAAATCTTTAATCCATCGCGCGATATCGCTACATCACGGTAACGTACATTTCCTTTTACATACTCAAACACTTTATTATTTGCGATATGGCCATCATCATCAAGCTTTATTCTTAATAGCCGCGCACCTTTTAAAGTAGGGATCAACAACGAGTTTTTCCATCCTGGTATGGCATCAGATTGATATACAGCTATACTTGAAGGCGCGAAAGCTGCCCAGCTGGCTTCTTCCTTATCGCTTACTTTCCTAAATAAACTAGATAGTTCTTTATTAGACGCCGGGTAAAAACTCTTGATAGGGTTTCTATAGCTTTTTCCCAGCGCAAGCGCATTGTCCTTTTCCTTTTTAATCAAAGGATAACTCGTGTGCCACTTGCCCGGATAAGCAGCATTATCAGACACCGACGCAGCAAGGCCATCATAGTTTCCATCCGCATAACCAATCACCAGCGGGTGCCCATAGTTACTTCCCTTTTCAATCACATTTACCTCATCATCAGAATAAGGACCATGTTCCGTAGAAAAAATCAACTCCTTGCCATTGATATCTGCATACGCTAGTCCTTGCGGATTCCGGTGCCCGATAGACCATACCGCATTTCTCTTCGGCACACTAAAAGGATTATCAGCCGGAATCCACTGGTCGCCCGTTGTATCTTCCCCCTCAGGCTCCAAATTAAACCGTAAAATCTTCCCCTCGTAACTCCCCTTATTTTGCGACTTATTAGTACGTGCACCATTCAGAAACTGTCCCGCCCCCATGTCGCCTACACTATAAAACAAATAAGACTTTCCATGGTAAGGAGCAACAAGTAATCGTCCGCCATTATGATCATTACTCCCCGGCACAGTATCACAAAGTACTACCGGGTTATTTAAATTACCAGCTTCCCGGTTATAACTATACCTGACTATCCTTAGCAAATACTGATAACCCGCATCTCCCTGTTTACCATCATCAGCTGCTGTAGCACCTTTATAATCATAAACATACGCCAGGTAAACATAAGGTTTTCCCTTTAACAGCGATGGATGCAGCGCCAAACCCATCAATCCGCCCTGCGGCCACGGCTTACCGCCATCCTGCTCATCAGGAATGAGATCATACCTCGGGAAATTTTTGTTTTTGCTTAAATCCAGCAGCACCTGCCGCTTGCCATCTGCAGGATCTATCCGTAAAACCCGGTAGCCCTTTGCCTCTGTAACCCATAAAAAATCATCCGGTCCGCAGGTTACCTCCCAGGGATCACTTAATTTATCAGCAATCACACGCACATCAAAATCCGAATCATTCTTCAGCGCCTTAGTTTGTGCCCTTATGCTCAAATTGCTAAACACTACTACTAAAAATAGAAAAAGGATCGTATGCTTTAATGGAAAAAGAATCCTATGCTTTAATGGAACAAGCATGGTATGCTTTAATAGAAAATGCATGGTCCCGTTCAATAGAAAAAGGCTTGTATGTTTCAATAGCAAAATGTTAGTGTGCTTCATAGAAAAAAGGATCGTATGCATCTTCATTAATACCTTATTTTCACTGGTCTGCCTGTTTCGGCCGATTTATAAATAGCTTCCATAATAATATGATCTTGCAAACCTTCCTCACCGGGCGTGTCCGATTCTTTATCTGCGAGGATACACTGCGAAAAATGATCCATTTCCTCTGCAAACTGGCTCGTTTCTGCCATTCCAATAGCTTCTTCGATAGTAATATCCTCCTCCGCCCTTGCGGTAGTTAGCCGTTGCCCGGTATACGCAAATGCCTTATCCATAAACATCCAGCCGCGTTCTGCATGTATCCGTAACGTTTTAATCTCATGCACTTTATAATGTGCCATACAAGCAGCGATCAGTCCATCCTTAAACTTCATCTGCCACGAAATCAACTCTTCCGTATCCTTAAACAGCGGATCGCCGGGGGTAGCATATTTATACGCAAAAACCTTTATCGGTTCTGCATCCAATAAAAAGCGGGTAGTATTCAGGCAATAAATCCCGATGTCTGGCAATGCACCACCACCAGCCATTGCCGCAACATGGCGCCAATGCTGCGGATTGGCACTGCTCTGTCCGTTTGCCGCTTCTATATATCTTACCTTGCCAAACCTTTCCGTCCTGATTAGTTCCCTTAGTTTCAAATTATGCGGCTGATATTGGATCCGGTAGGCAATCATCAGTTTTACATTATTTTGCTTACAAGCTTTAATCATCTGGCGGCACTCTGCAGCAGAATTGGCCATCGGTTTTTCACACAGAATATGCTTACCTGCTTTCGCTCCGCGTATCGTAAATTCCTTGTGCATATGGTTTGGCAGAATGATGTAGATCACCTGTACCTCATCATTATCCTTTAACTCGTCGTATGTTTCATAAGTATAACAAGCTTCCGGTTCGATACCATATTGCAGTGCTACCCGCGCCATCTTTTGCTCATCGCCACTCACCAGGGCAGCCAGCTTGCTATACTTACAGCCCATAATTTCGGGGATCACCTCTTCCAGCGCAAGGTGACCTAAACCTACAATGGCATACCCAATGCGTTCATCTGGCGGCATAGGGGCAGGAGGGAGCGGCATCTGCTTATCTGCTTTCGATTTCCATTTTTCTAGCTTAACGGGTTTGGTCGCTTCTTTCTTTTTTGCCATGATAGTTCCAGATGATATTCATTGATAACTATCGTTACCCGATATTGTTTAGTATATATTGGTAAAACATACTGTGCTACCGGACTAAATTGATCGTACTGGCATAAAATATAGGCGGACTGCGAATCATTTGGTCTTTAAAAATGACTAGAAATAGCTATTGTGCCGCCATCATGATTGCTCTAATTTGGAGTAATGGTAGAGGTGTGCTATAAGAAAGCTGACCGCTCCCAACACTATAAAACCAAATCTATGAACGCGTATTTAGAAACTGCAATCGCATTAGTTTTTATCTTATTCACCTTTAGTACAGTTACCTATGTGATACAAGAAAGCATAGCACTGAAACTTCAATTTAGAAACCGGATGCTCAAAGATGCAATCGAACAGATCCTCAATAAGAAAGGGAGCATATTTCATCAGCAGTTTCTTAACCATCCACAATTTAAAACCCTTACCCGCTCGGGCAAGCAATTTCCTGCTTATATCCCTTCGGCTAATTTTGCAATTGCACTCATTGATGCCGTGGCCAACCTGGCACCTCGGACCCCAGGGGCGGTGAATTTATTGGCTGATTTCTGGGCGGGCCTGCAAACTATAGCGGTGCCGAACCCAGATCTTTTCACTTTGTTGAAAAATGCGAGCGACCATTCCAATACCTTAAAGGAACTGGAGGAAGGAATTGAAAAATGGTTTAATAGTTATATGGAACGGGTGAGTGGCTGGTATAAGAATAAGTATACCTGGATTACCCGTTTAATTGCAATCTGTGTCGCACTAGCTTTTAATCTCGACATGGTAAATACAGCGAAACTAATCTATGGCGACCCACTTCTGCGTGCATCACTTAATGCGGTAGCAGAACGTAAGGTTTTAAATCCCGGTGTTACTGCACAATATTTAAAAACACAGTTTGATACAGATACAGCAGCGATAAATGCGGCGCTTAATCCTAAAATAGACGGCACTGCTAATGCGGTAGAAAAGGACAAGTTGAAGAAGGATAAGGAAGATCAACTATACAAACTTGCTGTCAAATTGGATGGAAAACTCGACTCTATCCGAACAGCTGCACCAAAGGATGTGGTCAGTGATCAATTGCCTTTTTCCTGGACAACCGGGCCTTTTAATGTTATTGATCCTGTGACACATCAGCAGCGGGATAAATCATTTTCAGAAGTAGTTATCATGCTCCTCGGCTTGGTGATTGGTGCAGGTGCAATATCAATGGGTTCTCCTTTCTGGTTCGACCTGATGCTGAAGTTGGTTAACGTACGAAGAGCAGGTCAGAAACCGAAAAACTAGATCGGATAAGGTTTCTCTATTTTCACAGTTTATAATAGAAGTATCATATGATAGGTGATTACTAATATTATTAGCTTTATTTTTGCTTTGCCTGTTATTTTAGTTTATCTTTGCTTGCAACAATTTCATTAAAATGTGATCGAAAAGCAGACCGTTAGATGAATTGGCTTGGTTCTATTTTACAGTTTAAAGTGATTTAAATTGGTTACTATGCTGATTATCATTTATTACCTGCTTTAGCTTTGATTTATTTTCCTGAAAGCAATTCAACCTAAACTAGTAAGTATACAGATGACCGGACAATTAAGTTTTTTCCCGGAAGTGGGACAGACCCCGGGTTTACCACCAGAATTATTGGAATACCATCCAGGTTTATTCACCGAAAAAGAAAGTCAATTACTCTTACATAAATTCATTGTTCAGTCTCCCTGGCAGCAGAAAGTAGTGAATATGTATAACAAAGAAGTAATTACCCCCAGGCTTACGGCGTGGTATGCAAATAAAGAGACCTACGATTATACCTCCCTTAGGCGTTCGGCCCCAAACAGCTGGACACCCGAACTCATGATCATCAAAGCAAAAGTAGAACAGATTGCCAATGTAAAATTCAACAGTGTCCTCCTCAACTACTACCGTGACGGCAACGATTCGGTCGCCTGGCACAGCGACAACGAGAAGGCGCTGGGTACTCATCCAGTGATCGCCTCTGTAAGTTTTGGACAGGTACGCAGTTTCGATATCCGCCGCAAAACCGACCATAGTGACAAATATTCTATTCGACTGGAAAGCGGTTCGCTGGTGTTAATGAAAGGGGATTTGCAACAAGACTGGGAGCACCGGATTGCTAAATCTACCAGACCAATGACGGCGAGGGTCAATTTGACATTCCGAGTGGTCATTTAATTTTCTAACAGCCGTTCTTGCTAAAGTTGATTTAATTGAATGCAAATAACAAACTGGCACAATTAACATTTCATGTGTTTATAGATTAATTAACACAAGCAACGGTATCATATTAGCTGATTTATATCTTTATTGCAGTTTCAAATACTCCCCATCCTTAATCACAATACCCCTTTCTAGCGTTAAATCAATTGCACTAGATAACTCCTTACGCACATCTTCGGTTACGCGGTTAATTCCAAACAACTTCGCGATTAACGGAACCGCCGTTTCCTGCTGTATTGCAATAGAACTTTCCACTACATTTTTTACTGCGATATCTATCTCTTCAGGAGATATCAAGTTGATCTTTCTAGATGCTGGTGTTAACGCACTACGCTCACGAAGGGTAGGGACGCTCATTTCTGCATCCCACAGAAAATCACCACGACGGGAAATAATCTTAGCATTAACAGCAAAATCTGTTGCCGCATTCAGCGTATACCTGATGCGTGAGCCTATTTTAGAAGCACCCGAAGCATCTGCAATCCGCCTTGCCACCTCCTCAAAATGTACCGGGCTCTCTATTTCTACCACCTTCTTAATCCACTCTGCCAATTTGCCAAACGGAACTAAGTGCAGCTCTTGCGCCGGTAAGCCTGCCGGGAGCACCGCTTGCTGATAACTTAACACCGAAAGGGTAATCTCTTCCTTTTCTTCCCGTATCAGCGCATTGCTTTCCTGCGCTAACTCTTCCTCTACCTGATCATCTAACGAAGCCTGTTCTTTTGCCTTTTCAATAGCTGCAACCAAGCGTTCTAATTCCCTATCAGGGTTCCTGTAAAATTCTACACTCCATAACTTATGGATATTCCAGCCTATGTTATCCAATACTTGTCCGCGTAACCTGTCGCGGTCCCGTGCCGACTTTGCATTGCTGTACGACTCTCCATCACATTCTATACCGATCAGGTAACGTCCCGGATTTTCCTGATCTACCACAGCCAGATCAATATAAAAACCTTCAGAACCTACCTTTTTCCGCACAATGTAACCAAGGGACGTCAGGTGACTATAGATCAGATCCTCAAACGGACGTTTATCCGGAACAGGCAGATCCTGCGTAGATTCAAACGCGCCATGTTGTGCAAAATACAAGAAACTCTTTAACGCTTTAATCCCAAACTTTGTAGTCGCAGTTGGCGTGATATCATCCGCCGTAATATTGGTAAACACCTCACAGCGGTACTTTGCACGGGTAATTAACACATTTAGCCGGCGTTCTCCTCCTTCATTATTTAGCGGACCGAAGCTCATCGGAACTTTACCGTCTTCCGTTCTGCCATAGCCGATACTGATAAAAATAACATCCCGCTCATCACCCTGCACATTTTCCAGATTCTTTACAAAAAAAGGCTCATGAGGATGGCTCCTGAAGAAGTTTTCACTCTCTGGATTTTGTCGCCGCTTAATCTCAATCGCATTTTGTATCGCCTGCATCTGTGCCGTACTAAAAGCAACCACACCAAGACTCTGTTTCGGATTTTTTAACGCATGTTCGAATACCGCTTTTGCCACCTCTTCTGCCTCTATAGGATTAGTGCGCGTTTTACCGCGATCATAAACAGCATTTTTTAGCTGATGAAATGCCAGTCCCATTTTGGTCTTAGAACCAGGACTAGGAAAGATCACCAGTTTATTTTCATAAAACTCGCGGTTAGACAAGCTGATCAGCGACTCATGCCTGCTTCTGTAATGCCAGCGCAACATCCTTTGTGGCGCACCCTGACCGTCGCACATGCCCAGGATACTTTGTATATCTGCTGTAACGTTTTCCTCATCTTCCGTTTCCGCATTCATCTTATCGAAGAAACTAGTAGGAGGGAGCTGCTTCGAATCTCCTACAACCACCAGCTGCTTGCCCCTTAGTATTGCGCCTAAAGCTTCTACCGGCCTTACCTGACTGGCCTCATCGAAGATCACCAGATCAAACTCAATACTTTCTGGCGACAGGAAATTGGCTATCGACATCGGGCTCATCATAAACACCGGTTTAATCGTTTGGATCGCAATCCCCGCCTGTTCCATCAGCTTCCTGATCGGCATATGGCGTGCACGTTTATTAAACTCAGAACGCAAGATATTCCACTGCCCGCCACCTTCCTGTTTTGGCACCGACTCATAATGCTTCAGCGCCACCTTAGCCCGGTTGTACTGCAGATTTAATAAATCCAGCTGCGTAAACTTATTGATAATCTCCTCATGTGAAGTACGCTCAAACCCACGCAGCGGCGGCCGTTCCGTCATCACCTTAGTAATCAAATACTCATACCAGGTCTTTTGCATTGACACCTTCAGGTAATCTGCCGCGCCTGCCCAGTACAGTGACGCTTCAACCAGGTTTTCAAATCCGTTATCCTTTGCCTGCTGACTTAGATTATTCCACTGCACTGCATCTTGTATCTCATTTAACCGTAATGCCCATTCTTGTAATTGCGCAACCTGTTCCGTAAACGATAAATCCTGTAAACGCTGCTTTGCAACAGCAGGTCTTTCCGTAACTGACAGGCCGCTGTCCGTTATGGCATGATCACCCTCAACTTCCTGTTTATTGATCGGCTGAACACCTGTACTGCTTTCCTCAAAATCCAGCTTGCCTATAACTTCAGAAATTCCCTTTTGCTGATTACTGATCGTATTTTTTAGCTGGTTCACATATTCTTTTATCGTATGCGGATGTTCATGCCTGCCGAGGAAATCTAACACCACCTTAGGATATTTCCCCGAAGAAACACCATTGTGCAGCCGCTTTAAATACTCTGCTAACTCTTCCAAAGCGCTCCAATCTGTCTTTAACCCCCGCCATCTATTGCCAAATAAACGGGAAGCCAGTTGCGCATTTTCATTCAGCTCATTATTTAGCCGTTTGCCCACCAGGATATCATCCACATACTTTATCCGCTCCTCCAAAGAATCAGGCAACGCGGTAATAGCAAACGAAGCCAATTGCTTCACACTTCTTTTATAATCCCCTAAAACAAACTTATACCATTTATGCCCATGCGCTATCAAATTCTGGCGTATCTCTAAAACCTGCTGGTCCCATGCCTCGGGCTGCAATATATTTTCATACCCCGAACGTAGATCAGCTAAAGTCCTGCCAGTAGTAATCAGTTCCTTTATATCCTCATAATTTAGCGACCAGGCCGGGTCATCAATCGCGATATCCCTTAAATCTGGCGACAGCGATAGAAATTCCAGTAACGTAATTAAATCCATCACCTGCGTTAACGATCCGGGGATTGCCGTTCCTACAAATAAACCAGAATCATTTCCAGCTTTCTGCACACTTTGCGTAGCCTTAACAGCACTGTTAATGATCTCTCTGGTAACATCACTTTCATGCGGCAAGAATAACGTTAAACGCGTTCCGTAAAACAACAAACTTGTCGGCACACCAATGTCCTTCAACCTTGTCTCCATCAGATCGGCCAATGCAGAAGCCCTGCGCATCGTATCCGCATCCCAGCTTTCGATTTGGGGAATGGGTACCAATGGCAGCTTCACATTATTATATTCCTCATTGATCGCCAATAGAAAACCGATAACTTTTTGCGCAGATAGCCCGCTTTGCTCAATAGGGCGGTTCACAGAATTACAATAGCCATTTAGCACACCTTTATAAGCATCCAGTTGTGCAATCTCTTCCTGTAAATGCGTTAAAGTCGGCTTCCCTAAATCCAGCACTCTTTTTAACTCTTCATGCAGATCCCTTTTGTTTGCCTTATGGCTATGCAGCTCCAGACATGCTTCTCCCAAATTGATGGAATCCAGCCGTCTTTTTACCACATCCAGCGCCGCCATTTTCTCGGCCACAAACAACACTTTTTTGCCCTGGCCGACAGCATTAGCAATAATATTAGTGATCGTCTGCGACTTTCCAGTCCCCGGAGGCCCCTGGATCACCATATTTCGTCCCTCATGTACCGCCAGCATCGCTAACACCTGCGAACTATCCGCATCAACTACATTAAATAGCTCATGCGCCTTCGTTTCCTTATCTAAATTGTGCTCCTCGGTAGCAGTAGGCTGCGGCTCATTAAAACCACCATCAAATAACGAGGACAGGATAGGATGGTCGAATGGTTTATTATCCTTCGGCCATTTACTGCTATCCAAATCATGATAGATCATAAACTTGCCAAAAGAAAAGAACCCTAGCTCTAAAGCATCAGGATCAATCTTCCACTGTGCCTGGTGTTTGATTTTTTCTTCAATACTGGCAAAGTATGTCTCGATATTAAAATCGTCTTGTTCTGGAAGATCAGGAACCGTAATATTAAAATCTGCCATCATCTTCGCCTGCAGCGAAAGATTAGCGCCAATATCCCCACCATTAAAACGTAAGCGGAAACGTTCGCTCGCACTAGACCGTTCCAGAGAAACCGGTATCAACACCAGTGGTGCCGACCGTACCTCTTCTATATTCCCCTTTTCATACCAGTTGAGCATACCAAGCGACAGATACAGGATATTTACACCCTGTTCTTCTATACTTGTTCTTGCAAAATAATAAGTATTCAGGATCTTTGTCTGCAGCTTTTGCTCATTCTCATTTGTCTGCAACCGGGTATCATTATAAGAATCCTGTAACTCTTCTGCTGTCAATTCTGGAATTTCCAGCACCTCCTCCTCATCATCCTTTCCAGGGCGACCGAGGAAAGTCATCGCCTTATTCTGTTTAACCAGGATATCATAAATTGAAGCAGACTTTTCCTGCACAATGTGCAGTCCGCGGGCCTTAGGCGTCTTATAATTCAAAAGAGGATTACGCATGCCGAGATCAAGCAATTCTTTTCTCGAAGCTTCTAATTTTGGTAATATATTTTCCTGCATAAAGATAGTTCTGGTCTAAGACGCCCGATTTTAAATGCCAATTGCAGCAATAACTGCTTAAAGGATTTAAATAGGCCATTAACTCAAATGTAATTGATTGGGGGGATAATCACAAAAGTTTAGCCGGCTTGTGCAAATCTGGGCACTGTATTTAGTAGGGTACTTCGTATTACTTTTTTTATCACAGCTATAAAATGACAAGAAATGACCATTTTTCGCCTATAAAGATCATCCTATCTTGAGCTATACACTTAAGATTGATGACTGTATTAAACATTTTATTAGCGCTACTCGGTCTAACCGGCACTTTGAGTGCTTTCGGTGGCGAAACATGGAGAAAAGGCGATGAACCTTTACTAACAAGAATCACCAGGCGTGGTTATCTTTCCTTATCCTGCTTATTATTAGCATTCATTCTAGGTGTTACCAAAGAAATAACAATTAAACGAGAAAAAGATTTGGCCTCCAGTGAGCAAAAGCTTACCGCTGCCGAAAACCGTCGGCTTCATGCCAGTATCAAAGGACTTCGGGATTCATTAGTAACCAGTACAGGAGTGATCACAAAAAGTACAAATACTATTGTCCTTAAAGTTGATAGTCTCGAATCGGGCAATTGCAATGGCATTGAACAAGCATTTAAAATGGCAGTGAATATTCCACGCGAATATGATGACTACGTTGTACACATTTATGGGCAGGAACGATTAGTAGTACCCGGAAGAATAACCCAACCAATGGAGATCTATTGGGGAGATACTTTTGAATATACATTCTTCCCGAATGATTACAAAGGAAATCCTGGCGATCTTGAATCTATTAAATTAGAAGTCGCAGGCACTATTTATAGGTTACATATGAGCAGTTCCAGTGTATTTGAGCATGGTAGTGTTCGGATATACGGATCCAGTCCAAAACCCATGAAAGCCTATATATTAAATCCCAAAAACATATCTGGCGTGGGCATTAAGATTTTTGTGAGTTCAACTGATGCTACCAGAGGTCAGGAAGAATTCAGAAGAAAGGTGTTAACTGGAAACTGCTCCGAATATGCTAAAAAAGTTTACAAGGTCATAAATAAAAACACCGTCAGATTATTATCCCAGGCAGATCCGAAATCATCAATTAGATCGACACTTACAAAAGGATCATTTGTAAGAGTGCTCACAATAGTAGGCGAATGGACAGAAGTATTAACTCCTGAAAATAGGCAAGGGTGGATTCTGACAGAAAAACTTTCTACAATTCAAGGATAAATATAAGATTAAGCAAGTTCTCTTTGAGCGTCCTGGTCCTGCCCGGCAATGCTTTTCTCCAAGTGTGGTCTTCCAAATATTTATATACATGTTGTAAAATTTCAATGAGATAATCGAAAATTAACCGATTATCTCATTGAAATTTTACAACTATATCCAAGTTGAAGTTTATTCCGTAGCTCATATACGGTGTTTAAATTCGCTGTATTTCAGAAAATTTTGTTCATAAATTAATTGTTAATATTAATCTAGAAAGAATTTTTTGTATAAAAAATGTGATTACCCTGGGAAAGATTTAAACATTGATATGATTAATAGTTGGCTGACTGATGCTTCAAAGGAAGAAAGCTTAACAATGGTATTACAAATGATTGAAAACATATGATTAACGAATGGCCTGAAGAGTTAATAACAAATCTTACATGCGCGCCGTCCCATTTTTACCGCCAAAGCCCTGGTCATTTTAACCACTTTGTGGGTACAATTCGATAAACCTCTGCATTCATGACTATGGTAAACTTTAGCTCCTTTACTTTGACAAATCATAACCTGTTCATCAGTGAATTTAGCCGCCCTTAAGGGGTGGACGGTAGAGGAGCTAACAATGAAAATATATAGAAATAATAGTATTGATTTCATCAGAATAGAGTAGCGTTAATTATCATTAAATATACGGTTTATACATTGAAAGTTTAAACGTTGTTAATTGATAAATGCCTGACCATCCAAAATCGAAAACATGTACTATACTTCATTTTTTTATCAATCCAGCTAAAACTGCATGCTGCCCTTTACCATCATGACGCCCTTAGTGATGCCATGGCCTGTGCAGAACTTTACCGCATGCACCTTGGGATCTAAATCGTTAAAGTATGTTAAAAGACACTGCTCGTAGTAGAAAGAATACTGGTAAGATTGTACTTTTAAACCATGCAGAAACATGTATTGATATTATTATCTTTAGCCCTGTTAGTTGGAAATGTACAGGCGCAGCAAGTAATCAGCGGTAAAATTACCGACCTTAAAGGAAACCCTCTGCCTTACGTTAACATCGGTATAAAAGGAGGGAAGACTGGCACGGTAAGCAATAGCGAAGGGCTTTATACACTCAGTATACCCGATCAGCTTTTAAAAGACTCGGTTACTTTTTCCTGTATAGGGTTTCTGGAGCAATCCTTTATAGGTAGCGACTTAATAAGGAAGAATAATACGCAAATCAAGCTTAACGAAAAGATTGCACTACTAAATGAAGTTAAGATCAGCAATGCGAAAAGAAAAATACGGAAGCTTGGCATTACCGGGAGAACACCCATGGTTTCTATACCTACCTCCAGTTTAAGGTCCACAGATATTTTTGAACAGGCCAGGCTGATCCACCTTAAATCACCTGCCAAAATCCTTAATGCCAACATTTTTTTGATATCAGACGATGAACGTGAAGTAACTATCAGGGTAAACTTTTACGGATTTAAGGATGGGCTACCTTCAGGTAGGCTGATTGAGAAGAATATTATCAAACGGAAAGTATTAAAAAAAGGCTGGCTATCTATAGATCTATCAAATGATGATATTTATATTGATGACGACTTTGTGGTATCTTTTGAATATTTACCTTCTGGTACAACTGATAACAAAAGGATAATATTTGGTGCCAAACTAGGCGCTTCAGATAGCTGGTTAAGAAGCAGCAGTCTTGGCATCTGGCGTAAAAACGAATTAGGTGGCGCCACGATGTACGTTACCGCCGAGATGTAAATGAAAAATCCCCTATAAGGTTAACCAATAGCGATCATTACTATGTGTTTGATGAAATATTTAGTTGATCTATAAAGTTAAAGCCTATTTAGTTTAAAGAATTGAATCAAATAGCGTTGAAATAGCTTATATTGTATATCAATTACAGTTTATGAAGATCTTAAGATTACATCCTATAGAACAATATGCTGTCGACATGGTCTCAAAAATGAGGCGGCAGCATAAACTGACTCAACGCGATATTGCTGCAATATTGCACACTCAGGCATCTTTTGTTGGGAACGTTGAAAACGTAAGTTGTAACGCAAAATACAATCTTAAGCATCTGCAACTCCTGGCTATCTACTTTCAGGTGTCACCAAAAATCTTTCTACCTGAGAAAGCAATAAGAACTCATGAGGGAAATTGATACCTATAGGATAAATAATTAGTTATTGTTATCCGGTTTACCGTAGTAAAAGATTTTTTATTAGGATAGTTTTGGTTAGTGGATATATTCATAATTTATTCATCCAAAATTCCTATATCACATGAACTTTTCCAAATTATCGCTCTCCACTTTATTATTTGTACTATTGGCCAACCTATCTTTCGCCCAGGATGTAATTACCTGGAGCACCTTCAGAAATGGCAGTAAAGTAGCCGATACCGTGTCCCTTGGAGATTATCTGCCATTAAAAGACGGCGTTGTTTATGTAGAAGCAGTGATTGATATACCAAATACTACCAAGCAGGAGCTATATTCCAGGGCTAAATTGGCCATCCAAAAAACGTTTACAAGCAGTAAACTAGGGACCTCCAATTACAATGCTGAATCTGGAATATGCAGCATAAATAACTTCTATGATATTAGTGATATGACCGCTCTTAATGCGTTTGCCTCTAATCCAAATACTGATCATTATTATTTTAACGCCTTGTTATCAATCATTGTAAAAGATGGTAAATACAAAATCAAAATGGAAGTGCCACAGTACACCTACGGACAATCATCAAGATAAACTTATTCAGATTTTCAATCGCAAAGCCTTCCGCTGAGTAATATTGCAAATTCAAGGCAAAACATGAAACGTCAGAGAATGCGCGTGCTTAAAACACTGAACGATAGAATGCTTAGGACATTTAATCTTGTTCAGAAAGAAATGTCTAAAAAGCTGGATACGGATTTTTAGAGAGTCAACTGTAGTGGGTTTACGGTTTACCGTAATAATAGCGATGATCAACGCATTATTTTTGATACTATGATTACACTGCTGCTCTCATCACATCTCCTGATAAATTCCATCATTTCTGGTAGTTCTGATACTGTGTTCGTATGCAATAATCAACATGCCAAAGTGTATCATTATTCATCGACCTGCAAAGGGCTGAGTAAATGTGCTTTCAAGCTGTTAAAAACTGATGAGGCTACAGTGAAAAAACATAAAATGTCATTGTGCAAGTGGGAGATTAAAACTCATAAAAATTAAGATCCTTGTGGCACGGAGAAAGATAAAGAAGACATCCGCTTACGAAACAGTAATTAAACAAGTTGTAATTTTATTAGGACTATTGCTTACCGGCGTACTTTTTATTATAAAAGTCATAAGTGGGGGTGTAAACTGGATAGAGATCTTTACTCCATTGATAAGTGCATTTTTGATTATATTGCTCATCACAGTGCTGAAAATAACCTTTCGTAAATTGTAAATTTCCTTATATTGTATTTAATGTATAATTAATACTAATACCTTTGTTGAAATATATAAACCTTCCAAGCATTTGCAATTATGTAATTGTAAGGCTATGAAATTTTTTATGACTTTCAATGAAAGCCCTGTTGCAATTTCTTACTAATTGAGATGATCAGGAAATGGTCTTTCTATATTAACTACGACATAAGATATTGTATTTCGATGGTTTTCAAAGATTACCAATAAAAGTTGTAGTTGGTTTATAACCTTAAAAAGGTTGGCAATATATGATACAAAAACATGCTAAAAAGTTGTCGATTAAAAGTTGTTTATTTCTTCAGCACGTATTTGTTATAAATATACTTCGTCATTGGATGTAGCCACCTTGTTGTATCTTCAGGACATTTACCACCAGTAGTGTAAAATTCTACTTTCTTGTCTATTTTCGAATAATGCACTATACCTATACTGTTTCTGCTAATTGACCTAATAACTGCTATTTTTTTTAGGTGATGAAGTTTCACAGGATCAAGAGGAACAATAAATACTATCGAGTCTACATCCTGATAAAATGCAAGTGATTTATATTCAGTTCCATTCCAGTACATGAACCGTGGTTTTAACAATATATATAAGACCCATAATCCCATTATAATAAACAACGCGGCCAGAATTGCATTTTTTTTCTGAAATAGTCGGTCAATAAAGCTCAAATTGTTCTCTTCTGATAAATCATGTTCATTATCTTCGGGAAGCATGTTGTCGATGTCGTCCTTTTTACCATTTACTGCGTCATCTATATTCTGTGTTGGGTCTTCTGATCTTTTAGCAACATGATCAGAAGTGGGATCTGTTGCTACAGGTACGGTATTTATTGTACTATTATCGATATTACCTAAAACATAGGGATCGACCGGTCTGAAAGGGCGGGGATCAAAATCAATTAACCAAGCTAATAAATGAATATATCTTTCGTGTGTAGATACAGTTTTTCCTCTTAGAAATTGGTTCAGTGGTTTAAAAATTTTAGGCTCTGAAATCGTGATTTTTTTATAATATTCATCTGCATTACTTGCTTTTCCAAAAATCGATTTAAAAATTTCGCTATCATTATCATTATATCTAGTAGGAAATTCATCAATACACTCTTTCCTAAGATTTGCATCGGTCGGCCTGGCCAAATTAGGAGTTAAGGAACCTTCTGTTTCTTTCTTTTTATAAGCCGCTATAACGGCGTCTTGATATTCCTTAAACTTTTTCAAATGGTATAATTGAGAGATAGTTAGTTATAAATATTTGAATGTAATAGTTATCAAATACGTTGCATATTGATACAAATATATCTTCCAAATAATATTAGTTGTTTACGGTTTCCCGTAATAATCCAAATTGCCAACTAATTACTTTTGAAACGAATTGTAGACGTAAAGTCTTGATTATGTGTGGCAGAGAGGTAAAGGCCTAGGTAGTATAGTATGGTGTACGAATAAAACAACAGTGCAATTTTTATTAATTAATACTCACAATATAATTATGTCTTCCGAAAAATCAGAACTCGACCAACAAGTCTTAAATGACAACAAGGAAATCTACAGGAGAATATCTACAGAATTGACTAATGCAACTACAGAGATTTTAGTTGCAGCATCATGGTTCACTGATGACGAGCTCTTTGATATTTTGCTTTTAAAAGTAACCAGTGGTGTAAAAGTCGAGTTAATCATAGCAGACAACCAAGAGAATGAAAAACTAGACTTTTCATTGCTAACGGCCAGAGGTGCTACTGTAATAAAAATTAAAAATGTTGGTTATGGGATGATGCATCAAAAGTATTGTATCCTGGACCGTCGCATGGCTTTACATGGGTCTTATAACTGGTCAGTCAATGCAAGAAAGAACAACCATGAAAGCATAATCGCTACGGATCATAAGGAAACAGTAGAGAGCCTCATTACCAATTTTTTTAATGTAAAGGCGAAAGCCAATGCCATCCTTGCTGGTACTGAAATACCAGTAGATCAAGTTCCAATCACACCGGTAAAGTCAACAAAACCAATTGAAGATACATCGACCGTCAAATCAGAGTACGAGAAAGTATTAGATTCTATGATTGCTGCGGAGGTAAGTTCCTTTAACAGAGAAAGCTTACGGAAACAAGGTTTTGATAGATCTTTAGCTAATAATGGGGATCACAATGTATTGGACAAAGCCTTGGACACATTATATAATGGATTTATTAATGATATCGATGTAATTGAAGATAAAAAAAGAAGATTGTTATCAAAGATTGATGAGCAAAGAGCAAAATTGCAAAGTCAGCTTAAAGACAAGTGTGACAGCTTGATTGAAACGGGGGAAACTGAATTTGAAGTTTCAAAAGATAACCTTAATAATAAAATCATCAATCTAAAGGCGGACATACTAATTAACCAATCGGTCGTAAATGATCTAAAACAAAACAAAATACAGAACTTAAATAAGAAGATCAGCGAAATTGAAGACCGTATTCGGGAATCACTTACTGCATTTACAAAGCCTGGGATTAAATGGTTGGAACTCGTAACTACAATCATTTTTGCTTTTGGATTACTTATCTACCTTCAAGTATTTTACGCTTCTGCTGCATACATTTTATTGTATAGCGAGGAAGATGCTAGAATTACCTTAAAAACATCAAGTGAAACTGTCGCACCTCAAGTATTCAACCCTGAAGCGTTTAGTAAAGCATGGGAGCACGGTACCATGGCTTTTATTTTTGTGTGTCTGTTTGTTCTGATACCATTGATATTCGCCTCGCTAGAACGAATTATGACACAGAAAGTGTGGGCTAAAATTTTAACATATGGTTTGGGACTTGTTGTTGTCGACTCTTTCATCGCGATTAAAATAGCTCAGTCTATCCATGAAATAAAAGCACAAACGGAAATTTCCCCTGAAAAATGGACTTTAGCAGTTGTCTTCACTGATGTTAATTTTTATTTAGTATTTATCTTGGGTGCTTTCGGCATTTTATTATTCAAGTTTTGCTTTGAAAAGCTTAACCGTATGTCGGATGAACGCAACCCGGATGTTGCTGAACAACAGAATAAAATAGTCGTTAAACATTTCAAAGAGGATATCGAAAAGTTTAAAGCAGAAGTATCTGCTGTAACTTCAGAGATTGAGTTGAAAGAGCAGGAGACTATTCAAAAGAAAGCATTAATTGATCAAAGCGAAAATGATCTTCAAAGCTTACCGCTAAAAAAAGTTACACAAATTGAGAACCGGAGGAATGATCTGGCTAATAAGATTCAGGTGATCGAAGCAACTACTGATATTTATAAAAGCCATGTAGAAAATGATAATATTCCTGTTTCTATAGATGCCTTAAAGGATAGGATTAATGTGTTTTTAGAGGGCTGGAACGACTTTTTACATCAGGAGTATTCAATTAGTAAGGCTAGTGAGAAATCTGTCCATGCAACAGAGATTGCGCTGAATTGGGAATACAATAAAGTAAATAAGAATAGTATTGATATGAGGGTAAAAGTTAAATAATGAAATATTTAGGAATATTTATCGTATTAGCAGCATTTGCGAGCTGTAAACCAAGTAAGAAAACGGTCGTAGAAATTGGAACAAAGCAGTTTGTAACTGACCATTATAATATTACTATTTCATCTGACCTATCGAACAGATTGAACCCCAAGTTATATCCTAAGGCAGTATCTGATGCTGAGATAGCAAGTATAGTTGGCATGGCTATCTATCCACGAATTCTGACACACAAAAGGTCCATGAATCAATTGGACCAATTTAGAATAGATTTTATTAACAAAAAACAAATTGCAGAATACAAGGTAAACACTAAGCTATTAGAAATTGATTTTTCTAAATTCACAACTCAGCATGAGCGAATTGAATATCTTAAAAATACATTTCAAGGTGAGGAAAGAAAATTTGAAGGTGAATTTAACAGAGTTCAGAGTGACGCAATCAAAAAACCTTTTGGATCTGATATTTGGACATACCTCCAACAAGGTGTTGATGGCTTTCTGGTAAATCAAGATAAGAGCAAAAGCAAAATTGGTAACAATGTCTTTGAGAACAGGTATAAAAACGTTTTGATTTTACTTACTGATGGATATATTGAAGCAGGTATACTTAATAAGAACTTTGATCTGAGTGGTAAGAAAATAAATAATTTTAGAAATCAGTTTTTAAAATCTGGTGATATAGACATTTTAAAGTTTTACAAGAATAATCCTCAATTTAAAATCCACCCATTAAACAATCCACTATTGAAGAATCTTGAAGTGTTAGTCTTGGAGCTTTACGATCGCACGGAGACAAATACGGGCGCTTCTGTCCATCCTACAGATTTGGAGATTATGAAATTGATCTGGGGTGATTGGCTGAAAAGTTCAGGCGTAAAGAATTTTGAACTTTATCCGAAATTCTCTAGTAAGGGAGAAGCTGAAAAAGTAATTTTCAAGTTTTTAGGAGTATAGAGTCACAAAAAACACTTTACATATATCAATTATTATCAACAATGTAAAAGTAGGTAAGCTTTATTTATATAATTTATAATTTTAATCTTTATTTCTGAAGATTATTTATTTTGAAGAACTTAGATATTAAGCATTAACATAAGAGCACAACATTGTATCCATCATAATTTATAAGTTTATGGCGAAAAATTTCAATACCATTAATGGTAAGAACAGATACATAAAATACCCCGAATTTGAACAAGGAATAAAAAATGGTATGCCATATTGTTCTAATGCTGAAATTTTTCTCTTCAATAACTTTCCTGTTGATGTCTCTACAGAAATAGGGGTCGATTTCATGCTAGTTATTGCAGTTCAGGATGTCAGTAGGAATTATCAACAGATAACCAAAGGTCAACGTAAGGTCTATCTTCATAACTTAATTATGCCAGTGAAGGTTGTTCCCAATTTGGATAATGCTGAAATTCTTTTAAAAGATGGAGTAATCTATGCTAATGATGCGGTCATAGATTATTCGGAAGAACTTACCTCATTGAAATTTGGAATGAGAGATTATCTGGCTAACAAATGTAGTTTTAGTAAGGATAGTCTTTTTGTGCATCCATTGGTCTTCGTAGTCAACAAAACTTTAGCTGCTTCGCAAGGGCATCTGGCGGCTGAAACTTTCAGTTTTGAAGCGATGCTTTATTATTTACAGAACTGTACAGATGATATATTTATTTCGTACGCACCTTGGAGGACTAGTCTCGGCTTTGGTTTGATTTCTCAGGATATAAAAAGAGTTGTTGATCAAGCGTCACGTGATAGTAAGACAGGGTTTATTACGCAAAAGAAAATTGATAGAATTACGAAAGAAATTTCAGTGGCGCACGATATCTTTAAAGAAGTTGGTGAACGCATGGTAATTATTGAGGGTAAGGCAGGCACGGGAAAGACCAGTGAGATGTTACTTATTATGATGTACTGTGTCGATCATGGGAATAATACTTTGTTCCTCACTTTTAATAAGCTTTTAGTTTATGATATTTCGAAAACAATTAGGTCATACAATTCTAAGAGCGCGCATCTGGAGAATTACATAAAGGCAGAGCACTCTGTGAATAATATACATCGATTTATGCATCAGCTTTCGAGATCCATCGGGCTTTTACATTTAATGTCTGAATCAAGAATTCAGCAAGTTGGATCATTGCTTGATCATCGTGTAAAAAAAGTCGGTCGGTTTATTAAGGATTTCTTATTAAAACTAGGTATAACAATAATAGACTATAAAATAATTAGTCCCTTGAAGACCGCTTTCCAAAATAGCAGTTTTGAACGAGGAGAAATTGAGGTTGGAATAGATGTAGCAAATTACATAAATAGAACACGCGCATTTGAGGTGGGAGGAATCGATAGTATATTAGATAAATTTGTCACCTACAAAAAAGAGCTACTTTCCAAATTGGAGGGTGATAAGATTTTTTTAGCCGACTATTACAATGTACTGGAAGATACGCTATTTGCTATCCGAGATCCAAGTGGATATTTTGTAAAGTATAAGATTGAGAGTAAATATGATTTGCTGGAAACCGTAATGAAGCTTTCCGAAAAGCACCTAGTTGCGGATGAGATTAGTATTAAGATCGACCAAAAGAAATTCTTAACCAGTGTAAAGGCTAGATTTTCTGGAAGAAAACGTATGAGGCGCCTCTTCGTTGACGAAGCGCAGGATTGCCATCCACTGGAGCGTGAAATACTTCTTTCTATTTTCGGCTTTAAGAATGTTGTAGTTAGTAGTGGGGGATATGAGCAACTAATTAGGCATGTCGAATTATGTAACTGGAACTTTTTTAATAAAAGAAAGCTAATAGGAAGTCCAACTCATAAAAGATTCAAACAGAAACTCTCAGTTGAGGATGACAGCCAGTTCAGTATATTTAGTCCAGAGGATATACCTACATCTATAGTAACTGATGAAGGTGATCCTGCTCTGGATCAAGTAATTTGGTATAAGAAAGGACGTAAATCTTTTCGGGTTAAAAAATCTATCTTGGATTTTTGTAATTTTGTCGCGGAGAGCTGTAATATTCCTCTTGGTCTTCAGGCAATTAACTCAGAGGACGAGGGAGAGATTATCTTCGATTTGAGAATAAATACCAGTTCAGCGGAAGTGAAAATCGAGATGGATAAATTGCTCACCTCTGCGGATATAAATGGTTGCACTCCATATGAGGGATTGATCATGTTGATTGATGCGGAGGCCAAATTCGATAAAGGAGGAGGAGGACGTCAATCATCAGCTACCATTAATGAATATGGAAATATAGAAGATTCTATGTCAAAGCCTAAAAAGATTTGGCAGCATGCGGACGCACTTAACGAAGATTCTATGTTGTGGGATGGTGCAGTAGAAGATAAGAATGAATTAGGCATACCTGCACCTAGTGAATCTAGATTAATTTATTATGAGTCTTGCAGGGGTCTTGAGGCATGGTCTGTCGCATGTTTTAACCTTGACCGTTTCTTTTCAAGTAAACTTGGTCATCCTGATGCTGAAAAATACCTAATCGAAGAGGAAAGGGAAAAGGCCATACAGGGAATGGGAATTAATAATGACATCCGTAAGATGATGTTCGCTGGCACTTGGACGTTGATGGCTCTAACCCGGGCAATGGACAAGGTCTATATAAGTATTAATGACGAAAAGTCTGCGTTTGGTAAGATTGTAATGGACTATATTAAGACAAATCCAAAGAATGTAAGGATTCTTATTTGAGTCATTTCCTAAACAAATAGCTATATTCAGAATAAGATTGTGAAATGGGTCTGTAATTATATCTAATAAAGATGGAGTTTCAGCGTATAATTTTATTTGGTAAATCTCTATTAAAACATTGTATTAAGAATGTCTAAAACACGCTCAATAAATAAAATACAATTTTTAGAAATCATCTCTGCAAAGACCGGGATTGATCTGAAAAATACTAGTTTCATTACAGATTTGCTAATGGACATCGTGATGGATAACCTTCATAGTGATAGTTTTTCAGTGAGACTTTTTGGGTCTTTAAAGGTTGTTGCTCCAATAACAAGAAAAGATGGGAAAGTTAGTAAATGGAAGATAAAATTTAAACCGAACAAAAAATTTAAATCAGCACTACAGTCCTCTCATAAATTACAATCAAGTGTCATCAAAATAGGAGAAACACATAAGAAATTGATTCCGCCAATAGTCTCTAAGGCTGAAAAATCAAAGCGCGATGAAAATGTAGCTGACTGGACTAATAACAGCAGCACTCCAGTATTGATATTTGAAAATGGTCCTGAAAAAGGATTAAATGACGGAGATAGGGTAGACATAAATACAATCATCAATGGGTATTCGTAAATTATTGGACAGGTTGAATATAAAAGTGTAAGATATTGTGCCAATGTTGGTACAGAGGTTTATCCAATTATTTTAATACCCGACCCCGGGACAAATGTATTTGGTAGAGTAGAAACTGCTCATGGGCGACAGGGAGTTTGTGATTCCTATCTTAACGAAGCTTTGTTAAGATATTTTGACAATGTAAAATTGAACAGCGCACTTAGAATATTTGGCGAAAGTTTTAGTGCGGAGCCCGATATTTCACTTTTTTTTAATCTTAATACCTTATTGATTGACATAGAAATTGACGAGCCCTACGACGGTTTAACAAGGACCCCACTACATTATTTTGGATGCAGTGATGCCAAAAAAACAATTTCTTTCTCTTAAATGGTTGGACTATTATCCGCTTTACAGAGAAACAGGTTCGTTTATTCCCGCTATCTTGCGTTAAAATCATAGCAAACGTAGTCGATGATTTGACTAATGAAAAATATAGCGCGCTGTTTAATCTTGTTGCGGATCTTGATGATGAGAATATCTGGAGTTATGAACAAGCTCTAGCTATGGAGGGTGAAAATTTTAGAGAGAATTATCTTGGGTTTGACTTTAAGGATAGAAGTATTAAAGAGAATCTGCCTGAAGTAAGTACTGAAGATAAGTATGTGTTTGAAGAGGAAACAATTAATTGTGGACTTGATGTAGAGGCTTATAATAGATTGGACCAGGTTGGCCAAAAAAAACCTGAGACTTGGATTTTATCCATCAATCTCATAAAGGAAGCGATTGCTAATCAAAAGTATTTGTCTTTTAAATATCCAGAAGAGGATTACCTATCACTAATTTTAGCACGGGGAATTGTAAAGGAGGATCATGTTATCACGTTTTATGGCGATGTTCCTTACACGGATGATAGAATAACATATAAGGTGGATTTAGTTCAAGACCTTAAAATGTTAGATTCATACATCATAAAGGAAGCCGAGAACTTAGATAGTGCAAAAGCCTATGAACTTTTGAATGAAGTATTTCTTGAAGGAAATCTTGTTCGAGTGAAATATTATACAGCAGGTTCAGGTACTACTCAATGGCGGGTCCTTCAGGGACTAACATTTCAGTACTTTTGAAATTTTATGGGTTTATATAGATACCAGAGCTACATCTTATATCTTATGAATAGGCATAGAAAAGACATTGTTTATTGTGATGATTATGTGTCTGCATATTGTATGCTGCGAAATGAGCCGAGAACTTTTAAATTGTCGCGGTTTCTGTCGATACAGGTTTTAGCTAGTAAATACTGCAACAGTAATTTAATAAATACAATTCCAGAATTCTACTGCAATAAGGCATGGCGTCATCTTTTATCTAAAGAATTCGTGGAAGCTGAAATCAGTGCACGAGCTGCTCTGTTCTATGACCAAAATCATTTGATAGCGAAAGGGAACTTAGCTCATGCTCTAGTTTTTCAGGGTGATTTAAATGGTGCTGCCGAAATCTATCAGAAGCATATGGGTGATGAAGTAACGAATGATCTGCTGTGGGAGAATATGATTCAAAATGATATAGGCGAATTTCTAAATGCTGAAATTGATATTGAGGATCTTTTGCGATTAATGTTATCTATGAAGGATCGCTCTTAATATGTATGAATTGTTTTTTATCGACTGCACGTGCAATCAAATTTTGGTGAATTCTTATCTATGAGCATCGTATTGTTCCAGGGTTCTTCTGGATATATCAGCTATTTTATCAGCCAAACTTTCCGGTTTTATAACTTTAACATCTGATCCATAACCTAAAATTATTGCAATAAATTCATAATTAATGATAAGTTTATATTCTAATAATAAGCCATTTTCAATTGAGTCTTCAATGATTATTTGAGATTTATGCAGTGGCTGTGTTTTTAGGTAGTTACCTTCTTTGGATGTGAAATGCAATTTAACGGTTTCAATATTTTTATGCATTAAGTTAATACCGACACAATTGCTGAGATAATCCTTAGTATTTATAAACTCATTTTTTATGTAAGGGCAGAGGTTCTCAGTTAGAACCTTAATCCGATCTAATGCATAAGTTCTAATTTCATTTTTATCCTCATTGAAGGCAACAGCATACCATCTGTTTCGGTATTCTTTTAAAAAGTATGGGTGAATAATTTGACTATCTGATGGCTCTTGTCCGAATTTCTGGTAGCTAATATTTAGTGCCTTACTATCTTGAATAGCATCAATGAAAGGGTCAATAAATTCAAGACCGAGGGCTACCGGTGTTTTCTCAAATTCGATAAAATCGAGGATGCTTTCATGGTTACTTTTTTTTGCTCTATTAACAACTCTAATAATCTTATCGATTGTGTTTGTAAATTCCTTCATAATAGGGATATATTGATACTGCTTAAGTGTCGTAGCAGCAACTTCGAGTGCCCTGATATCTGTTTGATTTAGCGGTAATTTATCAACAGAATAATCAGGTTCGGTATAAAAGTAGCCCTTATGTAAATAGGAAAATTCTATCGGTGCATTATATCGCAGCTGTTGACAATTCCTCATTAGACTTATATCATTGTCCAGCGTTCTTTCAGAAATTTTGAGGTCTATTTTCAAAATTTCATCGATCAAATCTTTCTTGGTCCAATATCCACCTTTGGATAGACATTCGTTAATTACTCTTATTCTCGCAGTGGGCTGTTTATTGTTGGACATTAGACGTTTTTTTGAGAGAGGTTAATAAATAAAAAATCAGACGCAGATTGGCTGCGTTATGCTCAATTATATTTGATTAATAATTCACATTTAAATATATACAAGATGGCAACAAACCCACCTAAAAGTGATGGGCATCGTAACGGTGCAGTTAGAGAAAGAAGTCAAACGTATAACCCTACAACCGAACAATGGGTAAAGCGAGACACAAACACAGGTAAATTTATGGATGTTAAACAAGATGGTACGCCATTCAAAGGTGTTACAAAGGAGAAATAAAAATGGCAGATAGATATGTTTTAAATTTAAATCAGCAAAATAATGGTGATCATGAGGTCCATAAAAGTGGATGTACATATTTCCCTAGAACAAATTTCGATGAATTAGGCACATTTTATTCTTGCGGGCCTGCAGTAACAGAAGCGAAACGTAAACACCCAAACAAGAAAATTAATGGATGTTACTATTGTGCTAATGCTTGCCATACCAGTTAGATTGAAATACCTTTTTGAGTAACTAATTTTATGAAAAAAATATAACTGCCTCCTTGAAGAAAGGAGGCTTTATTTTTTAACTCATAAGTCTATAACTACCTGTAAAACTTGAAACCCCATTACATCGCCGGACAGTGATATTTTCCATTTAGGTTTTTACTACAAGTGGAACTTGTCAAACTTGAAATGCTTGAACGACTTGTTCCACAATATTTGCAGGTGTACTTTGATTTTTCACTTCCCTCATAGAGTGAATGATATTTTCCATTTGGGTTTTTGCTGCATGTAGAGCTTGTTAGACTAGATACACTTGAACGATCTGTTCCGCAACATTGACAATAGAATTTTGACATTTGAGATTTAGTTTTAAAGTTTTTAAGCGATTATACTTCACTAAAGTATGACACTATTGTTATCATTTCTTACGGGAAACCGTATTTTTATATTCTATCGTGAATTTTATTTTTTATTATTATTGTTTGTTTACTGAATTAAGTAATTTTTGATAATAAATGGTTAATTGCTGTTTATTGCCGATGTTTGTATCAACTAATTTTAACGTTATGACAATTTTTAAAACTTTATTTTCAATTGCTTTCTTGATGATTGTGTTCCTTTCTGAAGGTAAGTCGCAAGTCAACCCAGCTAGCACGTATGTTTCTGGATATACAAAAGCTGATGGTACTTATGTATCAGGATATTACAAAACGGTTCCTAATACTACTAATAGAGATAACTATACTACAAAGCCAAATGTGAATCCATATACTGGCACTGCTGGGTACATAAAGCCAGATAATAAACCTTCAGCTTCTGTAAGTAGTTATTCAAACTCAAATTACAGTGTACCGGTGAGATCAAATAATTCAAATTACCCAGCGCCTATTTCAACTGGAACTCGCGGAGGCCCGTATTACATGAATAGTAACGGAAACAAAACATATATTAGAAGAAATTAATCTAATTTCTTCTTGGCAGTCATTACAAAAGTCCTTTCAGCATGTAAGGACTTTTGTATTTAGCATTGTCTTAAAACTTCTTTCAAAGCTATGCGGGGTTTGAAAGCTGTAATAGTAATTTCTGCCGCTAGTTTATTTGTATTTGCTTCAGAAAATAAACAACCATATCACTATTTTTCAATAGTTCTGCTAGTTTCTTTAATTGATTGTAAACAATTCTTTTCGCATCCAATGATAATTTGCTTTCCAGAAAGACGAAGAAATGTGAATGTTTCCCTGTGTTTTGATCTAACTTAATATTATGATTATGGTTTCCCGTAAAAATGCAACAATCATAGTTTATATGTTTGGTTAATAAAATTTAGGGCTGGATCAAAAAATACTGCTCATTTTTTCAAATTTATTTTAAATAAAAAACAGAATGATAAATATGTTTAAGAAATATGCATTCATGTAAGACATGCCACGGTTCGTCACGGTAGAATCTGCATTGGCGTAAATTTATAATTTGTCAGTGTTATTTAGTGCCAATAAATACATTTAGAAGTGTTTAAATGTATGAGTCTTATCCTTAGTTACTTATTGTGTATTTAAAGGAGGTTGTTTCTATTTCGTAGTTATCTAGCGACATTATAATTGATACACACTATTTTTCAATAACCGGATATTATCTTGATATTTAGTGAACGAGCGTAAGGTTAATCTCTCTTTTGGCCTCCATTACTGGAACATAAAATTAAAAAGAATATAAAAGTAACTTAACTACATGCAAACGCTCAACGATGTACACCACCAGTTCGCTGCTTTTTTTAAATCTCCAAATCTACAACCATATGCCTATTTAGTTTCTAAAAAACTAGGGGAAGGGCACATTTGTCTGGATCTCTCAGAGCTGGGCAAAGAAGTAAATGACTTACCAGAGGAGTATAAATTGAGCTTTTCTGAAAGCTTTGACTTACCTGGAGAACCTATGGTTTCCAAGAATCCTGGACAAAAACAACCCTTCATACTGCATAACAATAGACTTTATCTCCAGCGTTATTTCAATTATGAAAGCATGATTCTTAACAGGATCTTAGATTTTATCACAACTGAGAAGGAATTGGAAGTTGAGAGAATCGAGTCATTAATAGGGCTAAAAGATTTTATAGCTGGACTTTTTCAACAAACGAGTTCAAACTCTGCTACCCTAGTAAGTACAAAAGTTATTACAGACTGGCAGCTGACTGCCGCTATTACCGCGGTATTGAACAAATTTACGATAATTACAGGCGGTCCAGGTACTGGCAAAACAACTACTGTTGCGAAAATCTTAGCCATCTTATTTTCGATGGATGAAAACTTGAAGGTTGCATTAGCTGCCCCAACTGGTAAGGCGGCAGCGAGAATGGCAGAATCACTTAAAGCTGCTGCTATGATGACTGGCGATAAATCTATGGCAAAGTTTCAGACCTTAGAGCCATCAACTATTCACCGGTTACTCAATTTTATTCCAGATTCACCCTATTTCAAGCATCACTTCCATAATCCGCTGAATTTCGATGTAGTTATTATAGATGAGTCTTCCATGCTCGACGTTGCTTTATTTGCTAAATTATTAGATGCTATAGGTAAAGACACAAGGTTAATTTTATTAGGTGATAAAGATCAGCTTGCATCGGTAGAGGCAGGGAGTTTGTTTGGAGATTTGTGTCAGGCACAAGAAAGTTTAAACTTATTTACTGGCAGAAGAATAGAGTTAATTAACTCATTTATTAATAAAACCGAATGTCTGATCAGCAATGCCGCCTCCACTGAAGCCACTTCGCATCCTCTTTTTCAGCATGTAGTAGAATTGAAGTACAGCCATCGTTTCGTTATTGATGAGGGCATAGGGAGATTCAGTAAGGCTATTATAGAGAATAACGATGAAGTGATCAAAGAATTTTTTGTTCCGGATGCGGATATCCAAGTTATAGTTGATCTTAATTATTCACAGGTAGTCTTTGAAGAGTTCGTTTCAGGTTATCAAGACTATATTGAAGAGCCGGATATCAAAACAGCAATATCAAAATTTAATAATCTAAGAGTTCTATGTGCTATCAGGGAAGGGCAGCAAGGCTTATATGCAATGAATAGGAATGCAGAGAAATATCTGTCGGAACGTAATTGGATTAGCCTTAAGTCAGAATTCTATAACCACCGACCAATAATTATCACGAGTAATAATTACGCTCTAGGACTTTTTAATGGTGATATAGGAATTATTCGTCCTGATGAAAAAGGGATGTTAAAAGCATGGTTTGAAGATGTAGATGGTAAGGTCAAATCAATCATACCAGGGCTAATTTCCAATGCAGAAACCGTATATGCGATGACCATCCACAAAAGCCAAGGTTCAGAGTTTAACCAGGTTTTTGTTGTATTGCCATCAGGTGGGAATGTATCTATTCTTACCCGCGAACTATTGTATACTGCTGTTACCAGAGCTAAAAATAAGGTGTATGTCCAAGGTACTGATGCCGTGATTTTAGAGGCTGCAAAGGGACAAGTGAAGAGAGCATCAGGTATTTCAGCAAGATTAGAACTGGACAACGTTCATGAGGAGCAATTTTGCGAATAATAAAAAATAACCTAATGGAATAAGAAAATCAGTTCCAAGAGAACTAATTAAGTACCACACATAGCACTAAACCTCAATAAACACCATATGGCGTTACGTTTACAAACATCTAATTCATTAGTACAACTTGCGGACGCTTTATGTTCCGATCTGCAATCACACGATAATGGCGTTTTTCTGCCGAATTATTTGGTTACGCAGACTGAAGGGATGAATAACTGGTTGAAGTTTTACATTTCTAACGAATTGGGAATAGCAGCTAATAATCGGTTCTTGAAACCTAATGATTTAATTCAGAAAGTATTTCAAATTCTGGGTGGTAAAAATATTCATCCATTATCGCCAGAAAACCAATGCTGGTTATTGTATAACCTGCTTGCGGAGGAAGATTTTATTAAAAAGTTTGAAACTGTGTCTAGCTACTATAACTTGGCGGCGCTTGATGGTGATATGAAACGACTGTCATTGGCAGAGAAAGTGGCTGATTTGTTCGATCAATATCAAATTTACAGACCAGACATGATAAGGCAATGGAATTCTTCATCTATAGTTGGCTCTACAGATTGGCAGGAGTATCTTTGGATTAAAGCTAAAGCTATCTCGGGTAATAGTTTGCCAGACAAAACAACACTTGTTAACTTTATTGTTAAGGAATTAAAGAATCCAGTACAACAGGCCATTTTAAGGCAAGAGATACCAGTTGTATATATTTTTGGCTTATCGGTGACCACAGCCTTCCACATCCAGTTACTACATGAAATCGGTAGTTTCATAGATCTTAACTTTTACCTGCAGAATCCGGTATCATCCATATACTGGTTTGAAGATAAAAGTGAAAAAACGGTTGCCTTTATGAAAAAGAAAGGATACCTGGAACCAGATGAAGTGAGCGCCGGAAATTCCCTGCTTACAAGTTGGGGCAAAGTGATTCAAAACACGTATTGGCTTTTATTTCAATATGAAAACTTTATAAACGCTTATGAAGAAATAGTCTTTGTTGAACCGGCAGGAGGAAAGTTACTACATACTATACAAAGAGATATTTTTGATAATAAGAGCAACGAGGAAAGAGATCAGCTGGCACTCGGAACTATTACTGATGGATCTATTACTATCAATTCTTGTTATACCCCAGCCAGAGAGGTTGAGGCATTATACAATTATCTTGTGCATTTGATTGATCACCAACTAGAGAAGCTATCTCCTCGGGATATTGTAGTTATGGTAAGTGATATTGATACCTACACCCCTTATATTAAAGCAATTTTTAATAATGCACCTTATCGCTTTCCCTATAGTATCGCTGATGAAAGTTTTACTGCAAATGATAGTATAGCAGGGGCTCTGGAATCAATATTGTCAATTAATAACTTAGATTTTAAAGCTGAGGGCATATTGCAGCTTCTAGATTCTGGTTATATCAGGAATAGATTCGGCCTTATAGATGTCTCGGGTATTAGGAAGATCATAGATGCAGCAAATATAAGATTTGGTCTTACGGGAAGTTTGGATGATGAAAGCGTGTTTGTGAGTTGGAAATACGGGCTGGAGCGAATTATGTATGGCATCTGTATGAGTGGCGGTGATGAATATTTTACAGAAGATAAAAGTCTCTATCCTTTAGATGTTATAGAAGGATCGTCCTCTTCAGAAATTATACGTTTCTGCCATTTCATAGAAATTCTCATTGATTCAATTTTAGAACGTAAAGGTGATAGAACCATTGCCGAGTGGTCTATGTATGCGGAGAAAGTATTAAACGGTTTGATCTTCGATCCGGCAGGCGAAATTGATGAGGATTATAGACTTTTACTAAAACACCTGGAGAGGCACAATATCTTTAGCGAGCTGCTTACACAAAAAGTAAGCTATGAAGTTTTTAGTCATACCTTTCTTCAGTCGATTAGAAACGACGTACGGTCAGGTTCCTTCGCTACAGGTGGTATAACATTCTGCACATTAATCCCAATGCGGAGCATTCCCTTCAAGATAGTTGCCCTCTTAGGTTTAAACTTTGATAAGTTTCCTAGAAAGGAGAATGGTCTAAGTTTTAATTTGATGGAAGCGGAGAAGCGAAAGGGAGATAGGAATGTTAAAGAGAATGACAAACATCTATTCTTAGAAACTTTGTTATCCGCCCAGGAATATTTGTACATCAGCTACATCGGGCAAAGTGTAAAAGACAATACGGAGATTCCGCCATCAGCATTGGTGGACGAGTTGCTGGATTACATCCAGTCAAAATGTGAACTTCATACCGATGTAAAAGTACATTTGCTAACTGCACATAGTCTTCATAGTTTTAGTGATCAATATAAAAAAGGAACACCGGGATTTTATAACTACCTGGATGATCATAAAACCAATTTAGAGGCCACTGCATTTAATCAAAGAACCACTGCATCATTGATTGTAAAAATGGTTACAATAGACGCTTTAATAAATTTCTTTAAAAACCCATTTAAAGGATATCATAATAAGATACTCAATATTTATTACCAAGATGAGGAGTTGCTGTTAAGTGACACAGAACTATTCGAGATTGACCAATTGCAGAAATGGGTATTAAAGCAAAGTGTATTGCCACTATCGGTAGAAGAGACCCTCAAGCTGAAAGATAAACTGGTAAAAACTGGGCACCTCCCATTAAAAAATATGGCTGGTTTAGTTTTAGATGATATTGAGAATGCAGTGGCGCCAGTAAGAATATTATTTTTCGACTGCATTGCAAACGACGAAGCGAAGACCTTAACATTCGAGATAGATTTTATTCATCAAGATGTAACACTGAAAGGCTCATTGAATAGTATATATGGTGAAAAGTTAATTCAAATCTCGTGGTCGAGCAACGATAGCAAATACTTGCTGGAAGCCTATATCAAATATCTGGCAGCACGAGCCGAAGGTATTCCCCTCACTTTACATTTTATCAGTGCATCAAAGGGTAAAGTATTTAAAGGTTCAGAAATAACAAGGGAAGAGGCTAATTCACGGTTAGTAGAATTAATCAGACTTTATAAACAAGGTCATCAGACAACACTATGTTACTCGCCAGAACTCAAGATTCAGCCAGCAGACTTGGAGAGTCTGACTGCCGCAGGATTCTCAAAAATTGTAAAAGACAAACTGACTAATTACATGTATCCCTCTACAGATCCATATATCATGAATAAGTATGATGAAGGTTTTTTTGACCTAGATACCTCATTTGATGACTACCTCGCTAATGCTAACCTGTTGCTCACTCCGCTACAAGAATTGTTTCCTGAATATTATTTAAAAGATTAACTATGGATTTTAAAAATTTTAATGCAGTCGAAGTTCCATTAGTAGGAAGCAACTTAATAGAAGCAAGTGCAGGAACTGGAAAAACCTATTCTATTGCTATCCTCTTGTTAAGGTTACTATTAGAGAACAAGATTCCAGTTAAAGAAATTTTGATGGTGACATTCACTAAAGCTGCGGTAGCAGAGTTAGAAGAAAGGATTAGGCTATTTATACGACAGGCATTTAAAGCAAGTAATGGGGACGATATTTCAGATAGCACAATTAAGGCATTAGTAGAAAAGGCAATAAATACTGAAGGTAAAGATGCCGTAGCAGCATTGCTACAAGAAGCAGTCCTATTTTTGGATGAAACCTCCGTATTAACTATCCACAGTTTCTGTCAGCAAACACTTAACGAATTTGCATTTGAAACCAATCAGCTATTTGGAGCAGATCTTACACAAGATATCACTTCAGTTTTGCATGATGAAGTCAACAAGTTCTGGAGAAAAAACATCACTACAATACCTCCAGATTTGCTAGGTGTCCTAATGGCAAGTAATCTCTCACGTGCGGGCATTTTTTCGGCTGTAAAAGAACACATCAGTGGTAAGCGATATATCGGTTTTGATGCCGCTGCCGACTACTCATTTTCAAGTCAAGATTACGATGAGCTAATAATGTCAATTAATCAACTACAGGTTAAAGAAGTGGAGCATCGCAAGTGTATGTTAATGCATTTTGAAGAGAATAAATCCAATATTCGAGAAGCTTGTTCTGGCAATCGTTATGCTAAAAAAAGCGTTCTTAACCTGGTTGATTCACCTCTAGACTTTTTAAAAACAATAGTTGAAAAGCGTAAATCGAACTATGTAGCAGAGCTATTCCAAGTCTTACTTGATAAAGTAGATGAGTGCAATGTGCTTAAGGATGATCAGGATCAAATAAGCTCCGACGTAATTACAAAACTTTATTCCCTTGCAATCAATGAAGCTATAGCAGGTATCAATAGCTATAAAAGCATAAACAATATGATGTCTTATGATGACCTTATTGTTAATCTCCATACCTCATTAGTAGAAAAAGATAGCAAAAAACTGGTAGAACGATTACAGCTGAAATATAAAGCAGTTTTTATTGATGAGTTTCAAGATACGGACCGTATGCAGTACGAAGTATTTGAAACAGCATTTGGTAAAAACACCGTAGTATTTTACATCGGAGATCCAAAACAATCCATTTACGCTTGGCGAAAAGCTGATATTTTTACTTACTTCAAAGCTAAAGAAGCTGTAGATAATATATACAGCATGAACCAGAACTATCGGTCAGCTGCTAACTACATCGAAGCAATGAATGCATTCTTCCAGCCAGATGAAGATTTTGATACATTTCATTTTCAAGGAGCAGAAAAATCTATTGATTATATAAAAGTTGATTCCCCAGCTATAAACACCAAAGGGCAAATGATGTACGGCTCTGAAATGGAAACGGCCATTACTATTACTTCCTCGTCAAAAGCGGAACATATCTACAGTGCTGTAGCTAATCAAGTATTGGAACTGCTCACAAATAAAGACCTATACATAAAAGATAAAAATGGCCGGCGCAGTATCAGACCAGCAGATATTGGCATCTTAGTCAGAAAGAACAAAGAAGGTCATGTAATAAAACATCATCTTTCAAAATATGCTATTCCATCTGTTACCATAACAGAATCAAAAGTCCTTCATTCGGTAGAAGCAAAGTATGTTTTATATCTGCTAGAAGCAATGTCTAATATCTCTATTTCTTCTATCAATAAAGCAGTACTATCTCCTTTCACCGGTTTTAACGATCATCAAATTATATCAATGGATAGCGAAAGTGCAATTGAACTTTTCAGAAAATATAAGGCGAGGTGGGAAAAAGATGGGATTTACACTGCATTACATGATTTTATAGCCGATTACCAAGTAAAACAATTATTATTAGCGCCAGCATCAGAAGACGGCGAAAGAGTGATCACTAATTTATATCAAATTGTTGAACTGCTGCATAAAATCCAAACTACAAAAAAACTGTCTGTGACAGAATTGATCAGTTGGTTGAGCAAGTGTATTAGCGGGATGGAAACTGAAGGGGACGAATACGAACAACGGGTGGAAAACGATGAGGAAGCTGTTAAGATTGTGACCATTCATAAAAGCAAGGGTCTAGAGTACAATATTGTTTTAGCTCCATTTTTGGATCTTGTCACTAGCAACAATCATTTAAGCTGTAGTTTCAGAGATCCTGTTAGTGGAGAATATGTATCAGGAGAAAAAGACAAGCTCACCGCAGAGCAGGCGGCCGAAAATACCAGACAGTTAGAACAAGAAAATAGAAGACTGATTTACGTTGCCATTACCAGGGCCGTATACAAATGTTATATTTTTAATAATACCCATTTTAGCCAATCTTCATTGGCCAAATTTATGGGTGCACTTAGGAAGACCCCCAGCTTAAATATTGAATTTACCGACGTGATCGGGAATTTCGGTCAGGATCGGTATCAACCTCTGGAACACAATCTACCAGATCTTCCAAACATCCCATTTCAATTTAAACTCCTCCAACAGCAGTGGCTAAGAATGAGTTATACAATGTTAAGCGCTGCACATCAAAGTAGTATCAAAAATAACGACAATATCCACGAAGATGAATATGAAAAATTCATCTTCGCAGGATTGAAAAAAGGAGTAATAACGGGGAACATGCTCCATTATATTTTTGAAAACATTAGCTTCTCCGAACAGGGTAGGTGGCTAAGTGTAATTAATGCCGCAATCATAAGATTCGCTCCTGATCTGGTGGAGACCTACGTTTCTATGCTGCACATGATGCTAAATCATGTATTAAATGCAACAATTGAGATAGAAGGAGATTCAATTCAACTCTCTCAATTAAATATGAAGTCCTGCATCAATGAATTTGAATTTGATTTCGACGTCTCTCCGTTTAAAGTTGCGGAGTTAAAAAAGTTGAGCACAGAAAACATTCACATTGATGTAAGAGATTTCAGGGAAGTAGAAGGCGTAATGAATGGTAAAATAGATTTGTTTTTTGAATTTAAAGGTAAATACTATATCCTGGACTGGAAGTCAAACTACCTAGGCGATTCATTAAGAGATTATACATCGGTCAATTTATTAGAAGCAATGAATGAAAATAACTATCATTTACAATACCTGATATACACATTGGCCATTAAGAAATATCTAGAAAGCCGCTTATCGAATTTTGATTATGAAACCCAGTTTGGAGGGGTCATTTATTTATTTGTAAGGGGAATTCGCGAAGATTCCGTTACAGGTATATATGCGAATAAACCCTCAATAGAAGTAATAGAAGAACTATCTCAACTAATATCACAAAATATAGTAACCATCTAATTTTATAAGTAACAGGAACAAAGATCACAATAATTAAAGTACATGAAAGACAAATTATACAACGAAATTGTAGATCTGTTAGCAGAGGAACTATTAGGCTATAAGGATACAATACTTGATATTCTAAATGAGTACACAGACTTTGAAAGTTTAAGTACTCTAATTCTCGAAAAGCGAGGTTTTCAGTTTGACGGATCGAAAAAGGGTATACAATTCATTGACAAACTCAGAGATTTCTTTCATAAGAAAGAAATAGATTACGAAACAAGTCTTTGGATAATTACCCGATGGGGTGGTATAGGCTCTTTTAAGGACAATAATACAAACCAAAATAGGATAAGAAATTTGGAGGCTGCCTTAAAGAGAAGATCATTCAACAAAGATTCATTTGGGGTAGTTTCCTCACTGTCGAAAATCGCATCCTTTTTGAATCATGAGGAATATTTTGTTTACGACTCAAAAGTAATCTACTCCCTTAATTGGCTGATTCTTAAAAAAAAAATATTAAATCCGCAATTTTTTCCAATGCCTGATAGCAGGAGCAGCACACTTACTTTGTTTGATCTAAATACCGTTATCAATCTCTTTTATAAAGATCAAATTGAAGATAAAAAGTGGAAAGAGGATTTATATATTAATACAAAGGACGCTTACTTTGTTTATTGTGATTTAATTAAGGAGTTGAATAAAAGGTTGTTTGCAAATCATAAACCTTACTACTTAGAAATGTTGCTATTTGTAATCGCAGATAATATCATATTTAAAGACTTAAAATCATCTCTAACGTTAACCATTAAATAATCATGGACAATTTCAAACTTTTATCAGTTATCGTTTAAATCCAAACGATCAGGAACTCGAACAGGAAGTCGATATAAGTAGAAATGTTGATGGAAGAATCTTTTCTGGATGCGCATTGAAAATCGCTGATCATACTGCGATATTAACTGATGAAGACGGCGTGATCAGAGCTGTACTATCGCTCCATCATTTTTATTTGATCAATCATATTAGGTAAACTATCCATCATATAGTTAGTACTTTGCTTAGATAAAGAAGTAATGATCCTTGGTTTAGGAGTCATTTTTCGCTTTTTTTTATATCAACATCCAAGCAGATTTTACACGCTGTAATATAACATTACCAATTTTGAATTTAACACTCCCAATAATGAACACTTACTTAGACTACCTTGACAAGACATTCCTTGAAGAATTAAATTACAAAATATGGTCCACAAAGGGTGCGCGTTTCCACGCACACGCTCGTTTAGTTTGGCAGTCAAAGCTTTCAGGTCTTTGCAACAGCCTGATCTCTGTATATCTTACCGCCGTTGGCCTGCTTTCCGTTTATAACATTTACAATGACAAGTGGTTGAGTGAGAATGTGACCGCATATTCTGTAACATGCCTTTCAATATTGGCTCTGATCTTTAGCCAGATCGAAAACGCAAAGGACTTTAATGTGAAAGCGAAAGAATTTCACGCCTGTGGTTTAGAACTTTCGCAGCTTTATAATGAATTGCGCATTTTTAAGACACTCAGGCCTGATCCCACCATGGAAATAAAAGAAGCATTTGCCGGTGAAATCTCCAAGCGCTACCAGCAAATTCTCGAGAAATACGATAACCATGCGCCAATTGATAACGATCGATTTAGATCTAAAACGGCAAGGTATCATAAGTTGGACACATTTGATGTATTCAGGACTTGGATTTACTATAAGGTAATTACTTTTTTTGTTTATTATTTCTTAATCGTTGTACCTCCAATCGTAATTATTTTGTTTTTCATGGGAATCGAGAAATCCACCTAGACCAATCCATATGGTGATCAAAGCGGTTAATTGGTATTTCCAGTGAAAGCAAAAGCTTGTGAAGCAGTTAATAGAAAGGACGTCCTTATCATCTTGAATCATTATTTCTGTAATAGGGTAATTCGTCTAAATTGAACGCTTGCAATAAAAGTTTGTATAAAATTATTCACAATATCTCACTGTAAGACTTTAATGACATTATCTTAAAAGGTTTATTTCTTACGCAAAAATACGATTAGTTGGATAACTGAAGCATTGGGAGACAGATCTTTGCTGGGTATCAATACTACAGATTTATTTCTAAAGAAAAAATAACTGAGAAACACCATGTTTATATGGCGTACCATAGAGATAAATTGGCAAGCATCTAGATAATCAAAATGCTTTAGCGTTATGATTATTCATTGATCGGATTTATTAGTTCATACATTTCAATGATACGATTATTTCAAAATAAAAATCCACAATGAGTAGAGCAATTTTAGACAAAATCACAGACACCTTAACGGTGGATAAGAAAGTTCAGGTTATTAGTTGTACGTTCCATGAGTTGGTCAATACTTGTAATAGTCCGATTCCAAATTCTATTATACGAGGACAATTATCCATCCCGGAATACCAACGGCCTTACATATGGAAGGAGAAACATATTAACAGACTATTAGAAGATTTCAGAGAATATAATCTGAATAAGGACAAGGAAAAATCATTATTCTACTTCGGAAGTATTATCCTGCATCAAGATGGTAACCAATTAAAAATCATTGATGGTCAGCAGCGAATTACCACGTTGCTACTGATTTATTCATTTATTGATCCGACTTTTAAAAGTGGTATTCAATATAGTGCTCCGTTTAGTATTCAGACGATCAAACGGAATTTCTCCTATTTAAAAAGTGTACAAAAGGGAGAAAATTTTGATTATTCTGGTATGGATATGCTGAGTTGTATTGATTTAAATAAAATAAATGTAACGCTAGTTATTACTGCAACTGAAGATTTAGCTTACACCTTTTTTGAAACGCAAAATACTGGCGGTGTTAAATTGAGTGGCTCTGATATTATTAAAGCTCATCATTTAAGAGCCATATCAGCAAAAAAACTAATTAATTACCAAGCTAGGAGATGGGAAGGCATTGACCCTGAAAGAGTGGAATTAGTGATTCAGAACTTGACCAAAATTCGGTTCTGGGATAATCGTAAATGGCGGTTATTCCCTTTTTATCGAGATAAAAAGACAATTAAAGAGATATTGATTAGCGAATTCACTGAAGATACAAAACATGATCAGCAAGATATTTCTTATTATTATACTGCGGTAAAAAATGTTGATGGGAGAGCATTTCAAATATATAAGAGCCATATCAAACAATTGAAGCAGCCCCTTTCAGACGGAAATAATACATTGGATTATATCAATGATTATGTTCAACTTCATGATATTTTATTTGTCACGGGCAAAAGTGACTACAGAGTAAGCGACTCTTTTTATGCGTTCAATAAAGCCCTCATGCATGGGAATTCAGGAACACTATATTTGAAAGAACTATTAGAAATTTGTATAGTGGCATATGTAAGCAGATTCGGATTTTATCGATTATATGAAGCGAGTTTGTGGCTCTATCGTGCTGTCTATTCCTTGAGGGTCTCATTTAGTAGAAACGTCAGAGAGGATAGTGTTTTTAAGTTTGTGTATGACAATCAATTTGTTGACAATATATTAGAAGTATATACCACAGATCAACTATTTCGATTTTTAAAAATAATCGAATATGAATTTAATAAAGATAATGCCACGTCAGGTCGGGCGAAGGATAAACATCTTGGTACTTTAAAAAATTATTTTGATGAATTCAAAACTATCAAGATTGATCAATTAACTTCAAAAAATTATGATCAAGTGTTATTAAAAGCTATCTCAAATAAAATTAACAAGAATGACTCCAATGACTAGTAAGAAATTTGAAACATCAATAGTTAACCTACAGCAGTTGCAGCAATTCAAATTTGTCATCCCTACATATCAAAGACCTTATGTTTGGGGAGATGAACAGATTGATAAATTCCTAAGCGATTTTTATAAATCCTATCAACTTGATTATACCGCGGACTATTTTATAGGAACAATCTTAACTAAAGAAAATGGCGAGACAGCAGAGCTAATAGATGGGCAGCAGCGATTTACAACACTCTGGTTGACTGCTTTCGTATTTGCTCAGAAAAATGCGGGTACGAATCTTGAAAAATTTCTTAAAGATAATGACAACGCACTAAAATTGACCTTTGAAATCAGATCAGAAGTTGGCGACTACTTCAAAATGTTGTTAGAGAAAGACAAAAGTGGCTTGATCAGAGTTATTGGAACCGAAACTATTGAGAAATTTCCATATCTCAAAAATATTGCTGAAGCTTTGGTTAAAATCAAAGACCTTATAGATAAAGTCGACGAGATTGATTTAAAGGGTTTTGGGGATTATATTTATGAAAAAGTATATTTTATTAAGAATGCAACTCCAGAAAAAATAGATTTAAACAAGTTGTTTTCAACTATTAACAGCGCAGGTGTACAGTTGGAACAGACAGACATCATAAAAGCGAATCTCTTGAAACTGATCGATGAAAAGGTAATGTTTGGCAAAATCTGGGAGGTATGTGAGAATATGAATAATTTTTTCGAGAGGAACGTTAGAGATTCATTTCCTGGTTTTAGCTTTAGTAATGTTAATTTGTCGAATTTAGTACCTTTTAGTAAAGCCGTATTTGACCCGAATAGTGAGGATGTTAGTTCTGGAGATAACCCAGTTTTTTCGATAAATCAGTTACACGGTATAGCAGCACAAGATTATAGTAAATATGTAAATAAAGAGGTTAGTGAAGCAAGCAGGTCGTCTGAAGATCTTTATTGCCGTTCTATAATTAATTTTGGACAGTTACTACTTCATACCTACAGGCTGCATTTGAATGAAGAGAAATTGCCTGATTTTAAAGGAACCTTTCATGTTAACAGATTAATAGAAATCTTTAGTTCACTACAGGAAAGAAACGATCCAAACGAAATTAAACGATTTTTTTTACTATTGTGGAAAGTGAGATTCCTTTTCGATAAATATGTGATTAAATGGATCACCGACGGTGACACAAAAGCTGAGCATTTGGAATTGATGAATATTAGTAAAATTCCTGAACAATATTATTCCAGATCAAAATTTGAGAAATGTGAAATGCTTATGCTTCAGAGTGTACTGTATTTTACGGGAGATTATTCACGGCAATACTGGTTGACACCATATCTTAGTTATTTAATGAAATCTCATGCGAACCTAGGAGGGAACGAGAAAATTCATCTTCGCGTGTTGAAGATTTTGATAATCAGTTCTCACTTAATAAGAAATCCACTGATAAAGTTGCCTCGTTTAAACTTATTGGTGAAAGGTTAGAAAGTGATTTTGACTTTAAAAGCTATTTGTCTGGAGTTGAAGGAACCAAATTCCAGCATTATTGGTTTCAAAAATTGGAATATATACTTTGGAAGAACTGGCCACAAACTAAACCGGGTGCGTTTAAAAATTATAGAATCTCTTCAAAGAATTCAGTAGAGCATATTTATCCTCAACATCCCGAAAACGTCTTAAAGAATCCTACAATTGGAAATGAGTTTTTGCACTCATTTGGGAATTTAGTGCTCTTGAGTGTTTCCCAGAATTCGGAGTATAGCAATAAATCTGTGGATGAAAAAAGAAGTATTTTCAATAATAAGAATAATGTGTTTGATACGTTGAAATCGTACTATATCTTTAGTGAAAATGGTGATTGGAACATGGATGAGATTATTGCGCATGGACAAAAAATGATCAATCTATTGCAGGACCATTATCGTAATACATCATATCAAGTTTTATAGGATGACATATAACGAAAATTTAAGTGCAGAATATATTCCTTTATCTGACGCTCCTTCTGGTCCAACGAGAATATGGAATTTAAATTTTGAGAAGCTAAAATCTGTATCTGCCGAATTTGGTTTAAAAGAAGTTACCAAAAATAATCCACTCTATTCTTGGATAAGTCAACAAAGGAAGCGCTTTAAAACAAGGGAATTAAGTAATGAGGAGTTCTCTCAACTTAAATCAATAAGATTCATTTGGGATCCAAGTATGGAGAAGTGGGATGTGAATTATAAACTGTTAGCGAATTATTACTTGTTAAATGATGGTCTTGAGCCATCATATGATCGTATAAATACAGAAAGTGAGAGTAGCAAACTGAATATCTTTGTTATGGAAGCGCGGAAGGATTACAAAAAATCGGCGTTAAGTGACTACAAGATTGAACATTTGTCTTTACTAAATGATTTTTCTTTCGAAGGACGGGATAAAACTTGGTTCAAACGTGCAGAAGCGATTCAATTGAAAATTGAAAGCACTGAAGTGCATTCCATTCTTAAACTGTTAGGTAATAGGCATTACATATGGCTTTTAAATCAGCACCAAATTTTAATAAAAGATAGAAAAGGTTACTTTAGTAGGGAACAAAAATGCTCTTCTTGAACAAATATTGTTTGGATTCTACAAAGATAAAATATCAGTTGTGGCGGCTTTTAATGCACTTGTTGACGTTGGATTAGATTATCAATTTATAGCTTATCTTTTTTTTATAAAGGATTCTAAACGTTTCGTGCCTATTTCACAAGAAAAGTTCGATTTCATTTTTGAGCAATTGGGGATAGTGGATTTTCGAACAAGAAACAATTTGTCTTGGGAGAACTACAATAAATATTGCGAACTAATTAAGGTAGTCAGGGATTTTTTAAAAAGTAAAAGCGGGTCTTCAACTTTATTAGATGCACACTCATTTCTTTGGATATTGAGCAATCAGATTCAAAAAGACCAGCTTATTAAAGAGTTCGATAGTGAGCTTCTTAAGATTAAAAAAGAAATGCATAATCTAGAAATTATGGTAGACCAAACAAATAATTCTAATAACGATCAACTACCAGACGATATAACACAAAAATCTGATGAGATCGTACAAAAGATACAAGGAGGGATAGACATTGTTGCAAATCAATCAAATGATCCATATGATGACGAGGTACTATACGAAACAATAACTTACCTTCCAGAAGGTAATAGGAATGCGGTACTTGTTAATAAATATGAGCGAAATCCAAAAGCTAGGAAATTATACATCGACCACTGGAAGGCAATTTGCTCTGTATGCAATTTTAATTTTGAGCAATTTTATGGGGAAATTGGGAGGGGATTTATCCACATACATCATCTTAACCCTGTTTCGCTAATTGAGGAATTACAAGATATTGATCCTATAAAAGATTTAATACCGCTTTGTCCGAATTGTCATTCAATGGTTCATCGCGCTAATCCTCCTTTGACTGTACTAGAGTTGAAGAGAATTGTAGAAAAGAACAAATTTGCTAGGGAAGTCTTTTAATGTTCAGGGTTAACTTAGTAAATTGAATATCTCAGATAAAATGAATAAAATGGTCATCAAACTAATTTTTATCTATGCCGCTTAACGAAATTGAAAATCATCCTTATCTGAATTATTTTATTAATCAACATGAAGAAGATCTGACACCGTGGGATAAATATGATAAAATGATAATTGGTAGCTTTCCTATACACAGTATAACTGACACTGTTTTCCCAGATGTAGAACTGCGGTCTCTTAATGGCGAAAATGATCTGAACTTTTTCTATGGAAGTGTAACGAATAAATTTTGGATGAGATTGAGTCAAACTTTAAATACATGTGATCCTAAAGCAGAGTCGAATAGTCATTTAAGGCGAGAAGCTGCTATAAAAATTTTAGATAACAATAATATAATATTAACCGATGTAGTTAAGGCTACAAACCGCTTTATCAATAGTGATAATTTCTCACCAAACGATTCTGCACTATTCAATTTAAAATGCAGCTATGAAATAAAACAAAAATTCAGTCTAAATTATGATATCGGCTATTGGATAATCAAAAGTCAAAATTTAACCAACTTTTACTTTACATCACAGAAGGGAATTGTGGGTAAAAATCCAGGAGGATGGTTCCATCAGATTTTAAAAGATTGTGGTTTCAATTTAACTAATCTAAGTGAAAAGGATAATCATATCAAATATTTGATAACAAAGGAGAACTTTCATAGGGAAATTGATTTATTTTTCCTGCCTACTCCATCAGGGTTTCGTTCTATTTCTCTAGGAGTAAAAAGACAGCATAAAATGTTTCTCAATTATCTTGAAAGTGTTGATAAACCACTTTTCTATAGCTTGACTAGTCAGAAATTTATCCAAACTACGACGCAGAAGGATGAAGTCAGTGTTTATAGGAGAAATTTTATAGCTACCTGGTGGTGCAAATATTTAATTGAGAAGGATTCCAATTTTGATGGCACTATAACAGTTGAACAGCGTTAAATATTGTAAAAAGCACATTTTCAAAAAATGATAAAATTATGTAGAAATGGTTTACAATAGAGGTGGCTGACCTTACTACTATCTGGCAACATAACTTTAATTTTTTAAAAGAAAGCTAACGCAATTACATGTATTTGCCAATATAATATTTTATTCTAAAACATTATATTGCACCATGAACACCTGGAAAGACCTGCAAGCTAAATTAATTGAGTTCCGTAACGAAAGAGAGTGGGAGCAATTCCATAACCCGAAAGATCTTGCTTTAGCGCTTTCAATTGAGGCTGCGGAGCTAAATGAAGTTTTTCTTTGGAAAAAAGCAGAAGAAGCTAATATCGAAATGGTAAAGGAGGAGCTGGCCGATGTCTTTGCCTATGCCTTACTTCTGGCAGAAAAATATGAACTTGATGTAAATGAAATTGTTCTCAATAAAATTAAGAGAAACGGTGAAAAATATCCGGTAGACAAGGCTAAAGGTACAGCAACAAAATACACTGATTTATGATTCAATCCTTCGAATTATCGATTGAAGTTTCAGAACAGTATGATTTCAATAAAGAATCACTAGAAAAGATCAAACAAAATATCTGGGTAAAGAATCAGTGGCCCCTAGTCTATTTTATCTAGAACGAACATAGCAAGATTGCCTATGTCGGTGAATCCACCAATGCCGGCAGCAGAATTAAAAACCACTTAGCTACACCAAAAAAGGCTGATGCTTTTAATAAGATCTCCATTATTGGTAGCAATAAATTCAATAAATCTGCCACATTAGATATTGAATCCAACCTTATACAATATATCAATGCCGAAGGCACTTACCTCCTCCAAAACGGCAACTACGGATTAATCAATCATAGTTACTACCAGCAAGATCTTTATAAAGACCTTTTCAAGGAAATATGGAAAAAACTGATCGCAAAAAAGATAGTCAGTAATCACTTGCGGAAATTGCGAACACAGAACTTTTTAAATACTCTACATACAAAGCGCTGAACGAAGATCAGTATAATTCGGTGTTGGAAATCCTGGATGGCTTAACTGTTAGAAGTTCAAACAGAATCTTTGTTAAAGGAAGTGCCGGTACAGGTAAAACTATTCTGGCTACTTATCTGATGAAGCTACTAGTTTCAAAAGTAGAAGACGAGATAGAGGAAGAATACAATGAAGATGAGCTTAGAGAAATAAGATATATCAGTTCATTCCAGGAAAAATATCCTAACGCTAAGATTGGCTTGGTAATAGCGATGAACTCACTAAGGGAAACATTGCAAGATGTTTTTAGAAGTACCCCAGGCTTGAAAGCTTCAATGGTTATAAATCCATCCGATACTTTTAAACTGAAGGAAAAATATGTCTGCTGATCGTTGATGAAGCCCACCGTTTACGCCAGTACAAGAATATCAGCTGGATGGGTGCTTTCCGAAAAAACAATCAAAAGCTAGAGCTTGACGATACAGGAACCGAACTAGATTGGATTCTTGCAAATAGCAGGAATCAACTCTTTTTTTATGACGCAGCCCAGTCCGTTAAACCTTCTGATATTAATGAAGGAAACTTCAACCATTTGTTAGACCATGCAGAAACACTAAAACTTGAGCTCAATTCTCAAATGAGAGTTCAGGGAGGAAGGGATTATATTCAGTTTGTAGACGAGTTACTACATGTGAAAAGGAAGAGTGAGTTGAAATTTGCTGCCCAAAGCTATGAACTGTTGGTTTTTGATTCTTTAACTGATTTATATTCGGAATTAGGGAAAAGAGAAGAAGAGCATGGTTTATCCAGATTAGTAGCAGGTTATTCATGGCCTTGGCTGTCAAAAGAAGATGACTCTGCAATAGATATAAAAATTGAAAATTTAGAGTTTCAGTGGAACCGGACTGACAAAGACTGGATTAATTCTCCTAATGCATTTCAAGAGATCGGCTGTATCCATACCGTGCAAGGATATGATCTGAATTATACAGGAATAATCTTTGGAAAAGAAATAACCTACAATAAAGCCACCAACAGTATTGAGATTATAAAAGAACTTTACTTCGATCAAAATGGTAAAAAAGGAATCAGGAAATTTGAAGACTTAAAAGCTTACATCATTAATATATACAAAACGATCATGTATCGTGGCATTAAGGGAACGTTTGTGTATGCTTGCAATCCGGACCTTAATGAATACCTGAAACAGAATATGGCTTCGTACGGAGATTTACTCCCATTTAGAATTATACCTTTCAATGAAGTAAAGCCTTATGTAAATGCTGTACCCCTAGTAGATATTACTGCTGCGGCTGGTGGTTTCAGTGACTTGCAGATTCACTCCGACTATGAATGGATGGAGCTACCCTTTAATGTTGTTCTCAACAGGGCAGTTTTGTTTGTAAGGTAGTTGGAGAATCAATGAATAAAATTATACCTAATGGTTCATATTGCCTTTTCCGACAAGATGAGAGGTGCAGGAGGGAAGGAGAAATTTTACTGGTAAAAAGTACTCATATTCACGATATGGATTTTGGCTCTGGCTATACTGTGAAAGAATATCATAGTTCAAAAAAGATGGAAAATGATCAGTGGTACCACCAATCAATTATTTTAGAACCATTATCGTGTGATCCTGAATTTAGATCCATTGAATTGTCCGGTGACGAATTAATATCTTTAAAAGTAGTAGGTGTCTTTGAACGTGTTTTATAAAATGCAAGTATTATGGATTACGCTTACTCTCTTGGCTTTACTTGAGATATAGGTTGACCATCTCAACAACTGTGTCTCTGATTGCTCAATGCGGTAGTATGGCCGTGATTATTCAAAAAAGATGGTTGTCCGATAGTCTTAATAATATTATAGATCTTAAGAATGTTCCAATGTGACTATGGCTTTTATGAATTCTATATTATTGGTTATCATTTGACGATTGAATTATGATAACCTTACCAAGGTAATTGTCTCCTTGTTGTCTGCTTTTGCTATAAACTGTTACATTATTTATATTTAATCATGATTGAAGTTGTTAACAATTAGTTCATAATCAGCTATAAGTAGTTTTATGGTTCATCAAAGCAGCTAATACGCGCGTTGCTGTTAGTAATTTTTAAGAAGAATTGGGGAATATTTGACCATTTTTGTAGAAATTACAATCTATCTACGGGAGATTATGAAACTATTTAATAGTTCTATTCTGCCTTTAATATGAATGATCAATGAAAATAAGTTTTAGCGGCCATGAAACGTTTGTCTGCCGGCAATTCTGGTTGAAAAAAGGGTTTGAACATTTAATTGCGAGAAGATCTTTCAATGACGATGATGCAGTTGTACATCTAGGAGTGGGTAAAAACATGACAACTTCGATCAAATTTTGGCTAAAGGGATTCAATATCATTAGTGATGATGATTTACCTACTAGTATTGGTATATATATATTTAGTGGGAAGGATCCTTATCTTGAAGATAATGCCTCTTTATGGCTATTGCATTACTCTATTATTAAAAATGAAAGGGTTTTCATCTTCAATAGTTTCTTCAATCAGTTCCTAAAGGAAAAAAATGAGTTTACCAAATCTCAGTTGATATCTTTTCTTAAAAGAAAGACCGAAGAAAGCGGTGTAAAACACTTTAGTGACAAGACGTATGATGCTGATGTAAATGTATTCTTGCGTACTTACAACCGTGCTAATGATGGAAAAGCAGATATTGAAGAAGAAACTGCCAACTTATTAGTCGAGCTCAATTTGATACGCCCATTTACTAGACTTGCACTTGATGGCAAAACTTCACTACAGTGGTTTCGAGTTATTAGAGAGAGTCGCGATAGTATTCCTAGAGAAATTATTGCCTATTCTATTTTGGATACTTATGGTGAAAATATCCAGTCTATATCATTCAAAGATTTACTAGAAGGAGTAAATTCTCCAGGGAATATCTTCTCACTTACCGAAAAAGGTCTTGAAACTCGTTTAATTGAGCTTGCAGAGGCATGGCCTGATGAGTTTAATTATACTGATACAGCAGGCAATAGAGTTTTACAGATCAAAAGAGAAATAAATAAATGGGAGGTTTTAAATAAATATTATGGTTAAGCTGTTTTCCCCTTCGCAAAATATTCTTATCAATAACTTTGACGTTACTGAATATGTCATTACCCCAAATGGCCAAGAGGTCTTTGATGCTTTGACTAATAATTATGCTTCCGGCATAAAATCAATAAACCTTATTGGTGCATATGGAACAGGTAAGTCTAGTTTTCTAAATGCACTTGTTTATCATGTTAATAACCAAAAAATATTTGTAGAAACAAGCAAATGGACAAAATTTAAACGGTTTGATGTGATGAAGCTCGTAGGTAACTACGATTCAATAATTGATAATGTAAAAGAATTAATTGGTTCATCGAGTGTTAAACCAACAGTCCTAGTCAATCAAATTGAGAATCTGATTAAGGCCTCAAATGCTGAAGGTAGAGGCTTTATATTAATGATTGATGAGTTTGGTAAATTTTTAGAATATGCTTCTGCTAATGGGGCGGAAAAGGAACTATATTTTTTACAACAAATTGCCGAACTTATCAATAACTCGGATCTAGAGGCTACATTTATAACTACTCTCCATCAGGATTTTTCTGCATATGCAGTTGAACTCAATGCTACTCAACGCAATGAATGGATTAAGGTTAAAGGCCGTTTCAAGGAACTCACGTTTAATGAGCCAGTGGAACAACTACTGCTTCTAGCTAGTAAACGAATCAATGGTTGTCCAAGTGATGAGAAGATTAAGTTAAGTGAGGAGTTGATTGATGTGATTGCAGACGCAAAAGCGTTTTCGTTGAAAGATTATTTTAACGAAGATATAGCTAGAAAGATTTATCCCATGGATCTTTTATCAGCAAGCGTACTTGTTAATGCCTTGCAGCGTTATGGACAGAACGAACGGTCATTATTTACTTTTCTTAATACAGACAGTTTTAATGGACTTGGTGATTTTGACAAAAAAAGACAAAACTTCTATTCGGTTGCAAATGTTTATGATTACCTGAATTACAACCTTTATAATTTTATAAATTCTAAATCTAATGTAAACTATAGCCAGTGGGCGGAAATAAGAAATGCACTTGAAAGGGTGGAAGGAGAAGTTGAAGAAGAAGAACATGTATTATATCATACCCTGATTAAAACTATAGGACTACTAAATATATTTGCTCCAGCTAGTTCTAGGCTTAATAGACTTTTTTTAACAAAATATATTGAGCTAACGGGAAACGTAAATGGAGTAGAAAAAGCTATTGAGTTTCTACAGCGCCTCAACTTGCTATCTTTCAATCGCTATTCTAATAGATTCTTTTATTCAGAAACTACTATCGTTAATATTGATGATGCAATTGAAGAAGCTGGTTTGGAAGTAAGTAGAGCCAATAATATTGTTGGTTTTCTCAATGGCTATCTTCCTTTAGCACCTGTTTCAGCTAAACGAGCCTACTATGAAAAGGGGACTCCACGTATTTTCGAATATAAGATAACAGACTCTCCATTTACTGCTTCTAAGCCAATCGGGCAGGTGGATGGCTTTATCAATTTGATCTTTAGCGAAAATATTAAGAAAGAAGATATACTTTCGGCTTCTACCACAAATAATCAAGCCATACTTTACGCTCATTTTCTTCGAGCAGAAGATATTCAGCATGCAATTGAGGAGATCGAAAAGGCTGAGATTGCGAGAAAGAAATACCCTAATGACAAAATAATTCAGCGGGAACTTGGCGCAGTGATAGATATTCAAAAGAGTTTATTAAATTACTTTTTATATGAAGGTTTTTACGATAATGAATCTGTAGAATGGTACTATGCTGGACAAAAGCATAGCTTTAGAAATAGTAAACATTTCAATGCTTTTTTATCAGAAATCACGGATAATGTTTATCCATTGACGCCTATCTTTATAAGTGAGCTTGCTAATAAGACCAAGCTTTCGGGTGCAATATCAAGTGCAAGAAAATTGTTAATAGATGCAATAGTAAATCATGAGACCGAAGAGGGGTTAGGTATTTCGGGTTTCCCTCCCCATAAAAGTATTTACCGTTCTCTTTTATTGCAAACAGGAATACATAAAACAACTGAAGGCGGCTGGGCACTATTAGAAATAACAGATCCAAGTATAGATCATAATAATTTTATACCACTCTTTGAAGTTTCCGGAAGATTTATTGAAAGTACTAAGGGCGCAAAGAGGAGTGTTGCAGATTTTTACGAGCTATTGGAACAAGCACCATTTAAGCTTAAACGTGGTTTTTTAGATTTTTGGATTCCAATCTACCTCATTATGAAAAGAGATGATTTTGCAATGTATGGTCTCAATGGATTTATACCGGAAATAGATTCTGAAGTATTTGAGCTTTTAGTGAAAAATCCTAGTCAGTATACTGTCAAGGCATATGATACGGATGGAATAAAAGTAAAACTTTTCAATCAATATAGAGATCTCCTTTCGCTTAATGAAGCCAAACAAACTTCAAATGATGCTTTCATAAAAACTATTATTCCTTTTTTTAAGTTTTATAAAGATTTAAAGCCATATGTAAAGCAAACTAAGATACTCAGCCGTAAAGCCATTGCTGTTAGGAAGTCATTGACAGATGCTACTGATCCTGAGAAATTGTTCTTTGAGGATTTACCTAATGCACTCAATTATGATCTGGTACAACTCAACAAAAATCCTGAACTGCTTATTGAGTTCAGTGCTGAACTGCAAGGATGTATCAAGGAACTTCGGAGCGCTTACGATGAATTACTTGATAGATTTGAGGCAATTATTAATTCCCTTTGGAATACGGACCTTTCCTTCTTAGATTATAAGGATAGATTGCGGTCTCGTTTTCAGGGCTCTTTGAAGAAATATCTGCTTCTTCCCTATCAAAAGACGTTTTTCGATCGTTTATGCTCCCCTCTTGAAGATCGTGGTGCTTGGCTTTCATCTGTGGCACAAGCAACTGTTGGTAAAACATTAGACGTCATTACTGATGCAGAAGTTGAAAAATTACAAGAGCGATTCCTAACCTTGATTCACGAACTTGACAATTTAAATGATATGGCATTGCAGAATGTTGATCTAGATCATGAGGAGGTTTTTAAGTTAGAAATTAGCACTCCTGGACTTGCAGTAAATCATAGATTGATACGTTTGCCAAAAGAACAGAATGCCAAACTTAAGTTTTTAGAAGAAGAATTGTCAAGTTTTATCGACAAAGAAAATCACTTAACAAAAATTGCTATATTGGCTCATCTTCTAAAAAAAGAACTGGAAAAAGATGCAAAATAAGGTTAGACACGTTTTAGGTATTTCTGGCGGTAAAGATAGTGCGGCATTGGCTATTTATATGAAAGGTTTATATCCAGAAATGGATATAGAATTCTATACTTGTGATACTGGTAAGGAACTTGACGAAACCTATCAGTTAATTAAAAACCTTGAATCTAAACTTGGTGTATCTATTGAGAAGTTGTACGCAAAAACAGCCGATCATGATAACCCTTTCGATTTTTACCATAATCTCTACGGGGGGTACTTACCTTCCTCAAATGCACGGTGGTGCACTCAGAAGTTAAAAATTGAACCGTTTGAGAATTATATAGGTACTACACCCGTGATATCATATGTTGGTATTAGGGGAGATGAAGATCGTGAGGGATATATTTCAACCAAATCAAATGTTCAATCTATATTTCCATTTCGTGATAACATTTGGAGCGAAGAAGTAATTGGGAAAGTTTTGCGTAATGACAACCAACAAAATTTGCTGCTGCTATATAAAGAATTCTTAACTGATAACCTCTATAATAGAGCTAAGGATATTGTCAATACTCCTCTATCGATGTCTTACGGACAAAATCAGAAATTAAAAGCATTAATGAGTTTAGGTATCAAAGAGTTTAATCATGTCGCATTTCAATCACTTAAGGGTTCTAACCTTCCGATTGCAATGGTTGATGATTTCCCACTATTAGATAACGAATCAATTTTAATACGTGATGACATTTTCAGGATCCTACGTGAAAGTGGTGTGGGAGTTCCTGCGTACTATGAGGAGATTCCTTATGAAATAAATGGGCAGACAGGCAAATACAACAGAAGTCGCTCAGGTTGTTTCTTCTGCTTCTTCCAACGAAAGATCGAATGGGTTTGGCTATATGAGCAGAATCCAGCCAAGTTTTTTTTAGCGATCGAATACGAAAAAGACGGCTACACTTGGATGCAAGATGAGCGTCTTGAAGAGTTAATAAATCCTGAAAGAATCAAACAGATAAAACAGGAGTTTTTAGCTAAGCAACAGAATGTTACGAAGAACTACCGTTCTAATAAACTTATTGATATATTAGATGCTGAAGAAGAAGGTTGTTTAGCTTGTTTTGTTTAAATTATATTTCTTGAAAACTATTTCTGTAAAAACACAAGTTAGGAGGTTGAAATATTTTTCGATTGCCTTGAAATATATAGGTAAGCGTGGAATACCTAAAGCTCTACTTGAAGACCGTATTATTAAATGGAGCGAGAATAATCACGATGCTTTTGAGTGTTATCCATTTTCTACTGGAGAGATAACAAAAAAAAATATTAACTCTCAAAGTTTTACAAATTATTTTGAAGCACTTATCAGATTTGATCTGATAAATGAGCAAGCTGGTTTAGTTTTATTGTCTAAAAACGGAGCAGTACTGTATGAAGCTCTTAAATTACTTAAAGAATCAAACAGTGATGATAAATATTCCATTAGCGATGTTGAATCTTTTTTTTATTTGAATTGCATCATTAATAAAGATTTTGATCTTTTTGTGACAGTATTGATGCAGTTAAGTAATGACCCTAAAATGCCCATTAGTTTTTATCAGTTAAATTTCAAAGCTGTCTATCTTGAATGGTTAGATTCAAAACGTAAATTGGTGCAAACACAAAGTGATAAGGTAGAAATAAACGATGTTATTTCAAGAGTAACGGAATGGAAAAGTCCTAAAAGATATAGTGAAGATATAATTCCACCTAGAATAAATTGGATGGCAGATATAGGACTTATAATGGTAGGTAGTAATAATGTCTTTTCATTAACAAATACTGGTCGGGCTTTAGTACGAGAAAGTCAACTATTTGTTAACTCAGAAGGATGGCTCTCTACAAGCCTTTGCTCATTTTTTGCTAAAGTGTTTTTCAATGAATCTGTGAGGTTTTGGTCCGATCTAGATGAAAAAGAAAAAACGTATAGTATTGGAAAAGCAATTGATTTAAGTTTGGATGCATTTAAAGTACTTGGCATTTTAAGACTATCAGTGGACCAAAGTTTCTTATTTATGCAAATTTATTTGTTATTTAAATTATCAACTGTAGTTGAAACAAAACAGATTGGCGATTGGATCGGCTATGAGAAAATCATTGGCAATAAAAAAATAGGTCTCCGTAAATCCGCACGGTCTTATGAATCTTATATAATTGTATCTTATGCGCAATAAGTTGGATATAATGATAGATAGTAATGCATTAAGTCATATAGCATACATCAGTTCCGGGTTAAATAAGGAGATGCCCCACAAATGGTTATGGAAACTTTTCAACGTTTATACTTGTAAATCTGTTAAAGAAGAATTTTTGACACATATTAATAAAGCTCCTGTTAATTCAAGGGCAATAGGGAAAGTATTAAAAAATAATAAAACAACTATTTTTAATGCTAGGCATACGAATGTTTTAGAAAGCAAGTGGCTTCACAATCATTATTACAAAAAATCTCTTACAGGTGTAGATCTGGGAGAGAGACATTTAATATGTGTATCAGCCGAGATGGTTTACTGTGCTGTAAAAAGTAAAATGGTGATTGTGACTGATGACCAGACTGCCGTTAAAGGTTTCATAGCTGCTGTTTTAAGCGATAATAAGTTTGCAGATGTTTGGTCTACCCTAGATCTAATTACATACATGTTTTATTCTTTCAAAGAGGTTAGTGAAGATTTTGCAAAGGATGCGATTAGAGACATTGGCAGTATGAATTCTTATTCCATCCAAAAATATAAAAAAAACGGTTACTCAGATGCAGAGACAAGAATTGAGATCGTTAAGGATTATCATAATATAATTCAAAATATAAAACGTATACGAACTTTAATTCATAGGTAATGAACAATTTAGATTGGGCCAAGGCGGGGTTAAAACGAAATCCCTTTAGCGTAGTTCCGGATCGAGAATCCGAAGATTTAATTTGGGCTGGATTTCAACAAAATAAAGAAAAGTTTGATGGGATTATCAAACGATCACTCAACTCGCAAGAATCAAAAGTTATATTAAACATCAGCAGATATGGAGGGGGGAAGACCCATGCGTCTTTTTTCTATGCTAAAGTAGATAATTTGCCTATAGACAATGAACCAGAGCCATTACAAGTAATTGTTGTTGCTCCTAAAAGGGGTGATCAGGCTCCGTTGGAATTCTATCTTAAAATAATCGAAGGTTTAAGTATAACGTATATTTCTTCAGCGGTAAAACAGTTAAAAATCGATAGAGATGTTGCGGGTCTTAGAGATTTGCAGAATTGGACTAAAAGTGAAGATTTAGGTCGTATACTATGGCTTTTAGCCGACGATAATGAGGATATCTCATTTGGTGCTGAACAATTGTTATTACAAGGTAGTGCAACCTCAAGTTTGAAAAATAAATTGCGATTGAGAAGAGGTATGGCTGGCATGTCTGACATATCTCAAATGCTTAGTGCAATAATCAAGCTTTTATCACAATATTCTGATATTGAAAAACTTCCAGCTTTGAGAAGAATTTTTATATGGATAGATGAGTTAGAATCATTGATTTTTTATACGTCTAACCAATATAGACCCTTTACCCAAACTTTGCGTGAGTTAATTGATAACACTCCAAATTACTTGTCTATGGTAATGAACTTTTCATTTGCAGAGCCTACTGATGTTCAAAATCTTGAGATTGTGATTGGTGAAGCTTTAGTTGACAGGGTTACAGATACATTTATTTTTGAGGAGGCTAATCTAGAGGATGCAAAACAATATGTGAAGGATTTATTTGCTAAATATAGGCTAGAAAATTACAACAATGGTGAATATTTCCCATTCACTGAATCTGTCTTAGTAGCTATTTTAACTAAAGCTCCAATAGCTTCAGAAAGACCACTACTACCAAGGACCATAAATAAATGGTGCGCCTATATTATCAATAAAGCTAATGAAATAGGAACGTTAGAGGCAGGAATTAATATGGAGTTAATTGAGGATACAACTTTCACTGAGGATGAATTAAATTAAAGCTACTGAAGTAAGCTGTAAGATACATTCTTTGAACAATATTTTACGTACAAATCACTTTAAGGTTTAACAGGACGGTCTCGTCCTGAAAAAACCTTAAAGGTGAACAATTTTAATCCTTAATCTTTATCAATTTCTTCTTAATCCTCTATAGAGTTTACAATGTAATACAGCAAAATAGTTAGTGCAATAGCTACTTACATTTTTTACTGTAAATAGCAAATTTACTTTCATCAATTTTTAGCAAAAGCACTCTTTAACCAAAAATATAAGCATTAGACCTATTTTTTCCTTTTTTTTTCTGCGAATTTAGTTTTTCTATTTTTCATTCTGTAGCTGACAACTGATTTATGAAAAGCTTTCCATAAATCAGCTGTGTCCGTAAGAAAAGGAATAATACGAGCTATTTCATATAATTGTATGATCTTTTAAGTGGCACGGTTTGATAGAAATCACTGGCATCATCACTTCGAAATACCCATTCAGGATTAATATGGGTCGTTAGGACGACTTCGCTAAAGCTACGCGAATTCAACGGCTTCATTCAATCAACGTTGTAAGAACAAGATACACCCATTATAACTTCAAGATATTAGAGTTAATTATAGGCGACTATAAAGTTACAAATAAGTAACCTCTTCATTTAAATCCATTATTGCTTAAAGCAACTCCCAGAATGCTCTGTCTTTAATTTTAATTGGTGGACTTCCAGCTAAGTTTACTACACTATAATGTTTATTAAGCTCTTTAATTGTGCTGATCAGCTCTGCCCTAACCTGCTTGTTTGGTATGGCAAAAATAGACCCAACTTCTTTATCGTTGATCTCATTTACTCTATGTATGATCCAAGTTAGTATGTACTGAGTATACTCGTTATCTGAAGTGCTGAAGTGATTTAAGAACTGAGTTGATAGTATTGTGCCTACTCCATATTCACGTCCCTCTTTTAGTATTTTTCTTAACGATTCAAAGTTCTTGCTCAAGAAATTGTCAGCTTCATCAACAAGAATCAATTTATTTATCTGTCTATAATCACCGTCAATTGTACTGTGGCCATGAATTTGCATCTGAGCATAAAACTGATCCAATGTTATAGCCACAACCAGATTCTGGATTTCTGTACTATAACCATTAAGATTAATAATTGTTACTCCATCTATTAAATTGTAAAGTGGTATTGTCTTGCTGGATACAGGTTCGAATATCTCGAAATCATTCAGTTTATCTAGAGCTGCATAAAGACTGTCTTTTTTTACTTTATCATTAGCAAGGTAAAGTTCAAAAACATCATTTAAAGTGGGGGCTAGCCTGTTCCAAGTGCTAACATCATCCTTGTAAATTCCCGCATTCTCGTATGCCTCACTTAATATCTCTTTTAATTCTAACGTCTGTACATGACCAAGGTTATATGCCTTCGCTAAGGTTTCAAGAAAAGTACTAGCAGTATGAACGGGAAGACGTTTTTTTGGTTTTTCTCCAATTGACAAAGCTAAAGGATTGTATGGGAGTTTGTCAAGTTCAAATATTTTGGCATTAGTTGCCTTAACAAAGTCGTCCTTAATATAATCACCTTTGTAGTCGAATATCAAGATTCCGATCTTTTTACCTCCAACATTATTTGTAGAATTTTGATAAAACTGTGTAACTACAGATTTTGTAAATTGGGTTTTTCCGGTCCCCATTGTCCCTATAATTCCAGTGTTTGTATGGAGCACTTTGTTTGAGGATGTAGGGAACCATTCTACTTCTTTACCATTGTTATCGCGGTGTCCAAATAGAATTTTAAGCGGTTCCTTATTCTCTTCATTACATTGTACGACTACGTCTGGTTCAATTAGTGAAGTGATATGCATTCTAATATTTGGTTGTATGTGTTGATATTCATTGTTGTGCAAGATCTCTAGACTAGATAAATTGTCATACATATCGTTGTCATCGGTTTTTTCGGATAAATACCTACTTGCAAGTAGGTCTTCCGCCTTAATCCCGCTAGCATTAACACTTGTATATCTTTTCTTCAAATCCTCAACACTTTTTACAAGGTCATTAAGTCCATCACTATCATAAAGGTTTATACTCATATAATCGTCGTTGACTTTTATTGATCTATTACTGAAGTTACTATTTTCTTTAAATGATAATACTCCAAAAGTACCTATATGATCTTCCAATGAACCCAATGTAAAATTGTCATCCAGAAGTTTTCCTCTGAAATTTTCAATTTTATCCCATTTGTAGCTGTACTCAGGCCAAACGTCATACAAGGATAATTTCTGTGCTGCCGTAAGTATTAGTTTTGAGAAATAATTGCGATATAGTTTTCCATTAAAGCCTTCCTGGTTTAATGTCGTAGTCAATAGTTCGTAAGTTTGCAAGCCCTGACGTTCTGCTTTTTTTAGCACCTCAGTCTGGTTCTTTCCAATCTTAACTTCTATAGGATAAAAATACAATTGAAGATCTCCGTTGATTTCCTCAATGCCGATTGCAAGTAAATCATCACTGAAAACTCCCGTTTTCTTTAGGTTCTGCACTGTGAACAACCCTTCGCTCTGCTTTAGACCAGCTGCACCCGTAACCCGCAGAATCTCCTCAAGAGATAACATTACCCACGTAATATTCTCATGATCCAGAATAGCCAACATTTCTTTTACTGCAGATAATATGCTAATCTTCTCTTTATCTATTTTTTCTCTAGTATTTTGAGAACCCAATTTAAGTAGCCAGTAACCATTTATTGCATTGAACATGTTTATCAATGGCTTGATATGCCCACTGATATTCTCTACTTTATCACTAAGATAATCTTTTAGAATAAATTCATACTGATCCCATTTGTTTGTGATTGTGATTGAGTCATAGCCGCTGGAATTACTATAGTGATCGGTATAGTGTATAATTACTACATCGGTTTCGCTTTTAAAGAAGCTTAGGTCAACCATTGGATTAATAAAAGTTACCCATTGAGAACTGTCATAAACTCTTTTTAGTTTGTTTCTGGTACTGAGATTAACCACTGAGGCAAAAGAAAAATGCTCTTTAAAAATGCTTGCACTTCCAGCAACATGAGCAATAGCATTTAACTGTTTACTGATTCCCAATAGTGTATTCTCATCATTTTCTTCTAGTGAACGAGTTCCAAAGCCAGTTCTGAAATGACCATTGTTATAAATTGAAGGAAGATCGCTGAAAATTCCACCAAGAGATATTCCAGTCGAAACTTCTCTAGTGTCATTGTCTGCACGTTCAATATCTATTTCAGCAAATTGGTGAAAGCTAACATGTGCATATTCAAAATTCTCTTTACTAGTGTTTTTTTCTTCTTTAATAAAGAACCGAATTTTTTGGTGATAAAGTTTCAAAAGATCCTCAGCATCTATTAACTTTTTGGTCGCCTGCAGATCGATCTCAAATACTTTCTTTATACTCTGTATATCATCAAATTTCGAAAACTGTTCGAACTTGGTTACATAGCTTCCAGAGCCGTAAATGTTGATATGCAATGGATAGACCTCATCTGGACTTTTAGAGTTTGAAATAAGCTCTCTTATAGCAGAAGTAAAATATACAAATACACCTTGCAAGGCTTCCTTGCAATCTCCTAAATTAATTAGGTTTAGTCTTATAGGTGCGTCATGATCTATATATAAGTATGAAAAATGTTTAATAAACTCACCAATCTTACCAGATATCATTTCTGGGACATTTCTTCTGTTTATTGACTGACCTTCAATTTGAGCATTTACATAATATAACCATTCGGGCGAGTGCGCTTGGTCAACGGCGATGAAGTAGTCTCGTTCACCGCTTCCATTGTTTATAAACGGAAGAAGGTTTGTTGGTGTGAATTTTTGTATAATATCGTCAGATAGATTCTCTATAGAGACGTTTTCAGTCATCCTGATTTGGTATGCAATTATTAATGGATGGAGTGGGGTGAACATCAACCGTCCCAAACTTGAACTCTTTCTTATTGTTCCTAAGTTGAGAAGAGCTAAATGCTCTACCGACAACACTTCATTTGGTATGATTTTTTTTAATATATTAAAGTATATCTGAGTATACTTTTTATAAAGAACTAATAGTGGATTGTCAACATATGCGGTGCTCGGTAGTAAACGGTATTTTCCTCCTATTGTATCCTTGTAATAGTTAATGATTTCATCATAAGCAGTTCTCATCTCTAACGGTAGAAAATCGTCGCGACCAATCAAAACACCTGTTGAATCTTCTTCTAGAGATGGAAACCCAAGGTCTATAAGTTTTTCTTCCATTAGAAGATCTTCTTTAAAGAGGCGGTTAGGATAGAATAAATCGTTACCGTGTTCTAAAGAGATTATTTGCTTATTAGGATTTTTAGGATCATCTCTTCTAGAATAATATAGTGATTTTTTGGTGCTAAATTTTCGTTTCCAAACTTCCCAACCTCCTAATACCGTTGGTTTGCTTGCATTTGTGACAATGAGGGCATAAATTGTTTTCCTATTCCATGAAAGTGTAAATGGAAACTTTGATTCATCCGCATATTCAAGCTCCGTTAGTTTTAAAGTTAACCTAGTCGATTCATCTAGGTCATAACGAGTATTTGGTGCAAACGTAATGGATGAGTTGTCTCTAGCCAAGTCGTTGAATACAATTTCATCATCAGCATGTAACTCTATACCAATTTTTTTTGCGCTGGGTTTTACTACTTTATAGATGGATTTTATACCATAAAATACCTCATCTTTTAAAGGTGCAATTAGAATTTTAAACACGGTTTCATTCGTTTTCCCTTCTTTTTCTTCGACATATGCAATTTCTGCTGATGAAAATGCAGTAGGATCACTTAAATGTAATTCTATAGTAATTGAATTACTGATTTCAGAATGATCTATCTTTATTCCACTACAATTAATCTTGGTTGATGTTAGAGTGTTAATGAAATTTAGGTTAGGCTTTCTGTTGAAAGTAAGACTGAAATGTAATTTTTCCTTGTAATAGGGATTAAATATAATTATATTCCTGATCTGTGATTTAATTGTAGTTGTCCCTTCTGCTTTTTCCCATATAACATCACCATCAATCGTCAACTCACTATTATTGGGTATATACTCGTTAAATTTAATAAGTCCTCTATTTGCTTCATATTTTAGCAGTTCATCAAGAAGAATATTGGGCCAATTTTGAACTTGTCTAAGTTTATTTTGGCCAGTTTTATCAAAATTTCTTTCCAAATAATCGGAAAGGAAACCTAATTGCTCTGCTTTAGTAATTTCTGTAAACCATTTATTGTTTTTGGAGATACGATTGTTGATTTCGGCTGTAGGAATAGACTCTGTTAAAATTTTGTTATCAGGGAATAACCCCAAGATATTGAAGTCTTCTACATTTAGTTTGCCTTTGACTAAAATGTTTATGTATTTCTTTAGATCAAAAAGGCTTTTACTTTCAATTTGGTAATCTGATGTATCTATTTTTAGGATTTGTCTGATAAAATCTTTTTGGGTTTTTGTGAAATCATTATCTTGATCTTCGTCAAAAGTGTTAATAATATTTTTACGTATACTATCAATGTGAAAAGGCATTGACTTACTCGAGAAGCTGATGGCGCCTTTGCTGATGCTCTCTAACTGCGTGTTATGTATGAATAAAATAGCTGCACTATCAGTAAAGTCATCCACATGATCAAAATTATTCCGTAGGCCAGTAAGAAAATCGCCATTTTGATGTGCGGCAATAATTAGTTTTACACCCTTGAATGATATATAATATGTGATGTAATCGCTATAAATATATTCTCCAATACCAAGTTCTGGATAAAGCACTTCGGCATTATGTTTTAGAGAAAGATATAATAATTCTACATTTTCATCCTTATCAAATTTAATATGGTATTTTTCACCACTTTTGATCCTACCACCGAGAAAATACTCAAGAATGATTCTTGAGAGATAGACATATATTGGTATATTGTTCTCTTGCATACTATTTGGTTAAAAGGCTTTTTACGTATTGTGCATCTCCACTGTCACTTTTTTTCTCTAACATATTGATTTTTTCAAAAAATTTAATGACCTCTTTTTTAGATTCATGGTCTAGATAAAGGCCTCTAAGTTCAAAATCAGTCCAAAGTTTATTTAATACTATTTTTTCGCCGGAAGTAGATAAAATAGAAAGTTCAGTAAGTAATAACAATAAAGGACGCTCTATTTTAAGGGTTGATCCTAGCGTCCCTCTAAATTTAATGTAGTTGTTTTTTGCAAAATGAATAAACCAAAGCTTGTATTCTTCATAAGGTTTATTTCTTCCTGTATTTTTAAATTGATATTTAATAAGTTGAAACAGTTTGTCAATTAATTTAAGGGGATGATACTCTTGCCATGGCCTCTCCTCATCAGTTTTCTGCAAAACAAAATTGCTCCAACTAAATCGATCATTTTCTCTCTCAGCTTTTGCTATATGATCAATATATTCCTCAATTAGACGATGTATTTTGATGGATAGATCATTTTTCCCATCTTCACTCATATTTTGTACAGTGGCCTGTATTTCCTCGTACGTAAAAGGTGTGGGCGTTGCAAAGCAACCCTCGTTGCCCTCTATCGTATTTAGAAGTTCTAGGCAATTGGCGTGTACGAAGGCATCATCCATTGAATGTTCGAGATGGTTCCAGCCATTCTCTAAGCAAAATCTTGATCTCGATAGTTTTTCCCAATCAAGTGAAAAAAATACTGGTGCTTTTTTTCTTTCACTGAAAATTTGGTTGAGTTGTGCAGTTAATCTAATAATATATTGGAAATAATAGTACTTGAGTAGAACGGCAATATTTTCAATAAAAAACTCTTCAAAAAAGACGAGTTGGCTCAGGTCTTTTTTGAAGAGTTCTCTAATCTCAGTTGCAATTCGACCTTCGTAAGTACCTTCACGATTAGAAAAGCTTGTTTCTGGCGCTGAAATTTTTTGCAGTTGCTCCAAGATTAATGTGTAGAGGATGTTTTTTCCCTTTTTTGTTGCAAAAATGGTGTCTATAATGTCTTCAACTTCTTTATCAATCAGCAAATTTGAAATGAATGACTGCAGGTTCTTGAGTTTTGCATTTGGAGATTTATTGTTCAAATGAGGCAGTATCTCAGGATCAAAAGGAATAATATCATTGTCTTCATCAAAAAACAATTCACTAAGAAGATTTTTTAAATCAAAACTACTTTTCGTATCGACGTTTGTTATTATCGCCGTAATCAGTTCCTGCTTATCAACCGTATTCTTAAAAGATAGTTTTCTACAAGTTCTAAAAAAATGTCCGGTCATTCCTCTGAATGACTGGAAATCTTCTACAGAATCTTTAAGTGAACTTGTGTCTGTTGCAAATGGAAATAGTTTGATCAGGCTGCCTTTGTTGTGGGTAAATCCTTTGGCATTTATAAAAGAGGATTTGTATTTCTGCTCATTAATGATGAAACTCATATTATTTTTTTAAAAATTCATAACCAAAAACAGAACTATATACTAACTGGAACTCTTGTTTTTGTCCTCCATCTATTCGCTCAAAAGTGATTGATTTTCCTTCACTAGAAAGATTAGTGATTGTGTCTACAGCTTTTTGAAAGTCAGTATGGTTTTCTCTATCTAATTTATTAGGGCTGTATCCATTAATAACATCTTTTAAAAGCAGGTAGAGGCTTATGTCAAGTGAAAACGTTACTTCATGGCCCGCAGCTAGGATGCCGATATTTATCACATTCCCAAACTCGTGTATCTCATCAAAATCTGTTGCATTATTAATTACTTGTATGGATGGTTCAAGAATAATATTTTGGGTTATATTATATTGAAGCTGATGCCGCCCTAAAGCAACATTAATTTCCTCAGAATTTTTTGAATTCCCATTCCAGCAGTAGATTGCCTTCATTATGTCTTTGTATAATGATTTTAAACCTGATTTGTCGTTTTTATAAAAAAAGTACAGGTATCTAAAAAACATATGATAGTTGGATAGCTCATCATCGAAGTTGTGTATTTTGTTTAAATAAAGAGCCCTTATAAATGTTTTAATCAGAACGTCATTTTTTCTAGGTGATAACCACCCTTCGTTGGAAGTAAAACCGTTTTGATTAAAAATCTCTAGTGGATGCTCAGTTGAACTTAATTTAAATATTAATTCGTCAAGATATTTGCTTCTAAACTTGTTAGGATCTAAATTTCCCAAGCTATTAAAAAGTTCTGAGCGTCCATTTGATTCAAAAAGCTTGTTGTATAGAAAGTCTTTTGGTGGCAAAATGGTCTGATTTTTTAAACTTTTAATTTTATCGCTAGATAAATTTTGCAAGTCAAAAGGGACAATAATGTCATAAATAAAATTTAGTAAGTCCCTTACTGATATAATTAGTTTAAAACTAATTATTGCAAACATAATCAAGTCAATTAAACCCTTCTGTACTTCTTTTTTACTTAGTTCAAGATAGTTTTGCCTCATAGCGCAACCCGTTTGATTTGGATGATCGTGATAATAACTCGTAAATGCCCTATAGAATGGATTCTTCTCATTTTTCAGAGTAATTCGTTGGAGCAACTCAGAAATTAAGCTTGATGATGAGCTAGTTTCTTTGAGAGTGAACAGATTATAATCTGCTAAGTTTATAAATTGGAATGGACTATCAAGTATATAATCATTATTAAAGGATAGGCTATCAATGATTCCTTTTTGATCAACAAAACTAGCAAGCTTGTTGAAGTTTGAAATCTGATCTAAAAATGATGAAAGTATACCAAGGTTAATAGCAACAATTCTAGTTGTCTTTTCCTTTGGAGCAGCCAGACCTTCATCATTAAACGGACTTAGGAATTCTTCAAGTTCTTTAACCCAAGACCTGTCAGTTCTGGTACTTTCGGTAGCGTCATTTCTGATTTTGATCCTGGCCATTTCTTCAGGGAACTTTTTATGAAGGCGGGACATCATGTGGGATTTTCCATCGCCTACATTACCAGATATAAGAATCAACTGCGAACTATTATTTTCTAAAGCAGAGAAAACGATATTTTCTAGCTTCGACTGCATATAACGATCAATATGTAAGTATTCTTTGAAATCATCGAACGTATTTATGTTTCCGTCAACTACAGCCTCTTTAGATGCAATACTTAATTTATCCAAATATTCTTTAAACATAATTTTATTATTTACGCCAATTTTGGCTGGATAGGTTCTGGGTTATTATAGATAAAGCAATATTTAATTGTGGTTTATTAGTTCTTCAGACTTTAGTGCTTTACTGTTATTGTTCTATTTAGATTTTATATAATTCATTTATATCTTTCTTTTTCGTGAACTACCGTGCTAAAAGTTGTAGAGATAGATTGTCCGTTTTACAGTTTTTATATTTAGTTTATTTAATAACATTTTATTACCAACAAAAATTCTCTAGGAATAGTTATAGATAGGATTTTGCCATAAAATTGTAGGCTTAAATAATTCTTTGAATTAATTTAATCTTAATTGTAGCAAATTACAGTTTTATTATATGGATCGGCAATAATTCTATATTTATAATATTTTTTTAAAATTATAGCATGTATGTTTGAAAAGTCGATGTCTTTTCTGTCGGATAATTTACGGTACCTGAGAGCGCAGAAGAAGTGTTCCAAGCAGCAGGTAGCCAATGAGTTAATCATTGGCAGGGGGAGGTATGCGAAATATGAAGACGGGAAATCTGAACTACCGCTGGATATTCTGCAGCGCATTTCTCACTTCTATGAGGTAAGTATTGATTTACTGATTGCTGTGGATTTGAGATATGTGCCGGTCGGGGAGAGGGGAGCTATTTATGGCTACTTTAATATTAAATAAGGTTTATTACCTCACAACTTTTTCAACTAATTTCTGGTAATCGTTAATTCAAACCGCGTGATCTCAGCCTGCAGAAATGCTGCACGGAATTCGGAAGTGCTGTTAAAACTTAGTTGAGCCATCGTTCTACTTTCATAGCTGACTACAAAAGATGGAATGTCAAAGGGCCGTGGAGTGACTACTAATCCGGAGATGCCTGCATGCATTTGATAGGCGGTGTGATCCGGACCATTGCTGATCTCAATTTTACGATTCTCTGGCTGCACGAGACCTTGAGTGATTAACAAGGAAAATGCATCGCAAAACTCTAGAAGATCATAAGCACGTCCAACTTCTTCTTTAGCACATCCAGCCACTTTTATCCAGGATGATTCTCGTTTTCTTAATTCTTTAATGTATGCCTTAGCTTTGGGATCAGATCCATGTACAAATTGTAAATGCCTGGAAATCAGCAATGCTGTGAATGTACTTTTGGTTTCTGCCATTCCTATCAGACGCTTGCTAAGTGTCAAGTCAAAGCTTGTCTCCTTAAAATCGATAGGGCCACCCTGATCATTGAGTAAGTTATCATTTTCAAGTTCATTGAACACATCATCATGCTCGGCTGTAGCAATCAACGTCTCTACCCAGCGGCCGGGTTGATTGTTTTTTTTCCAATGTGCACAAATTTGGGCAGCAAGTAGGCGTGTGAACGCTGGGTAATGATTTTCCACCCTGATGCAGTATAGTTGACAATCATATTTTAGTTAGTTTTAAGGTTAATGATTTCAGAAAACAATAAGGTAAATAATTAGTTTTATCATTTATGGAGACACTTCACTATAATACCGGGGATATGATCCTCACTATAAATTATCCAATAGATGAATCAGGGAAGTACTGTATTGAAACAGAGGATGATACGGAAATAGGGCATTTATATATTGAAGGGACTGATTCGCAGAACCATAAACCAATCTGGAAAGGAACAACCGAAGAAGTCAACCAGATTGCGGCAGAACTGGGAGAATTTATCGAGGTTTCCATGTTCTAACATAGGGTTAAATATTAAACAAAAAGAGAGGGAGTTAAATTCTGAAATTTGCTGAAACAATATGTCTTCGCAATAATTATGTGTCAACAGTAGCCTTTTTAACAGCAAGGGCTGAAGCGCATGAAATGGCTTTTGCTAAATTACGGTTTCCGGAAGTAAAGAAATTGATCGATACTGGTATCAACCATGAACAATATAATTACTGAACAACTTAAATAACTGATCAATCGTCACCATCGGGCATACGCCCCATGTTTTTCCTAAAACATTTTTCCTATTTATCCACTTTAGTAGAAAAAAACAAATATCATGGATAACAAACAAAAAACTGGAAGTCCTGATCGTGACAGGATTAACATAAATGAAAAGTATGAATTACAGGATTGGTCAAAAAAGTTTGGTGTATCCCAGGACGATCTTAAAAAAGCTGTTGCTGCTGTAGGTACATCCGCAAAAGATGTAGAGAAACATTTAAAAAAGTAACCCCGCCAACATGAGCTTATCCAAGTACAACGCTAAACGGGATTTTAACAAAACGGCAGAACCTCAATCTGGTAAAAGCAGAGACGGGGATAACTTGCAGTTTGTTATTCAAAAGCATGATGCTTCACATTTGCATTATGATTTTCGTTTAGAAATGGAGGGTGTATTAAAAAGCTGGGCTGTACCAAAGGGGCCTTCTACAGATCCCAAGATTAAACGTCTTGCAATGATGGTAGAAGACCATCCCTTTGACTACCGAACTTTTGAAGGGATCATTCCAAAAGGAGAGTATGGTGGAGGTACCGTGATAGTGTGGGATCGCGGAACTTATGTGCCCATTGAACCAATCAAGGGAAAGAAGGCACAGGAACAACATTTACTGGAACAGCTTAAATCCGGTTCAGTGAAAATAATACTGCATGGCGAAAAGCTACGCGGTGAATATGCCCTGGTGAAGACCCATGGAATGGGAGAGAACGGTTGGCTGCTGATTAAGCATAATGATGAATTTGCTGATAAAAAGGAAATCACCAAACTTGACAAATCTGTTTTATCAGGGAATACCATCGCCACCATGGCTAAGTCTGCCGGTGAGACGCCGGATAGTGAATTGTCGAAAGAATTAGCGGTGGAAGAAGAGGAACCAAGTGATATTGGTATCAGAGTTACTGACTTGTTAAAACATGCGCCCAACTCAAAAATACCTATTGGCATGAAACCTATGCTGGCTACTTTAGTGGAAGAACCATTTGACGATCCTGATTGGGTATATGAAGTAAAATGGGATGGTTACCGTGCTCTTGCTTTCACGCAGCGTGGGGATGTTCAGCTTTTGTCCAGAAACAATAAACAATTCAACGAGAAGTTTTATCCAATTTATGAGATCTTAAAAAGCTGGACCATTGATGTGGTTTTAGATGGAGAGATTATGGTAATCAGTGATAAGGGAGTTTCCAACTTTGGGCAGCTGCAAAATTGGCGTAGCGAAGCAGATGGAGAACTTGTTTTTTATGTATTTGATATCCTTTGGTTTAAAGGTAAAGATTTACGTGAGCTAACGTTCATAGAAAGACAGGCGATTTTATCAAGTGTGCTACCGTTAGAACATGACCAAATCCGGCAAAGTAAAGTGTTTAAAGCAAGCGGAACAGACTTTTTTAAGGCTGCAGAGAAAATGGGACTGGAGGGTATTATGGCTAACCGGTAGATAGTAAGATTGATCAGGAATAAATGGCGTTAATTAGAGCAGCCTAGTGCGCATTTGTTTTAGAGAAGAAATTCAGAACAACTACCCCGGATACAATTAAAAGAATTCCTATAAGAGCAGGAAGATCAAATTTAGTTTTGAATACCACTACTGATACTATAGCGGTTAAAACGATACCCAGGCCTCCCCAGATTGCATACGCAACACCTAAAGGGATAAATTTTAAGGCAATAGATAAAAAGTAAAAGCAGGAAAGGTACGCCACTACCGTAACTAAGGCTGGTATGGTTTTACTAAACTGCTGTGAGGCATTCAGAAAACTTGAACCAATGACCTCAGAAACTATTGCCAATGCGAGATATAAGTATTTCATAAATATTTTTTTAACTAGCTGATTTACAATATCGATGAAGACTCCAAATAAACTTATTGAGGTCAACGTTTATTGTTGTGCAAAGTTATCTAACATAAATAATAACAAAATTACCTCAAGGTAATTAATGCATACTTATAATTCAGAGCGTATCCGACTAAGGCTTTGAGGGGTAACATTGAGATAGGTGGCAAGGTCTTTTAACGCTACCCGTTGGATAAGTTTAGGATATTCTTTCAAAAACTTTCTGTACTGCGTTCTTTTTTCTTCGTAGAAATAATTCACAAAATAATTATTGTACCCTATAATTTTTTGCTCCAGGAGTTTTCTTCCCCAGTTAGAAAGCTCAAGTGAAGTCTGAAAGAGTTGCTCAAGGGAAGCTCTTGGCGCTCTGTATAACAGAGAATCTTCCAGGGCTTCGCAGCTAACAGATTGAGCTGTTGTGCCGGTATAAATAGGATAAGCATCTACCATTTCTTCTTCAAACGCAAAGAAAGCTGTATAGTCTTTATCCTCTCTTGTGATAAAAGCCCTCACCAAGCCTTTGGCTACAAAAAAAACATACCTGTCATTCACCCCTTGTTGGATAAACACTTCTTTCTTTTTATAGGTTAGTGGTTTAAAAAGCTGTATAAGCTGTCGTATTGCCAAATCGGAAAGACGATAAGGTTGCTGAAAACTGGAAAAAAAAGGATCCATTTACTAAGGCTTTAAAGTCACAATTATACCTAAAAAACAGATAGGATCGCATCATTTACAGTTTTATGATCGAAAAGTTGCTCAAAACCAATAATTTTCCTGTCTCTCATTTTCCATACATTACGCCGATCCGCATAGAGCAATGTTCGACCAGTTTGCGGTCAGAAGTAAGGTTCTCCAGGTATAACCAATATGCAGTAGCTTGAAAATCACTACGGATCAATTGATGGGTTGCCTGTTATGGCATAAAGTTCTTTAGTATCGTTATACAAAAAGCTCAAATCAAGTGCTTCGCGGAGTTTGCGGTACAGGTTTTCCTTGGGAACCAGGCTTGATAGCTGGAAGCTGATGAACACTTTTTCGGTATAATCCTTTCTGCCTTGCTTAACATTAATTTATGAATTTCAGCAATTTTAAAGCAAAATTTGAAATTATTGGAGCTTTGCAACAGCCACGACCGTTTTTTGATAAACATTAAATGTTCAAATTTGAACATTTAATAGAGGTTAGAAGAACTTGTCTAAAATTCGCTAAATTGAAAAGATTTGTTGCGAATAATATAAAGCCTATTTCGGTCTAGAAAAAGAATAATTATAAGTTAGGCGAAGCCCTAGAATAGTTGTGTTTTCGTAAGGGTCTACTTTAATTATTTCTCCATGAAGGTCTATGTCTATAAAATGCCGTCTGGAACTTACCAGTTGATACCCTACACCTACAGAAGGTCCAACTCCGGCTGAAACATCACCTCCAATATAGGCTATCCCACCTAACAGCAGGTGAAATCTATCTACTGGATAATACTTGCCTGAAAAACCTAAATATCCATTATAAGGCGTTTCTACCCCAATCGATGGTACTAAAGAAATTCTATTTGCAAGTTTTATTTCGCCCTGCAATCTAGCACCAATTCCACCCTCGCGATCGTATGAGCCCGTTTTCGAAACATTTATGGCTGGACCGAAGCCTAAAGCATTTTTAGCCTGCCCACTGGCAGTATTTATGGAAAAATGAATACAACAAAAGAAAAACGGAACAAGTAATTTATTCATTGTTTAAATATTAGTTTTTATGCCTTAATAAGATCATTCAGCATATGATATAGGCAATGACCGGCAATTTAAAAATATTTGGCGAATGTAATTGAGGGGCTGCGTGCAGATCTCAAAATTTATAAGGACGTGTCTATCGAAAATAAGATTTTGAGACGTAAACCAGTTGTGGCGAAAAAGAAGGTGTAAGTTGGGCGAAATAAGGTAGATTTTGTTGTTTGAATAAAGCTTGATGCAGATAAGATCTATTTGCACCGAGCTTTTTTATTATTCTCCAATGATAAATTAAGTCATAACGTCAAAGTTTTGTCGGGTGCAATTTGTACGACGGAGTAATTTATAACCAAATACAAGCAGTTCTGGATATATATATGAAATTTTATCGCAGTCTTTATCTCCTTTTCTGCAGTATAATAAAGTCTGACAGATATTTGAGAATAGATTCGGGATCTTTATTTGCAATAGATTTTTTAGAGTACTCTTCCAAGTGGCCGATCTTAAGCAAGGAACCACAGCCAGCTGCGGTAAACAATGCGCTTAGCCGCTCATCTTTATCAAAATGATAAGAATTAAAATGGGGCATAGTATCGATTCTCAAATATTCTTTGTCGGCTTTTTCTAGCAAGCAGAGTTTTTTTAGCATTTTTCCTTCCGGCGTTCCGTCATTAGTTAGGAAAAGGAATGTGTGAATCAAGATTCTATTGTCGAACCATTTGCAAAGTAAATAACCAACTTTTTGCTCAGATAAAAAATAAGGTACCAAGACGTGGGTAGCTGTTTTAAGATATGAAATAGATTCGTCAAAAGAATGAACAACGCCAAAATGCATTATCCCAGGGGTAATATCTATGCGTTTTTGTAATTTATCTATTGAATGCTGTTGTATATAAATTGGCAATGGTACATCGGCACTTTCACCTTCATATCCAAGTTTGGCAGGTGAAATGCTATTGTATGCCCATTCTTCAGTTGCCAATATCCAACCTAATCTTATGATTGTACGGTTAGCATTATCGATCACAATTTTAGTTTTTTCTGGGCTGAATCGCTTTAAAAAAATTGTATTAGAGACAGTATAGGGATTTATCCAAGCAGTATCCGTCTTATCCGCATGGACAATATGCTTATCTAGTTCACTTAAGAAAGCAATTGCATCCATAATAATGGTTTCCAGAAATTCAACCATCCATGTGTGATGGTCTGAACCCGGAAGATATTGTTGGAAAGCTTCTTTGACTAAAGATGCATTATGAAAAGCTTTATCAGGCAGGACAGAAATGCAGTTGAGTAGCACGATGCCTTCCGATAAATAATAATCCACCGAGATTTCTGAATTATATGGTGTCTCAATGCTGTGCTCCTTAATAAATTCATAAAATAGCTTATTGTATTGCTTCACCGTAGAGGAAAGGATATCTGAACCATATGCTGCTTTTGCTTTTAACCTGGGTGCGCGCGATTTAGTGATTTGTTCTAAAACAGTCAGTGGGATCATACTGAATTTTTCTTCACCAACCAATGCCTTCCCTATAATTGTGATATGCTCCAGAAACCTTCCGTCTAATTCTTTGTTGTCAGCTTTCCTTGTCTGAATAGCAACAGCATCTTTCTTTTTATTCTTCATATCAAATTAGCCATCGGTTCTGGATAATGTGACCGGAGTATAAATATAGGTGAAAATTATTTTTAATTGCTGTAATATTTTTCGATAAAATATCAGATTGTTGTGAAAGCCTCACAATGTGAAAATTTTCTAAAGATATTAACTGTGTGGAACAGCAACGTGTAGGGGATGCAGGCATTTACTTTCCAAAAGAAAAATTGTACGCAGTTCTCGAATACAATCAATGATGCTTTATAACTGAAAGGAGTCACTAATTTGTATATTATAATTTACATTTTTAAGCTTTTAGCTATATTTGAATAATATAACATACAAAATGGCTATTTTTGAAAGGGTTACTATAAAAGATGTTAAGGTAGAGATTGGTGATATGATAAAGCTCCATAGAAAACAGCGAAAACTTAATCAAGACGAACTTGCAGCACAGCTAAACATGTCTAGAATTACTATTTCTAATCTGGAACAGGGAAAGAATACCACATTAGATACATTGCTCAAAGCACTACTGTATTTTGACGTGCTGGATAATTTTCATCAGTATTTGTCTGACCAGATTAAGGCTAACCAGCAAAATTCACTTTATTAAAAGATAATGGCTAAAAATGATATTATAGGTTATTCAGTTGTAATGATTTTAATAATGGAAAGATAGAGAAGATAGGTTACTGTCACCATGTTATAAACTACAACTGGTTAATCGACACTGCGCTACCATCAGCTCGACTTTCCTTTCACCAAGTTAATTTATCATAGTCAATATGATCATCGCTTAACTCCAAATCACCGATTTCACATTTTAATTTCTCTGCTTCTGATTTGAGATAAATATTATAGGTTTTGTACTCTTCGGTTCCATAAACTGCTCTTCTTAATAATTCTGCTAAATTTCTAAATGCCTTTTTACCACCACGAAGTTCGAAGTAGTCTGCATTTATACTTCTCATAAATTGATAAAGGTATGGATTGGACTGCTCTATGCCGCCTGAAAGATAAGTGATTATAGATTTAGATCCTTCTGGATCAAAATTTTGCATGGCATCTTCCAACCAGTATTCTATCTGAAGCATTAAACCAAGATCTAATTTGGTACTTTCAAAAAAGCGCATATTAAACCTGATTGCATTGATGCTAAATATTACGTGTACCCAAGAAAATTGACAGCCAAAATGGTCAACAGGATCAGGCATAAAATGGCTGTGCGCTCTGGTCAACCTTGAACCCTCATAAGCCTTCCTTATTTCGTGAACGAATCCACTAATAAGTTTATCACGATTTTTAAAACCTTCCTTTTCAGCAAAATTGTCCTTTGCCCAAAATTTCCATATAACTTCATAGATAGTTCTTAGATCGTCATAGGATCCCCATAACTCAACGCCAAGGCCTCTTTTGGTTGGTATAAAGTAAAACATATTAAATTAAGGTTAATAATCTGAAATATTAAAATAGGTTAGGAATAATCATAAACATATAAAAACCAGATTTATTTATATTGTTCTAGTATGGTTGCAGAGATAGCTGCCTGATTAGGGAATGTTTTTTTGGCATCTCCCAGTTGGTACATATGTTTTAATATCTCCATTTCAGTTACGCCAACAGCACTTGATTGTCTAAGAGTCAGTAAAGCCGAGCCTGTTCTGTTTAAAATTTCATAGTTTTCTTCTAAACCATACTTATCCAAAACGGCTTTCATTAGTTTCTTGATAACATTTATATCTGGTTCTCCTTCAAAAACCACATGTAACATATTGTATGCCTCATCAGAACTCTTGCCAGTATTAACTATTGGTGATCGCTCAACCAATTGCGACCTTGAAGTGTCGATGTCACTAATAGACAAATCGCTCGGCGTGCCCTCGTTTCTGCAAGATATCAATAATATAAATCCTCCAGTTATAAATATTAATAATCGTTTTTTCATTTAGTTATTTAATTTTATACTGCCCTTACTAATAATAATTAGCCTAATACTAAATATTAGCTTAATCTAACAGACGTTTTTTCTGATTCTCGTATTCCTTTTCAGAAATTGCACCTTGATCAAGTAGATCTTTAAATTTTTGTAGTTCGCCCGCAATACTTTCTGAAGAATTGTTATTGTAAGTAGGAGCAATAACCTTTTTTTGCAAGTCGACAACCACCTGTTCTTGTGATACTAAGGCAACTATTATTCCGATAATAGGGCTGAGAAATAATGAAAGAAAAAATGAGCCAGTGGCTCCGATAGTTTTATTTTGACCGATAAGCGCAGCTACAATGCAGCCGATGATCCAGAAGAAAAAAAATCCCATTAGTATTAGGTTAAGAGGTTATCGTATAATAATCTGATGATTTTGTTATTGTACTGATGCAAAGGTGGGATAGAAATATGTACAAAAATTACGGTTTACCGTATCTAAACTATACACAGCACCATTATCGGATGTATACCCTGGATATTTGCAGTCTCTATTTAAATTCTTGATCAAACTTAGCACTGCGTAAATGCTGCTCTCACAACTCGGTACACACTTAAAGTTATTAAAATTTCACGTAATGATAGTAAATGAAGGAATTTAAATGTATAATTTATATCAAAATTTTGAAAATAGTAATTAACAATAACATTCACTAAGGATCGACGTTTTAGAGTGTTGAACGCCTAAACACAATTGTAGATATTCTCGTCATAAATCTGATTTTGCAAAAAATTAATAGGAATTTACTCTACATATCCATAAAACCTTTAGGAATATCTGGTTGATTTATGTTTTTCCCATTCACTCCTCAATTTTTCGAGGTTACAAATCCACTATGCTAAATCGTATTTTTAAGGATAAAAAACATCTTTAAAGTATTTATTTAATAATCCTATATAAAATTTTGTATTAATGAATAAACACTTATATTGTGAGTGTAATTTATCACTGATTTTTATGTTGGTATACGATACATATTATCTGATACTTGCAAGATAGTTTTTAGGCTTACACAATGCTTAAAGACGGTTAGTGAAAAATTAAAGAAATGGTCGTCTCTCATCTGTTTATTTATGTCATTTGATAACATTAACGAAAGGATTAATCAAATCCACTTTCTAATACTACGAGAATCCACAGGTTCCCGTGAAGAATTTGCAAATCATTTAGGGGTATCCAAGGCAACATTGCATAATAGTATAAATTTTATGAAGGGTAAGTTTGCTGCGCCTATAAAGTATAGTACTATTAAGCGAACCTATTATTACACTTCTCAAGATTGGGACAGCGCCATGTTTGATAAAAAGAAGCAGATTGGGATAGCGTTGGAATTGCTAGAGAGAATGAAGCAGCTACAATCAGACTACTCTTTATTCTTAGAAACACTTACCATTTTAAAATAAGCGTATGAAATCTTTGATACAAAAAAAGATCAGTGCTTACACATTGACCGAGATACTTGTAGTGCTAGTCATTATTGGAATTCTAATCCTGCTGGCGTTGCCAAATTTAATGCCGCTCATCACTAAGGCGAAAAGTACAGAAGCGAAAGTCCAATTAGAACATTTATGTACGCTGGAAAAGAATTTCTTTTATGAGAAATCGAAGTACAGTAACGATTTAAATGAAATTGGGTTCTTGCAAGAAAAGCTGACCACCGATGGCAAGGATGGTAAAGCCAATTATAAGGTGAGCATCATCAGCGCGACTAATACTAGTTTTATGGGTAGGGCTACAGCAGTTGCAGATTTTGATGGTGATGGGGTGTTTAATGTCTGGGAGATCGATCAGGATAAGAATTTGAAAGAAGTAACACCAGATTAATGTTTCTGCTACTGTTGATATCTGTGTGTTTGCTTTTTATCTTTTATCAGGATATGCGCTACCGGGCGGTGTACTGGATCTGCTTTCCAGTTCTGATTGCGCTGCTTTCAATTTGGAAAGTGCAATGCACGAGCTTAAATGTAATAATTACTGATGCTTTATATGGATTGTTGTTTTTAGGTTTTCAGCTTTTTCTGCTTTGGGGATATATTTTTTTTAAGCACAAGAGGCCTGTAAACATTATGGATCATTACCTCGGGCTAGGGGATGTGTTGTTTTTGCTGGCGCTCGTTTTTTATTTGTCGCCTGTTAATTATGTAATATTTTATATCGTAAGCCTGGTCATGGTACTGCTGTACGCTGTTGTTCAGCTAACGGTGTTTAAAAGGAAAGACCTAAAGATCCCGCTTGCTGGCTTGCAGGCATTATTATTTATGCTGCTGCTGGTTTTGTCGGTAATTAACCGTGATCTTCAATTTTATAGCGATTTCTGGGTATGGAATTTAGCACTTCACTTATAAGTTCGATCAGCCGGGAGCAGGCTTGGCATTATCGTATACTGCCTAAATCGTATAACGACATGGAGATGGTGATGTACTGCGATGATACAATAACCTTATCACCAATGGCTAATGAGCTGGAAGTTGTATTGGGTAGAAGCATTAGCTTAGAACCACAACCTGCTGCAACTATTAGTCAGCTGCTCCATCTGCATTATCCAAAGGAAGGTGGGCAGCACCAGTTTCAAAAGATGACTTTAGCTATTGAGGGTGATGGGTTTCTGAACGACCTGATCCGTGAAGCTCGCCTGTTAAAAAGCAGTGACATCCATATCGAAATTTACGAAGAACATTGCCGTGTCCGCATCCGTATCGACGGTATGATGGTAGAGCGCTATGTGCTCAAAAAGGGTGAATACCCTTCGCTGATTAATAAAATTAAGATTATGGCCAACCTCGATATTGCAGAAAAACGTTTGCCCCAGGATGGAAGGATCAATTTTAAAAACGGCGAAGAACAGTTTGATATCAGGGTGTCAATTTTGCCTACGCTTCATGGGGAAAAAGTGGTGCTGCGTTTACTGAATAACAATGCAGCTAACATCGATTTGATGCATGTGGGGTTCTCTGATTTCGATTTAGAGAATTATTTGCAGGGAGTTAAACGACCAAATGGGATCATCCTGATTAGCGGACCTACAGGGTCAGGTAAAACGACAACTTTATATGCTACACTGAAATTCTTAAATAAGGAAACCAGGAATATCCTGACTATTGAGGATCCGATTGAATATACGTTACAGGGAATTAACCAGGTGCAATTGAAAGAAAGTATAGGATTAACCTTCGCTGCTGCACTGCGGACTTTTCTGCGTCAGGATCCTGATGTGATTATGGTTGGGGAGATCCGTGATCCGGAAACTGCAAATATGGCAATTCGTGCGGCGTTGACTGGTCACCTGGTGTTGTCTACGGTGCATACTAATTCTGCCTGGGGCACAGTATCGCGTTTGGTGGATATGGGCATTCCGCCATTTTTGGTTGCAAATACGTTAAACACTTCAGTAGCACAACGGTTGATCCGGTTGTTATGCAATCATTGTAAACAAGAAGCAGTTTTTGATGAAGCTAGCTATCCCCGGCATTTTAAACCGTTTGCCCCAGTTAACCGCCACTATGTAGCTAAGGGATGTGAGCAATGTTACCACACAGGCTACAGCGGACGAAAAGCTGTTTATGAGGTGATCCCGCTAGATCAGGAGCTGACTGAAGAGATTAAAAAGAATAATTTATATATCCATCCGCTGCTGCAGGAGCGGGGGATAAAAACGCTAGGTGAAAATGCTTTTGCACTTTTTGCAGGCGGACAAACGACAATTGAAGAAATCTACCCACTACTATTTACGAACTGATGAGGAACCGTTCATGAGGAATTTATACAATATATTTAGGCTGATGAGCAAATTACTGTTGAGGGTAATGCTCCTACTGAGTTGCAGTTCTGCCATAGCACAAACTCAACCTGTTTCTCAAAGCCCGGCAGCAGACAGGGTTAGGCTTGTACAGGAACGGCTAAATAATTTGGCAATTATTCTTCCTGGCTTAAATCAGAAAGTACAGATGAACGTTTCTGGTGTCTCGATACAAGAATTTTTGCGGGCACTGGCACAGGCAAACCAATTAAATATCAATATTGACCCGCAGTTGAATTTCAAGGTCTTTAATAATTTTACGAATGAAACTGCCCTAAACGTACTTGTTTTTCTAACGAAAGAATATGGCTTGGATATCAATCTGATCGGCTCGATTATGACTGTAACTAAAAGTCTGGAGCCTCGTGTGATTATCCCGCCAAAAGATCTTATTGCCAGCTACAACAAGCAAAATAACACCTTAAGCCTGGAACTAAATAACGATACCCTGTCACAAGTGGCCAAAAAGATCACGCAGGTTTCCCAGAAAAACATTGTGGTGCCTGGGGTACTGTTAAACAAAAAAGTGTCCGGCTTTTTTACTGATGCCCCCTTTGATTCGGCATTAGAAAAACTTGCTTATGCCAATGAACTAAAACTGGTCAAGACAAGCGACAATGTCTACTTATTTGAACCATTGGGAGAGAATGAAGAACTGTATATCAATGCGGATAAAAACACTGCAGTCCGCAGAAATCTGAAGTTAGTTAACCCGGCCGGAACCAACCAAAGTGTTGGTAATTTCCGTCTACAAAGCAGAAGTGTAAACGGTAAGAAACTCATCAGCCTCGATGCTTTAAATGTGTCTATGGCAGATGTAGTAAAAACTGCTGCTACAGAAATCAACGCAGGGTACTTTTTATATGCAGATATCAAGGGAACGATCACCATGAGAGTAAACGATATCACTTACGAAGAGCTGCTGTTTGCAATTTTTCATGGTACAGATTATACATTTAAAATAGAAAACGGCATCTACCTGATTGGAGACAGAAAAACAGAAGGATTACGGTCGCACAAGCTTGTCCAACTACAATATAGATCGCTGGATACCATCCAGAACATGATTCCTTCAGAATGGAAAAAAGGAGTGGAGATCAGGGAGTTTCGGGAACAGAATACTATTTTGTTATCCGGTTCTTCACCATTGGTCAATGAAATTGAAGCACTGATTAAACAGCTCGATAAAATGGTGCCAATGGTGCTGATTGAAGTGACGATGCTGGATATTCGTAAAGGGAAAACCGTAAAAACAGGGATTAATGCCGGGGTTTCTGATAGTGTGAAAACAGGGGGTACGGTATTTCCTGGACTGGATTATACTTTCGGGGCTAAGTCTATCAATAGCTTTTTATCACGTCTGGGCAGAAACAGCTCTATTAACCTGGGTCGGGTAACACCAAATTTTTATGTAAGCTTAAGTGCACTGGAAACAAACAGCAATGTAGAAATCCGCTCGGTTCCTAAACTATCTACCTTAAACGGGCATAGTGCAACTTTAAGTATCGGCAGTAAGCGGTATTATAGTACCTCGACACAGAATGTGATTCCGTCGCTAACTTCACAAACGGTGATTACCCAGCAGTTTACCCCCGTAGAGGCGAACCTGGATATTGATATCAAGCCAGTGGTGTCTGGTGATAATCAGGTTACCCTGAACATCAAAGTGAATATATCAGATTTTGTTGGTGATCCGCCATTGAACCAGCCGCCGCCTACGTCTACAAGTAAATTCGAATCCATTATCAGGGCAAGAAACGAAGATATGATTGTACTGGGAGGGATGGAGCGCACCGAGAGTTCGGAAAGTGGATCTGGTGTGCCGGTCTTATCTCGCATTCCTATTTTGAAATGGCTGTTTAGCAGCAGGAGCAAGGGAACAAGTAAAGTGGTGACCGTCGTATTTATTAAACCTACAATTATCTATTAGTATGGCATTTGAATGGGGCAACCAGCATGGATTATCCGCTTGTAGCGGTGCAGAGGTACATCTCCTTGGTGATGGCACTTTTGCTATTCGCGTGATGTACCTTTCGTTGCACAAAAGCCATATACAGATCGACAGGAAAAAAGAATATACAGTCAGCCTGGAGCAGCTTGCCTCGATTGAATTAAATGGGCCTATAGCACTTACGCTGACTGGTAAAGGTGTATTGATAAAAAAAACAGCAAAACTGGAAAGTGTAACAGAGCAAAGTTTGCGGCAATTGTTCCCCGGATTTAAACTGGCAGAGTTTTACGTGCAGCACTTCAGTTCAGGGGATCATTCTTTTATCGCTTTGATCAGGCAGGAAATTGCAGATCCAATACTAAAAGCCATTCGCAAACATGGTGGAAAAATACTGGTTTTTAGCCTTGGCCCCTTTGCCGCAGCGCAGGTGATGCCGTTATTAAATCACTATGGTACTCACCTTGATTTTGACGGGCATCAGGTGATCCTCGATGAGCAAAAGAACTGGTTGGATTACAGTTATACTACAGGTGCAGGTACCGCATTTCAATTGAAGCTTGGCATCGAGCCGATTCCCCAGCAATATTTGTTGGCTTATGCTTCCGCTTTCCAGCTGATTTTAAATGAACGGCTAGACCTGGTTGGGGTAGGAGATCAGCAGATGGAGGAAGAGCTGGCCGAACTCCTTTCGAAACTTAAATTCAAGAAAAATAGTGCCCTTTCATTGTATTCACTTTTCGCCTTGCTGCTGGTCAATTTTCTGCTGTTTAGTTATTACAATGCAGCAAATCAGAAACTTGCCGGTAAAGCAGGGCGGCAGAATACTCAGACTTTCGACCGCAAGAAGTTAGAAACGGCAGTAATAGAAAAGGAGAAACAGGTCAATTTGTTAGGTTGGAACCATGGGCAACACTATTCATTTTTGTGCGACCAGATTGGGCAAACGGTACCAGCGGCCATTACTTTAAATGAGCTCCACATCAATCGGTTAGCTGCAACTCCTATAACCTCAGATAAAGAGGTACAAGTGGAAACAGGCACGATCAAAATTCTAGGACAATCGGCAAGTATCTATGCAATTAATGAGTGGATATATGCTTTAAAACAGAAACCGTGGGTTAAAACTGTGCAGCTTCAAAAATATACAGTAGACCAACAGCAGGATTTACCTGTATTTACGATACGATTAAATTATTAGCCTATGTTTAAGCAACTGACTTATCCGCAGAAAAACAGACTATTGGTACCTGTTACAGCAGTAGTTTTCGTTTTATGCTGGTACCTGGCTTTCAGTAAAACCTTTGAAGCTTTATTGATCCATCGGGAGTTAACACAACAATCATCTGGAGCAGAAGATCTCTCCTATAATCCTGCTTATCAGGAAAGAAAGCTCGCCGCGCTCCAAAAGATATGGAAATCATACCGCGTAAATAAAACGGAATGGGGCAATGAACTGTGGATGAAGACATCGGCACTGGCCTTAAGAGAAAATGTAGGAATTGACTATACGCAAGCATTGCCAGTAACAGACACCACTGCAATTGGCAAAACAGAGATCATTTACTGTTATGGCGATTATGTGCAACTGGTAAAGCTGATAGACACCCTGGAGCGAACCCCAGGCATCGGGATTATCGCCGCTTTGCAGGTTAAGGCACCAAAAAAAGATATGACGGGAGAACGGGCAAACCAATGTTCGCTAAAACTGGAATTTAAAGGATTGACAGATCTACAGTGATATAATTTAACAGCTATGATTACGCTAAACAAACTTCCAAAACTGATCGTGTTACTATTTATCCTAACAGGATGCAAAGAGTTTATTGAACCTTCTATTCATGATCGACGGGTTGTTTTACTTGCCCCGGCCCACAGGACGGAAGGTGCAATCTATGCGCAGAATTTCTGGTGGGAAGAAGTGGACGACGCACTCAACTACCGCTTGCAGATAGTTTCTCCTGATTTTAGCCGTCCTGACAGGCTAATTATGGATACTCTGGTCAATTCAAATAAATTTAACTTCACGCTAGATCCAGGTAGCTACCAGTGGCGCGTAAGGGCAGAGAATGGAAGCAGCCAGACGGGATATGCTACCGCTTCTTTCATTATTTATCCTTCTACCATTACTACACAACAAGTACAGGTACTTGCTCCGGCAAATCAGCTGCTCACCAATATCAGCAATACTACTTTTAAATGGTTGAAATTGTATGGAGCAACAAGATACCGCTTGGAAATTGATACCAATAATTTTGCCGATGAGCAAGTGCTCTTCCTTGACCAGACCATTACTGCACAGGAATTTCCGGTTACTTTTACCAAAGATAAATTGTACCAATGGCGGGTGATGGCTTTGAATGATACGGCTGCATCCAAATGGTCTGCAGTGCAAAGCATCACTTACGACAGTACCCCGCCGGAGGAAGTGCTTTTAAATGATCCGGCTACGAATGTTTTGGTTACCTCGCCCGTTACTTTGCGCTGGGCAGTGACCCCTGCAGCAGTTAAGTATCAATTATATATATACAAAAATGCCCAGAAAATACTTTACAGTAGTAGCTATCCAGTTACCCTGACAACCACATCGTTTTCATTTACGGGGGAGACTGGCGCGGTGGGTGAAAAGGTGTACTGGGAGGTACGGGCAATTGATGCGGCTGGGAATACAGGTGTTTTTAGTGAATTGCGAACTTTTACACTTCAATAGATGGCATGGCCGGTCAAAAATAAGCAAACAACTTATCTGCTCATCTGTGCAGTACTTCTGGTATGGGGCATTATTGTTTATCGTGTTTTCTTTAACCAGGTAGAAGAGGAAAGGGCAGGTATCATTGCAAGCGGAAAAACCAATCCAGAACCCTATGATAAATATCTGGTTACCAATGATACCTTTCAACTGGCGCTGGACTATAGAGATCCTTTCCTGGGAAAAGCAGTCAATGTAGTGTCTACCGAAAAGAACAGTATGCCTAATCAGGTGTTCCCTGCGATACCGACACCAAAACCAATAGCTTCTGCGCTGCATTGGGAGACGATCCGCTATAGCGGATACATTACTAACCCGGTTACTAAAAAAATGGTGGCGATACTGACCGTTAATGGGATAGAAAGAATGACGGCAGAGGGTGAAAGCTTTCAAGGGGTGAAACTGTTAAAAAATAAAAAAGATTCCATCCTGGTCAGCTGGATGGGTAAACAGAAATATATCAGACAATGAGAAACTTTCAGCGAACTATTCTCCCGGTTATCATTCTTGGTTTCTTTTGTAGTAAGGATGCCAGGTCACAATCTTTAGTAGACAAATGGTTAAGCCACCAAGTCACTGTGCATTACCCTGACCATACAGTTATTGCTGTGGTTAAACCAACAGGATCTGTTGCTATCCAAAGCAACGCAACTTATTATTGGTGCTCTGGCAACCAAATCAATGTCACACAAGGCGGGTATAGCGGTAAATTGCTCAATGGAAATTATCAGGATTTTTACCTCAACAAAAATCTCAAAGAAACAGGGGCTTTTAAGCATGGATTAAAGACGGGTATTTGGAAAAGCTGGACTGATACAGGAATTTTGAAAGATCAGTATGCGTATCAAAATGGAAGGAAAAAAGGAGCCTATATAAAATATGATGCCTCTGGTAAGTTACTTGAAAAAGGCAATTACAAGCAAGGGTTCCTTAGTGGTACACAGATTACGATGATAGGGGATAGTGCAGTAGTGGTTTATTATCATCAAGGAAAAATAAGACCAAAAAAGAATTTGGTGCCGCGTTTTATTCGTGACGTTTTTATCAATAAAAAATGATGATACGAGCAGCCGCATTGTACATTGTAATCATTATTACGTTAATCATCGCCATGATTACAGCCTCATTGTTATCGGTTGCTTTTTACTATCGTTTAGGCCAGCAACAAAAAGAGAGAATAGATCGGCTGGGTTCAAATCTTAAATCGGGTACCGCCATTTTGTTGTCTGCTAATTATCAAGCTGCAGATACCGTAATTGTTAAAGATTTGTATGGAGACGGACTAGACAGCGTCTTGCTTTTTCAACAGCCCTGGGGAGTATTTAAACTGAACACGGTTAGCGCTTTTCAGCAGCAGGACACTGTAAAACATGCTTTTCTTTCGGGACGCAGTTATACCAACAAAGCAGCAATTTACCTGGCCGATGAAGACAGGCCGCTATCAGTAAGCGGTAATACAGAACTTACAGGCGATGGGGAACTGCCAAGATCCGGACTTAAACAATCCTATGTTGATGGAAAACCTTATGCAGGTAAAGTGCTCATAAAAGGGAAAATTACCAGTAGTGCAAAGGATATGCCTGCTTTGCAGGAAAAAATACTGGAAACGCTATTGCAATACCTACCAGATACCAGTAAAGAAAACAATCCAATCTCTGGAGAACTGGCATGGAATCCCAAAGATTCTGTTATCAACTCCTTTCATCGACCCCTGCAAGTATACCGGTTAGCACCTGGTCAGGAGTCGCTGTCTGGCATCACCATCAAAGGACATATCATACTTATTTCCGATTCTATCCTCACTATCCATAATGACGCAGCACTTCAAGATGTATTGATTTATGCCCCGGCAATCATCATTAAAGATGGATTTAAAGGATCATGCCAGTTGTTTGCCAGAGATTCCATTATTACAGGCAAAAATTGCAATTTCTATTACCCTTCCTTTGCTGGAGTCTTCAAAACAGAAGGAAGCAAAATCCAGTCAAAGATTAGTCTGGGCCAGGAAAATCATTTTTCGGGCATATTGTTAAGCTATGAAAAGGAGCGGAGCGACCTGCAAACCACTATTGCCATAGGCAAAGGCAGTAAGGTAGATGGAGAAGTTTTTGCCACAGGTTTTATCAATATGGAAGCCCCTGTAACGATCTATGGTAAAGTATATACCAAGCGGTTCCTCTTGCAGAGATCGGGTGTGCTCTACGAAAACTACCTGGTAGACGTCATCATTAACAGAAACTCACTAAGTAAATACTACCTCAGTTCTCCCTTATTTAAGAGGATGGATCAGGATAACCGGATTTTAAAATGGCTGAATTAAAAAAAGGAATGCTAAAGGCTTCAACCCTGCTCGAAATAATTATTGCCATGGTAATTATCCTGGTGGTCTATACACTCGCTATTGGTGTATATAACAATGTGCTGAATGCATCTCCTTCCATAAAAAAACAGCAGGTAAAAGCAATGACTGACGCAGTAATTAGTCAAAGTGTATACGATGAGAACTGGAACGATGAGCAAATCATTAATGAGATAATAACCATAGAAAAAACAGTTGGACCTTATCATTCCTATCCAGATTTAGTGATCATTACTGTAACCGCATCCCAGCATGGTAAACAGTTAGGGCTTTCGCGACAAATTGTTAAGAGAAACAGCCATGAATAAGCGCGTCCTCATATCCAAAAAACAGCAGCTGATCACTAATAAAATAGCTGCATTTACCCTGATGGAAGTCACGGTTTCCATGCTGATTGCGGCAATTGCAATCGCGATAACTTATACAGCTGCCCACATTGTTAAAGTTACCTACGGCGATTATCAGAAAAAGCATGATGATGTTGCTGCCTATGGTATGCTCGATAAACTACTTAAGCAAGACTTTGCCCGTCAGGGAAAAATTGTAAAAACCGACAACGGCTTGCAAGTGCAAACTGCAAGCGGAGTAATCAGTTATGAATTTCGCGATGATTATATGGTAAGGGAACAATATGCATTAGCTACAGATAGCTTTAAATTACCATCAAAAGTGGTTGTCTGCACCTTTGAAAAACAAGAGGTTACAACCGGACAGCCTATTGACAAGTTCGAGTTGCAGACTATACTCGAAAAAGAAGAAATCTTGCTTATCTACCAGAAAACATACAGTGCACAAGACTTAATCAACTAATTATGCCTTCAATCGATATCTCCCGTTACCCGAAAAAAAAGGCAGGTGCCAGTAAAAAACAAAACAACGCCAGCAAGAAAGAAAGCGGCGGTGTTCTCGCGTTTTTAAACAAGGACATCAGCTTTGGTGTCAGTCAGCTAGCTGATAAAAAGAAAGAGGGGCTTTATGTAGAATTAAGTACATTGCTACTCTCAGGGATTGATCTTAGGACTGCCCTGGAACTTATCCTTGTAGATCAGGAAACTTCGAAAGACAAGGATCTTTTTGATGGGATTAGAAAAAACATTCTCTCTGGTCATTCGCTATCAGATGCACTAAAAGCAGCAGACCGGTTTAGTGATTACGAATACTATAGCATTAAGATTGGAGAAGAAACCGGCAGACTAGGTGAGGTGCTGACTGATCTGGCGAGCTTCTATAAAAGTAAGATTCAGCAGCGCAGAAAGATCATTAGTGCGGTAACCTATCCAGCTATTGTGTTATGCACTTCGATGGGAGCAGTGCTCTTCATGATCAAATTTGTAGTACCCATGTTTGCCGACGTGTTCCTGCGTTTTGGCGGTAAACTGCCCTGGATCACCGCGCAGATCATTGCTATTTCTGGCTGGTTTGACCGGTATTTTATATATCTCCTGTTATTGGCTGGCGGAGGTGTTGCATTTTACCTCTTTTACCATAAAACCCCATGGTTTCGGAAATTCTCTTCTCAACTGATCATGAAAATACCTGTGGCAGGTGATTTGGTTAAAAAGATATATTTAGCAAGATTTGCCAATACAATGCGGTTGCTAGTGAGCACTGATACGCCACTTTTGCGCTCGATCGGGCTTGTACGGCAAATGATCGAGTACTACCCGATTGAAACCTCGCTGCTCGAAGTGGAGCAAAGCATCCTAAAAGGAGAATCGCTACACCGGAGCCTTGCGGCTTTTCCATTTTATCCACCAAAGATGATTCAGCTGATCAAAGTAGGGGAAGAGATAAACCGAATGGATCATTTCTTTGAGAAGATTGCCAGTCAGTATACTGATGAAGTAGAATATCGTACCAATACCATCAGCAGTTTACTGGAGCCATTGATCATTATTTTCTTAGGACTAGTAGTAGGCGTAATCTTAATTGCCATGTATTTACCCATGTTTCAGATGAGCAATAGTTTTTAAGTTTTATAGCAAATTTTATGATTTTAGGAAGCTGAAAAATGAAAGTCTAACTTTCTTATAGCCCGTTTCCAAAACGAAGTTTCTAAAACTCATGCTTGCTTTAATTCTTTCTTTAAAATTCTTTGTTATTGTTGTTGTAGAACGTGTTTTTTCTGATTTGCATTTTTTTTTATCACAAAAAGGAAAAGTCTAATTTTTCTGAACTCCTGCTTTTTACATTAGAAGCGTCCATTCATAAAGCGTAAAAACACGAGAGGAAAGAGAATTTGTTGATTTAGAAGTGTTTGTGCTGTCATGTAACTTGTAAAAAAACACACTTAACATATAACCGTATGACAAAACTTTTATTCATAGCCTTACTATTCGTAAGCATTACCTCAAAAGCACAAACAAATACTTTTCCTTCAGATGGGAATGTAGGTATTGGTACAACAAGCCCAATTGAAAAACTTGATCTACGCGGCAATATTTATTTAAGAAATATGGCCAACCTAATTGGTGGAGGAACTTCAATAAATTTTTCATCCTATGATGATGTGCATCTCGGCCCAAAAATTTACAGCTATCTTGATTACGCCAATGGTTCCTCATCTGTATCGAGATTAGTCTTAAGTTCCTACTACGGAGGCTATCCAAATGAGCTCACTCTAATTGGAGGAAATGTAGGTATTGGCACAATGACTCCTTCAGATAAACTCTCTGTTAACGGAAATATTCGCGCTAAGGAAGTTAAAGTAGAAACAGCTAATTGGCCAGATTACGTTTTTGAAAAAGATTACAACTTATCATCACTTGCAAGCCTTGAAGCATACATCTTAAAAAATAAACATCTCCCTAATATTCCTTCAGCCACAGATATTGCCAATCAAGGGCAAAATCTTGGAGAACTCAATGCCAAATTATTGAAAACTGTGGAGGAGCTTACTTTGCATCTTATCCAAAAAGATAAACAGTTGACCCTGCAAGAAACAAGACAGCAAATCCAAGATAAAAGGATTAAAAAAATGGAGCAAATGCTTAAAGAAATTTTAGACAAAAGATCTAATCCATAAGCTTTTTATGGTACTGAATACCTAACATAAAACCAGATAACACGCCAATTCTGCGAAAATATAATAGCTAATTTTAAAAGATTTCTATGTCAGTTAAACCAACTTTTTTAAATACAGGTAATCTCAACATTAAAAGATTGTTGTGTTTTTACCTGCTTGTGATCACTGAAATTTCATTTGGACAAGACTTACCAATTATAGTTCCACCATCTCCAGACATAGCAGCATTAATGCGGTATGCGGAAATTCCCATCAGTCATAGCACAGGTGTACCTAATATAGAAGTTAATTTGTACACGGCGAATTCTGGCCAGCTCCAACTGCCCATCAAGTTAACTTACCATGCTTCAGGCAACAAAGTTCAGGACATTGCATCTGTAGCGGGTTTGGGCTGGATTTTGCAAGCGGGCGGCGCGATATCATGTTCTGTTTTAGGCGTGTCTGATGCAGAAGAACCTTATTCTAATCCCTTTAAATCAAGTAGTAACACGCAATCGATGATATCTCAGGCGATTACGAACGGGAACGGTCTTTCAATTAAAAATCAATTAGATCGAATGTATTATTATAATGATTATGAAACTCAGTCTGATCGATACATGTATAATTTCAATGGGTACAGCGGAGTATTCCGCTATGATCTTTTAACAGGTGCCCAGCATAAAATCCCTTATCGTCCTATTGATATTAAATCAGTACCAGGAAAAGCGGCTCCCAGCGGAGAAATTATAGTCGAGGATGGCACGAAGTACTATTTTGACTATCATGAAGGTGTCGGAGCTGGTTCACAAAGCTATTCACAATTATTAACAAAAATGGTTTCTGCCGACAATACTGATCAAATAGAACTGTTCTATAAAAGCACAACAGATAATCTTTTTCAATTTATCCCTTCATTTAGGTTAACGATGGGAGATGATTATACCTTTGAAATCGACGACCCTAACTTGCCGTTTCCAACTATAGATACCCGGGCGCATTTTACCACTCAATTTTTTAATAATTCATATATTCAGTCAAGAAATAAAACTGTACTGGATTATATACTAACCAATGAAGCAAAAATTGTTTTTGAGTATTTAACAGACAGGGTAGATGTGGTAAAGACAAGGCTGACTAAGATTAAAGTTTATGATAGATATACAAATGAAAAGATCAGGGAAATATCTCTAGATCAATCTTATTTTGGTTCTCAGGCAGATAATAATCGGAGACTGAGATTAGACGCAGTTAATATTTCAGGGAAAGTAGGAAGTGCAGTAGAAAAGACATCTTTTATTTATAATACTACACCGCTTCCTCCCTATTACAATAGTGCTATTAATACTATGCGTTTTAAAGAAGACTATTGGGGATATTATAATGGAAGTGATAGTCCGACCTTAATACCCGCAGAGTTTTTACCAGATATTTATACGCAGTCTGTATATGGAGCAAATCTTAATCCCCATCCTGATTTTGCACAGGCAGCTATAATTCAAGAAATAAAATATCCAACGGGAGGAAGAACTGTCTTTGAATTTGAGTCCAACCGTGGTGGCACTTACAGTTATTCCAGTAATGATATTATGGGTGGTCTTCGTATAAAAAAAATGAGAACATATGCAGATAATTCGTCCACTCCAATAATTAAGTCCTACGATTATTTAACAATTGGAGCAGCTCCCTATATCGATGCAGATTTCTTTCATTATCAATGGTATATAGACTTTTATTTTTATCATAGTTATGTTGGCCTACTTAGGCCACGGGCCGCCCAGGATGTTTATACTAGTAATAGCTATGCAACCCTTCAGCCTGGTAATAGTATATCAGTTTATTATTCTTTAGTAAGGGAAAATATTGGGGACAATGAGCAGGGCATTATTAGTTATACTACTTACGAATATGATATTCCTCCTTTTAATTATAATCCAAGTCAGATTGGCGGACATCCAAGATTTATGGCTGAAAACCATTTTGATAGAGGAACCTTTGAACCTAAACTACTAAATCAGACACAATTTAGAAAAATCAACAATACTTTTCAGTTCGTTAAAAGTATTGAGAATACATATACCACTTTTCGAGCTAATGAGTTTTTAACTGGATTTAAAATTGATCGCACAGATATGCATGTCGTTAAGGGGGGGACGAGCCCAGACTTGATTCCAATCATCACCTACTTGAACGGTTATTTCACATCTGATACTAAAGGGTATGAAGATATTTCCATGTTAACCAAAACACAGGTTATTGACGACTCTGATCCCAATAACAGGATGACCCTTGTTACCAATTACAATTACTCTAATACGGATCACCTGCAATTAACATCAAAAGAACTAATTACAAGTAAAGGTTATAAGCTCATTACTAGCTATAAATATCCACACGATTTTAATGGTACCCAGCCCTATACTGATATGGTAGGTGGAAAACACATATGGAGTCCCATCATCGAGCAAAATGAGTATAAAAATACGACCGGTGATCTTTTGCAATCCACTCGTACCAGTTATGCGGACTGGGGGGCTGGCATTATCGCCCCTCAGACTATTAGCATCAAAAATAGGGGCGAAACCAACTATGAAGACCGTATACAATTTTATGGTTATGATGCCCACGCGAATGTACTCAGCGTATCTAAAGACAAAGGCCCCATGATTAGTTACCTATGGGGATACAATGGTCAATATCCTGTTGCTGAAGCGAAAAATGCCAGTACTCATGAGATTTTTTATGAAAGCTTTGAAAGTAATGGTACCACAGGTTCAGCGCATACAGGTACGAAATATTTTAACGGCGATTATACTGTGAATTGGACCAGGCCGAATACAAGAGAGTATACGATAACCTGCTGGTACCGGGTAAATAATGTATGGATATATGCCGCTGGTGATTATACTGGTCCAGTTACCTTAAATGCAGGCGATGCAATAGACGATGTAAAGATTTATCCGAAAGACGCACATATGACCACTTTTACATATACTCCTCTTGTTGGCTTAACAAGTATCACTGACGCAAAAGAGAAAGTCAGCTATTTCGAGTACGATGATTACCAGCGGTTAACCAACATCAAAGATCAGAATGGAAATTTTGTGAAAAGCATGGATTATCATTATAAGCCATTGTAAAATAATCATCAGATCTATTGTATGCCCTATCTAATGCTAATCAAATCACACTCATAATATGATAAAACTCATCAAAATTTTAGGTGTCTTTTTTATCTTCCAGTCATTGTTCTTAAAGACTGTACTTGCACAGCCAATTACGCTAAATAGTCCTACTACAGGTGTATTTACCTCTAATCAAAGCATTACACTGCTACCAGGTTTTAGTACCAGTGGACCCTTCCATGCGTATATTACAGGTTTAATCAATGTTCCGCTGGCATCTTCTCCAAGTCAGGATCAGAACTACTTGCGGGTAAGAAACTATAAGGTCCCAAGTCAGACAGTGCTTACTAATCCTACAGTTAGAGAAGTTAGTGAATCAATTCAATATTTTGATGGATTAGGTCGAGGACTCCAGACGATACAAACCAAAAGTAGCCCTAATGGATATGATATTGTACAGCCTTTAGTTTATGATATCTATGGACGCGAGGCCGTTAAATACTTGCCTTATGCAGAACAAAGCGGTAATGGCACTTTCCGTACCGGGGCACTGGCTTCACAGGGTCAGTTTTATAGTAGTGCTGGTTGGGATGCTGCAGTTGCCAAAACTGTTTTTCCTTTTAGCCAAACCATTTATGAAAACTCCCCATCAAATAGGGTGCTGGAACAAGGTGCCCCAGGCGGGGTGTGGCAACCAAATAGTACACAGCGTGATAACAGTACAGGCAGAACGGTTTTATCTAGTTATGGAGCGAATAACAGCAGTGTGAATTATAGTACTGATGGATATGCAGTCCGCATGTGGGTAGCTACTCCCGTAACCGGAGCAAGTTACAAAATGACTCTAAACAGCCCAGGTCATTATGCCGCCGGGGAGTTGAACTTGAAGATTACAAAGGATGAAAACTGGCTTTCTGGCAAAGCAGGTACGGTTGAAGAATACACAGATAAAGAAGGACATGTTGTTCTTAAAAGGCTTTTCAATCTTAACAATACCGCTATAGAAGTACTATCAACGTATTATGTATACGATGATCGTGGGAATTTAAGTTTTGTGCTTCCTCCTGGTAGTAATCCAGATGCGCCAGCAATCAGCCAGAGCCCTCTCGATCAGCTTTGTTATCAATATCGATATGATGGAAGACAACGGTTGATTGAAAAAAGGATTCCAGGAAAAGGATGGGATTATATCGTCTACAATCAAGCAAACTTGCCAGTTCTTAGTCAGGATTCTGTACAGCGTATTGCCGGACAGTGGACTTTTACAAAATATGATGTGCTTGGACGTGTCGTAATGACCGGTATTGATGCGGATGCATCTTCCCGTACCTATCTGCAAAGTATAGTAGATACTAGAACCGTTATCTATGAAAAACCTGCTGCCGGAGGATTGGGATATACCAATGACGCTTTTCCACAGGTGATTGCATATCACTATAGCGTAAACTATTATGATAACTACAGTTTTCCCGGTGCATCATCTTATTCGTTTGCAGGCAGTTTAAAAACAAAAGGACTGTTAACCGGAAGCCTGACCACCGTACTAGGAACAGGAAGTATGTTGTTGAGTGTAAACTATTATGACGATGAAGGACGCGTATCTAAAGCTTACCATCAACATTTTCAATCTGGGGCAGTCAATGCAAATAATTATGATGAGATCAGTAACACTTATAATTTTGAAGGTGGATTAACTGTAAGCACCCGTATCCATCACAATGCTGCCAGTAGTACCACTACCATAGCTAATCGTTATGATTATGATCATGTAGGCAGGAAGTTAAATACTTTCCAAAAGATCGATACAGATTCCGAAGTTCAACTAGCAGAAAACCGCTACAATGAAATCGGACAGCTTAAACAAAAACTGCAGGGAGATGGAAAACTAACTACTACTTACACCTATAATGAAAGAGGTTGGCTGACCCAAAAAAGTGCCCTGCTATTTGCTATGCAGTTGAAATATAACGATGGTACGTTCCCTAGGTTTAATGGTGATATCACTAATCAACTGTGGGGGATACCAGGCAACCTAAGTAATAACTTTACTTATAGCTATGATGCGTTAAGCAGGCTGCTAGCCGGTGATACAGGTCATGGCACTTATGAAAAAGATATCACCTACGATGTGATGGGAAATATCCTGACCCTAAATCGTAATGGTACAGGAATGCAAACATACAGTTATAATACTGCTGTGACGGGAAACAAGTTGAATAGTGTCAGTGGTGGAGCTACGAGAACCTATAGTTATGATGGTAATGGTAATGCTGTAAGTGACGGGACACATTCGCTAACCTATAATGTACTGAATTTACCTGTAACAGTGAGCGGTGGTTCTTCGATTAGCTATACCTACGATGCCGCTGCTAAAAAATTGAAGAAAGTAAGTGGTGGCGTAACTACTGATTATATTGATGGTATACAATACACTGCCGGAGCAATAGATTTTATACAAACGGAAGAAGGTATTGCGAGGAAAAATGGTGCTGGCTACTCATATGAATATACGCTGACTGATCATTTAGGGAATAATCGCCTTAGTTTCGATATTTATAACAATGCAGCCAGGGAGATTCAGCACGATAATTATTTCCCCTTTGGAAAAACTTATAATAGTTATGCATCTGGTACAAGAAATAATTATCTTTATAACGGCAAGGAGTTGCAAAGTGGTTTAGAGCAGTATGATTACGGGGCAAGGTTCTATGACCCGGTGATAGGAAGGTGGAATAGTGTTGACCCCCTTGCGGAAGGTACTGATGATTTATCGCCATATAACTATGCGATGAATAATCCAATATTAATGATAGACCCTGATGGCCTTTCAGCAGATACTAGTAAAATAACCACAACCATAAATTTGCTTGGCGTAGAAATCACTTCGACGAGAGTAAAAGTCCTACCTGCTGTGGAAGGCTTTTGGTCCCGCCTGTGGTATAGCAGTGCTAATGGAGGAAGAGATGCTCAATATAATGGATATACGGTAGTTGCAGATGCAGACGGTTGGGCATTTACTTCCCCTAAGCCTATTGCGTTAACCGTTCCGGATATCGGAATGAAAGGGGGCTTTAATACAGTTTATAAAGGGCTTAAATCAGGACTGCCATATGTCGGGAAAGCATTTAATGTCTTTAAGAGATATAGCAAGGCAGAACGAGCTCTTATGAAAATTGAACCTGTTCTAAATGGTATAGATGACCCAAAGTTATTAAGGGCCGTGGAACAAAAAGTACTAGAATATTCAAGGTCAAAGGGCGGGGTAGCAAACATACGTAATGCGTTTGACCCCAAACGCTCTGATTATGCAGAATATGGGGTTAAAGCAACTCAATGGATGGAGAAGAATGTGCCTCATTGGAAAGAATTATTTTAAATATGAAAGAAACTTATATAAAGTTACCGTTGTCAAACATACCTTTTTCGGAGATAAAGCTCTTAAAAGACTTCAAAATGGAAAATATAGATTGTTCTTATATTTTGCTGAAGGAATTTAATGGAATGGATAAATGTTTAATAAGTGTTTTTTCTCCATTTCAGAAAAATACTGGAGATAAAGAACTGATGTTTGGTAGGATATTGTCGGAGATACCGCAGAAAAGAGGGATTGCAAAGGTGTCAAAGATAAAGGAAATAGATTGTGATATTAAGAATGAGGATTTGCCTCATTTGAAATATAGCAATAATGGGGATAAAGATACTGGGAACTGGTTTTATACAAAAGATGGAAATTACTTTATCTTCTCCACTATAAAATCAGAATATGAGAAGGTAAGGCATTTGGAAGGAATTTCGGTGTATGCTGATAATATCTTGAGGTTAAGAATCGTAATCGAATTATTAAAAAATAGGCTGAATGAAAGGCAGGAAGAATTGTCTTTGGATGACTTTAGAAAAATAGCTTTTAAAGTTTTAAGGTCCGACCCTCTCACCAAACGGTTATCAAATGAGGATATCTTGGAAGGAGTGTCAAATTGGTTACCTAGTATGTTAGATGTGCCCCGATTTGAAGATATTCCCAAAATTTATAGAGAAAGAATTAAGGATTGATGCAATCATTATTCGGTATTTGCCAGAATAGATAAATATCAAGAGGCCGTATCATCTTTTGATTAATGATACGGCCTCTTTATTTGCTGTAAGGCTGGTTATGCAGCCTGTTGGTTGTTTTTATACCTGCAAGATACTATTATAAAAGGCAAATTTTGGAGCATCTTTTTTTAGTATTATATTTGTAGGTACAGAGGTTATGCCTTCAATTTTAGGCAAAGACCATCTACTGTAGCCCATTTTTTCGGGCTACTATCTTGTTATAGCGAATCATTTCTTAGCTTAATCTGGGTAATTCAGCAAATAGTCTTTATCATTTTTAAATATTGTGTAAATCAACACCAGAAGTTTTCTTTCCAGTGCTACAATTCCAGTCTTTCCCGGTTTACCATTTTCTTTTAATCTGTTAAAGTAAGTTTTCAAGGCTTTGTTGTAGACCGGAACACCTGAAACTAAGGGAAGGCAAAGTACAGATACCAGCTACAGGAAAGCAGAACCGCAGGATATTGCCCTTGCACCCCCATCAAATCTTACATCTTCAGGAATATACGTTACTGATACGGCCAAAACTGCAAAGCAGATCTGAACGTTTGTTTACGGGCAGGAATGATATTGAAGACCTTAAAAACACCTTGCTGCAGTTAAACTATGCGCTAAGAAAGGTCAATCCCAAAGTTAAGCATGCTGTGCAGATCCGTCAGAGCGTGATTACCGAATGGCTGAAAGAAAAAGACTTACGAACGGTACAGTATATGGCCGGCCACCGTTATGTCAGTTCTACAGAACGTTACCAGACCAGTGACCTGGAAGATCTGAAAGAAGCGTTAAATAAGCACCATCCCCTAAAAGAAGAGCATAAAAAAATAAGCAAGCGGGAATTGGGCAGTGGCCCTATTCTCTGTCCTTAAGCTACCGCTAAGGGCTATTGGAGGATCCTCCGGGTATCCTTTGGTGCCTTAATGATACTATCAAGTTCGAATAAGGAATGCTACAGGGAATTCCCTAAAGCAGAAAGCCTGCGGCAGCATGGTGCTTCGCAGTTATAGTTGGGGAATCTTCCATTCCCCAAACCCCTTTGGAACCTCTTACTGATAGAAAGAGCCGCTCTAATCCTCCCCACTAATCAAAGCACTTTCCATCAGTAAGAGGTCGCCACCCAAAGCCTGAATAAACATTAATGGGAAAAACTATCTTCCAATTACCGTTAACCAAGTTTAGTGCGACCACCGGGAGTAGTAAAAAGTAGTTTTTGTATAGCAAAAACATAATGTAGAGATCAAAGTGTTAAAACAGGCGGTACGGCGTAACATGACCCGTTTTCCGGAGGACTTTATGTTTGAAATGACTAAAGAAGAACTGGAGAATTGGAGGTCACAGTTTGTGACCTCCAAAGAAGACCGTCAGGGATTGCGCTATATGCCTTTTTGTTTCACCGAACAGGGAGTGACGATGTTGTCTTGTGTACTGAGCAGTGAAAGAGCTATCCATGTCAATATCCAGATCATTCGTATCTATACCCGTATTCGTGAAATGGTACTGCTACATAAAGACGTACCATTGCTGGTGGAACAGGTTGAAAAGAAACTCCTTAAGCAGGATCAGAAAATAGAGGTATTGTTCACTTATCTGAGTAAGTTCATTGAAAAGGAAGACCAGCCAAGAACAGAGATTGGCTTTAAACGCAAGGGTAAATAATCTTCACCCCACCATCTACAGGGCTTCAAAAACCAGCCAGCTACCTTACGCTTACTTTCTAGCTGTAGGAAAGGTCAGAAGAAATATTTGAGAACGTCCGATATTATTCTATGGTTAATTTAATCATTGAATATAAATATAAGCATCATATTTGGTTATTAAGCCTATTGTTGTATTTATGCCTGCAAGTTGTTTTTTGTACGTACATCCCGCCTGCGGCAGGTCTGGACTACTAAAACTTGCATGCCTTCGCTTGGGGCGAAGGAAGAAAACCCTGCGCAACATAGGGATTTAATGCAGCGGCATGGCCAGCATATATTGAAACTATTACAATTACTTCATCATTGTTATTTGCTTAGGTAATAGTAAAACAGAGCTTTTATGATCTGGCTCATGGACCGCTTCCAGGTAACCCATTACGCAACACTTCCGCGGTCTAAACCTGTGTCAAACGCAATTTGTTTAATGCGAATACCTTTTTGCAGCATCATTTTTTCAATCCATGCCTTATTAACAACACTTGTTGGGGAGACTTGGAAAGTTTCTGGATGCACAGTGATCTCATAATCAGGTAGGTATTTTCTAAATAGGTCTTCCGTTCTTTTGATCAAGGCCGGTTCAGTTGCATATTTTCCTGAGGAAGTTTCTCCCTGGACTGTTGCTATTTCAATGTTTTTTGCACTAGCAGACCGGATGTTAAAATTGGTGTTAGATTGTTCCTGGTGTCTGCTTGCTGCTTTATCTAGTATAATGATTTTTTCGGTGCTAAGTAAAGTATCAAGTAAGTTGATATTCTGGATGCTGCTCATAAGGTAAAAAGTGTAATTCGACTAGTGCAATAATTGACTATTTGTAATAAACAGCGGTTAGTAGGATTGGTTTTAAAATTATGTTTAGCCATATATGGCTGGTCAAGAAAGTAATGCCTTTTATCATCTGCTTTCAAATCACATGATCTTCAACTGTAGAATAGCTTTATTGGAATAAACAAGAAAACTCTGGTCCCAATCAATTCTGACAGTTTAATCTGCAATTTTTTCATTTTTTCAGACGTTTTTTCAGTTCAGACAGGCATTAAGGTGCATTGGCATACCATTCGATATAATGCTTATGAACGTGAAGTTCAGAGTTTAATTAATTGTATGTTTTAATCATTAAATCAAATTAAGGAGGACAGACCTATGACACTGGTTAAATTTAATCCAAGCAACACTATTAACAGAAATGGCCTGATGCGCGGCTTTGATGGCGTATTCGATTCTATTTTAAACGACACTTTCTTTTCTAACGGTATGGCGAGTGTTCCTGCTGTGAATATCAGTGACAGTAAAGATCACTACCATGTAGAGCTTGCCGCTCCTGGATTGAAGAAAGAGGATTTTAACCTTTCACTGGAAAAGAATATGCTGACTATTTCAGTAGAAAAAACCCATCAGGATAATTCAGAAGAACGCAATTACAACAAAAAGGAATTTAGCTATACTTCATTTGTGCGTTCTTTTACACTGCC